>Ga0181520_10006969_pt1 | contig 16925 bp, 15 predicted proteins | sample PEATcosm2014_Bin_29_FD_132451 | JGI IMG/M metagenome (GOLD analysis project Ga0181520, IMG submission 132451) | Peatland microbial communities from MTU Mesocosm Facility, Houghton, MI, USA - PEATcosm2014_Bin02_30_metaG | ecosystem: Environmental > Terrestrial > Soil > Wetlands > Peat | place... | reverse complement strand
TCTGGAGACCCGATGAATCACCAAGAAGGCCCAAGTCCGGCGGTTTTTCGTCTTGATTCTGATCGAAAAAGCGGAAACTCTCTCGCGTCTGTTTCGCCAGCTCGAAATCAGGCGCCTGTGCAGAGGTTCCCTAAAACGGTTGCAAGAGTTTACGCATCGGGTGTAATAGCTCTCCGTGGAACAGGTACTCGCAAGAGCCTGTCCGGTGAGGGTAAAGATTCAACTAGGTGAACGAGCGTGGCCATTGTTTTTAGCGATCCTTCGGCCGTTGCAAATCACTTTACGAAGGATGACCAATTGCAAACTCCGAAGTGTCAAGACGTAGTCGCCTGCGGAATTGAAAGAGGTAGTAACAGTAAGCGCCGCGATGGAAATTGTGAGTTGTCTGCAGGTGCCCTTGGATCCAGGAATGACGTAGAGGCCCGAATCCTGGCCTCTACGGTCAACGAAGAAAGTACACCAGGCTTCTGTTATGGGTTGAATGACTTAATGGTGTTGGCGACGGGGCGCAAGCTTCCATTGGTTTCCAGCATCTGGTAGATATCGCTTTCGTTCCCCGAGTCGTAGCCGTAATCCCAGATACCTAGGCCGGCGTAGCCGCCTTTGCTGGTATTTGAAAGAAAATTTGCCTCTGCGGTGTTCTGCAGCGAGTCACTCCATTCGTCAGTCCCCTGGCCGCTTTCGCCCATATAGATCGGCTTATCCATCCCGAGCGAAGATGCAGTTGGAACATATCCGTCGTCCGCATAGACATGGAAGTCATAGAAATCGAGTCCCAGTCCCTTGAACATATCGAGATTGGTCCATGTATGCCAGCCGGTTGACGTGGTTACTAGGCGATTAGAGTCAGCATTATGGATTGCCGAGGCGACCGTCTTCATGTAAGCCTGCGCCTCTGCCCAAGTGGCTCCGGTGCTGGTGTAGTTGCCCGAATCCCCTGCAATCGTACCGTCAATTTCGTTCATGGTATCGATCGCCCAGACACCGCTGTTGCCCTTGTATCTGTCGACTAACGGGATCAGCGCGTTGGTGATGAACGATTGGACCTGCGCTGGATTTTCCAGCCAATCCTCGCGTCCGTTGTTTATCGTCAGGTAAAGGGCGATATCGTTGTTCTGTGCAAGCTGCACGGCGTTGTCCAGGTTGCTCCAGAAGGTGGAAGTGACACCGGTGACATAGTCGTCGGCGTTGATCGTGCATCCCATGTCGCCTTCCATGATCCATACACGCACAACTTTAATGCCCAGCGAGTGCATAGTCGCCAAGGCATCATTCATGTTGGTGGAGTTATAAGCAACTCCATAACTCGGCTCCGTCGGATCCTCGCCCAGCCAGGTATTGTAAGCCCCATCCAGCCAAGCCAGGTTCGCGCCCTTGATGTAGCCGCAACTGCCATTCACTGGTAAGAAGGTTGATCCGCAACTGGTCGATCCACCGCCGGTTACCGTGATTTCAAACGTCTGTGTGCTGTTGCAGCCGCTGGCATTGGTGTACGTGGCCACATACGTGTTGGTGCCAGCAGCCAAGGGAATATCGTCAATCTGACGTGATGCGGAAGTGTATCCGCCAGGTCCGGTCCAGCTCCACGATCCGCCGGTTGCAGGCTGGGGGCCCAGTTCGATCGTGGACCCGGAAGCTACGCTTGCACTGGATTCCTCATCCCAGGCTCCGTTTACATAGATATACGGGGTGATTGCCGTAGCGGTACAGGTGGATGAGCCACCGACCAGCGTGAAAGACCACAATTGGTTAGCGTTGCCGCTTGCAGGGTACTGGTCAATCGCCGACCCCTCGATCGTCGAATCCCCATTTACATCCAGAGCCTGACCGCTGTTCTCGTTAAGCAACTCATAGTAGCCGCCTCCTTTACTAACCACTTGCCAAATCTGGCCTTTGCCAGAGTCGTAGGGCCACTGGTCGATCAAGGCACTATCGGTCGTCGATGCGCCGTAGACTTCCAACGCCAGGCCGCTGTTCAGGTTGATCAGCGATACGTAGTTGTTGCCAAGGTTGTTGAGCGTCCATTGCTGGTTGGTATTGCCGGTCGAGTCCCATTGCTCAAGGTCGGTACCTTCGGTTTTGGACGCGCCGGTTACGTCGATAACCTGACCACTGTTTTTGCTGGTTATGGTGTAGGTTCCGTTGGCAATGAGATTAGTCTGAGCGAAGCTGGGGATCGCCGACGACACAATTGCCAATGTCAGCGAGAGAACCCCGCGGGGAATTAGCCCGCCGAGTTTCAGTAGATTCGATGTTTCGTGGAAGTTCATTTGGAGGATCATGTTGTTCCTTTCGGGGGGTGATTCCGGGTGGTGGACTGTCCGCGGTTGATAGCGTTATCATTTTGGAGCAATCGAATGCCCCGCAAACGCCACAGGCTGAGGTGAATTGTTGCGATGGGGTGGGAAACGTCCGAATTACGCAGATCGGCACTATTCCCAAAAACAATCCATAGTCAAGAAAAGCGTTGAACGACTCGTTGATTTTCTTCAAAAGCTTGATGAAGCCGTTCCTATTGGGCGCGATGTGCATAAAGACCCGAAATGGATCGTCTCTGAGCACACCAGGCACTTGCGATTGTTAAGCGCCGAAACGATTCGAATTTCCCACGATGGCGAATTTGCCGGTCTTAACCCGTAGTCATGAAGGCGTCCTTCTTCGATGCAGATGCCGAGAATGGATGGATATTACTCGGCGGACGAGAGAGACAGATATCAATCTGCAAGATACTTCGCATCATCCGGAAAAGTGAGGCCCAGCGGCTGAAATACGAAACAAAGAATTCGCAGTATTCTGTCTGGAGTCCGAGCGACCGTTCGGCGGGCTGCCGTCGAAGAGATACTTGCATTCTTTCGTGCGCCGCATTCCGTCGCCGTCCTTAATGGTGAATTGGCGGATCTGTCCGGTCTCATCACCACGCCACAGCGAAGCGCTGGCATAGGCGCCGTCCTTGCGCAGGATATAGTAAACGATCTCGACGAAGCGAGCGCTGTCATCTTGTTCTTGTACCAATTGGCGATGCGCTGCAAGGCCTCCATGCCCGCCTCTAGCAGCGACATCCCCTTGCGCATGTTCTCGACAATGGTGTGGGCTCCGGTGATTCTGATGTTCGCGTCCGCATTGCGGGAGGCGCCGGCGGAACCTATCTCGGGATCAAGATAGCTTCCGGCTCCGATAACAGCGACATCCCCCGAGGCTCCGGGCATCCCCCAGGGAAGTCCGCTGGTCGTGGCGGCGCAAGACATCTCGTGTTTCTCATTGACGGTTGATACGTAGATGGGTTCGGCGGCGGGGACCAGAGCATCGTAGAGGCCGCGCCAGGAAAAGGCGGGACCAAAGCCCGCATGTAGAGCCAGAGACTCGAGTTTGTAGACCAACATATCGAGGTCGCGCTGTGAACCGGGAAGGAAGTGGGCCTTTCTTGCAGGTTCGGGCGAGTTAGGTTCGTAGATACCAAGGCCAAGCAATTCGGGAGACGAGCGAATGCGCTTCCATAACTCCCAGTTATCGCGGGCGCGTTCCTCTAGCAGGTTTTCGGCGGTGAAACCGTGTGCGAGTGCGAAGGTCTGCGCAGCAGAGCCCACCATAAGAGAGTTTCCGGTTTCTTCCATTACAGTGCGCGCCAGCAGTGAGGCATTGCGAATGCTTCTCACGCCGGCAACCGCGGCTGCGCGGCGAGTAGGTCCGTGCATGCAGCAGGCATCAAGCTGCACCTCGCCTTCCGCTTCGGGTAGTCCGCTAGGCCCGGTGGAGTGATCATTGGGATCTTCTTCCTGGGTCTTGCGGATATGCAGTGCGGCGTCGAGGGTGTTGCTCCCGCTCTTGAGCATAAGATAAGCTGAGTCGATACCGATGGTTCCAGTTACCTTGCAGATAATCGTCGGCAGTCTGGGCGAAGCCGGCAGCTCCGGCTTAAGGTGAATATGAGCCGCATGTTCGTCTGGCTTGTGACTCCGTTGGGTGTCGGCGGTTTGGGATTCGTCTCTTGATGCGAGGGCAACCGAAACCGTCGATAGGACCGCCGTGCCAAGGAAATCTCTTCTGGTCGAGTTCATAGGCTCTCTTTAGTGGATTGCTCTGTTGAGTGACGGTTAACAGGGCCCGCCATGAAGACAGGCCCTGAGGCTTGTTCCCATCCGGTTAGTAGGATGTGAATTTCCATTGCTGCCATGCGTTGCCGCCATAGGTGTACTGATCAATGTCAGCCCCGGACGTTGTCGAGCCGCCATAGACGTCCAGCGCCAGACCGCTGTTGATGCTGGTGAGCTCGTAAGAGCCCCCTCCAAGGGAGATCACATTCCATTGCTGGTTGGCATTGCCGTTGGCGGGCCATTGGTCGACGAAAGCGCTGTTCGATTTGGAAGCGCCGGTCACGTCGAGCAAATAGCCGCTTGAGACATTGGTGAGCGTAATGACATTGTTGCCGAGGTTGTTTACGGTCCATTGTTGATTAGTTCCATCGGTGACCGTGAGTTGCTCCATGTCGGTGCCTTCGGTGGTTGAGGAGCCAGGATCGCCGAGCGCCAATCCGCTGTGCGCGCTGGTGATGATGTAGGTGCCATTCGCGATCAGGTTGCTGCCCCCGGTTACGGTGATGGTGAATGTCTCAGAGCTCTTGCATCCACCTGAATTGGTGTAAGTGGCCGCATAGATGTTAGCGCCCGAGGTCAGCGGGATAGCGTTGATTTGCCGCGATGTTGAGGTAAACCCGTTAGGGCCGGACCAGTTCCACATGCCGCCGCTGGCGGGCTGCGGGCCGAGGTTGACGGTCGAGCCGGAAGCAACGGTCGCGGATGACTCATTTTCCCACGATCCGCCATTTACCTGGGTATAGGGAGTTATCGCGGTGGGCGTGCAACCGCTGGTGACGGGGATCAGAATTGCGGTCGCCGAGTAGGCCGGGACGGTGACCGTGAAGGTGTTTCCCACACCGCTGACGCTGCTTTCACTGATGCCGGAGTTAGCGGTGGAAGCGCCGCTGGAAAAGTTGGCATTGCCAAAATTGTATTGAGTGCCAGAGGTGGAGAGGGTGGCGTTGGAGATGTTGACGCTAACATTGGTGTTATTGCTGGGGTCGTCGTTGATGAGTACTACGCCCACTTTTCCGTCGGTGCGGTTCACGGCGTGGGCTCGGAGCAACGAATTGGAGGAACTGGCTGAGACGAAGTTATCTCCGACGCGCGCAACGGTGCTGCTCAGGCTTGCGCCATACCAAGGCCCGTAGGGAGTGGTCCAGTCGGAACTGGTGGATTCGAGGAAGCCATTGTGCAGTTCCTGGTATTCGACGTTGGAAGCGCCGTTTTCAAGCCAGGTGAGGTAATCGTCGGTGGCGAAGAGGAAGGGATAATCGCCACCCGCGGCGCCGGGGCCGGATTCGGTGATGGCGATCTGAATGCTGCCTTTGTTGCTGAGTGTGTAGTAATTGTTGATGTCGGAGCGGATCTGGGAGACCATGGCGGGGATTCCGGACTGCGCGGCCAGGATCTGCGCATCGGTGCCGCTGGGATACCAGTGCACAATGACGAAGTCAAGCGTATATCCGGAGCCATTGAGGGCGCTTGAGATTGCGGAGAGAACATCCTGATCCCAATTGGTGTAGTAACTGGCGGTGTTGACGAAGACGCCGCACTTGATGCTGGGATCAACGGCCTTCATGGCCTTGATGAAGGCGGCGGCATTCGTGCCATAGGCGGTGGGTGAGAGCGCGGAATTGCCTACGCGGTCGGCAGGAGTGGTGTTGGTGTCATGCAAGTCTTCTTCCCAGTCAAGACTGGTGCTGTAGTAGCCATTGCCATAGACTTCGTTGCCGATTTCCCAGTAGACGATGCCGTAGTTGTTGGTGACATTTGCATATTGCACCCAGGAGGCTGCTTCGCTGGTCGGGGCCGGCCCTGTCGCTCCGTTGTTGGAGCCATAGTTCACGGTGATGACAGGATGGGCGCCCGACGGAATGACGAGGTCGCTCATCCAATCGTTGAAGGTGGCATTGGCGGCGAAGTAGCCTCCGTTCAGGGTTTGGTCGGTTCCACTGATGAAATTGAAGATATCCGCGTAAGATCCTCCGGGATAGCGAAGGGCGGTCACGCCGGCGGCCTGGATTTCCCCGGCCACTCCGCTGCTGGTGAGGTAGTTGTCATAGACCGCGGTATCGATACCGTATGCTTCAGAGGACACGGTGGCGGTGACGGAAGTGGCGTTGACGGAAACGGTTGCGCTGGTCTGGGACCATGCGGCGCCTGCAAAAAGCAAAATGGCCGCTGCCAGAATGGTCTGAAAACGTCTTCTTGCAGGTAAGTAGTTTGCGTGAAGTTGTGCGGTGTGCGAATTCATTGACCTGGACTCCTTTCGTGGGAAAACTCGCTCCGTGCAACCGGCAGCGCGGAGGGAGGGTTCGCATTGGGCGGATGCCGGTTGGCAAAGATGTCTAACTTCGAGTTCGCTTCCCGCCCCTAGGTGGTGCGGGCGAGTAGCTCAATTGGATAGAGCACCGTCCTTCTAAGCCGGGGGGTGTGGGTTCGATCACCGCCTCGCCCACCTTTTCAACGCTCCGCACTACAACATGGTATGTGCAGAGTTGTCGGTTCTCCGACATCGGGAGCCGCGGTGATATTCACCGAACCCGGCTCGATTCCATTGGCATCGTTCTTGTCGGTGGGCCAGAGAGTAACGCTCAGTGTTACGCTGTCTCGCTGAGAACTGCAGTTAAAACGGATGGGAAAGATGGAGCAGGAAAAGGCTTGGCTTTCACATCGAAGATCGATACCCAATGGAGACACGTTCGAACATTTGGCCTCGATTGATAGGGAACCCTTTGCCGATAGGCCGGGCATCTGCGGAAACAGGGAGACCAACAGATTCTTTGGATCCCAAACAAACAGCGCGATGGAATTGCCGGCTTGGGTATAGGTGAACAGTCTGTCTCTCCAGAAGGCTTCAAGGCTAACAGGCGACTTTGAGTGGTTGACTGTAAAAAGCACATGAGTGCCGTCCGGATTGAGAAAGGCAAGCGATTCGATGTCGCCCGACCGATCAACCCCGGAGGCAATTCGATATGCCCCTGGCTTCACAGCCATGGAGAGCTGAGAGATCAGCACAAAATCTATGTTCAACCAAGAAGGAGAGCTAATGAATTCTGCGCCTGTCTTCAGCGGGTTAACGATTAAGGTATCGGCTTCTTGATCCATCGAGGGCGGTGCCTCGATGGTCCTGCCGACGGTCGAAGCGCCGGACGGTCCCGTTATATCGATGTGGGTAACCTGTTGAGCCAGAATATCGTCATAGACCCGGATACTGGCCTCAGCTTCCTCGCGGCTCTGAGGTAGGAACACAAGAACCGACTCCAGACTGTGGTCCAATTCGGCCGACCAAACAGATACATGCACGGTCTGCGCTCCAAGAAGCCAGCTAGTCCCTCCACCGAACAGACAACCCATCAGAAGGACAAGCGCACGGCGGCTCTTCGTTGCCACGCAAAGGTGAGTTCGTTTTCTCGTCTCTTGCATGAAGGAATCCCGCAATACTCCTGCACCGCCGACCGGCTCAGTTTCTCGGTCTCGGCACCGTGGTCGCCTTAGACGATCAGCGGCGCCGATACCGGATGTGAAGCATGAAGTGCCGTTACGGGGTTAGTTCACAGTGATCGTAAACGCCTCTGTGCTCTTGCAGCCAGAGGAATTGGTGTAAGTAGCCGTATACACGTTGGAGCCTGTACTCAGCGGAATGTCGTCGATCTGGCGCGAGGTGGATGTGTATCCCTTGGGGCCAGACCAGCTCCATGATCCACCGGAGACGGGCTGCGGGCCTAGGTCCACCTGCGTGCTGGTGGAGCTGACAGTGGCACTGTTTTCTTCAGCCCATGATGAGCCGTTATTCACCGAAATGTACGGGGTGACCGAACTGGGTGTGCAACCGCCTGAACTGGTGCTGAGGCTGTAAGAATTCACCGTGAAGGTCTGGGAACCGTTGGTTTCCGTAATTTCAAAGCCGAAATCTGCCGTGGAAAATGTCTTGCTGGTCAGCTTGCCCTCGTTCGCAAGCCAGTTCATTAAATCCAGAAGATTCACACTGCCGCTCGTCGTCTTCGAGACGCGCAGGAAGGAAACAACGTTGTGGCCAGTGTTGCCCTGAAAGACGTCGTAAGTAACACCATCAATGGAGACGTTGGTGGCGAAGGCGCAGCCAGTGACACCAAGTTGGCTGCAATTATACGAGCTGGCGATCGGGCCGTTGCTGTTCCAATCCTCCCAGACCATCACTTCGTCCACGTTACCGTTCGTCCAGAGATCGTAGGCTGCATCGTAAGATGCGCCGCTTGGCACCGAGAAGTTGAACGACGAGTTTACGGCACCAAGGGAACTGAGATTTACGTTGCCCAGGCCGATTTCCGTGTCGGGGTACGCCCTGACACCGGTATTGCCTGAGTAGTTCGCTACAGACCACCAATTGGTGGAACTGTTGGCATAAATGCACTGGCCCGATGTCGCGCCCCATTCATCGGTGTATAGGTTGTAACCGTTTTCAGAGTAGGTCGCGTATTGACTGCATGAGCTCCATACCTGGCCACTCGCTGACACCGAATTGACCGCGCAAAATGCAAAAACGCCGATTGCGATTGCACCGAACTGTTTAATCATGATCGTGATCACCGAAATCCTCTCTTTACCCATTCTGGCTGTTCGAGCAGCGTTACTGCTCCAAAAACCCATTCATTGGAGCAGAGCTAATGGTCGATGGGAAGCGTTAATCTTGTACCATCTGCGTTTCGCTTTGGTTGCTTATGTACATGATTCATTCTTAATGAGTTAAGCTGACGCGGAATGCTATTGGTAACAGGGTTTGCGCGGCGGTTTCGAAGCCATGTATAGTGGGTCGTGCTCGTTGCGAGGGATTTTGTATGTCCGATAGCGCTGTCACGTCCACCTTTCAGGAAGAACGTGCTGAGCTCGAAAACGTGGCGGAGAGTCTGGTTCGTTCGCCTCGTTTGGAGAAGCTTCTTCGTTTCATGGGCGAAAAATACTTCGGTGGCGACCAAGATCAGCTTAAGGAATACAACATTGCAGTTGACCTCTTTGGCCGGCCGGCCAGCCGCTTCCACCCGAGCAATGACGCAATAGCCCGCGTAGAGGCACATCGGTTGCGGAAGAGGTTGAAGGAATACTACGAGACCGAAGGTCGCGATCACGCGGTCCGCATCAGTATTCCCGTCGGCTCGTATGTTCCGGTGTTCTCCCGCCACACAGCTATAGAACATTCAGTCATCGTGCCGCCAGAAGCGCCTGTTCCTCAACCGCCCGTTGCCGAAATCGGGCCCGCTACGCTCAAACCTGCGCGTCATGCGCTTCTTTTCTGGGTGCTGGCTACGGCTCCCATACTCTTGGGGTTGAGCGCATTGCTTTTTCGGGTCCATGTTGTACACACGTCGCAGCCTGCTGCCGCTTCTCCTAAGCTAGCCAGAACTGACACGGGTGTCCTGTCTACGGCATCCGCCCCCGTTCCGCTTCGCATGATCGCAGGTTACACTGGCCCTACGCGACTGGACAGTTTTGGGAACCAATGGTTGTCGGATCAATACTTCAGCGGCGGAAGGCCTATTGCGCGCCAGACAGTGACGACGTTGCGCACAAATCGCGCGATGCTCTTTAGACAAGGGCGCAATGGGGAGTTCTCCTATAACATCCCGCTCAGGCCGGGAACCTATGAGCTACATCTCTACTTTGTCGCTTCTCATCCCCTTCAGGAAGTCGACACAGAACACAGCGACTCCTTCTCCGTTTTCATCAACGACAAGTTGGTACTGAGCAACTTCGACATCGAATCCGATGCTTTGGGAACAGATACAGCGGACGAGCGTGTTTTCAAAGATGTGCATCCCGCGCCGGACGGGAAACTCCACGTCCGTTTCCAAGGCGAGCAATCGCTTCCTTTTCTGAACGCCATCGAAGTTTTGCCCGGTATCACAAACGAGCAACTACCAATCCGCGTTGCCGTACAGCCAACTCCGTACACCGACCACGCCGGGAACTTTTGGGAACCCGATGATTACTATGCGGGCGGGCGAGTCTCCCGCGCTTTGCATACGGTGTCAAGTACGTCCGATCCTTCCCTGTTCTCCTACGAAAGATACGGCCACTTCACGTATGCCATTCCTGTTGACCAGCACGGCACCTACACTCTCATGCTCCATTTCACCGAATTCTATTTTGGCCCCAATTCGCCCGGTGGTGGGGGAAATGGAAGCCGGATCTTCAACGTTATGTGCAACGGCGTACTGCTCCTCAAGCATTTCGACATCTACGGGGAGGCGGGGGCTCTTCATTCTGTCACCAAGACCTTTCATCACTTGGAACCCACGGCACAAGGCAAATTGAATCTCACCTTCGAGCCGGTCGTGAATAACGCGACCATTTCAGGAATAGAGGTTCTGGATGAGTCACAATAATGAGAGCAAAGTCCCTGTCCGGTTCTGGAACCTCGTCAATGCACAAGGCAGATCTCAGCGTGGAGGACCGAACTCACGGGGACGGGCTACTCGGCTGAGTGTCATGTCCTTGCGAGAGAACTGAGTGATTCTTCGCAACCGGCCGGTTTAAACCTGACCTACTACTGCGACTGCTTCGGGGTCAATGCGCCACCGGATAAAACTCAACTTAGCGCGGAGCAAGTCCCTTGGTGATCACCCAAAAGCGGCCACTTCAGTGATCGCCGGCTTTTTGCCCTCGGGGGCGGCTCCGGCGCAGGGCAGCCAGTGCACGTCCAGCTAGCCTCGCTAAGAGCCCTGAACGTATCTATTGCCCTGGACTTGTCGAGCGAGTGAATGATCCCGGTAGAACGATTGATGCTTCCCAAAAGCGATTGAAGAGCCACAATAAGAACCGGATTGGAAAGTGAGATTGGCTGCACCTGTGTTGAAGATAGGATATCCGTCGGTCCGTGCGCTTCGATCTAGCCCAATATGTCGTCCATATTCCACGGAACAACAATTAAGGCATGAGTGCCAGGAACCGAATCAAGTGAGGTCATCAACTTCTTATCAGGATGAACCGCGGGGACGACCGTTCGAGTTGCCGAACAAGGGAGTGTCAGTTTTGTGTAGAAACGTATTGGCTTTCCTTCGAAGCTTAGTGAAATACCTTTCTTCAACTTTGAAGCAGCACCGTCGCCAAGAGCCGTTCCGAGATCGCCATCCAGTTGAGCTTTCGTCAAAGTCACAATCCAGAGTGAGGAGGTAGACCCATCTTTGAGCATCTCCTTTGCGAATTGCAATGCGGTGCCAACATCTTCCGTTTCAGCTTCGCGGTCTATGAAATAGTCCTGACGCCCCATAGCTTCTTCCCCCTAAATTGTACCCCGGATTATCTTACGCTAGCGCTTCGGGTGTGTTTCGGCTACCAAATTCCAGCCGCTAGTGCAAAATTGGCTTCGCCTTTATTCAGACCGGATACGGCGGAACTGTAAAGCCTATTTGGGAGTACAGCGCCGGGTGTCGAGCACTGTCGCGCCCTTAACTCTCGCGAACGCTCCACATTGTCCACCACTTTTTGATTCACTTCTTTGAAAAGGATTCTATTCATGAAACCGTCCAGACTTTATGAGGCGCTTCACGCGCTGATCGGTGAACGTGTGCCTCTGCACATCTGGGGCGCATGCGGAGTCGGCAAGTCTCAGATCGTTTCCCAGGTCGCCGACGATCTCGACTATGACTTTCTTGACGTGCGGGCCGTGCAGCTTGACCCGGTCGATCTCCGGGGACTGCCGCGGATAGCAGAGGACCAGACGGAATGGGTGCCGCCCAGGTTCCTCCCCACCACAGGCATGGGCATACTCTTTCTCGATGAGCTGACCTCTGCGCCGCAGATGACCCAGGCAGGCTGCTACCAGCTTGTGCTGGACAGGAAGCTCGGCGAGTATGTGTTGCCTGATGGCTGGGTTGTCATCGCCGCCGGGAATCCTGCCTCCGAGCGTGGCGTTCACTTCTCCATGCCGCGGCCGTTGCGCAACCGATTCGTTCATCTGGACCTTGAACCGGATCTCGACGACTGGTGCAGGTGGGCTGTGAAGGCTCAGGTCCGGCCTGAGATCATCGCCTTTCTCCGTTTCAAGCCTGAGCTTTTGCATACGGCGGACGCGACGTCGGACGTTAACACGTGGCCCACTCCGCGTTCCTGGGAGATGGCCTCACAGGTGCTTTGCGGTATCGTCCGTCGTCAGAAGGCACAGTTTCTCTCGGGGGCGACGCGCCGTATGCGTTTATCGATTCACCAGCCGTAATGTCCAGACAAGATGTTGAGCGGCTACTAAGTACTGCCGACATACAGGAGGCGGAATTGTCAGATGTTATCAACCTGTTGGTTTGGTTTGGGGTTCTGGGGATATTCGTGAGCGAGGACGAAGAGCGCTACTCTTACCAATTCGAGCATGACCCAAAGCGAATGCTGGCGGGGCTAGGTTCGTACGCGTACTGTATCCATCCTGCCTTTCGCTGCGCACTGAACTCGCGATAATCGATCCGAGCCTGATTCATGGCCCGCAACAGCACTTCTCCTTGGCGCGATGCGTGCTGTTCACATACTTCGAGGATCTTCCGGCACAGGACGCTCCTCTCTTATTCCTTCTCTGACGACCGCAATTTGCTTCGACTTGCGATAGACGTTTGCGACGGCCAAGGTCCAGAGAGGAACCAGATCAACTCCGGGCACAAGCTTGCCAAGAAACGATGGCAGGAACTCCCAGTGCCAACCGAGAAGGTAAGTCAGCACAGCTCCCACGCCCAAGTCGAGGATGTCGTCGGCCGGCGATTCAGCGCCCGGAACGAAGAGAGGGAAAACAACAATCTGTAGCGCGTCCGCGATGATGGCAAGAATCATGGCGGCGCGAAGACGCGGGCCCGGCGAAATTGTGATTGCGTCGTGAGTCACATTGGCCTGCTCAATTCATCTTATTGCTTTGCTCGCCGTGTCAGAAGCGATCCTACACGGTCGCATCAGGGTAGACACCGCAAACCATGCGCGCCATACAGCAGAGCGGCGCGTCTTAGGAGTGGTGCGGCGCCGAAGGCAATCCCCCGCCGGCGTCGTTTGGAAGACTGAGCGGAAGCGCGAAGTCCCGGAAAAGGCGGGGCTCTAAAAACAGCGCCACCGCAGAAATCGCGTCGTTCTCAAGCGTGAGAACGTGAATCGAATGACTTCTCGCTCCGGCTCAACGCCGTCGCCCTTTCAGCCACAAGGCGAGATCTCCCCAGGTAAGAACGCACTCCTTCACTGCACGACCGCCGGATCTACGCCACCGAACCTTGGTCACAAAAGCTTCGCGGCCATTGGCCCGCTCGCCCTGTTCGGCTCCGCCTCATATCCGGTTTTTGTTCATCGGCCCGCAGATTCGATCCACGCTTCCTCCCCACAATCGGTCACCCTCATGCAGTTGCGCTTCACTTCACTCACTGTGACCAGATTGTGACGGGACTTGCACCCGTAAGAGTGCGCCCATGCTGGGCGCACCAAAAGAAAAGGGCCAGCCGAAGCCGACCCTCTTCCTTGACTTGGTTGAGACCATATCCTCCTCCAGCTTCTCGTAAGCCTGCTGCAACGCATTGTCCATATTGACCGAAATGACGCTCTCGTCGTACGCGGGGAGATTGTCCGAAATGTCCTCAAGCGACAGAAACGCCGTCGTGGTCATCAGGAACTTGCCGAAGAGCATCGGCGAGGCTCCAGGGTGCCACTGGGTCCTTTGCACTCTGCAGCGGAGGATAGGTTTCAAGAATCCGTTCGGCCAGAAAAGGGCCGAATTGGCGCAAGTAGTCGAAGGTCGTCTCCATGGAGAAACCTCGTTGAGGTAAAAATGATGAGATTTGGGTGGAATTGAGAGAGGGGCGGTGCGCTTCAAAGCTATCGCTGGTTTAGAGCGATTCTTGAGCGACCTCGACAACTTCTCGTGATTTACGGCTGGATTACTTTTGCCTTCAGGCGGCTCTGCGGGAAGTCTTTCGGGTTGAGAGTGAAGATGAAGTCTGCACTTCCATCCTCAGCACAGATACAGAACGCATCGTCTTTGGGATCGGGCGATATTTGGGCCGAGGAGCGAATCTCGACCGACTCTCCGCATTCTCGAATGAAATTGATGAGCGTGCCGATTGCGGCGGATCGAACGTGCAACCGTTTCAGGACTTCTTTGTACTCCGCGAGAACATCTTCCGAGTAGAGCCAAACAAAGTGTTCCTCGTCTGCCCAGCGGTGAAGCAGGTCCGCGCTCGGAATTCGGCCAGGAATGTACTGGTCCCTGAAACCGGAGATACCTGCCACCACAACGTTGGTGTCCACGACAGCACGTTGCTTTTTCTTCTTAGGTTTCGGCCGCAACGGTGATCTCCGGAACGCGCTTCTCCGCGCGACAGTCTCGAATCGTGCGTTGGATCTCTTCTTGGGAAATCTCTCCTATATCCTTGGCCGCAACATATAGTGCTGCCAAAAACTCCTTCTTCCATCCCGCACGCTTTCGCCCGCGCGGCAGGTCGCGGTATAGTTCTGCCCGGCTCATACCCTGCTCGATTTGCTCGCCGAGCGACCGAAAGGGAATGCCCAACTTGATTGGTTCCTCGGCAGCCGAAAAGCGGCAGGTAAAGACCACGTACTCCGGGTTTTCTTTGCGAAGCCTCTTTTCGGAAGCACGAAAGACTGTGATGAGTCTGGAGAGAATACTGGCGCGCGTTCCCAAAGACTCCTTCAGGCGTAACGCAACCTTCGCAGTGAGAAGCGCCTCTCTGTCAAAGAGATAGGCGCCATCCACCCACTTCGGCTTAACCACCTCAAATTGCACCAGGTTTTGCAACTCCTTCGGCTCAACCTTCAGAACCGCGCTGGCCTGCTTCAGTTTTAGTGCTTGCTGCGGCATGGGCCCTCCATTACTGTCTAAATATTAGACCGTAATTGCGCCTGGGTCAATAACGCACCTGGCCGGTTCAAATCGTTGCACTCTGTCCCAATGTTGTCGCAATTCCGATTTGCGACCAAACAATCATTGTCCGGGAATGCGATTTTACCGGATTTCAGGCCATCCCCTATCCACCCGAGCACCTCATCGTTGGTCGCCGAAATCAGCACAGGCCGGCAGCCAATACCTTCGATTTCCTCAATCCGCTTCTTTCCCTCGACGATCCCGAGAATGTGGTCGGCCCACGAGGGATCGGCCGGTAGCCCGAGGAAGCTAACCAGCGTGGCCCACGCCTCTTCGCGCCGGTATCGCAAAAGGATCGTCCGCCCCGCGCTTCCGTTGGTGTGCAGTTCCTCGGACACTGCCAGCAGATGACGCACCGGCTGTTTGCGGCCTGGCAGAGTGAGAGCCCCGTTGTAGCAGGAGGCGTGTTCGCCGAGCGTTACGTCCTTTACCGTACCGTCCGGAAAGGTCAAGTTGAAGGCGGCCTTCTCGTGAACGGCCGCGGTGATCGCGCCGACATCCGAATCGTTGCCGAAGACGCTCAGAAGATGTGCCTGCCGATCTTCTCCTATATAGCGATCGACCCGCAGGCGAATGCGGGTCGAGGCCTTTTCCGTGACGCGCACATACTCAAGCAGCCCGAGCCGCAGATGTGCATTCTCCATCGGTGTCGCTCTCCTTCTTCGCCGGCGTTTCAGTAAGTTTCAGTGTCCTCCCATCGGCGTAGACCAGGTACAACTCATTGGCCCACCGCTCACGGTGGTGGATAATCTCGGTGTCTCCGTCTTGTTCCACGAATGTCGTCACATGCTTGACCGAGCGCCAGCGGGCTATGTGCCGGTCGTCGCCCTGGCCGAAGACGCCGTTCAAGAGGCCCGCGGTACACAGAAGCCCAACATGGCCACCATGCAGCGGCGTGATGGGCCGGCCTGTCGCAACGTCTTCAGGCGCTGTGCCGCACCCATCTTTATGCCACCGTAGTCGATCTGACCAAGCTACTCAGCGAACAGCAACGGTCTGACTGAACCGATCCTGCCCGCAGTGTCGATCCGGAACCTTGCACGTCCGCCGATTCGACGCCTCATCCGGCTCACGGAGACGGACGCAAGATTCAGCCACTGTTGAACCGCTGGATAGCCGTGGCACGCAGCAGGGAATAACCCGGGCGGCGGTCAGGCCTTCGCCATCGAGAACATGAAATCTGGGCCGATCTAACCAGGTCACCTCTCCTTGAGTTTTCAGATGGGTTCCTCGCAGGTTAGCTCTTCGATCTGAGGATGCCGGGGGATTGGCATTGAATCTCACCCGGTAGCTGTGCTGCCGGTGCAGTTCCCTTGGTGCGCCCAGCATGGGCGCACCCTTAAGCTCAAAATGCCATTGATGGTCTGGAACAACAGATTGAGCGTAGGCGTTAAGGTAATCGACGACGAGCACAAAAGGCTGCTGAGTCTGGCAAACGATCTGTACGACGCAATAGTGGATCAACGTAAGGAACAGCTGGCAACACTCTTGAAGAATTACTGAAATACACACGATTCCACTTCGCTCGCGAGGAGCGTTTCTTTTCAGAAACCGGTTACGCGGAAGCCGCTGCCCACAAGGTAGAACATGACAGCCTGACTTCACAGGTCAAGGAAATCCAAGCGCGCTTCAATGTGGGTTCTCCGGCGCTCACACTCGAGGTCATGAGCTTTCTGAAGGATTGGCTATTCGACCACAGGGTCTGTGCTCGATTCCACCTTGTCGCGCAAAAGCAACGCGCCTTTCTGATCGTTTCCACGCATGGTTCTTTGATAAATCAAATCCTCACAAAAATCAGTGACCGCCATCAGCCCAGGAGTTTTTCCGCAGCCTGTCATAGTCGTTCTAGGCCCCAACGAGAGATATAAGAACGATCGCGCAGCATGCACCTAAGTTTTATGAATAAGGAGACCGGGACTCATTTCATCCAATTTGCCATCCGAGCACTCTACAGAAAAAAGCCGCTTACAAGCCGC
>Ga0181520_10006968_pt1 | contig 16929 bp, 15 predicted proteins | sample PEATcosm2014_Bin_29_FD_132451 | JGI IMG/M metagenome (GOLD analysis project Ga0181520, IMG submission 132451) | Peatland microbial communities from MTU Mesocosm Facility, Houghton, MI, USA - PEATcosm2014_Bin02_30_metaG | ecosystem: Environmental > Terrestrial > Soil > Wetlands > Peat | place... | reverse complement strand
CCCGATTCAATCCCGAAATTAGCAACATAGATACCCGGAAACGGGCCAGTATCCCGCGATCCACTTTGTCGTAGAGTCGCCGACGCGCCCTTGTGCCGAGGGCCCATGACGCGGGCGATCGAGAGAGCGCGTCGCCCGTTCTCCGGCAACTTGACCGTACGGGAGCCATGGCGTCCGGCTACATATCGTCGTCAGTCATCCCTCAACGAGCGCATTGCGACTTAGCATAAACTGAGGCCAACTGAAGATTCGTGCACCAGTTTCTTGGTGCGTCGGCTTGACCAAAGTGCTAAATTTAACAGGCGAATATACATGTCCAAACTGGCTAAACCGACCTCTGGAATGGCAGTATCAATATTGCAACGGCCCCTGCGTTTTTCCTATTGGCCAATGCACAAAGGGAACCGACGTTATGGTCTGCAATCAAATCTTTTCGCAGCAGATCCGTGGACGATCATAAGGGATAAAGTTCGTACAGACTGTCCATCATCTGCGCGCCAAGAGGCAAACGCCTGCGTAGAACAAGCGAGCGATTTTTTCGATTCGTCTCAGACCTCCATAATCACTGCAGCACGCCCATTGCAGCTCTATTACTGCTTCTTGAACCTTGTCAAAGCGCTCATACTTACAAAGGGGAAAGTTGCCACTTTTAACCAGGCTGGCCACGGGCTAAGCGAAAAGCTCGCACCCGGGGGAAGAGAGCTACGCGACGCCTATTTGGACGCCTATCCGTCACCGGGTCCCCGTGGAAGCCTCCAAGTCTTTGGCGAGTTTTACAAGCTTCTCTATGGCCGAGATGTCGCCGCCAATACCAGGTACGATCTGTCTGTACTGATACCTCAGATACTGCCTTGGCACAGGCTTTGGGCGAGCTCCGCAAATAAGCAAGAGCGATTTATTTCGATCCATGAAATTCGATTCATGCAGAATTCGGCAAATGAGCTTTGGCTCAATCTTATGGTGATCGCCGACGACCTGACCCGCTTAAACGTGACACGAAAGCAGTTCCTCGAAGAATCGCGTCTCCTCGCAACATTTCATGAGGTACAGTGCTCAGAAACTCTGGGCCAGCACAAACTGCTTTGCTTTGAGCAGACCTCTCGCACACGCTTTGCGCACCGACCGTCTGATGAGATACAACCGCTCGTCGACCAATTTAAGGAGAACATCTGGGTCACGGTCAATGGCGCCCAGCCCTACCGACGGTATTACGCTTATTTAGCTCCATCCGCCGAACACAGCGCGGTTCTGCACCAATTGCTTTCTATCTACGCGGTGACGTTTTACTTAGGTTCAATCACCCGCTATAGGCCCCAGCTTTTCGATACCTTTCTTGCTGACGCCTTTGGCCCCAGAATCGAAGAATTTGTAAGCGTCCAGCCACTCCAATTCATCTATTTAATGGCCTCAGAGTTTGCGATGCAAGAAATCACAAAGCCAGCATTGATTTGACGAGCGGGCTCCATCTGGCCTCATTTGGTGATAACAGCCAAGCGACTCATCCAGACGCTCCGGCGATCAACCTTGCCGCATAGTCGCCGACGCGGCCTTGTGCTGCAGCCGCGTGCCCATTCCGGAACCTAGAGAGCGCGTCGACCGTTCTACGGCAAGGTGGACTGGATTTGTAAAGACTCGCAGACTTCCGGATACCGAACCGGGCTCGGTGACGATGTTCGCCTTGAGCGTGGGGGTTTCGACATTGCCCTAGTAGCCGTTTTCCGTTGCCCTGAAAGTTCCGATGAGAGCCATAACGTTCTCCTTCTCGATTTTGGAGGTCGCACTGCGCGTCCTCGCTTACGGCGCCTCCAGGCGGGGGTTTTGGCGAGCAAATCATAGGATTTTGAAGCGAAGCGCCGCGAGGAGGCCGAAGGCCGGGGAAAATCCGCTATTGACTTGGGAGCGGCCCGCGCACAGTCGCCGTGAATACAGCGAGATCGCAGTGTGATTCGAAGGCTCGGAATAGGGGACTGGCTTGACTGTCGGAAGCAGCAATCGCCAAACACTGGGGGCGAGGTCTTATGCAATTTGATCCGAAATCAGAGTGAAGGAATCATTGGCGAGACGCATTTGAAATACCTCAATCTTCTTGGTCCTCGCTATTTTGACCAGTTCGTCTCGTTTCGTCGGGGGCATGTGTGACCCGAGGAAGAGTCGCTTCGCGGGAAGCATATTCCAATTTGAGCTGTCCTTCACGAGGCCGCCGATTGACACCAGCCGCCACTCCTTTTCGTATTTCCACTCAGGAGACTTGTAGATGGCGGCGATAAGCGGAAAAATATTGTTAAACCCCGTCGGATTAAGCGCGGCGCGGGTGAAATACTTCGTGGCGTCGAAGAGCTGTGAAGAATAAATCACCGGAAACAATAGGCGTCGGCTAAGGTTTTCCGGCGCGGGAAATGCGAGATCGTACTCGACACAAAAGCCTCTATGCTCGTCGCCGTAATGGCTCCACATGATGATAGAGTCGTTGACCTCCGTGAACGAGCAGACCTTCAGCCCTTTCTTATGTCTCTGACCAATCTCATTGGCCATCTTTTGCTTATAGTCGGGAGCAAGCGACCGAAGGAATCTCATCGCCTGAGCATCCTGCTGGGTTGTTCCAGGCTCAACTTTCGTAATGATCAGATCAGCCAATGCCAGATGTGGGTCTTTCGCACGCTTTGCTACTTCAAGGTCTAATTCAGATACGAACTTTTGCGGCCCGTATTTCGCGACAAAGTCGTCCAACGAATTGCCAAGTACAGTGGTAACGACGTGGTCGAATTGAACCGTGAGACTGCAGTCATAGGGATCATTGAATGTCTCGGGGGACGACAGCCAAACTGTGTTGTTTATGAGGTTATCGCGTGCTTCTTTACTGTCGCGTCGGAATTTGAAGAGCCGTTTCGGTAGATTGCGATTTTTAAGCGCAAACGCCTTCTCGATATTGATGTTTGCGGGCTGGTCATCTGAAATGAGATCGATGAATTCATCAGTCCATGGGCGTTCATCATTCATTTCGGGATTCAATCAGCGATACCTCGTGTAAGCATGGTATTCCAGGTTCTCGGTAAGAGGACGGAAAGCAGGGTCGCCCGGCTCTCGGATAGTGGTACCCTCCAACCTGTAGTATTCCTTGCCGTTCTCAAATTCCTCGCGGATGCGTTTGCTGACAACTACTCTGCGGTCGGCCGGATCTATGGTGAGGTAACCGCCGTCAAACAGGCGATGGAGGTCGCTGCGCATCAGGATGCCGTTCGACAGCTCATGCCTTTGGCAAACCGAGAATGGCATGATGTGCGCGGTGTCGAGCACTGGCAGTGTCCGCTCGCCTGTGATGGCGCAGCGCCGTTCATAGGCATCCGTGACGAGGACGCGGAAACTACCTTGTCCAAGCCGTGGATGGACGATTTGAGGCTTTCCGAATCCGGCGGATTCAATCGCTGCGAGCGTGGCTGTTGCCGTTTCGATGCCCGGTGGAGGCTGGGCGATGAGTCGTTCGGAGATTGCGGCCCAAAGAGCCTTACCTGCCCCGGACTCCGCATCGAAGCCTTTGCCGACCTGATTGTGCAGACTGAATTCCGGCGGCGAGGGTATCCATAGCTCTCGCGGCCAGAAAAATGGTTCGGCAAGCATGATGCAGCCTACGTTCGGATTGTCGGCGGGCGTGAAGTCGACGTTGCGATATTTGCCGATGCGTCGGCGCATCTCGTCGACGGAGGTCACGCCGTTTGCCTCACCGAAGCTGTCCCACGCCAAGCTCAGGGGCAGGTGAAGGAAGCGCGTGAAGAATCCGCCACCCGCGATGAAGTTCAAGGGGGAGTGGAGCTTGAAGACTAGCAGCTCACCGGGCTGGAGCACTTTGAAGTTGGCGTTTGGCGACGGGCGCCAGAAATTCACCTCGTCGACGCGGGCACGCGAGGCATGCAGTTCAAACCAGTCCTGGTCAGTGATGGCAATGAATATCCGCATGGCAATCGATTCACACAAGTTTACAGCTTAGGGATTGCCTGTGACGAAACACGGCAGGGGTCTTTGGCGTGCTTCAGCTTACTAAGCGAGTAAGCCACGAAGTCTCGCATGCGGCACTGCCGTATTTATTCAATTGGGCGATTGAGTGTGACAGCGCGGATGAAATGCGAAATGACTTCTTGTGCCACGTTGTAATGTCTGGAGAATGTCTCGCCCCCTATTTATATGGCCATCCATCGTCGAGAGCGGTTTCTATGCCGAACCCATCTGAGGGGCTGGTAACCGAGACATAGAGGATCTCAAAAGTCGTTGGGTCCATTTTCTCGAAAAACACTTCGATCTCTACGGTCAGCTCCACATCGCGCTCGACGTCTTCTTCCTTATGGTCGACGTACACTAAGTCGCCCTCGTCGTACGAAGCTGTTGCGGAGTCGTCATAAGAAAGATGCGCTGTGTAGTCGATGGCGATATTCAGTTGCAACGTCGCCTTCTCCGCAACTATTTCGATGATCTCGACTTCGTTGGCAGGCGTTTGATTCGTGACTTCGACCTGAGCATCGCCGTTCTCGCCTTCGACCCAGTAATACCGATCCTCAAAAGCCGATTTAGCGAGGCCAAGAATCGCCGGCATGCGCTGTATGGTCTGCGCCCGTACGAAGGCTGCAAGCTGTTCATTGTCTGAAGCGACGTGGTCAAGGACTTCATTGATGCTGCTCTTAGGAATTAGGTGAGAATAAGCTTCGCAGGCCTTCTGAAAGAGCTTATCGCCGGAAACCACGAGCATATGCAAGTCGTGGGTCTCTGCCCACTCTGCGAGCGTCTGAATGGCGAATGCGTCAGGAAACTCGAATCGCTTTTTCTCGCCCGGACCGAATGGTGGTTGACCGGAAAAATACTTTCCGATCACGTCGCCGGCCGCGATGTCGTTGGCGTCGATGATCGTGGCCTTTGTTTCCGTGAGAAAGGCGTCGAAGCGATCGCACAGATCCTTGGCGACGACCTTCGGGTCAAGTTTTTTCAGCCCTGTCTGGACTTCTTCAAGCGAGGAATTGAATAGAGCTTTCGCCTTATTGACGTAGGTGAGCTGGAAAACCAGTTCCGCAGTCACGCTCTTTTCGATCCGTGATTTGACTTCATTGACGGCGATATCCGTCATCACGAGGTTGAGGCGTTGCTCCACAAGATGCTTTTTCAGGGCCTCGAAGCTCCTGCCTTTGAACCCGAAAGCGGAAGCCACGAAGACCTCGGTGTCCAGCGAGACGTATTCGACGTAGGCGGCAGTCACTGAGCCATAATATGGCATCTGCCAGCTGCAGTACCGGCAAACCTAGCTGCGCGCCGTATCCTCTGCGCTGGCGCCATATCGCCTGGCGGCCGCCAGCCTGCCCTCCGTTGTGTGGTTCAGCTGCCCCGTCGCCCCTCGTGGGTGGAGGTTTTCTTTGCGTTCCGAGGGACCGTGACTAACTTTGGGACCGCTGAGCCGAGTCGGGTTCTCCGGCCTACAATTTCAGTTAATGAACTCCGAGGCCGAGAAAATACGGGTAGCTGATGACGGCCTAGTCTGTCCGGAGATCCGCCGCTGGGCCGAGGACAAATACCGCCTGATAGCTCTCTACGATCAGCTCTTCGCGACCGGCATGAAGAACAAGTGGCACAAGCGAGTCTATATCGATCTTTACTCTGCCGCCGGCTATGGGCGCATCAAAGGCTCCAACATGATCTTGATGGGCTCACCGCTGATTGCACTGACGGTGGACCATCCCTTTGATAAGTACATCTTCTGCGAGGAAGATGAGAATCTCCTCGAGGGGCTGAAGGCGCGCGTGAATCGCATTGCGCCGTATGCCGATGTGACCTTCATACCTGGGAGCTGTGACGACAACATAGAGGATATTTGCCGGGCGATTCCAAAGGGTTCACCTACAAATAAGGTGCTGAGCCTGTGCATGGTGGACCCTTTCGACTTCGGTATCAAGTTCGAGACGATCCGCAGGCTCTCAACAGTTTTCGTCGATTTTCTCGTCCTGCTCGCCGTGGGCATGGATGCCAATCGCAACTACTCGCATTACGTCGATGGGGAGCACACAAAGCTGGATGAGGCATTCGGGAATGTGGAGTGGCGCGAACGCTGGAAGCATCATAATAACCGAAAGAACTTTATGCCTTTTTTGGCTCGCGAATTTGCATTGAGTATGCAATCCCTTGGCTACCTACCCCAGCAGCTTGACGAAATGAAGCTTGTCAAATCGGACGAAAGGAATTTGCCTTTGTATTATCTGGCGCTATTCTCTAGGCACCAGACGGCCTACCAGTTCTGGCAACAGGTTCTAAAATACGGCACGGACCAACCCAGTTTCGAATGGGAGTAGAAGTATGTCCTTACTATCAAAAATTGAATGGACGGATGCTACATGGAATCCGATTCGCGGGTGCACGAAGGTCAGTCCGGGATGCAAACACTGCTATGCGGAGCGTTTTGCGGAGCGGTTTCGCGGTGTCGAGGGGCATCCATTTGAGCTGGGATTCGATCTGCGGCTTGTGCCGGAGAAGTTGGCAGAGCCGGTGAGGTGGAGTGAGCCACGTATGATTTTCGTGAATTCGATGAGCGACCTGTTTCAGAACGGCGTACCGCTCGATTTCATCACGAAGGTCGCGGCGACGATGAAGCTCGCCAATTGGCACACCTATCAAGTCCTGACGAAACGATCGAAGCGGATGAAAGAAGTCTTGTCAGGACCTCTTAGTGACTACGGGGCAGAAAAGCATGTATGGTGGGGTGTATCGGTAGAGGACAAGAAGTATGGCATTCCTCGAATCGCAGACCTGCAGGCCTCGCCGGCGTCAGTCCGCTTCCTATCAGTAGAACCGCTGCTTGAGGACCTTGGCCGCATTTCTCTCGATGGGATCTCGTGGGTCATCGTCGGTGGAGAAGCGGGCCAGGCGCAAGACCGATGAAGGAAGAGTGGGTGTTGTCCATCAAGGACCAATGCGCGGATGCCGGAGTTCCGTTTTTCTTCAAGCAGTGGGGTGGCGTACACAAAAAGGCGCACGGTAGATCTCTGCGCGGGCGGACCTACGACGGCTTTCCAAAGAGGGTCAAAAATCCGATATTGCCAACCGCTGCTCGCGCGCGACATGCACGCGAGATCGACAGCGGTGCCTTGGTGCAGTTGGTTCCGGCATAGCTATTGCTGGTCGGACTCTTCTTCAGATGTGGATAGTTCGTCGCTCGTCGACGCCTGCGCCTCTAAACGCTGCTTTCTTGCGTCCTCAGCCCATTGCAATGCTTGCGCGACTTCTTTCTTACCGGCGTGGTTGTGGATTCGCATTCGAGGGTCTATGCCTGTCTGCAGCGCCGTTAGCTGGGCAGCAAGTCTCATTGATGTATCCGCTATCGCACGCATCTCATCCCTCTCCACAATCTTTCCCCAGAACGTACCGTCACCCCGTATGGGTATGCATGATTGAGCGCGAATCGAACTGGGGTCTCGCAATTCCTGGTGGCGGCGATATTCGCATCAATAACTGTCGATCATGACGCAAACGGCGCGAATGATAGGGAGTTCGTAACTCTTTGCGCCGCCAAAGGACCGAATCAGCGAATAACTTTTATTAACATAGAAAGGTGTGGATTTTGATTTTTTTAAGCGGGGTAATGATGACCGCCTATCGTCGCGTTACAAAGTAGGCAACATCCCCAGAAATAATTGCGGGCCAGGATTCCGCGTTCCACCTTGACGCGTAGTCTCCGACGCGCTCTTGTGCCGAGCCGCCCACGATGCTGGCGACCAAAAGAGCGCCTCGACCGTTTTACGTCCAGGTGGTTTTCTGGACATCTATCGACTACGTACTTATTTGGATACGCGGGCATCCGCAGCGAGCGTGAGGCGCTCGAGGTGAAGATCTAGAAGCAGAGGGATGCAGTAGCCTGAATCAAATCGGGAGCACGAAATCATCATCGCCGGGAAGTACCAATCGGTTGGTCTGTTTTGCCTGCCCTTCGAGGATCTCATCATAGGTAATGACTTTCACATTGACATGCTCTTGCATTGAGATATTGAAGATTTCCTCCTCAGCGTCACTCTTCCTGTCTCTGCCTATCAGCACTGCGAGCCTTGGAACCGCCGGTAAATATCCGAACTTCTTCACCAACCGCGCTGCGTTAAGTGGGTCATGCATGCGCCTGCCGTAGTTCCTGACTTGGTCCATGGCGCGATGGAGCGCAGTGGATAGGCCTTTATGGCGCTTCAGATTGTTGAGAAGCAACGCATCGGGTCCTTTCATTTCCAGCAGCTGGACGGGATCGCCGTCTTGCGCACCCAGAATTGGAGTGAGGGCAAAATCTAGAATGTCTTTCGATGGGGAGACGTATGTTGGATGAGCGACGGGTACGCCAAGGAGTGATTGCATCAATATGGCAGGATGCTCTTCGAAGAAACGTTGCATCTCCTGCTCGTTCGCATTCGTGTTGAGTAGCTGCTCGAGCATCGCGACATCGGCCCGAATTCCATCGTTGTCGCGCATCACCGTCAACCATTTATTTCGCTGAAGCTTCCTGCGGTCGGCGGACACGTAATAGTATTCACTCTCCTCATACTTCTTCTTCCGCTTCAGGGCCGGGCTGATCTGCGTGCGCCCGCTGGCGATGCGGACCATCATTCCCCGATTTTCATATTCCTGCACAAGGCGGTCGTAATATGTGTCGACTTTCTCCTGAATGCTTCGTAGCAGGCCATCAGTGTATGGGGTTGGCTCGATGACACAGGCGTGCTTGCTTTTGAGGTCTGATACCTGTTCGAAATGGTAGGCCTTTTCACCGATGATGATGAACGGAATCATCTTCCATTTACGGCCGTCCCTCTGTGCAATGAAGTCGGGCAGCTCTGCGACCTGGTTCGCCATCTTGACGGCCTTCTCCAGCATGAATGGCCGCGGAAGTCCGTCTGGTGAGATGTCTGTATTGCAGACGATAACATCGATATGGGCCAGCGTGGCCGATGAGAGCCGTAAATATCCGAGCAGACGTTCGGCCGGCATCACCTCGACGATATGGTGACGCTCCTGCCAATGTCGCACCATCGACAGGTGACGTGCGTCATCAATGTTCCCAAGACTGGTGAACAGGATATTCATCGCGGTGAGTCAATGATAGGTCTCTGAGTTACGTAGTAGAAACGGGGCGGTGCATCGCAAGGCGCCGCTGCCAGCTCATTGAGGCTGTGGCACGGACCTCGACTGGCTGGCTTTCCTCGGTCAGTGGCCCATTCAGGACTGGTCATTCGTTGAGCCCGGTTTAGATCGGCGTGACACGACGGCGACGAAAACGGTGTAAGGGTCCAGGCATCACCCACCTCCAATGAGTCATTTTTGGATACCGAAGTCCTCTGCCGTCGTGTTGCCCTGAAGAATCATCTGTATGAGTCGCAATTTTTGATGGATTTCGCCAACAATATCAACTTGGTGTTTCGTCCAAATGGTTCCAGGGACCACCTCATTTGAGAGCCATACCACTAATCCGTCAGTCTCGTAGACCTTTTTCCCGGCCTGCTCAATGACTTCATGCATTCGCGATTCCGACATCTTCTCCATAGATTGTCCTCTTGGCAGTGAATGATAGATTATTGGCGCGTGAACGGCTCGGTTTGCACCAGCCCCGGATCACTCCCGACAAACGGGCTTAGTGCCAACGAATTGAGGATCGCTGCAGCGTTCCGCCTGCGCTCGGGCCTGCGGCAGCATGGAGGGGCGCTTCGCGCAGGCTTTTGTGGCATGGCTGAATGTCACTCATGGAAGCGGTTCGTTCGCGCCAGAAGGCCAGGATAGGTCCCGAAAATGTCCTCTGAATCAGAAATCTGTGGCCTGCACCCGGCCCCGAATTCCTAAAGCCCCGCTGGCTCTTCGATCTTCGAGGCGCCCTGTGATTCTTTCTCTGAAGAGGCACACAGATATAAAATCTAGCGCAAATGTCACGCTTAAGCCGATCTACCCGCCTCTTGCAGAATGCGGAAGCAGCCCTGATTTCCGCAATCGAGATTTACAACAAGCCCACGTTTGCGTACCGGGAGGAGACCTTCGCAATCCTCGCTCTAAACGCCTGGGAATTGCTTGTCAAGGCGAAGCTTTTGAGCGTGAATCTGAACGACGCGAGATGCCTATATGTTTATCTCACGCCGAAGACCAAGGCTGGCACGCCTTCCAAAAAGCGTCAGGTAAAGCGCAATCGGAGCAAGAACGTGATGACGATGGGCATTGAAGCCTGTATCGTTGGCTTGGAGAAGAAGGGTACCTCGGTCCCGCCAGCCGTGAAGAAAAATCTCGTGGCCCTGACCGAAATTCGAGATAACGCCGTGCATTACCTAAATCCGAGCCCTGTGCTGGCGAAGCAGGTCCTCGAAATAGGTACGGCCTGTGTTCGCAACTTCGTCGAGCTGGGCAAGCTGTGGCTTGACCTCGACCTTTCGTCATACAGCCTATATCTAATGCCAATCGGGTTCCTTCCCCCCGCTGGTGCAACAGGGATTCTCGTCTCCCATGACGAACGCAATGTCGTCAGCTACCTCGCCTCGCTTATGGTCGATGCGGAGGATAAGGACTCTGACTATCACGTTTCGCTTGATGTGAATATTTCATTTAAGCGAACGTCCGCCGCCGACGCTACAGCCGTTATCGTCTCGAACGATCCCAGCGCGTTGCCGGTGTCGATTTCGGAAGAGGATATACGTAAGCAGTTCCCTTGGGAGTACGCGGACCTTTCCAGGAAGCTCCGCAGCCGGTATAGCAACTTTAAGGAGAATGACAAATATCATCTCCTCCGCAAAAAACTTGCGGCCGACCCGCGCTACATGAAGACGCGCTACCTCGACCCCGGGAATCCGAAGAGCGCACGCAAGGATTTCTACAACCCGAACATCGTCGCGGAATTCGATAAAGCCTACACGCTAAAAAAGTAGCCGAAATTCCCCCTGTGGTGGGGGGGGCAACGCGCTCAATCCGAATGGATTGCGCGGAAGACTCTGGAGCAATACTGAAAAACGGGCCAGTGTTCCGCGATCCATCTTGACGCATAGTCGCCTACGGTGCCTTGTGCCGCCACCGGCCGTCCATACTGGAACCACGAGAGCGCGTCGCCCGTTTTGCAGCCAAGTGGACTGGATTTGTAAACACTCGCCGACATCTCGGTACAAATGTTGACACAGATTTCTAACCTCCTGATCTTATGCTTGATATATCACGCGGCATCCTGGTTCCTTCCAATAACACGAGGGGATGCGCAAGGAATATCCGGATGAGGCCCCGTCATCGGCAGCATTCGACTGAAGCATCTGCCGGTCTGTGATTAGGCAGAGATTTCAGCTCTTATTGGCTGATTGAGCATGAGGCTCCGACACCCTGCCTTTGACCCAGAAACCTTGCCCGGCCGACGGGACGAACGCCCCTTTTCAGGGGATTTGTCGTTTGCATACCCTTTCGAATTCACCATCATTTTCCATCAATGTGCGCAGGTCGGGACGCAACTCGACTGCCTCCGCGGCCGCCTTCTTTGCTTGATCCATCTCGGGTGGTGACGAAGCACACAAAAAACGGGCAAGGTCAAAATAGCCCCACGCATAATTTGGATCAAGAGCAATGCTGCGCCGTTCTCCAGCTATGGCATCGTTGACCCGACCAAGTCGGAATAATGTGTATGCCCGAAGGTTCTGTAAATATGCATTGTTAGGGTCGGACGCAAGAGCTTCGTTGTAAAGAGCTAGGGCCTCATTCAAGTTCCCAGCGTGAAATGCATTAATGGCCGCGCGGGCTGTAGAAAGCGCCTCCCGTGACTTTTCAAGCTCACTGCGTGCGGTATTTAGATCCTCTCTGTATCTTTCGGTCTCCGCCTCAAGGCGGTCTCGCTCCGACTGCGCGACATTTCGCTGTTTCTCGATGTTATGGAGCTGGACGATTGCATACCCTATTCCCGCAAGGGTCAGCAGAAGCCCAAGAGCGCTGACTGAGGCCGCCCTGCGCGAGGCTTTTCCCAGTTCTTCGAAGTTGATTTTCGACTGCTCCGAGGTGCTCACGATTGCCCCTCCGCACGGCCCGTTAAAAGAAGACGAAGCGCCTGATTCCACATAAGAAGCAATCGGCCGGCAGAGTAGGTTATGAGGCCAGACGAGCCAAACAGGCCAGTGAGTTCGGCAGGGCCCGCTTTCCCCTTTAATAGAAGGACTCCGGCGCTCGTTAGAAGCATGACCAAGGAAATTCCCGTTACGCCGAGATAAACCATCCTCTCCATCTTGAATAGATTTGTTAGGCGTTCCACGGCATCAACGCGAGCGGCTAGGTCAGGCACTGCCACGAGAGGCGCCGAAACCGCAGGATCCTTGAGCGACGGACCCACCAACCCTACTTTGTCCCGAGCCATTGCGATTCTCCGTTTGTGCGCTCAACCGTGCCCCCAGACAGATCACTCTAGTCGAGCCTTGGCGCCTAGCATATCACCCGCATCTTTCCACAGAGGCTTGGGAGGGACATGGAACTTTAGATAGACGCACGACTAATGGATCAGGATAAACGCCCCGGGGCCCGGGAGCCTCCTCGGATTCCAGCTCCGGCGGGAGGACACCAGATTCCAGTCGCCATGCCGACTTGCGGGGACGCATCGGGATCATGATGTGCACTCGGCTGTACATCAGCGGCTTGTCAGACAGGGCATCCCAGAAGCAAAAGGTGGCGGCGCGGAAAACTCAGCCATCCGCCGCGCTATTGCGGCAGATGTGACGGGCGAGGTACGCCGCAGCGATCAAAGACCTCTTTGAAGAACGGCAGGAGTGCTTTTTGTGCGGATTCTTTGCCGTCAAAGACACCCTCCGCTGTAATTGTGTCCGATAGGCACTGTGGCCCGGGACCTGGCCTTGAATATCCGTTTGGGGTTGGAACATGCAAGCGAAAGCCTTTGATTCCTGTCATCCCGCATACCCTTGATATTCAGCAGGAGTTCTCGCCGGAGCCCGTACCTATCTGTACCGCCTTCGTCGGGCTAACCAATGCGTGAGCGGATTCCGCTATCAGGTGTGCCGTGAACTGTGCCATGCCGTACATGCCCAGTTGCGTCGAATCAATGTCTTAGACGACCTGAGTAGAGTGCTTCCGTGCGGGCTATTTCTAAAGGTAAGCGCTTGATTCTATAGTGGTGGTCCCCGGCGGTCCGAGCGCCGGAATGCTGATCCGGCATCAGCCATCCCGGACCGTGCAGTTTGCGAGTTTCGCTATGATGCGTCTGGGCCAGTGTGCGCAATGTGTGCAGGAGAACGGAAGCCTTTCCTGAAGGACATCAAGATTGAAGCAATTGAATTTACGAACTTCTGACCCCGGGTAATCTGAAATTCTCAGAATCCATCACACGGCTGACATGTATACAGGTAAACATGTATACAATCCGTCTACGCAGCTCCCAATCGAGGTGGTCTGCATGATGTCATGGCTACGCCTGGCAGATGATCACGCGTGGCTGCCATAGTCATCAGCGCTTGTGATGGCCAGTGCCCTACCAAAGGTTTCGGCGGCGGAAATGACGCCGAGGAGAATAAAGCGTAGTAAAACGCGGTACCAAGCTGTTCCAAAAGGCCGGGGAAGCGTATTCGTCCATATTTGGTGGTCCCAACCCTTACGAGCAGATTTCACTGCGCCTATCCGGGAATAGGCGCCCAACGAGCCGGACTGGCCATTCTCCTCTGTGGGAGATTTGGATACGCCACCTCCTGGAGTGCTCTGAAATAGCGAAAAATTGTTTAAGTGTAAGAAATTAATATTGTTATCCTATAAAATGCCTCATCACTCGCTACCATGAATCTATGAATGTTTTGGGGATAATAGAAACTGTGATATAGTTGGAACGTGGTTGAAACTATAAATTCCGAACTGTGCTCTCGTCCGATGGAGATCTTTCTGATGGCTGTCATTTCCCGCGCCGGCTTAAACACTCTCTATCGTTTGCAGCAGGAAGTGAGTTTGCAACCGGGGAGTATCCGGCAGCCGCTTCGGAACCTTGAAGACACGGGGCTGATCACTCGTTCAGTGGCGCCGGCGCGTAGCCGCAATCGACGCGCCATGTCGCTCACCCCGGCCGGGGAGCGTTTTCTCGAAGAGCACTGGAGGAAAAGCTTGGAGCCGAAGCGGGAGATGGAATCCGCCCTCCGGGGTGCGACGGTGGCTCTCCTGATGAACGATATTGGGGAAGCTATCAACTTCTTGCATCTGTCCGCATTCGAGCGTGTGCGGTACCAGGGTCATCAGGAACTTGATCCGGTTTCCCCGGAAAGCACGCCGATCGATCTCCACGCGGCCATGCGAAAGGTCTACGAGAGCCGCCGCGGGGAGATGGAGGCGGATGTTCTGAGAAAGTTTGCAGACAACCTGATGGAGGTGGCGAAGAAGCGCGAAGGGAACTAGGGCTGTAGTGTCAATATGCTCTTCACCGGAAGAGTTGCCGGCGTAGGTTCATCACGGTGCCCGTAGAACTTGGGTACTGCGTGTTCGGTTGAGTCTCTGTAGCAGGGACGGAAGCATTTAGATAGGGAAGTGAATATGCATGTTGCGAAGGATTGTCTCGTGACGAAAAGGCGGAGGGATCTCCCTCTGCTCCGATGGCTGGGTTAACCGGCCACCTCGTCAGGAGGATGCGTTGATTCGTCTAGAGAAGCAGACGGCGGAGCCATCAGCCCGCCATAAGAGCAACCCAACAAATGTGAAGAATCGTTCCCAGGTAGCAAGCAGACGGGGACTAACGCCGACTCGTTCAGAAGCGGACAAGCACTTGACCACGGTCAAGAGGCATCACTCCCCGAGAATGTCCGCAGGTCTGAATTCCGGCGCGGCGCAACAAATCGATAGGGAGGAAGCTGGCCCCGCAGTCTCCATGGCAACTGATGATCGTCAGATGTCGTATTCCGGCATCGTGGACGCTATTCTCCATGTGAGCAGACAGCGGAAGTCTCTCCTGGATCAACTGCGCGCAGCGTTATTATCGGGAGACGACTCCGAAGCACTCGGATTCGCCCGGCATCTCTGCGGACTCGCGGCGTGAAGGACCCTATATGAAGAAAGTCATCGAACTGATCCGGGTCAGTACGGGGAACCAGGCTGCCTCCGACAAGGCTTCGATTCCATCGCAGCGGACCACCAATCGGCGAACTTGCCAACAGTTCAGCCTTGAAATCGTGCGGACAATCGAACTGGCGGATGTCTCGGGCGCTTCCGTGCTCTTGGCGCCCGAGATTCAGGAACTGCTGCGGCTCATACAGTCCCCGGAAATTCATGGTGTTGTGGCCCGCGAGTTCAGTCGGCTAATGCGTCCCGAGAATCTCGCTGACTTTGCCCTTCTCCAGGCGTTCGCTGACTCGCGGACACTCTTGTATCTTCCCGAGGGCCCCATCGATTTTAACAACAAGTCCGGTCGCCTCATGGGGGTCCTTCGAGCCGCAATGGCCGGCGCGGAAAGGACGGAGATTCTGGAGCGCGTCTGGAGCGCGAAAGAGGAAAAGAGACGGCGGGGAGAGTTGGCGCAAAGCCCGATCGTGCTTCCGTTCGGGGTCGGCTACGAACAGGGCAGGGGATTCTACTATCTGCCGAAGGCGGAGCTTGTCCGGGAGGCATTCAAGCAGATCCTGGCGGGGAACCAGAGCTATAAACAGCTGGCGGAAATGGTAGGTGTGTCGCCACGCGGAATGCACATCATCCTGCGCAACCCAATCTGGACGGGATGGAGAGTCATCGACAAGAGGCGAGACCCATCCGGTGCCGGCAAGTACGAGGGTACCAATGGACGGCAGGCGGACCGCCGGAAGATCGCGCGCGCTGCCGAGGAGATCATCCGGGTTCGAGTCATTGAGGATCCGTTGATTTCGGAAGATGACTTCGAAGCCGTGCAAAAGATTATGGATTTGAAGCAGCGGAAGCACTGGCGCAGCCGGCCTGAGTACGAACATCGCTTCACCTATAACGGCTTCCTGACTTGCTCCATCTGCGGAGAGGTGGTTCACACAGCTTTAGCTCGCAGGGATTACTACGCGTGCAAGGGGCGTCGTACTGATCACAAGTGCACGTCGAAGTACATGGGTCGGGAAAGGCTTGAGGAGGTACTGGATGGTCTGTTTGCCAAGCGGTTGACCAACCCACACTTTCTTGAGGGCTGTGTTGGCCAGTTGCTGCAAAGCACTGAACAGAAGGATTCCGATGCCGAAATCGAGCGGTGGACGGCTGAGATCAACGTGCTCCGCCGCAAGCGTGAACGTGTAATCGAAGGATTTATTGACGGTGCGATCGAAAAACGTGAGAGGGACAGACGTCTGGTCGTCATTGACGAGAGTATCCGCGTTGCCCAGGACGCTCTGAACCGAGCAATAGTGATTCCTCCTCTTTGGGACTCGGCGAAGCTGATCGAGGTCCTCGCTCCCCTCGCCGAATGGGAATTCTGGACAAGGGACCAGAAACGCCAAGTTCTCGCTTCTCTCGTGCCGGATATCCGGGTGGCAGATTACAAGATTGATTCTTTGGGACTTAACCCAGAGCTTTTCAGCAATGAAGTTACCCGTACGGGCAGGGATTCATGGCGGCGGCGAGCATGAAGCGCGCCGGAAAACTCAACGACATGGAGGCGCGGGCGATGGTGACCGTGTGATCTTCGAGCGGCTGCCGCATCACCTCAAGCACGTTGCGCGGGAACTCCGGCAGCTCGTCGAGAAACAGAAGACCATTGTGCGCCAGAGAAACTTCGCCGGGACGGGGAACGATGCCGCCGCCGATCAGACCCGCGTCCGAGATGGTATGGTGCGGCGAACGAAACGGCCGCTGCGTCACCAGGCCGGCCGCCGCATCCAGCACACCGGCCACGGAGTGAATCTTGGTGGTCTCAAGGGCTTCATCAAATGTGAGCGGCGCAAGAATCGAGGGCAGCCGCTTAGCCAGCATGGTTTTTCCGGAGCCGGGCGGCCCGATCAT
>Ga0181520_10006966_pt1 | contig 16932 bp, 20 predicted proteins | sample PEATcosm2014_Bin_29_FD_132451 | JGI IMG/M metagenome (GOLD analysis project Ga0181520, IMG submission 132451) | Peatland microbial communities from MTU Mesocosm Facility, Houghton, MI, USA - PEATcosm2014_Bin02_30_metaG | ecosystem: Environmental > Terrestrial > Soil > Wetlands > Peat | place... | reverse complement strand
GGAAAACTAGCGGAAGCCGCACAGGCTGTCGCGGTACCGTAGGGCCAAAGTGTGGAACCATATCATGGCCGCCAAGGATTGGAACGATAAGCTGGCCGTTATGGCCAACTTATCGTTTCAGTTTCAGCATCTTGGCAAATTGGACTGGATCAACTGGGATCGGCGCGATGCGCCCGGTCTCCGCGTTATAAAAGCCGCCGTGATATGAGATTTGCCCGTACCGCAGCAATCGAGCCAGCATGGCGAGCGAACTGACGGCCAGGGTCTGGTTAATGAATGGCTCCTGTCGATCCAGCGCCTCCACGGCCGAGCAACTCGGAAGCACACTTTCCCCTAGCGTGATGTCGGCAATCTCAGGATAGAGCTCGAAGACAGTTGGAAGACGTGTTGCCTGTGCGCGTGCAGAGACCGTCGCATCCTGGGGCTGGCCAAGAACATACTGCCCGCTGGAGGCGTTGTTGCCGAGGTCGAGATGATATGCCGGCGCACGGAACTTCTTGAACGACTGAGAAATGAGATGGCGGGCTTTCCTGGTATCGACGCAGCTGATCAGTAGATCGCATTCCGGGGCACCAGCCGAACTATCTACGAAGTACCGCGGGATTGCCTTCCAGGCGAAGCCCCAGAACATATTTATGCGCCCGACCAGGCACATGGCCTTGTTCGACCCAATATCGACATGGGAGAAGGGCTGACGCACGACGTTCACCTCGGACACAGTATCTGGGTCCATGACGGTGACGGTGAGTCCTGGTTGTCCCCACGCGCGCAGAGCTTGCTCCAGGAATGGCAGCTGGAGCAAGATCGCACTCCCGCTCCCGCCGGCGCCAACGAGCAGGACGCGCAGCGGGCGGGTGCTGCCCATCAGGCCAGGATGAAGGTGGTGAACGGATTGCATGGTGCCATACTCCTTTCGCTATTTCTGGCAGCGGCGTATGAACTGCAGGAGGGTCTCGTGTGCTGGAACGAGATGCTGATCAGGAAATACATCTCTGCCAAGGACGCTCTTCCACATCGGGATGATGCCACCTTTATATGAGGTCAGCCGCACGGCTCCAGAGGGGTGGGTGAACGCGCTTTCAAAGAATCCTCGCTCCCACTCCGCCGTTACCGAACAGGAGACCTCCGAGGTTGGCACATGCATGCTGCCCGTGCATACTGAGCCATCCTCGTATGTGTTCCAGTACGGTGCACTCAACAACTGAGTGCTGCTGGTGGGCCTTTCATTCTTGGGCAATGCTCGAATCGAAAGGTGTGTCTCCGTCGCTACGAACATCAGTGGCGGATGCGGAAACATGCGGCCCGACAGCGCATTTGCTTCTTGATCCGTGGCCGATTGGAAGAACATCGGGCGCACCGCAGCCGGGCACCACCAGGCGATCAATTCGTCCGTGAGGCAGAGAATGCTGTTCGGGAGAACCTCGATCTCTCGTACCGCTTTCTGCTTCAAGAGTTCACTGAGGCTTTTCAGGAAATCTGCGCTGAGAGCCTCCGGCGGGCCATAGTGGGGCCTGCCCTGTTCGTCGCGCAACACATCATGCACGGTGACGTACGCCTGCGTTCCGGTGTAGATCATCACCGCCTTACGCAGCTCGACCGCTGAGTTGCCCCCTATTTCGATGTCGGTGTTCATTCTTCTCCTCGGCTTCGGTCCACAGCCTCCACTTCTCTGCGAGGCTGGCCGTTTCCAATGCGATCTCAAAGTTGATCCTGAGAATCCTCCACACCTCGTGCATTTCCTGGGGTTGAAAAGGATCAAATTTCAGGTTCAACAGGGGCGGCGAAGAACACTGGCTCCAGTTCTCAAGCTCTTCGTCCACCGTCGCGACAACTGCGTCCTGTTCGTCAAACGACAGAACTGCGGCCGGAACAGGCCGCAGATAGTCGTAACCCTCTTCCTCCGGATCTTGCTTCAGGCGTTTATCGATTGGAATGCAACTCAGCGCATACATGCGGAGAAGGGACTTGATCCACGCACCAAACCGGCCTTTGGAATGCGCCCTTAGCAGGCGCAGGCTGTGCTGGATCGAAACGTGCTTTTTGCGCGCTTCGGCGATGAATGTCGGAGTGCAGCCATCGAGATCGGGGATCTCGAACTCATCCCCCGCCCCGCCCTCTTCGTCACGAGACTCGCTGGCCCACTCCCTCATCTGTTCCACGCTGGCCGCCGCATCGTCGAGATCCCATGATCCAAGTGAACGAACAAGCGTATACGAAAGAAGCTGATAAAACGCAGCGCCGAGGCCCGACACATGCTTTTCGAGCGCTGTCAGAGGAGCCCTGCAAACAAAATGGCCAAGGTGCCAGTGCTGCACTGAGATGCGCAGCTGATGAGCGTCTGCATCGCGGATCGCGAATGAAAACTCGCTGAATTCTGCTTCAATACGCGAAAGGCCGTGCAGAAAACACCAGCGCCGCACGGATTCGTCAATGAATGCAAGCGGATCAGCTTTGCTCTTTTTCCAGCTTCGGGTAGTGGCGAGACCTTCCTCTACAAGGTTCTGACAGAGCTTAAAAAGAGCCTTCTTCCCTGTGTAGAAGCTGTATCGGCTGCGAACCTCGTCCAACGGAGGAAGGAAAGCAGGGCCGCCCGGAGCGAGCAGCCCTACGCGAGTGGCAGGAGAAATTGTGGAGGCGGCAGCAACATCCGGGACGTCTGCCGCTGATTTTGACTGACTGCTGCCTCGACCCCATTGGACAGCCGCTGACTTGTTGCGCATTTGCAAGACCTCGCATAAGCATGACTCTCCGCGCTATCTTTGAGACCGCTCTGCTTTGCGCGTAACGCATCACAGAGCGGCTGACGACTGCGTAGATGGTCGTTTCTAGGTGTGGACCTGCGGCGCATTGGCTTAGCCTTTGCTTCCGATTGATCGCTGAATGGTGTAGCGGAGATAGCGGCCGGTTGTCTCCGGTCCGACGATGGTGGCCGTCGACATCTCCGGATACTGGAAGGTCAAGAACTCGCGGACGGCTTCCGGCGTGAGCTCCGGGTTGGGATCGGGAATAATCCGGCCGCCAAAGGCGAACTGTCTTTCCATTTGAGCGACTTCGATGGGCATAGAAATAGATCTCTCCTGTGCTGCTCCCTCACTGAAGAGGTCGCAGAGAAGTGGGATGTTTGAGGGCTGTTTGATCGGGGAAGGAGGCGTGGACGCCAGATTACGAGGCTGCACTCACCTCGAGCGATGGCACCGAAGGTGCGGCGACGGCCCCGGCGGTCGATTCATCGAGTTCTATCTCCGCCTCGTCTTCCTCTGCGGGAGCAGCGTCAAAGAGGCTAGGCGGCGCAGGGGGCTCGGGCGTCTTTTCCTCTGCCGGTGTCGTAGGCGTCGACGGCTTGCTGCCAGCTGTGGCCTGGCCGGACTTCTTCTTTGCGGCTGCGATTGCGATTTTGGCAGCTTCTTTGGCTTCTTCTTCCGCAGCCTTCACAGACTTCACCATCTCGTTGATCGACCCCTCGATTGTGAGCTGGCTGCCGACGTATTGCAAAAGCGCCTGGTGCAGTCCCGCATCCAGTTCTTCTGCGCTCTGCGCCTTAAGCGTCAGCGCGCCAGAGAGGGCCTTGACCGCCGCTTCCTTGATGGAGCCAAATTCTTCGGCTTTCTCGTCGGTGACTTTGGGCATGATGGTTAGAACGATGGAGTCACCGTTGGCGGGCACGGCAACGCTTATAGAGACTGAACGATTCCTTAAGAGGGGTAACAATTCAACGAACATGCGGGGATGCTCCTTTGGGTAAACGAAGATAGGCCCTCAGCAGCGGTCGCTGACTGGAGGGGGCTTAGGTTCAGATGGAAGGGGATGAAACTCAGTAAACTGCTTGGCCTGCCGGGGACGCCAGGTCAATCTCCAAATATGACTTCTACTTCGTGGCGCTCCCAGGCAGGGAAGCTTTCCGGGTCAGACCAGAACTTCTCCCAGGCAACGTTCAATCGTGCAGCAATGCTTGTAGTGCAGCTACGATCCGGCATCTGTAATTTAAGGTCACGGGTTCCCGAAAGCGCATCTCTTGCGATTTGCTGAAGCAAATGTTTTGGGAAGCACCAGTCATACTCTGGTTCTGGCCTCGCGCCCAGACTGGAATGAACCGCTGTCCATGCGCCACCGATTCTGCTACTCGCGTCGGCAAAACCGATTAATTCTAGCCCGTATAGCATTGCCTGCATTCGTGCGTCGTCCGAGGGGTGTGATGAAGCAGAGAGCTCCGGTACGGCGAAGGGATTGCCCCCACGTTTCATCGCTAAATGCAGATGAGACCACGCATATGCCGGCCCGACGGTGAACAGCGCAAACAAATCACAATAAAACTCCGTTAGCCAGAACTTTGCCCATGAGCTCTCCCATGATTTGAGCATGAACCAACTCCTGGCTGGTCCATTGCGGCGTCCCTCCTTGACTTGCTCGGCCCGTATGTATCCGAGGCATTCCCGCATTGTCGACGAAAATCTTTTCTGGAACGGCTCAATAAGCGGATCGTCTTGCACGACAAGTAGCGGATGTGCCAATTCGTGATACAGATCAGGCAAGTGTAAGAGAAAATTGCCTTCGATTAGTGGAACGCAAAGAAGATGCAGCTCCGGGTAAATGTGAAAATAGTCCTGCGAAAGTGTTGTCACGACTGGAATGACCCCAGGGTAGGCGATTTCTCTGCACACTCTTTCCAAGAACGCATTTAGCCTATGGTCGTCATCTTGGGCTTTGTTAAGAGCAACAATCGCCACGGTCTCCAGAAAATCCAAATCTGAAACAATCCTTCTGAACTTTCGTAGCCGCTCCGGCTGGCATTGCTTGGCTGAGAATAGCGGGTCTTCCTTGAGCCGCCGCAGCTCAGCAATGCATGAATTGATCTCTTTTCGACAGGTCTGCGCAAGTGTGTCGTAGGCACGTGGCAAGTCTCGGGGAATGTGAGCAGTCATCGCACGTGCGCGCTCGACAAGTTGGGTGATAGAGCCGGCGAGGTAGATGTCAATCACTACCGCCCTCGCATCTTGAACAGCATGTTTGCTCGTTCGTTTTCCAATATCGAAGCAAGTGTTTCAAGTGTGCCGATTGAATCGACCTGCAGATTGCTCCCAAGCAGTTGGTTGCCAAGTTGAACTGGATCGAAGTCCGGTTTCTTAGAATCCTTCACCACAATCGCTAACAAGTGGCTGATCAGATCGTCGCTGCTAGGCTCCGCCATGTGGATCAGAAGCGTTCCCAAGCGCCTACGCTCGGCTGTGGCATCCACAAGATTGCCCGACTTCACGTCAAGTAAAACTGAATCCACGAGTTCGGCCATATTGCGAACGGTTGAGTACAGCCCAGAATACAATCCGGTTTCACTCATCGCGATCCCTGTTCCTGCTCTGCGACATAGTACTCCAGAGCATCAATATCGAACGTCTCGGCGTCTTCTCCAAGCCTGCGGTCCGTGAGCTTGACAGTGATCGGATCTTTAGCGCAGTCATCTGGGCGCGTCCAAACAAGCGCTGTAAGGAAATATATGTCTTGAAGGCACGATTCCAGCGGCAATGTCCCTTCCACATATTTGACGTGAACCGGCTGCACCGTTCCATGTCGGGGAAATGCTCTTCCTGTCGCGCATAGGTAGGCATTTACCGCATCGAGGATGAAGTACGTTCCAATCTGTGGGTTCTGCACCAACTCGCGATTACCCATCCTAGAGACATCGTACAATCGTACTGGCGCTGCAGCCGATTTAGGGAGTTCCAGCATCGCGTATTTAGCGTCATCGGCGAGGATACCCTGCATTTTGAGATCATCGATAGCTTTCTTGATCCCCAACTGCTCGGACTGCCACAGAATTCCATCTCTGTGTACCACAATTGAACGAAGAGGCAACTCGTACGCATTTGTTTGGGCTTCTTTGCTTACCACCTCCACAACTAGCTTTCGTACCTGCTGGGTCAGTAGCTGTTCCTTCTGGTTGGAATCCCTGACGATCGTGCGTATGTAGTTACCCTTGCGGTTCACGACTGTAAAACCAGCCGTGTGCTGCTTGACGTCAATACCGACGGTCAAGTCCGCTGAAAGCGGTGTCGCAAGAACGAACGGCCATCGCTCATTTGTGAGAAGCACCTTGTTGAGAGCAACATTTCTGACATAGCCACTCAGTTTGCCTTTTCGGTCGTTCCTGCAGACGTACCGCCGCGATCCGTTGTTTTGCGTCACCAGCTGATAGCATTCGCGGCCCATGGCGGAGTGAATGACAGCGGCGAATATGTCGAGCTCTCGAAACTTCCGTATTACCATCGCAGCAAGTTGATCGTGTTGCCGCACCCTTCGATCCTGTGTGTCATGGATCATCACGATTGCGAATCCAGGCTTCGTGCATTGTTGAGCGGCTGCCGCAAGAATTGCATTGCCTTGCTCGACAAATGTCTGCTGCACCCGATCGTTATACGTGGCAGCGATAGGTTCGTACGGTCGCTCCTGAGGAAATAGCTCATTGACAGCTGCTGAAATGTCACTGACCAACGCCGGACCAAAACTGTCCTGAATGCTCTGCGGAAGAATGATGTACTGACGCTGCAGGGGATCTCGCGTATAGAAACCCACGGTTTTATCCCGCAGGACGGATAAGCGTGTCCTTCCTATGCTATCTAAGCTGACTTGCTGTGCATTGGCTGTCCCCCGCACTGAGAGTATTCGAGAGTTGCCAAACTCATAATCAGGCAACAGAAACATTTTGTGAGGAATGCGTAGCGGATATTGGCCCACCTGCAACGACATCGCCGAAAAACGGAGATTGCGTAAATAACGATCTACAAATCTCCCTGTTTCTCCAAACCTGTCGGCTGGTTTCAGCAGCGCATTGGGTCTGTTGTTTCTTGCTGTATCCGCGGAGTCAAGCACGGGATAACAAAGCGCGGCTGGCGCTGCTCGCATTTGCCCCTGGTTTGTCGTGTACAGAATCACGGACGCATCGGTTGGTATCTGTGCAAGTTCTTGTGAAATAGGTTTTTGTGATTCTCGGGATATAAACTCGAGTAGCGACGACCGTGCTCCATTTTCTCCAATCTGATACTCGGAAACAGACACGTCCTCGTACTCCCGCAGTTGTATCTCATACCAGCGATGCCCGTAGTGGTAAATGCAGTGCTTCCCCTTGTAGGGCCGAAACTCCTGGCGCGTCATGTGGGCTGGAAGCGGCTGTGACCGCACATACTTATTCGCCACATCGACGCATAGTCCGAGCCCTCCGTCAGTAATGGGGACTACTCGAACGACAAAGCCCGTATATCTCGTGACCCCGAGCGCAGTGTTGCTGGTAGCCTTCTCGAAAAACGGCTTTCCGGCGCCGGGCTGCCAAAGGTGGGGGTTAGCGGAAAGAGGAGCTTGGAGCATGAACTGCAGAAATCTGATCGCGATCGGCGCGGTGTCAGCATTCAGGTCAGCGAAATTGAGATCGCGCACTTCCTCCAAAGGATCAAGATATACGCATACTCTAACCAATGAAAATGGAGACTCGGGAGTTCCGGCGTCTGCACGCAAAACCAAATGGAGGTCATCGCCAGACTCCACTACCGTGGCAGGAGTACGTAACATATAGCTCATTCGGTTGATGAGAGTCTGACGGTTCTGATAGTACTCAGGGTGGTCTCTATGCAGCCCCCTTATTTTGTAGAGGCGGTACTTTGCCGAGAAGTCATTGAGATTGAGAATTGGATAGATATTCGTTTCAAGGGCACTCATGCGTTACCTCCCCAGCACACACTCCGAAACTGGCAACTCTGACAACTACCGGGAAACCTTGTCACGTTGAAGTCGATGGCCGAGACTTGATTCAACTGCTTTCCTTCGAGCGCCAAGAGCATCTCGGTAGAGCTTCCGGCAATATAGGCCTCTGCACTCTCCACCTCTTCAGCGATCAGAGAATATCGTCGAACGCGATTTCGGAGTAATTGCACTTCTGCAAGCTCGATTTGCGTCGCAGAGAATGTCTTCAGCGCCACCGGAAAATCCTTGTGCGGTTTGCATCTCGTCAGCGCGAGAGAATACGCTGCAAGCTGCAACCAGGCTTCGTCAATTCCAAACACATGCACTTTCCAATCAACGATAACGGGCGGTCTGTTATCGAAAAACGCTATCAGGTCGGGTACTGCTCTCACGCTGACTCCGGAGTGCTCGAAGATCAATGCTCTCTGAGGGATCAGCATGGTCGCAGCCTTGAGCAGGTCCTTCAATTCAGTCATAGAAAACAAAGACGTCAAGGCCTGATCTATCTCATCCGCAGCCTTCTTAATCTCATCGTCGTTGATTGTTCCGCCATACTCCATGCAATGAAATGCCGCGAACTCTGAACCGAGTTTTGTCGGGGAAAAGCCAGGAGACATGAGTTCGTGCTTCCGTGCGCAACTGAGCTGGAGATCAAACAGCTGGTGGGCTCTGGCCTTTACTAACTCAAGCGTAACTCTGCGTCGTGAGACTACAGCTGGTATCACAACCTCTGAAATGACGGTATCGACAATCTGCCCACGCCAAGCGCTAAGGCTCTGGAGCTTGTTCAACAAATAAAGTCTCCGGCGCAGTGGGTCTCTTGCTCTCGCATTGCCCAGTTTCTTGTAGTACCACTGTCGCTGGCAACGCCGAAATGTTTTGCTGTCAGATATAGACCAGATCACTTGCGACCTCCACCTTTTCGCTTAGAGCGTAAAAAGTCGAGGTACTCCACCAATGCTTCCTCTTCGTCCTTGTTTGTCGGGCCGAGCCTAGCAGCGAGGCGGGAAATTGTGGACGCCTGCGCGCGTGGGACTGGGTACCCTGCAAGGTCGAGCAACATTAGATAATCAACGTGATAGAGCTGGGCGAGTTTGTCCAGCAAAATAGGAGACGGTTCCTTAACCTTCCCGTTTTCGAGTTGACTGAGATAGGCATTAGAGATGCCGGTAGCAGTCTCCGCGGCGCGAAGAGTAAGTCCTGCTTGCATTCGGGCATCAGAAAGATACTGGCTAAGCTTGCTCATAAATTGCTTGCTATAGTACGCACCGCTGCTTGACGTGTCAAGCAACCACGAATCACTTGCGCGACGGCCATCGTTTACGGCCAATCGTGAACTCTGAAGGATCAAGGTCTTCCAACATGGAATCCTCATCCGGTTGCTCAATGGGCTTGTCTATCCACAGCAGTGAAATCACACTCTCATAAAATCTAAGAAACTTCGATTGTTCCTGCAGTTTAGCCTCAGGAAGAAGCTTGGAGCTTTCGATCCAGAGTGCTGCCTCAACCGTCTCGGGATTGTCGGGCACGGGCTCACAAGCGAAGCAGTCAAATGCAAAGGTGCCGCGGTTTACCTGAACTCCTTTAGATATCCAATATCCAAACTCCGGCGAACGCTTTGACCACGCAACGACGCCGCGCGTACTCCACACGATTGCGCATCTTTCCGATGTGACATCGCAGTAGCGCCAAGCTGCCGCCGAAAGTGAGGATTTTGTGAAGGTGGCTATGTTTTCTATAAGAGTAAGAGATGGGCCTGCGGCGGACACAATTGGTTGAACCACGGTGAGCGGCATCAGCAACTCTGCGGCAAATTCATCGGCTTCGCGCTCTAGCGTTCTGGTCTCATCAGACCAGTTGCCAATATCTTCTGCCTTGCAGACAAGTTCGGCGTGCTCGTGCCCCGGAAGTACAAAATGCCCAATCTCATGAGCGATCGTAAACGCTTTACGACCTGACTCCCTGATAGAGTCACGCAGAAGAATTGTACCAATCGGCAGGTTCTTAGGCCTGACAAGTGCTCCATCGAAGCCGGATGCCGAGACCTCGCGAACTTCCAATTGTAGTTCGGAAGCGATTGACGTCACTTCGCGAGGACCGCCAAGCTCGTCGATCAGTGTTTTGGCAAACACCGATCCTCGGCTATATATCATTGTCGTTTCCTATCTTTCGAAGCTTTCGCTGCAAATCGGACTTGGCTTCCTCAATGAGTTCTTTGTCCGAGTCAGTCAAATTTCCCTTGCGCCTGTATGCCGTCGCGAATGTAGGGGCTTGGTGTTGCAGCAATGCTGGAAGCAGCTTTGCCGTCTCAACCAGCCTTTCAATACTGGATTTTGCTTGTTGTGCTAACTCGTTCTCATTTCGAGCAGGTGCTGTCGTGGGGCGAAGGTCCGCCAACGCCTTCTTTAGCAGAGGTGGCAAGGGCTCCTGGTTCATCCAGTATTTCTGCGCTTCGTTATACAGCCGTGAATACATCCTGTCCTCAAGTTCGGACGTGTTCAGACCTGCGGCGGCCAACAGTTCAGTCGCTTCGTCTGCATCAATCTCTGTAGGATCACCAAACAAGCGCTCGGAAAGCTTTGTGATCTTGTTTCTTGCTTCGCGCGAATTCCGTTCCTTTTTCATAATTAACTCAACCTGACAAGACGGTATTCGATCAAACGCCGCTGCAACTTCTTCCTACGGTTGTGAACCTCGGCGACGGGAATCCCGAGCGCGTGTGCAATGTCGCTCGGTTTTTCGACGTCGAGAAAAAAAACTGCCTCACACACTTCTCTCAACTCGGGTTCATCTTCCAGACACTTCAACACGTACGCCTGGTATTTTTCATCATCAAGAGCAACGACCGGATTGCACAGAGAGGGATCGGCGTAGGCATCCAAATCCGCGTTTGGATTCTCGTCATCCTCATTTGCGCGGTCGGGAACCTGTTCACGTTTGTGAGGCGCACGGTCCAGTGCATCGTAAAAGTCGTTTCGCACCGCTGTGCACAATAGGGTGATCAGCGCTCCCTTCGAAGCGTGGTGCTTGATCCGCCCCTGGCAGTACTCGATAAGCACTTTACCTGCAAGGTCCTCGGCCGAAATTCCCAAACCGGGCAATACAGCGCCGGCTCCGGGCATCCCGTGTTCCGCGAATAGCCGGAGCGCGAACGCCGTAAGCCGACGAATCAAGCTTTTGAAGTCGGGCTCTCGTTGCGTGTTTTCCAACAGAACCTCTCCTTTATGCGCTCGACCAGCCAGAATTTAGTCATCGCAATCGTGACGTAGCTGATCACTCTACCTTCTTTATGCGGCTCGATAAGGCGATATTTGCCATCGTCAAAATAATTATTCTCTTTGCCATTTAGGAATGTGCGCATACCGGGCTGCACCAGGATTCGGATGCTGCCTTGATTGGAGGACAAACAACCGCGGCACCAACTTGACTGGCACGTAACTGTCTTATGTTGCTTGCGCTTACGTAATCCGATGTCAGAAATTGTTCTACTTTCCCATGGTGGCCGTCCCTGCGGTCCAGCCAGCTCTTGAAATGTTTCCTCAGGACATGGCGAAATCGAATCGTGTCACCCGCAGAACAAGCAGGGTACCTGGGTAATGCTGGTAGAAGCGGCGACATGGGGAACCCAAATACTTCAGTACGGCGAGGAAAAAGCCAATGGACACGAAGCAACCTGCAGACACCAATATCGAACATAACGCGCACTTTCTTGAAGCATCAATCGAGCAGGAGGTCAACAAGGTCGAGGAATTGATTGAAGAACTGGTCGACCTGGAAGAGCATGCGAAGCATGACCGCAAACCGCCGCGTGCGCGGCACTATCGGATTCGCATCGACCGCGATTACCACATTGTGGACGTTCCGCAAATGACGGGCCGTCAGCTGCTGATGCTCGCGGGCAAGAATCCGCCCGAGCGCTATGAAATTATGCAGAAGTTTCGCGGGGGCAGAGTTGAGCGCATCGGCCTCAATCAAGACGTGGACTTCACTACGCACGGCGTCGAACGGTTCGTCACCCTTCCCCTGGATCAGACGGAGGGCTGCTGATGCGCCGGATGTTTCGTCTGCCTGAAGCGGACGAAGACTATCTGAACCTGACCGGACTCAGCTGGGAAACGATTATTGAGGGGGCATCGCGCTGGCTGGTTGTACACGGTGCCCCAATCGCACACGGCTACAACGTCTCGGTCGCAACTCGCGCGTTCAGCATCGACACCGGTTATCCCAGTTCACAAATCGATATGGTGTACTTTCACCCGCCACTTGCACGCGCCGATGGCCGACAGATTGGAGCGGTGAGCGCGGCAGGACTCGATGGCAAACCATTTCAACGGTGGTCGCGCCACAGGACAGCTCTCAATCCATGGCGCCCCGGTACCGATGACGTATCCACCCACATGCTACTCGTGGACCAATGGCTTGAGAGGGAGTTTAAACTCCGATGAACACGAACATGTTTCTCCGCTTAACCAAAGTTCAACACGCACAGCTGAAGAGGCACCTCTTCCCGATGGATGGGTGCGAGGCGGTCGCCATCGCTTTGTGTGGTCGAGCCGTTGGCCCAAAACGCACCGGTTTTGTTGTAAGCCAGGTGTACCCGATTTCTTATGATGACTGCGCTGTTCGCCTTCCAGAGAGGGTTCAATGGTGTACGCAGGCGCTGAAACCACTACTTCAGTTGGCCGCGCGACGCGGTATGGCTGTTGTTAAGATTCATAGTCATCCGACAGGGCGACGCGAGTTCTCCGAATGGGATGACAACTCAGACCAAAGTCTTTTCGACTCCGTATATGGTTGGATGGATACGCTGGCTCCACATGCTAGCGTCATCATGCTTCCTAGTGGAGAGCTGGTCGGTCGCGCCGTGTTTCCCGGTGGAAACTTTGAAACCATCGGATCAATAGATGTGATCGGCGACGAGATTGTGAGCTGGACCGAACCTAACGGCGAGGCGCAAGCAGATGCCGTCAGCGTACGAACGGCGCAGGCTTTCGGGCGCGGAACGATCGAACGATTGAAGCGTTTGGCGGTGGCGGTTATCGGATGTTCCGGAACGGGAAGTCTGGTCATCGAACAATTGCTCCACTATCAGGTGGGACGTCTTGTGCTCGTCGATCCAGACGTCATCGAAGACAAGAACCGGAATCGTATACCTTACACAAGGCCTGCGGATGCACACGAGAAGCGACTGAAAGTCGATGTACTCTCCGATGCGGCCTCCCTCACCGGACTGGGCACTGTTGTTGAGGCCTATGCGAGAAATGTGATCGACCCGGACATTGTGCGCGCCATCTCCGAGTGCGATGTGATCTTTGGCTGCGTTGATAGCATAGAAGGCCGACACGTCCTGAACCAAATCGCCACGTTTTACCTACTCCCCTACATTGACGTCGGTGTTCGGCTTGATGCGAATGGTCGCGGCGGGATTGAACAGATCGTCGGCACAGTGCACTACCTTCAACCGGGACAATCGAGCCTGTTCACTCGGGGACTATATACGATGGAGCAGCTTCGCGCGGAAGGAATGAGGAGAACAAACCCGGAGGAGTACCAGAAGCTGGTCGACGAGAAGTACATAAAGGGAGTTAACGAGGACCGTCCTGCCGTTATCAGCGTGAACATGTTTTACGCAAGCCTCGCGGTGAACGAACTTTTGGCGCGACTTCATTCTTATCGAGACGATCCGAATTCAACGTTTGCTTCTTACTGCATCAGCCTTACGCAGGCGCTAATTTATCGGCGCGAAGAGAGTGAGCTTACAGTCGATTCGAATCTTGCTCGACACACGGGACGAGGTGATTGCGTGCCTCTGTTGGACCGGCCCGATCTGACTGAAGGAGGATGTCAGTGAGGTGGCTCACAGAGTTGTGGCGGCGTAGGCGATGCGTGAAGCCGTGGAGTACGGTCTCTGTCGTGGACCTGCCTGACGCACTTGACCGGCGTTCCGTGTATCTCGTCGGTGAAGCTGAGCATGAGTGGTGCGTAGCTATGCTTTGCCCGTGCGCTTGCGGCGCTCTTATCCAGCTAAGCCTTCTTGCTGGCGGCCGGCCTCGGTGGCGATACAGGCTGCACGAAGATCGCACTCTCTCTCTTTTCCCATCGGTATGGAGGACCATTGGATGTAAAAGCCACTTTCATGTGAAGCGGGGCCAGATTATTTGGCACAATGACAAATCGCAATTAGACACACGCACAGAAACAATACTTGATACCGAGTGAGCGCGGGTGACAGGCATTGAAGTGGATACTCCTTCGGTGGCGCGGCTTAGGACTGTTGACCGTTCCGGTGTCGCCATCGTGCAACGCGAACAAGCCTCATTGCGCTGATCAGGGCCATCCAGATATTCACCCGTTGCGCGTTGGCGATTTGTCATGCCAGAGATTTACAGAGTCGTCGAGGCAATCACTATCAGTCGGCAGGTGATCCTGAAACCATGAGGATGACACCCAGACATTTGATGGAGTGGACGTTAAACGCCTGTGCGTGGAAACGTAGATAGATTAGAGCTTCGTCAACCGTCTCGGCCGCGATGAGAACAGTCCGTGGATGCGGCCGGCCGCAGGCTGGTGGAAGATCATCATCGTCATCTGATTGGAGCGGCGGCTCGCGAAATTCATAGAGCAGAGCCTCGCACCCACCGTGTGGCCCTGACTGAAACCTGTTTCCATTTTCTTTCTTGTCTTTTCCCATCGAATTTTCCTCGTCAAACAGTTGTTCCTGGATTGTTTGCCGCGCCTCGGATGGTGGCAGAGCCCGCGCGGCTTACTTAGCGCCGGGGCTTGAGTGGTCCCCGTTTGCCAGCACCGAATTTGCCTATCGCGGTTCTTACTTGCAGTACTGGAATGATCTGGAAGGAATATTTGGAATCTCAGGGTCGGCTGCTGGAGTAGCGAGAACCTTTGCAGCGAGATGAACATGTCGGCACTAGTCTGCTTTAACCCTTTGATAATTGAACGTCACTTTTGCGATTCTATGTATATTGCTGATTCAGATGATGTTAGGTGAATTTTAGCGTCGAATGGCGAAGAAAACAGACTTCGCAGACCCCTTATGAACGGCTGAGGTGATGGCTGTTCCATGGGGTCTTACTATGTCCGTTAATGAATTGTTTGTCCGCATCAAGGTGCTCGTTGTGGAGATTGCTGTCCTAGTGTTGTTCGTGGCATTCGTGTACAGCGAAGTAGTGCACACGCTTGGTCTCCTGCTTCACTAAGTAATGGCGCGGGGCTGGTAACGCGTGTAGCTATCAGCCCGCAAGCCTCGTTATCAGCAGCGCTGGAGTTTGAGCATTTATTCACCTCCACCAACTACTCGTTGCGGGGCACAGGTTTCACGTGCAACTCATCAACTCTGACGGTGTCGCTCATCTCTAACATGGCTCCAGTAGGGACTATCCAGAGAATTACCTTCTGGGCGTCTTCTATCCCAGTCCGCACCTCAACGCGTCCCGCATCGATTCCCTTATCTTCCACAAGGTAGGCTTTGGCGTTCACGGCTCGCCGGGCGGCGACCTCGCGTGGCAACGCTTTCCTGTGCCTTTTGGGAACGCGCTCAGCGGCGTTGTCGTAGCCCACGACGACTGCCTTAGCGTCAGGGTCCGCAGCCAAGGCGTCAGCATAACGGTCGAGCATTGCTTTGGCTGCGTTGTCGATTCGGCTCGGCCGCTTCTTGTCGCCAGTAAAATCCAGGCCGGCGCCGTACTTGCGTTCGGCAGGCGGCGGTGGCGGCAGAGTGACGGCTACTGCTGTAGTGGCGAAGCCGGAGAGCGCTCGATCATCCTGCACCGTGCAGTCAATATTGACGATGCCGCTGGCGAGTCCCGTAGTGTTCAGAACATAACGAGTACCACTGCCGGCGAGCGCGCCTTTGTTTGCGAGGCAGCTAAAGTTCAAAGGCCGGTTGTCCCGGCTGTAGCCTTCCGCCGTAATCGTAACGGGATCGCCCGAGATTACCGCTTGCGGCTCGGCGCGAACGTGCATCGCTGGAGGATACTTTCGGGGCTCCTTGATCGTGAACGATGCCTGGCACGTTGCAACCAGACTGCGCTTCGGTTTGTGATCGTCGCTTACGAGGGAGGAAACGTTGTAGTTGCCGGGTTGCAGCCCCGCGGTATTCAAGGTCCCGGTGGAGGATCCGTCACCTGCGATTTCACCATCGGTGCTGCTGTACGTGTAATTGAGGTTTCGCTCCGGGAGAAATCCGGCTGGAGTCACGTGGACGGAAATCGTCGCCCCAGCATAGGTCGCGAACGGGTCTGTGGTACAGACGGCGGAAACTGGCTGTTTGGCCAGGGCCATGCTTCCAAAAGCAAAGGTCACGAGAAAAACGAACATAGGATGACGCATGGACATGTGCATACTCTCCCGAGTGGAACCTAATCGCTTGCATGAATTGCTCATAAAAGGCTTTCGCTGGATGCGGCTATTTGGCCCGTCCAAAGTGGTAAAGAACCCCCGACCCGACGCTCCAATAGCTAGAGCGCGCCGAGCCGAACGGCAGATACATATCCTCCACGGAGATCGCACGCACGCCCCATCGTTCAGTCACCTTTACATCGAGGCCTGCGCCAAACAGCATCATGAAACCGCTGTTGACATTGGAAAGGTACATGCCGCCGGCCGCGTGCTGGGAGGCCAGCCGGGTATAGCCACCCATAGCGTGCACATAGGGCTCGTAACGTTTGTAGTGGAGTAGATAGCTGGCTCCAGCGGCGCTGGTGATCAGACTCTGATCAAAGGGCGTGCCCTGGCCGTAACGAACCGTCGCAATGTAAGCGAGGTGTTCTCTGCGGCGCATGTCGTATTCGACGTTCACGCCGTTGCTTGTTGCTATCTCATTGCGGTCCTGCTTCGCCAGAGCGTAATCGGTGCGGGTGTGATCGAAGCCGACATACACCTGGTCGTTGAAGCGATTAGCGCGTAGTGGAGCAACGGTGTCGATCGCCTGCTGCGCAAAGCAAGCGCAACCGGCAGAGAGCAAGGCTGCGAGAAGAATGACGATGGAGCAATTTCTCACCTTACACCGTCCAGTGAGGCGGAGTGAGGGAGAGCCTGATCGGTATCTTTCGGACTAAGTGAATCTTGCAGGGCGGCTTCTTTCACGACTGTGGCCCGCGTGAGATAGGGATAGAACGGAGTCAAGGTGAACGGCAGCTTTTCCCGGACGGCCACGACAGGCGCAGATCGTGCCTTGTTCATCTCCACTCG
>Ga0181520_10006964_pt1 | contig 16936 bp, 12 predicted proteins | sample PEATcosm2014_Bin_29_FD_132451 | JGI IMG/M metagenome (GOLD analysis project Ga0181520, IMG submission 132451) | Peatland microbial communities from MTU Mesocosm Facility, Houghton, MI, USA - PEATcosm2014_Bin02_30_metaG | ecosystem: Environmental > Terrestrial > Soil > Wetlands > Peat | place... | reverse complement strand
GATTTGGCCGCGCCCAAATAACGGTTGCCGCTGCTGTCCAGGTTGCCGAACAGCTGGTAATAAAAACCCGGAAACAAATTCCAGCAGCCCACGTCATCGCCGCAGTTAAAACCCATGGCGTGGTCTATGGCAGTCTGCTCGGCCTGCGGCGAACTGAACTGCTGGTCTATAAGACCTTCTTCCTTTTCCATTGTCACCAAAATCACCTGCGGGTTTAAGCCGGTAGATTGGGAAGCGTCCCAAATAAGCTGGGCGGCCGTGCGCAAATTAGGCAGATTCGGCTCGGGGTCGTCAAGCGCCCGCTTTAATAAAATAGCGTTCGGTTCCTTGAGCTCAACCAGAAAACTTGGATCGGTATTGGCCAAAACCGAACCCTTAATTTGTAAAAATTTTTGGATGCCGGCCGCGCCGCCAAAAGTCTGCGTGTCTGAAAAAGCCGCGTCCGAAATCAGGTTGTTGGCGTTAAAAGCCGGATCAACCGCCTGGGCCGCGGAAAAAAGCGGAATGGAAATTAAAACCGCCGCGCAAATAAATTTTAAAATTTTTGGTTTTAACATTTTCAAATTAACCTAATTACCTAATATACGCTTCCCCCTGGGGATATCCGGAAATGTCGGCGGCGGCGACTTGCATTATCGGGAAAATTTCCAAATCGCGATTTACAAAAAATGCGTAATTAACCGGGTGTAAAACCTGGCCAATCACCCAGTATATGGTTTTGTTGCCGGCTGCTTTTACCAAGCTTCCGTCCGGCGGCGGCAGGAAGCTCCCCGTTGTCCAGGAATTAAGCTCCTCATAACTTAAAGTGTTAACATTTTTAAAACTAAAACCGCGCTGCAAAAATACCTGCAAGGTCACCGGCAATTTTTGTCCGTTTTGAATAATGTAAACCGCGGGGCTTTGGTCAAACTTCACCAAAGTCCCGTCAATTGGCGTAACGTAAGCTCCTTCGGGATAACTCGCCAATTGGTCCGAAAGCGCGCTTTGTACGGTGCTGGTGGAAAAGCGCTGGTTAAAAACAAACGGGGAAACAAGGCGCTTTTGGCCGCCTAAAATTTCATAAATAGCTCCGTCCAAATCCGTTACCTTAACCAAATCCCCTTCGCTAAAATCCTGGGAAATCGCGGTCTGCAGACTGTTTACTACGTTAATCCGTCCCGCGCCTAAAAGGCCGCGGCAAGATGAACCTCCGCACTGGGTGAGATTTAAATCGTCAATCGGATCGGCGGTATTAAGTATGCGGTCGCGGATTTGGATATTTGTCGCCGTAGGGTATAAAGATTTAATCAGGGCCGCCTGACCCACAACAAACGGCACGGCCAAAGATGTCCCGGAACCGTAAGCGTAAGAATTCGGGGCTGATTTTTGCGTTAACGGATCAAAATTTATGGTGGAAAGAATTCTTTTGCCGGGCGCGTCAACGTCTATGCAATTTTTACCATAGTTGGAAAAGTCCGCCTTTAAATCATTTTGGTCGGTGGCGGCCACTCCGATGACCATATTGTAATTATTATCGTCGCAGACCGGAAAAACGGGATTGTCATCCAAGTCTTCGCCGGTGGCCGCAACGTCATTACCCGCGGCCGCCACAATAACCACATTTTTATTAAAAGCGTAAGTTACGGCGTCAGCCAAAGCCGTGTCATGGCCAAATCCCGCCCCGCCCACGCTTAAATTTATAAACTGAGCGCCGTGGTCCACGGCCCAGACTATGGCCTGCGCCAAAGTCGCCGCATCTCCCTTGCCGGTTGAATCCAGAGCCTTAATTGGCATAATCGAAATTTGCCAATTGGTTCCGGCTATACCGATGCCGTTGTTGGCCGTTGCCCCCAAAATTCCGGCAACCATGGTGCCGTGGCCGTTGTCGTCGGAATCCGAACCCACTAAAATAGCCTGTTTACTGACAAAATTATACCCGGCGACATAATTGATGGATTTTAAATCCTGGTGCGTGGCGTCAACTCCGGTATCAATCAAGGCAACAATATTACTTTTACTGCCCGTGGTTTTTTGCCAGGCGTCAACAAAGCCGGCTTTGGCCAGGCCCCACTGCTTGTCTATATTTTGAGGATCCACGGTAAAACCCGGATCGTTTAAAACAATTCCCGCCGCCGCGATTTTCTGATCGTTTTCCAAGTACGCAAAATCGCCGCTCAAATAATTTTGCAAAAAACTTAACGAATCCGCCGACTCAAAACTGTAAACATTCTGAAACTGCGCGGTTTTGTTTCCGGCAAAAAGACGGTTAATGTTCAAGCCAACCGTTGAAAGCCGGCCGTAATATTTTGCGGCAGAGAGCTTGATTGTATAGCTTTGATTGGTTTGAGCCGATGTTTTTGCTAAAACCGGCGCCGGACAATATGCCGCTAAAAAAGATAAAACCAGCAGTATAGCGGCCGCTTTAATTCTAAGCTTCAATAAAATTTTGTAAATTCTTTTTATCATTATTTATATTTTCCGCCCCATAAATTCAGGCGGACTTGAATAACTTCCAAAAGCATGCTGAACATTCCGCCCAGCTTCACATGGCTTTCGGCATCGTTTATCCAGGTAATAGGAACCTCTTTAATTTTAAAACCCAATTTTCTAGCCAACGCCAGAATCTCCACATCAAATGCCCAGCGGTAAATAGTTTGTTTGGGAAAAATTTCCGCCGCGGCTTTGGCGGAAAAAGCTTTAAAGCCGCACTGGGAATCGGTTACCCCCACCGGCACCAAAGTATGGACTATAAAACGGAAACATCCGCCCAAAAAATCCCTAAAAAAAGATTGTTTAACCGCAATATCCGCGCCGGCAATTCTGCGCGAACCGATGACAACATCATATCCCTGCTCAAAAAAAGACAAGAACTTTATTATCTCGTCAACTTTTGTTGAGTTGTCCGCGTCCATAAAAAGTCTTACATCGCCGGCCGCTTCCAGCATTCCCTGCTTAGTAACCCAGCCTTTTCCGTGATTTACCTTGTTATTAATTAATTTTAAATTCGGGATTGAACCGGCCAATTTTTGCACGACCGATGTAGTGCCGTCTCCGGAGCCGTCATTTACCACTAAAATCTCGTAATCAAAAGTTTGTTTTTTTAGAAACTCGCTTACGGCAAGCAAGGTTTTTTCTATACGATCCTCTTCGTTATACGCCGGAATAACCACGGATAATTTCATGATTGTTTAATTTTATATTTTAAATTTTTAGCCCATTCATTATAACATAAAGCAAACTCTTTGGCATTTGTCCAAATTATTAGAAGCTATCTTAAAAATAATTTGTGGGCTAAATTTTTAGAATTTAGAGCGGATTGGTCCAAATAAATTTTGACGTTTAACCTAAATTAAGAGAAAAAATTTTTTAAGCCAAGACGCCAAAATTCTGGAAATTTAGCCCGAAGGATTTTTAAGATAGCTTCTAGAATTTTTACCATGTAGGGTAGTGTCCGCCTCGGCTCGCGCTCACCCCGATTTGACCATCGAGTCGAAGTGGACCGAACGAGACGGGTCAATACAAAGGTTGGGACAATGTTGTATTTAACGACGTAACCGGTTTATTTTTGTTTCAGTTGCCGACCCTAAATTTAATGGAGAGCTTTTTTCTCGGCCAAAAAAAAAGCTCTCCATGGCAAATTGCGTAACTATTTATAACAATGGAATTCATAGCATAGGACTTACGCGCTTGGCCGAGTACGAGGCATTTTCCGAGGATGTTTGGAGGCGTAAGTATATATCTACGCCGACAAACAGCCGTAGGAAAATAACGAAGTAATCGGCCTAGCCCCTGCGGTTTGAGGCAACAATACATAGATTTTAAATCATCTTTGCCTCAAACGCGTAAGTCCTATGAGTCTTTCATTACTTCCCAGCTCGTGATCAGCATGTTTTCCAAACTGCTGTATTTTAGTTCATAACCCAGTTCGGTTAAAAGTTTTGTATTATCCGCGATAAGCTCGGCCGGATCGCCCGCGCGGCGCGACCCGACTTCCATGGGAATAATTTTTCCGATAACTTCCGAGGCGCAAGTGGCAACTTCGGCCACGCTGGAGCCGCGGCCGGTGCCGATGTTAAAAATTTCAAACCTGTCCATACCGTCCATTTTTTGCAAGGCCAAAATGTGGGGCAGAACAATATCCATCACGTGGACGTAATCGCGGATGCACGTGCCGTCTTGCGTCGGGTAGTCGTTGCCGAAAACTTCCAAATGCGGCTGGGCCCCTTTGGCCACCTGCATAACTTTATAAATTAAATGCGACTGGTGCGTGGGAAGGATTCTGGCTTCAATGTCAAAACCGCAGGCGTTAAAATAACGAAAAACCACGGCTTTAAAACCCAAGTATTCACAAAAGTATTTTATCAGCCTTTCGCTTAAAAGTTTATTTGAACCGTAAGGGTTCTCGGGCCGCACTCGGGCGCTTTCCGCAATCGGCACCCGCTCGGGCTCGCCGTAAACCGCGGCTGAAGAGGAAAAAATAATTTTTCTGACATTGCCTTCGCTCATAGCGGCCAAAAGTTTGATAATATTGGCCACATTATTTTGCAAATATGGCAACGGTTCTTTTACGGATTCTTCCACTTCCAAACTCGCGGCCATATGGAACACGGCCTCAAAATTATTCCCCGCAAAAACATCCTTCAACAAATTTTCGTCCGCCAAGTCGCCTTCTATAAATACGGCCTTGGGATCGACATTGTCTTTTCTACCCGTTGATAAATTATCAAGCACCACAACATCATAGCCGGCTTTGATTAATTCCCTCACCAGATGGCCGCCAATGTAGCCGGCGCCGCCGGTAACCAAAACTTTTTGTTTAACAAAATCTCTTACAGGGCGGGTTTGCGTCATCGTGGCGGCCTCACTAAACGACATTGTTGCTGTGTTTTGCATTTGATTAAGTAATAAATTATAACGGTCTATACTTAATACTACCACAGCCGGCTTATCCTGGAAATTGAGCAGTAACCCCCCACCCCTTGAATTAGTTTCCTCAATAAGTTCCTGCAGGTAAAAGTTGTCCATAAATCGGATTGTCGGATGAATCGGATATATCGGAGGTCGGAATGCCGGATCGCTTGCGCCATCCGATTTATCCGATTTTCTGACTTATCCGACTTGCCTGATTAAAAATAAAAACAGCTCTCGACGGCTGTTTGTTTTTGTTTGCGATATTATTCTTTCATTTATAATAGCACTTTTATGCGGTATTGCAAGTGGCTTTAAATAAGGGTTAAATTTAAGTTTACCATCACATATCCACACATCCTGCTAAAATAGAACAAGCGTACGCAACCCTTGTAGGAAGAACGTACGCTTGTCAGAGATCTTTTCACCGGCACTTTCAACAGGTGTCGGCTACTTCCCTGATCATCCGAATCATTTCTTCGGATAATGGGAGATTGCCGATGAGTTTCTGGGAAAAACTCCAGCCCATTCCCCTTTTGCCGTTGGCGATGTTTGACAGGTGACTCTGGACGGCGCCGATTGTCTTGCACAGTTTGCTTTGGTTCCAGCCTGACTGCTTAAGGATTGTCCGTATTAATAGCCCCTGCCTTGCCTCCCTTTCCATCTTTTGCCACTTTTCGGTGGAGATGGTCGGCGCCTGGATTACCTTAGACAGACCAAAGGCGGCGGCATCTTCCGAATTGCCCATCGGAACGGGGCCGTGGAAAAGAGTAAAAGTGAATGCGGAGTTTTTAGCCCCTTCCGCGATGGCTTTGACCGCAGTCTCTAAGTCCGCGGTTGATTCATGGTTGCCGGAAAGCCTCAGGTTGGGAGCTTTTTCTGTCCGTGTAGGCGAAATAACTTCTATCACAATCCAGCAGGCTCCGGTAATCCCTTTCAGTATTGCCTCCAAAAACCCCAGCGAAACGTTTCCGAGTTGGATGATTGGGTCCATTATGTCCTCCAGTTTGACTTTTTATAATAACAAAAGTAAAAAATATTGTAAAGAGGCGCGTGCAATACAAAAGGGCGGCCGGAGGCCGCCCTTTTATTTACGATTTGATCTGCGTTTTAATTAAATATAATTTTGGTAAATTTCATCAGCACGTTTTTCTTCCTGTAAACCGCGAACGCGGAGGTGAGCAATCCGGCAAAGACAAAGGCGTTGGTGTCCGCGCCGGTTTTGGGGGCGGTGTAGGCGCCTAAGACTTGAGGCGTGTTGATTTTTATGGTTATGGTATTGCCGTAAGAATTAGTCATCACATAACCCAAAGTGGAAGACAAAGAATTTTTTACCCTAACCTCAAAGCTTCTGGTCACACTCCCGTTAGCCGGCACATCAATTCCGGGGAAAGAGATTACGTTGCCGGAAAGAGTTCCGCCGCCGTTATCGGTAATATCGGCATAAGGCAAAACCTGGGACAAATCGTCGGTAATTACAAAATTGCCGGCCGGAGTATTGCCGCTGTTGGAAACGGTTAAAGTGTAGGTAATACTATCGTTCCTGTCGGCCGGCGCTATGGTAGCGTCCTGATTTTTTGTATTGTTAAAAGCACTCTTACTGTAAGTTAAATTAACGTTGCCGCCCAAAACGTTACTGCCGCTAACGAACACCCAAGCGCTTGCCGAAACGGTTCCGGCATTATCCGAACTTGCCGTGGCAGTATTCTGAATGCTGGATGAGCCGTTGCCGCTGACCGTCGCTTCATACGCTATAGTTTCCGTCTGCGCGGAGTTTAAGTCGCCCAAATATACCCCGTTGTAAAGATCGCTGTCGGAGGCCGGACTGCCGTTAACCAGAAAACTTCCCGAAAGATAATTCAATCCGGCGGGCAAGTTGTCCGTCACACGAACATTATTTGCTACGCCCGAACTGCCGTTTGAAACCGCGACTTGAAACTGCACTGTATCGCCGTTATTGGCGTTCACGCTGTTCCCAAAGCCGCTGCCGTTAAGATCTCTTACATTTTTGGTAATTGAAATCTGGCTAAACTGATTTGAAGGCACAGTATACCCGTTGCTGTTAATGTAAACATAGCCCGGATTGCTGGGATAATAAGTTGTCGTGGTCGTGTTGCAGGAATTATTAACGCAAGTGTTGGTGTTAGTAACGGTTGTGTTGCCGCCGGTTGTCTGTTGTTGACCATTGACAACCACGCTGCAATCGGCCGTCTGCCCGTCGGAACTCGCAACCGATACGGTATGATTTACCGAACCGGTGGAAGTATTGGTATAAACCGGGCTGTAAGACGAGCCGGTGCCGGAAGAAGGATTGCCGTCGCCGCTCCAATTATAAGGAGCGATGCCGCCCTGGGCGGTAAAGTCGGCCGAAGATCCGGAAGTTATGGTTGAACTCTGAACCAAACATGTCAACTGTCCGGGATTGGCCGGAGTGTTCACCTGAATCGAGGTTAAAAACTGGTTGCAGGATTCGTCGTACATTTTAAAAGTGTAACTGGTGCCCGCTATAAGCCCGGTTACGATTTGACTGCCGCTGTTATTGCCCACAGTTACGGTAGTTTCATAGCTGGCGCCCTGATTAATTTGGGTAATTTTAATTTGATTATTTCCGGTGGAAGTCCAAGTTAAAGTTACAGAATAACTTGAACCGTTTTGGACCGGAGTGGAAGCGTTTAGGGCAAAATTGCCGTTGGAAACGCAGGCAGGCGGAGTACTGGGGCACTTGGCCGAAGCGCTGGCCTGGGCCTGCGCGTTGGCTTGCGTCTGAGCCTGGGATTGCGCCTGTGATTGCGCCTGATTTTGGGCATCCTGCTGGCTTACCGAGCTTGTTGCCGTGGCGGTTGCGGAAGCCGAAGCGCTTGCCGTGGCCGAGGTGCCGTCGGCACAACTGGCGGAAGCGGAAGCGGTTGCCGTGGCCGTGGCGGTAGCAGTAAAGCTACCGGGCGGTGGCGTACCACAAGTGATATTAACCGAGGTATGGCTTATCTCCTGGCCGGTATTGGTATTAACCAGATAAAAAATCGTGTTTGTGGTCACCCAAGGGCCGTTGGTGTTTTGAGTATAAGAAGTGGTAGGGTTGCCGGAAGCCATTAATTTCCCGGTTACGCTGTCAATTCTAACTTGCCACGGCACGTTTACATTGCTCACGGTAATATCAGCCGCGGCTTCGCTATTGGTACAAACGCCGGTTTGACTGCCGGTAATGGTTCCGGTGGGGGTAGGAGGCGGCGTGCCGCAGAGCGTCGGATCGTAAACCGGTGTGGTGATTGAGAAGGCATTGGTATGGGCTCCGTTAGTAGTATCATAAATTATGATATAGTAAACACTTCCGGAAGTTAAAGGCGAGATGGTGCCGCTGCCGTTTGGCGAGGTATTAGACATACTTTGATTGGCGGTATGAGTGGTAATATCCTGCCAGACAACATCCACTGAAGTCACATTGGAAGGGCTGGTCCAGGTCACGGTGCCGCAGTTAAAGGTAATGCTAAACTTGCCCGTGACGACCGGCGGCGTACCGCAGCTTAAATTGCTCGCGTCAACGGTTGCCGTTTTGTCCGTAATTCCGTCGCCGTGCAAAACAAAAGTATAAACATGCCCCGGCGCTATCCAGCCCGGAGTGTTTGTGCCGGAAGGCCAAGCGGCCATTAACTTTTCCGCGCCGCCGTCTTCTTCGACAAAAACCTGGACATTATTGACATTAGTGGTTGACCAGGTGACTGTGGCATTCCATAAACACTGGCCCGTAACCTGGCTGCCCAGCTGGGCGGTAATGGTACCGCTGCCTTGAGGCTGGCTGGATCCGACCACTTTTACAATAATGTAAAACTGCTGGGAATAATCAAAACAGGGCTCCAAAGTTCCGGTAGGCTGGCCCGGAGAAGTTACCGAGCCTGATAAATTTCCGCTGACTAATTGCAAAGACGAACCGGCCGGAGTGTTGATAGTTATGGATTCATCTTTTTCCGCTGCATTGCTGGCGGTTAAGATCGCGGTAACGGTGTGCTGGGTGCCTGAGCCGGTGCCCAAATTTACGCTGTAAGCCGTGCCGGTCATATTGGCTCCCGAATTGGTGGCCGCGCCGTTATGCACGTAAACTCTTAATTGGATGCTGTCGCCGACATTAGCGGTAACGGTGCTGTAATAAGATGTGCCGCTGGTAAGGCCGCCGGACAACTCCGGGTAATCGGTACAATCCGAGCCGGCCGAATTAACATAACTGCCGTCGCTGTTAGTCTTGACCGGATAAGGATCAAAAATCGGGCTGGTGTAAACCGGCTCGCAGTCTTCAGCTTTAGTGTGATTTAGCGCACCCGGAGTCGCGGCAAAAGTTAAAACCGCCCCTGATAACAAGGCAATTGCCAGAACGGCTCCAGTCTTAAATTGTAATTTTGATAAAACATTTGTCATGGCTTTTGGTCTTCCTATGGTTAACTTTAAAAATCAAATTAAGAAGTTAACTAAATATTATCCGCTCTTTTTAAGAATTTGTCAATGCCCAAAATCTCTATATGCTTTATTTAAGCAAAAAATAGTTATTTGCTTGGTTGTTTAAGCGATTAACTTGAGTTTGGCCTATTTCCCGTCTTGAGTCAATCGCCCTTAGACAAGCTTAAGAAAACTCTCTAATTTTGAACTTGGGTAAGCTGACCGAATATGACCAACCTTTTAGCCGTACTGCCGACAGGCCAGCAGGTGGAAAGCGCCACAACAGATTGGCCGCCGTTGGCAAACTGCGCCTGGTCCGTAGGCGAATATTGCTGGGTTTTGGTCACCGCATAATTAAAGACCGCCGGTTTGCCGTTTGTCTGCGTAACTGTAATTTTAAAAGAAGAATTAAGCGCCAGCTTTCCCAGGGTGGAAAAAATTTGATTATAACTTCCTTTTGCCCAAACGTAGTTACTGCTGTGGCCGGCTATATAAGTAGTGCCAATTTCACCGGGCATAGCTGTGCCGGGATAATGGACAACGCCGGTTTGCAAATCCTGTTCAAAGTCGCTCGGGTCTTTGCTCCAAATTATCGGCACGCTGACCTTTAAATCCGGGATTTCCAAAAGCCCGGGCTTAGTGGTATCTATATTTATCTCATTGCTGTCGGCATTTATGTGACTGCTATTGACGGTGGAACTCAAAACAACACCGTCCCTTGGTGAAATATTTTGCTCCGGGTTGTTATTTCCGCCGTAGGCGGATCCGCCTCCGGCGGAGTTATTGCCCGATGTACTCGCCCCCGCGACTTCGCCGGGATTTTGCATAGTATATAAAGTCAGCCGATTCATTACCGCTTCCATATCTATATATTTGCTGACTATGGCTTTTTGGGCGTCCGTTTCGGTACCGCCGGTAAGAGGATTTATGCCCATGGCAATGCTCTGGCTGTCGGCCTGGCCCAATCCTAAAGTATCGTAGGATTTAGGGTTTAAATTCAACAGATATTTTTGGAAGTTAGACAAACCGTTGCCGGAATTGTCCGTTTCCGGATTTAAAATTGTGGGGTCGGTTACATCGTAATAGTAACTCGCAATCCAACTATTGTAAGCGGAGGCGTCCTGTTGTTCCAGTTGCTGGATTTGGGTTATTTGCGGAGTGGCGGGCGCGGCGGCGGACGGTTTAAACACCATCGCGAAATCCACTTTGGTAAAAAAGAAATAATATAAAAATATTCCCACCAAAAACATCGCGGCGTAAGGCATAAGCGCTTTGCCGATTTTTACATAAGCCGGCTGCTGCGCGGCTTTTTCCTGGATTGATTTAAATTCATTATCCTCGGATGCCTCGGATAAATTAGCCGGCGGATTTTCGGTCGATGGATTTTTTTGCGCTACAGGTTCCGGCTGATGATTCAAGTCCGGAGCAACGGGCAAATTAGCCACCGGCAAATCGCCCACGGGAAAACTGCTCATAGGCAAATTTTGTCCTGCCGAATGTATCCCCAGCATTTGGGCCACTTCGGCGGTCGTGTGGGGATATTTTTTAATTGGGATGTTTTGGTCCATATATCTGTTCCGGCGTCATTCTGAGGGAGTGCAGCCGACCGAAGAATCTCAACAAACAAAAGATCCTTCGGATGCACTCAGGATGACGCCAAACTAAAAAGCACCATAATTTATAATAACATAGCATCGTATCATAAAATCAACAATTTGTCAAGTTAATAAATACGTGATAATATTAAATTATCGTATATTTATTCTATGGCTAAAAAGCCTTTATTTAAGGAAAATTCCGGACAGCACGTCAGCTTGATTAAGCCTAACACCATCGGCCTATTGTTGGTTTTCTTTTTAGCGGTAAAAGTTTTAATTGCTTTGGCAATCCCCCAAAGCTCGGTACTGCAGGCTTCGGATTTGACCGCGGATAATATTTTAAACGGCATAAATCAACAACGCTCGCTAAGGGATTTGGTTACGCTTAACACCAACGGTATGCTGACCTGGGCGGCGCAAAGTAAGGCCGACGATATGCAGGCGAGGCATTATTTTGCCCACGTGGACCCGGACGGGCATTATATTTGGGATAAAATTGTGGCCGCCGGTTATACGCCTTATTTGGAGCTCGGTGAAAACATCGCCATAGAATTTTACGATACCGACAGTTTAATTTCCGCCTGGATGAACAGCCCGGAGCACCGTGCCAATATTTTAAACGACGGTTTTAAGGACCAGGGAATGGGACTAAATTTTGGCGATACCACTATCGGCCAATACCACTCCGTAATAGATAATACTTTTGGGGCCTTGGCGCCTGTTCCAAAAGTGAGCGTTCCGGCATCAAACGCCCAGGCGGTACCCAAATCGGTTACGGCCGCGCCCAAACCTGTTGCGACTCCCAAGCCTAAAACTTTAGGCACCCAAAAGACGGCGCCCGCTTCGCCGACAATGCCGCAAACGCCATCCCCCGCCACGGTCACAACCACGCCGCCTCTGAACCAGCCGATTCTGACCAGGGCAGAAGAGGAACTGGCGCAAAATAACCCGCAAAGCAATTTTTCTTTGGGCCAGCCGGCAGTGGCCACATCATCGTCTTCCACAAAAACTTCAATTTCTAAAAAATCCGCTCCCCCGGTCGTCGGCAGTTTAAATAATCCCACTTTAACAAGCTACCAGGAAAACCGCTATCTGGTGTTGTTCGCAGGATTAATTCTGCTCCTCTTTATGCTCTCGGACATCAGAAAAAATGTCCAAAATAAATTTTCCCATTTAGACAAAAAATTTAATAATTTGATTGTCTTGATAATCTCTTTGGTCGTGATTGCGTTTATGTATTGGCTATAGGGCAAACTGATTAACACGGATTTATTACAGATTAACACGGATACACACACAAACTCCCATACGCTGGAGTATGGGAGTTTTAATTACGAAAATACAACAAGTAAACTTTAAAATACGGCATATCGGCAACTATCCAAAAGCTTGGCGTTGAAGTTGGTGACGGAAAGGACCATTAACGCCATAATCAGGCTGATGATGAGGATTTCCCAAAATGCGCGCCAGGTTAGGGATTTATCTAAATGATAGTGGAACACGCCCCAGAAAAAATTATAGCAGGCGGTTAAAAATACGGCCGCGGTAAAATAATTATAGCCCCAATAAACATAAACCAGCTGGCCGATAATTGCCATTAACAGGGAAATAATTAAAGTTTGGAAAGTCGTGCCGGCGTTGGTTTTCCGATGCTGATATAGTGCCTGATAAATGAGCAAAAAAGTAAAACAAAAAACTTCGGCGCTAAAATACCACGGCTGTAGGCAGTAACTGCGAAGCATGCTCATAGCGGCGGCAAACAGCGCGCCGGCCGTGTAAATTTTTATCACCGATAAAACAATAAAAATATCGCTGTCAACGACTTCTTTTTTCCGGTTAAAAATTTCTTTTAAATACGAATAATAAGCCACCAGCGCGATGCCGGAAAATACGGCCACAATCTGCTGGCTCCTAAAAAAACCGAAGTTTACGTAAAACAGGGAAACCGACGCCCAAAAAATAAATCCCGGCAAAAGTAAAAAATAAATCCATTGCCTCAAATACTCCCACCGGCGTAAATGCCCAAAGCGATCACCCAGCGCGGAAAAAACTGTTTTGGTAAACCGGCCCAAGCCCCTTGCCAAACTTTGATGTTTGATTTTGGCTCTCTGCCAGCTTCCGAGGATTTTAAAATGCAGATCAAAGAAAAAAACTATATTAAACAGCAGATACAAAAATATCCAAAAAGCCGTTTGCCAGTAAATTACCGGCTGGTTTAAATTTAAAATATAAATCAGCGCCTCAAAACCGCCGAATACCACAAAGGCGATAAGAAAAACGGCGATATATTTTTGGGTGCTTTGTTTCATAGTTTTTTCGGAAAAATCGGAAGTCGGAATGTCGGACGAATCGGACTGGGCTGTATAATTGTGCCATCCGATTATCCGACCTTCCGATTTATCCGATTCATCCGATTCATCCGATCTCCACTTTCCGCCGCGCAAGTTCCGAAGCCCGATACAGCGATTCAAAAGTGCCGGCGTCTATCCATTCGCCTTTGACTATATCCACTTTTAATTCATTTCTTTTTAAATACCAGTTATGCAATTCCGTAATTTCCAATTCGCCCCGCGCCGAAGGCACTGTTTCTCGGGCGGCCTGCACCACGCGATTGTCGTAAAGATACAGGCCGGTAATCGCGTAATCGGATAAAAATTCCTGGGGTTTTTCCTGAATCTCAACCGCGTTCATATTTTTATCAAATTTTACCACGCCGAACCTTTCGGGGTCGGTAACTTTTTTGGCAAAAATGTGCCCGCCTTTTTTGAAAGTTTTTATAACCTGTGAAAAATCATCTTCAAAAATATTGTCTCCCAAAATCATACAAACATTATCGTTGTCTATAAAATCTTCGCCGATAATAAAAGCCTGGGCCAAGCCTTCCGGCTTATCCTGGATTTCGTAAGAAATGTGGCAACCAAACTCGCGGCCGCTGCCGAGCAATTTCATATAGTCGCCGGGGTGGTCGGGCGCTATAATTACCAAAATATCCCTGATGCCGGCGCAAAGCAAAGTCTGCAGCGGATACATAATCATCGGTTTGTTGTAAACCGGCAAAAGCTGTTTGGATGTAACTTTGGTCAGCGGGCTAAGCCTGGTGCCACTGCCGCCGGAGAGGATGATGCCTTTCATTTTTATAGCTGATTAGCTGATTAGCTTGTTAGCTTTTTAGGCAACAACAAAGCCTAATAAGCTAACAAGCTACAAGCTAAGAAGCTTGTCCCAAAAATTCCCACAGCGCTTCCTGCCACGGACGAAGCGGCGGAAGTTTGGTGTTAAGCAAAACCGATTTTTTCGGGCGCGCGGCTTTACGTTTGAAATCCGCCGATAACGTTTGAATTAAATCAACTTTCTTGCCGATAATGTTAAAAATCTCTTTAGCAAAATCATACCAACTGGCCGAACCGCTGTTTGTTATATGATAAATACCGTAAGGCTTGCCTTTCTCTAATAATAGCTTAACCTGCCCTGCTAAATCAACCGCATAGGTAATGCTGTTAATTTCGTCATCAATGGCTTTAACCAGGCCGCCTTTTTCGCCCAAGCTGAGCATTATGTCCACAAAACTTTTTTTGGAAAGTTCGCTCTCCCCTTTTGGACCAAACAAAACAGCCGTGCGAATAATATAAATTTTGCCGCCGACTTTTTGGATGGCCAGTTCACCCTGATACTTGCTTTTGGCATAAACTGACAAAGGGTTCGGCAAATCGGTTTCCGAGTATTCACCTTTGCCTTTGCCAAAAATATAATTGCTGGAAAAATGGACCAATACAATATTCAGCTCTTTGCAAATCTTTGCCAAATTCTCCGGCACTTCGGCATTTAATCTAAAAACGGTTTCCTGATCATCTTCCGCTCCGTCTACGTCGTTATACGCGACACAGTTGATAATAAAGTCCGGTAAAGATTTAAGATTTAAGATTTTAGATTTTAGATTGGCAAAGTCCGTGACATCGGAATCCTTACGATCCCAGCCGGTAGCATCCTTGTCAAAAACCTTCACCAACTGCCCGCCGAGCATTCCCTTGCTTCCCAAAATTAATACTTTCATAAAAAGCACAACTGCTTAAAAACGCGGCCGCGATTTTAAGACGTTAATCGTTTTTCTTCTCCGCCATACTGTTCTTCGTAATATTTCTGGTATTCACCGCTCTTAACTTTTTTCCACCAATCTTGATTTTTTGTATACCAATCAACCATCATTTTCAAAGATTCATCAAGAGCAAACTTAGGCTGCCAGCCCAGTTCCTTTGAGATTTTGCCGTGATCCAAAGAATATTTTTGGTCATGGCCCGGGCGATCACCGACCATTTCCAGCATATCGTCGCCCATCTTCATCATAACCAATAATTTTCTGGTAATTTCCAAATTGGTAAACTCCGGATTGTTGGGACCGATAAAATAAGTTTCGCCGACTTTGCCTTTTTCCAATATAGCCTCAATCCCGCTGCAGTGGTCTTCCACATAAAGCCATTCGCGGATTTGATTGCCGGGTTTGTAAATCGGCACTTTTTTGCCTTCCAAAAGATTGGTAATAGCCAGCGGAATAAGTTTTTCCGGAAACATAAACGGTCCAATATTGTTGGCGCAGTTGCTGATAGTTATCGGCAGGCCAAAAGTGTAATAGTAAGCGCGGGCTAAATGGTCGCTCGCGGCTTTGCTGGCCGAATAAGGACTGCGCGGGTTGTAAGGCGTTTGTTCATTCCATTTTTCTTTGCTATCAAGCGGCAAACTGCCAAAAACCTCATCCGTGGAAACGTGGTGGAATCTTTTAATCTGATGCTTTTTTGCCGCTTCAAGCAAAACCTGCGTACCCAAAACATTGGTGCGGACAAACACATCCGGATTTTGGATGGAGCGATCAACATGCGTTTCTGCCGCAAAATGCACTACAATATCGGCGCCGTTCATCGCGCTGTCAACAACGGCCTCATCGCAAATATCGCCTTTAATAAATTTAATCCTGCCAAAGACGTCCGATAAATTTTCCAAATTCCCGGCATAAGTTAATTTATCCAAGACAACAATTTCGTCGTCCGGATGATTCTTAACCCAATAATGCACAAAGTTGGAGCCAATAAATCCCGCCCCGCCGGTTATAAGTAATTTCATAAATTGAATTAGGAATTATGTATTATGAATTAGGAATGCGACAAGCTCATAATTCCTTACTCATACTTCATAATTCATTTAACTATACCTCGCTCTAATTCTTCCTTTGTATATTCAACCTGCTCATCTTTCAATGACGGATCGTACGCCGGGTCGGGGTAGTTTATGAGCCAGGCTTCTTCGGTGCCGATGTTTTCCAGGCCGGTGGCGACATTTTTGGAGATGAATAATCTTTGCGGATTGTCGGCGGATAAAATAAATTCCGTCGGAAGCCATTTCCCTTGGCGGAATTTATAGCAGGTAATTTTCATCTTGCCCTTTACGGCAACATATCTGGCAGCGCGAATCCGATGCAAGTGATAACCTTTAAACGCGCCGGGCAAGGCTGCCGTTAAATAGGCCTCGGTTTTTTTGCCGGTTTGCTTGTCTTTATATAATTCCATCAGCCAGCCATTTTCTTTTCCCTGATGATCCTTGGTCGTAACTTTCTTGGCCGGCTGTAATTCCAATTTATCTATTTCCATTTTAATTATTTTAATTGCCCTACAGTTAAACTTAAGTTAACCGTCTGATTCTTGCGAGTTACCGCCAGAGCCATTTGGTCGCCCGGTTTAAACTGCTCCAGCATCGGTTCCAGTGGAGAATCCTCGCTGACCGCCTGGCCGTTAACCGAAGTTATGACATCATTAATTTCCAGTCCGGCCAAGCGCGCCGGGGAACCAACGGCAACTGTTTTTACCAAAGCGCCCTCGGGCAAGCTAATTAGCTGGCTGTCGCTTTGTGTAATTATAGAGTAACTAAAGCCAAAACTTGGACGGATTATATTTTGCGAATTGTTAAAAAACAAAGCCATTGCCTGTTTTAGCACATCGGAAGAAACTACGGCAAAGCCGTGCCAAATACGCACAATATTC
>Ga0181520_10006961_pt1 | contig 16942 bp, 10 predicted proteins | sample PEATcosm2014_Bin_29_FD_132451 | JGI IMG/M metagenome (GOLD analysis project Ga0181520, IMG submission 132451) | Peatland microbial communities from MTU Mesocosm Facility, Houghton, MI, USA - PEATcosm2014_Bin02_30_metaG | ecosystem: Environmental > Terrestrial > Soil > Wetlands > Peat | place... | reverse complement strand
CCCATACTGAATCGCCGTTAGTATCGGACGCAATCGTCACACCGTCGGCCGTATTAATTATGTATGTGGGCCAGCCGTAGTTTGTGGAGCCGGCCGCAAGTGAAATATAAAAAATATCGCTTGTGCCGGTATTGGTGGCCGTCAGATTGATATTCCCCGTGGAATTTATATTTACCGTCTGACTCGTCTGCGGGGCCAGCGTTATTCCGCCAATATTAACCGTTATGGTCTGCTGGTTATTAGCCGGATTCGAGTCTGTGACACCCATGTCGTTTGTAAGGTCCGTATAAACATTTATCGTATAGGTGCCGGCCGCGAGCGCGCCTATGTTCCACTGGCATCCCGTAACAACGCTTTCCGCGCCGGGAATTGATAAATTAACAGGGGTCATTGTGGTGGTATAAGAATATGCGGCAGGCCCGGTTATTTTCACATGCACCGGAAGCGCGGTCCAGTCGCGCAGCCCGTAATCCACGGCTGTCGCGGTTATCATTATATATCCCTGTGATGTCTGGAAAGTCGCGCCGTTGGCAGGCGCTGATATGGCGGATATGCCGACATCATGCAGCTGGGTGAGGCCGTAGTTTATTTCGCTTTGCATGTCCACCTGCCCCTGGGCGTTCTGCGTATTGCCGAATCCCCAGATCATTTCCTGAACCTTTTGCTGCCCCTGTGTCATCGCTCCCAGGTTGTACTCCAGCGCGCCGGAAGCGTCCCCGCTATATGTCGCCGCATTATTAAGGGCAGCGTTCTGTACATCAACCCACATCTGGTTCCATACATTTACATCATGGGCAATGCTTTGCGAAGGGCTTGCAAATCCCATGTAGGCTATCGGATTACCCGCCGGTTTATAACCGTAAAAAGTATCATTAACCGGATCATATGAGCAGCTGTCCCCGTTCGGGTCGCCGTCAAAATCAAAATCCGAGCAGTTAAAAAAGTCAATGTTTGAAGCGGTGAGCCCCTGCGTCCCGGCGTTTGTTATATAAAAAATTGTGGCGAACCATTTCATATTGCCGCGTATTATTGTCTTTTTGGTTATTGTAAAAGGTATTTCCGGGGTGGTCTGCGTCGTATCAAAAACCGTTGTAATGGTCGCCTCTGTCTGGCCCCAGGGCGTGGTGTTCATGTGGTTGTAATTCTGGCTCACATGTGTAAATGCCCTGCCGCGCACGCCAGGGTATGAGTTCTCTGTCGCCCCGGTATTTCCATATTGATAATTAAGCCCGTTTGATGAACTCGTGTACCTTAACGCCATTTTGTTGCCCGCGTCATTCGAAACGTTCCTTCCAATTCCGTTGTCGCCGCTCCTGCCAAGGTGGTCAATGGCCGTGTAATTCTCCAGATTTGTCTGCCCCATATAAGGATACATTATGCACGATATCTGCCCGCAGCCGCCGCCCGCGGCGCTCGCCTCTTCAATGAGCATGGAAAAACTCGGCGATGCCGGGTATAAAACCACGGAATATCCGTTTATCGGGTCATCATAAAAGTAAAGTGTGTCGCCGTCCCTGTAAAACCTGCTTTGCATAATATAATTTCCCGTGCCGTCCGGCAGCAGGTCGTTCGTAATTTCAACTCCGTCATCCCTTACAATTTTTTCAACTATTGATGTGTGCGGCACATCCAGCTTAAACCTGTACCACTGGCCGTCGGCCTTGTCGGAGAGTTCCAGCCTGTAAACATTTTCCTTTAATTTACGCGTGTTGAGCCTGGATTTTTTCAGGGCGGCCCTGTCTATATTCTTGTGGAGCTTCGCCGAGAGCGCGTCCACGTCGCCGTCGGAAAGTGAATACTCTGTCAAATCCGTCATCCCGTCTTTTGAAACGTGGATGCGTTTACTTTTAAAACGCGAAACATCAATGCCGGACTTTTTAATATTTCCGGACATGGCGGAATAAACGAATTTGCCTTCGGCAGGATCGTAGGCTATTATGTCCTCGCCTTTAATCCTCTCCGAAGGAATATCCGGGACTGCGCCCAGCTTTGACGGCAGAAATAACGCCGCGGTTAAAACGGCAAAAACCGCCCGCAAAACAACGCTTCTGGCTCCTTTTTTCAATCCGTAATTAAATATTCCCATGTTCTCCCTTTGGTTCAAAGCTCCCGTACAAATTATCCCGTAAACCGGCTTTTGCCGCCGTGTTATAAATCACAATATTTAACCGTGCCTTTTGTGTGTGTTTATAAAATCAATTGCCTTTAAAACTTCCCTCGTTACATCCGCGTTGAACTGGTCCTCCATTTCCTTTAACTTCGTGAATATATGCCCCCTGTCGGAGACAACATACTGCGGCGGAAGGTGGTTTATCGCAAGGGCGTAAACATCCAGCCTGCATAGCCCGCATTTGCATATATCCTGCCTTATTTCATACTGTTCATCCATATTTCTTTTGACTATATCTTCCATATAATTTTTTACTATAATGTCTTTAACTTCCTTCGAATGCATCAGTGCCTCCGCCTTATTTATTGTTATTTTTCATATCCTGCCGATTATTTCCCTGATTCCCTTTAAAGGCACTCCCTTGCCTGAAAACTCCTTGATTTTCCTGCAAAGTTCAATGTGAGCAACGGTATAAACGCGCCTGGATCCTACCCTTAGCGGGACAACCACCCTTTTCCTCTCCCAGTTCCTGAGCGTCTGCTGGTGGACGTCAAGCATCATGGCTACTTCATTGATGCCGAATAATGTTTTTCCGTCTGCGGGCGGTTTTACCCGTGTTTTTTCAAGCAAAGCCGATTCTTCTTTTGTCATAATAAACCTCCGTTAATAAAAAAAATAAAATTTTAAGCATGCGTATATCACACACTCTTTAGTTATTCCCATAACAATTAATATAATTATACCCAGTTGACAACAGTATTGTCAAGCACGTAAAATAGTTTAATACATTTTTAACACAAAATCCTTTATTTTAAAGCAAAAAATCACTATATATTGTATTGCACGGGATTTATGTATACAAGAAATTGTGGTTTCACATTACGGCAAAATACTTGTCTTATATTTCATTTTTCACTCCTTTTTACGCTCCTGCCTGCCCGATAAAACTCGATATTAATTCTATGAATACGCAAATTAATTTCCATCAGCTTATTTTTCAGGTTTTCTTAGGTTAACATCCCCCTTGACATTCATCATTTATTGGAATATGCTTTAAACACGATAAAATTTAATCTTTGTTTTATCAATACCGATAATAATATGAATAATAAAAACGATATCAGGCGGTTTTCGCTTTTAGATTATTCATTTGCGTCGCCCGCCGGATCAAGGAGTATTCATGAAAAATTTTAGAAATTTCTTCCTATTAATACTGCTTGTTATTTTTCCAATTAATATTTTTTCAGCCGTTACAGCCGTAACGGTTGCGCGCGTCGGAACTGACGGAGAATATCTCGAGGCAGGGACAACAAACAACCTTGTTTATCACATGTCCATCTCCACCGACGTGTCCGGTGATACGCTTTCAAATGTTTCCATCGCAAACATACTTGATTCATGGTTTGAAGGGCCTGCAACCGAACCTGCTTCAATACAGTCAGGAACGGTGAAATTATGGTATTCAGCCGATAATAATTTTTCCGACGCGGCGCTTGAAGGCGTTTTTACCGTATCAGGCGGCAGCGTATGGAACAGCGCCCCCAATCTTTACGTTGGCAACAATTCCGGTGTCTTTGTGACCGTTGACATTTCATCCTCACCGACAGGCGGCACCATTGAAATGCAGTGCAACGGCCTTGTCTGGTCGTCGGGCCTCTCAACGCCGGCCGTGGATCCCGTCAACATGCCGTCACTGCCGGCAGTGCTTCAGATTGTCCAGAATCTGCCGGCCACTTCACTTCAGATTTCACACACAAACGGAACAATGCAGCCATATTCATCCACCGGCCAGCAAAATCTTATTCCCATGCAGCTTTCATTTTTCAACAACTCCGGGGCCAATGCGGCGCCTATTCTGGTCACTGCCATTACACTTACCGTCCAGACAAACTCACCTTACGGGACCATCCTTGACCCGGCTGATATAATTTCGAACATACGCGTGCAGGACTCTTCAAACGGAACAATTTACGGTTCCAACTCGGGTTCGGCCATACCGGATGCGGCCACGGCCGTAATAATACCCATATCGTCCCTTAATGTGCCTTCCGGGAGTTCGGTCACCACAACAGTTTATATCGCCATAACACCTTCGGCAATATCCGCCGGTGATAATTTTGTCCTTTCGCTCATTTCAGGGAATGCCGTCACGGCAATCGATTATTATACACAGGCTCCGGTAACCGTATCGGCATCACCGGCAGACGCGACGGGTTTTATAATGAACTCTAACTACACGACCATAGAACCCGCCGCTGTTTCCATAACTGCTGGCGCATTAAGCGTAATCGCACCCAACATCAACAAGGGGCAGAAGAACGTCCCTCTCTTTGACGTCTGTTTTTCCAGCACGGTTGCGGCAAATTACGCGGCCGCCGAGGTCAACAGCATCAAGGTCACCCTGGCCGATATAAATATGAACCCGATTATTCCCTCCGGGCTCCTTTCAAAAATATATGTGACCAGCCAGGACGGCACCATTATTTACGGTTCCAAAGATTCCACCACCCTGGAAACCTCCGGAGGCTTTACCACCATTCCGCTCATAAACACGGTCGTTGTTCCGGCCGGCTCATCCGTCACAGTTGTTGTAAGGGCCGACATAAGCCTTACAACCGTTTCAAATAATTTCAAGGCCGGAATAGCCTCTACCTCGGATATCCTGGCAAGGGACAAAAACTCCTTTTCAAGCGTTACTGTATTCTCGGCTGTTGCTTTTCCTTTCTACTCTAACACAGCGCTTTTATCCAGTTCATTTACCGTGGCGCATATACCTTATATGCCAAAAAATCTTTATAAAGGGGATACGGGCGTAAAAATAATGGACATTAACCTTACGTCGCCGCTTTCCTTCGGATCCGGAAATATACTTGTAACGGGCATTACCCTGACGGCATCCGACGGCAGTTCCGCGTCCGAGAATTTTTCTTCCGCCGTATCCGAGGTGCGCCTTACCGCGCCCGGCCAGGATATTACCATAACAGCGCCGTCATCCGGAAAGCTTTACGCCGCGTTCCCGCTGACGGTTACCGTTCCTGCAACCATCTCAGTTTATATTTTCCCGCGGCCTGACGCGACCGCGAAATCCATCCAGGTTTCTCTTGCCTCAGCTTCAGACATGGGGCTTTTACAGGACAGCGACCCGACAAGGCTCATTTCGGTCACGACCGCATCCGGAGATTCTTTCCCGATGTCGTCCGGTACGGGCTATATAACCGGCGACGCCTCGGCCCTGACGCTTACCAATTATCCAAATCCGTTTTACGCCGGCTCAACCACAAAGTTCGCCTATTATCTGGGCGCGGCCTCAAACGTCACAATTAAAATATTTGACATAACCGGAAGGCTGATACGCTCCATCTGCGACAACTCTCCGAAATCGCAGGGATCCCATGAGGAAGATTTCTGGGACGGGACAGACACCGCGGGGCGCTGGTGCCTTGCGGGCACTTATATAGTAAGGTCGCAGTTCAAATCCGCGTCGGGCCAGACACAGGCCCTGACACGTAAAATAACTTTTGTAAAGTGACGGTGGCACAAATGAAAAAAACACTATCAGCGCTCTCAATTGCCTTTGCCATATTATTTCCCGCCGCAGCCGCCGCCAATAACCTTTATTTCTTTTCGGACTGCGATATTAAAAACTCAGGCATGTCAGGCTCATACGCGCCTTTTACTTCGGGCTCATTTTCACCTTTTACCAACCCCGCGGGGCTCGGCTCAGCCGAAACCCAGGAGCTGGGGCTGATGTATTACAACCTCTTTGAGGGAGCGGTTGTTGACTGCGTCACTTATGCATATCCTATTATAGACAAAGGCACTCTGTCAGTTTCGGGTATCATGCTGGATAACGGCTCTATTGAACAGCGCGACGCCAACAATGTGCTCACCGGCACATTCACCGACACATACAAGGCCCTGTACCTTTCATACGGCATCAATATCCTGCAGCTTATGGATGTCGGCGTGAACGCCCGGTATATAAACCATGATTTTTACAACATATCAGTTTCCGGCTTCGGCATTGACGCCGGCACAATAGTCTTTCTTCCTTACGGCACAAAGCTTTCCCTGTACGCAGGAGATCTTTTGCAGCCTGAATTCCGCTATTCTTCCACAGCCGACGCCCTCCCCCTTTATTATGACGCCACGCTCGGCTGGGAGCAGGAAGTGCTGTCACAAATTTCCGGAATATTGCGCGTCGCCGCGGGATTTTCAGGCGAAGAATATGACAGCACGGTTAACCTTCACTGCGGCGCTGAATTTTCAGCCTACAAATTTGCTTCGGTGCGCCTGGGTGTGTCCGGCACCGGCTTTACCTGCGGCGCCTCGCTGAAATATTCCGGGGCCGAGTTCAATTACGCCCTCGTGCAGTCCAGCCTTGATCTGGTGCACAGGTTTTCAATCACATATGACTTTGGTGAAAATGTAAGATCCATAGAAAAACAGCTTTCCACAAAAGAAGCAAAGGCAAAGTTTGAACTTATAGAAAAGATAAAAACAGAAACTGTTTCCAAATACGAGGAAGAAGTTGAAGATTTTATAAAATCAGGGGATTACAGCAACGCCCTCATTTCCATACAGAAGGCCCTTGTGTGGGCTCCGGCCGACAAATGGTTCACGGAAAAAGAGGGTGAAGTACAGGCCCTGATGAATACGGAAAAAGTCAGGAATTATATCGATGATGCCGACAGCCTGGTCCGTCAGGACCTGTACATTGACGCGCTGGTAAGCTTAAAGAACGCCCTTGATATCGACCCGAAGAATGAAATAGCGTCCGCCAAAATGGCGCGGGCGCAGGAGCTTATAAAGACTCTCGGGGAAAAGAACCTTTCTGTGGAGGAAGGCAATAAGACCGCTATAAAAGAACACTTCGAGAGCGGCCTTAACGATTATACCGCCGGAAATTATGAAAAAGCCGTGGAAGAATGGGACAAGGTTATCAAAGCCTCGCCGCTGCAAAGACAGGTTTACAATTATATACAGAGGGCGCAGGAAAAGATAAAGGTAAAAGAAGACGCGGCCGTGGCTAAAAAATCCGACGCCGAGAAAAAGCTTGCGTCGCTTTACAGCGACGCGGTCCTGCTTTATACAAAGGGTGAATTTGAGAAATCCATAGGCCTGTGGCGCGAATACTTAAAGCTCGACCCGGACAACAGGGACGCGAAAGAATATGTCGAGAAGATAACAAAGGAGTTCCTGGAGCTGCAGAAGCAGAAGCTGGAGTGGTAATTACAGCTGCTTCTTTTTCCCGAAGAATTCGGCTCCCCATATATATGCCTGCCTGACTATATGCCAGCACCCTGTGCCGGTGTCCTTCAGGAATTCCAGGTAATTAACTTTCTGTGAAACTATCGCCAGTATCAGGGCAATCACCATTATATTCATAAAAAAAACAAAAAGCAGCGAAAAAAATATATTTGATTCCTCATACAAATCGCTCTGCTTGGTTGTTAGGGAAAAAAGCGTCAGCGCTATATGGAAAGAAAGCGCAGCTCCCACAAAAAAAGCCACATATACACGGTATTCATCCCTGGCGATAAAATAAATAAAAGCTGCCGCGAAGGCGTAAAGCGGGAAAAAATAGGGGGCAAGCGATACCAGAAAATTTGACTTTGAAACCAGCACCTTGCCGCCGCCCGTGGTCACGTGCAGGGCCTTTGTTTTGCCGCCGAAGAGCGCGGACCAGAGCATATGGGTAAGTTCATGGGCCATTACATGCGCGAAAACCGGTTTATAAAACAGGAAATGGACGATTATATAAGCTATAAAGCCGCAGAGAAACGATATCTCCTCATGGGTTGTCACTGAAAGGCCCCGGACAAGCTGCACTATGGCAATCGCCGCGGATATGGAAAGCAGCCCGAGCACAAAAGTCAGTATAAAAAAAATTGTTTTTTTCATTTATCGCGCGGCCGAGAGCCTCTCGTTTACTTCCTCGAGCCTTTTGCGCGCGGTCAGGTGGTTGGGGTCCACTTTAAGCACCGCCAGGAGCTTTTCTTTTGATTCTTTGAGCCTGCTTTCTCCGAAAAGGTCCATCGCTTCCCTGTAAAGCCTGGAGGCCTCTTCGTCAAAAAGCGGCTTTAAGTCGCGCATGTATTTAAGGGCGAATTCGCTGGCAGGGTCGATCCGCAGGATTTTATTAAGATATTCCATAGTCTCCGCTGTTTTTTTGTTCCTGTAAGCTTCGTCAACTTTTTCCATAAGGCCTTCCATGCGGTTTTTCAGTATTTTCTTGACCTTTTCCATATAATCCCTCAGCTTTGTCTCCAGGGGCCTTTTCTCCACAACTTTCTTCCATTCCCTCAGGGCCGACATATAATCCTCTTCAAGCAATTTGTTTATCCCCTTTATAAAAGCCTCGGAAGCCAGCGCCGCGTCAACATCCTTTCCGAAATCCTCTTTTGCGAGTTTTCCGTAAGCTTCGTCCATGGCCGCTTTTATCTCCGGGGATTCCGGCTTCATATTCATGGCGTGGCTGAAGAGCAGGAGCGCCTCCAGGTCATTGCCGCGGGAGGCCTCTTCCTGCCCGGACCTGAACATCGCGTCTGTTTCCTTTTTTAATTTCAGCTCCCTTAATTTCTGCTCCGCCCCGTCAATGTATGACCTTGCCTGGGCGTTTGACTGGTCAAGCCTCAGGGCCTCGCGCCATTTTTCAATGGCTTCCTCGATTTTTCCAGTCTTATAAATGGCAACGCCTTCCGCGATTATGCCGGGCAGGTTTGCCGCTATGGCTATCTTTTCTTCCGCTGATTTTATATATGCCTTTATCTGGGCGTTGTTCGGGTCCAGGGAAAGCCCTTCCTGCCATTTCACAATCGCCCCTTTTATGTTCCCTTTTTTATAGATATTAAGCCCTTCCATTATCATGTTCCTGACATCCTGAGAATTCTGATCCGCGCTGAGCCGCATCCTTAAGGCCTCAAGATTTTCCCCCACTTCGCGGTCGTCGGGGTATTTTTCACGCAGCTTTTCAAATTCCGCGAATGATTCCTTTATCATTCCCTTTGCAGAGAGTTCCTTTGCCGCTTTTATTTCAACTGCAAGGTCTTTTCTGCCCTGTTCCTTGAGCATATTATCCAGTATCGACTGCGCCGAAGCTTTGCTTGAAGTTATGCCTTTCATCATAAGGTCGATTTCCTGGGGCGATGTCGCGTTTTTCTTCGCGTCTTCTATGGTGATGAGCCCTTTCTTATAAAGGCTTATAAGCGACTGGTCAAAAGTCTGCATGCCGGACTGTGAGCCGTCCTTGATCAGGTCCTTGATGGAGCCCAGCTTGCCCTCTTCCATATAACCGCGCACCGTCGGAGTCACCACAAGCACTTCCACAGCGGGCACCCTGCCTCCCGCGCCGTCCACCCTGGCTATAAGCCTCAGTGATATTACGGCCCTTAAAGCGCCGGCAAGCTGCACCCTCACCTGGGCCTGCTGATCCTTGGGGAAAAAATCCAGTATCCTGCTTATCGTCTGGATGGTATCTATCGTATGCAGCGTTGAAAACACCATATGGCCCGTTTCCGCGGCGGAAACGGCTATACCCACGGTTTCAGCGTCCCTCATTTCGCCGATAAGAATTACATCGGGATCCTGCCTTAAGACAAATTTAAGGGCCGTCCTGAAATTTTCCGTATCCAGCCCGACTTCCCTCTGGGAAACGCTCGATAGCTTGTCGGAATGTACGAATTCGATGGGGTCCTCTATGGTCACAATATGATGGCGGAATGTTTCGTTTATTTTATTTATCATTGAGGCAAGGGTGGTTGATTTTCCGCTGCCCGTGGTCCCCGTGACAAGAACGAGCCCCCTGGGCAAAAGCGAAATTTCCGACAATATGGCCGGAAGGTTCATCTCCTCGATGGAAGGTATCTTTATGGGGATTGCCCTTAAAACTATCTCGTATTTCCCCATCTGCTGGAAAGCATTAGCCCTGAAACGCGCCACGCCCTCAAGGTTGTACGCGAGATCCATTTCGTTTGTCTCTTCAAATTTCTTTCTCTGCTTTTCATCCATAAGGGCGAACATTGTTTCCTTCATATCCTCGCGCGACAATATTTCAAGATCCTCCACCGGCAGCATGCTGCCGTCAACCCTTAAAAGAGGCGGCCTGCCTTCCTTTAAATGCATGTCCGAGGCTTTTTTGTCAATCATCATATGAAGTAAATCGTTGATATTCATCCCCTTGGACTCCTGTGTTTGAATTGGATTAAAAGTATATTGTCAGCCCGAACCTGTTGTTGGACTGGTTTATCTGGCTCCCGAAATACTGCTGGTAGGCGTAATCAACCGAAAAAGTTTCCAGGGCAACGCTGGCGCCGCAGGTAAAACCGGCCGAAGAATCCGGCGGCAGGTATAAAAATCCCGCCCTGATGGCGATTGACTGTATCTGCGATGTTTTCCCGAAGGCGAAATTATACTCGCCGCCGCCGCAAAAATCTGATACTGCCGGCGCGCCTGTGCTGTCCTCGATTGTCTTAAGGTCAAAGCTTACGAGAAAATCCGGAGTTATCCCGTAATAAAGCCCCGCGTTGAGTTCATAAGGCACTGATTCCTTTGTGCCGGTGTTCCATGTTACCTGGGAAAAAATGTCCTTGCATACAATCCCGATCCTGAAGTTATCCTTGAAGGCCGCCATGGCCGCCAGATCCGCGGAAAATCCCGAGGCGCTGATCTGCTGTGTGCCCAGCGTGAGGTCGGAGCTGGCCCCCAGGTATTTTAAATTGACTCCCACGGATATCTTCGGAAAATTATATTTGGACATCCCCAGGTATTTTTCAATCTGCATGCCCCATGAAAGCAGGGCCGTATACTCCGCCCATTTGTTCGTTGCGTCTCCGGCAAAATCCGGGTCAATCTGCGCGTTAGTATACCTTAGTGACCCTCCGATGGCGCCGAATCCGCCCGTGTCTCCCTGCGCGTATGATATTAGCATATCAGAGAGCCCCTTAAAATCATTGTAAACCTGGGGTATATATGTGCCGCTTACCGATTTTTCCTTTCCCAGGAAAGCCATCCCTGCCGGGTTCCACCAGGAAGCGTTTGCGTCATCAGCAACAGCAGTAAACGCGCCGCCCATTCCGGCGGCCCTTGCCGATATTACGCTGTCGGTAAAGGACCCGCCGAGCAGGTTTGAGCTGTCGGCGTTTGACGCCGGCACAAAAGCCGCGGCAATGATAAAAGCAAGGAGCGGAAGTTTTGTTGTTTTTTTCATATTATTTCACCACCGCAATCATCCTGGAGGCCGAACTTGTTCCCCCGCCGGTATTGGTGGTTACAATCTTCATCAGGTAAAGGCCGTTGCGCACATAGGCTCCGGCGCCGTTCTTTCCGTCCCAGCTTACATAGTACATTACGTTTGCCGGACTTGTCGGGTTTGCGTCGCTGCCTGTAAAGAGCGGGTGGTCGGCCGCGTCGCTGAAAACCAGGGTCCTGACAACGCTTCCGGATATGTTGTAGATGTAAACTTTGACATCCTTGATTGTGGTAATATCCGATGTGTAATAATATTTTGCCGGGCCCGCTGTCGGGTTGAATGCCTTTGTGTTAAGGAAGTGGAAAGCCGCAAGCTGGACCGACGGCGGCGCATACATCAGGGCGAAAGCGTTGCTTAAGGGTATTGCCGCCATCTGAACCTCATAGTAATTATCCGTTCCGTTGCTGACCGGTGCTGAAAGCCCGGAAACCTGCGACCACGACGCCCCGTTCCACATCCACAGAGTAAGGCTTAAAGGCGTCAGCCCCAGGCTTGTAAGCGTGGCCACATTTGCGGCGGAATAATGCATCCTCAATGTTGTTGAACACTGGTTGGCGTTAAAACTCAGCGGCAGGACAAAAGGAGCCGCTGTAAAAGAGACGCAATTGCCCAGTATAACGTATGTACCCGGCGTTGCGGGCGGCGACGGAATCAGCGCAGCCTCAAGGTCGGCAGCCGGTACAGCGGCGTTGTTACTGTCTGTGATTCCGCTTGTTCCGGCGACGTAGCTTGACAGCCTCAGGTATGTTGTTGTGTTTTCACCCGTGCCGGTGATGTCGACATAAGTAACCCCGGCTGTCGAAATGTTGAACTGATAAGAATATGCCCCCTGGAAGCCGTTCACGGTCGCGGCCGTCACATAGGCGGTATATTGCCCGTCTGAAATTGTGCTCGACGGTATAAAGGATAAAATATTCGTGCCTGCCGTGTGCGTCAGGGATCCGGCAATAACGCCTGCCGTGCCCGATACCATTATCCCTGAATTTGCCCAGTCCACTGCCGCGGTGCTTGACTGCAGCAGGGTGGCGTTCACAGTCGTTACCAGGAACCCCACCTGCGTTGAGGCGGACTGCTGCAGCATCTGGGTTGAGCCGGAAATTGACCCAACATTTACATTGCTTACAGTGGGTATTGACTGGTCCACAATGGTGAATGTAAATGTGACTGTCGGCCCTATATTATCGGACGCGTCCACAGGCGTAACCTGATAAGTGTAAACTCCGCCCACGGTTATCGGTTTGTCGGGTATGTAATATATCTCCCATGTTTTTGTTCCGGGCGTGCCGCCGTTCCATGCCACGTGGCCGCCGACAGGGTTGCCGTACGGGTCATAAAGCGCGATTGTGGAAAGATTTGTCGGCCCGGCTCCCACGCCGTTGTCCTGCAGTGTGACTTTGATATAATTTGTTGAATTTATTACACCGGGATTAAGGACCTGGTTATTTGACGGATAAGCCGAGGATGCCACTATTACAGGCGGCAGGTTGTCGGGCAGCGGCACTGTCACGTCCTGCGGCACAACAAAAGAGACGGTGGTCTGGTTTGATGTCAGCCCGTATCCTCTGTTATCGCCGATAAAACTGTCATTAAAATAACTCGGCTGGGCATGCAGCATTGCCTGGGTATAATTTATCGTGTTTGTACCGCAAACCTCTGAAGCCGTGGCAGGTGTTCCCACCACATCTATCATTCTTCCCACAAGTATGGACCTGAATGAAACTATATATGTGCCCGCTGAAATGGAAGTTGAATAATAAGTGTAGGAAGGTTGGGCCGTAAAAGTGCCGTTATTATTGTCAACAAAATTATTAACCGGCGCAAAGACTATGTCCCAGTCGTTTGTCAAGATGCCGTCCGGGATGGTATATATATCGGCCGGTATTATGGAGCATGGATCCGTAGGCACCGGATTGTACGTTATCACGCCGCCGCCGTCAAGGAATCCGGAAAACGGCTTGAGATCGGCAAATTTATTGCCGTAGTTCGGGTTTGTGTAATAGTAATCTGTATCCGTCGTCGGAAAGCTGTCCCTGGGGGCCACAAATATTTCCGTACCGACGGAATTATAAAGCCTTAAATCAATGTAAATATAAGGATAATTGTGAAAGTCATGGGTTGCCCCTGTTTCACCGGCCGTATAATTAAACCCGAGGTTCGCAAGGTTGGCTTTGGAGGCGTTTATCATATTTACCCCCATATTAATTGTAACCACAGTCTCAGCCTCCGGGGTATGCGCAAACTGCGTATTTACAGCGGCCAGGGTGGCGTCAAGCTCCACTGTTGTTACTATTAAATTTGCCGAATATGGGACCCCGGTATTTCCGGCCATGTCCGTATAATTAAATGTAAATGTGTAATTTCCGTCAACAACCTCATTGGCGTTATTATCAAGGCCGTCCCATAATATCGGATTGTTATAGCCGAAATTTCCCGTGGCCGTCAGTGATTTTATCGTAACGGCCCCCTGTGTAATCGTCAGCGTAACCGTTGAATTTTCGCTCATGTAATAAAAAAACTGCGCCAGCCCCTTATTGGGATTATAAGGGTTTGGATTTACGTTAACAAGCTGGATTGTCGGCCTTATTCCGTCGATATTAATAGTTGTCGGCGCGGTGAAAGGGGCATTGCTTGCCGACGCCGTGCCGTCTATAAAGTTTCCCGTTATCTGGCCGTTCTGTATGTTGAACTGGTAATTTTCCCTTATAAGAAAAGCTGTGTTATAAATGCCGTTGCCGCCGTCGGTGAGCGGTATGCCGGAAATGGCAGTGCCTATGCTTACTGTCGCAGTGCCGCCCGACCCGGGAGTGCCGACGGCGCCGGATAAAAGTTGTATTATGGAATAATTTGATACAGCCGGCCCCGCAATGAGCATCGTGTTGTCAATTGTCAGCTGCTGAGGCGCGGTATAGCCCGCAGTGTCGAGCCATGTATGCGTGCCGTCATAAATATATATGCCGCCGGGAAACACCGCCGGAAAAGTCGGGCTGCTGAAGGTTATATTATTCGCCGTTGACGAGCTTATTGAAATGTCGTTGTATGTAGCCGTCGCGTTTATCACGGACATATTAAAATTTAAGGTGTCCCCGATTTTTGAAACTGTGGCGGCTGGAGAAGGCTGAACATAAAGTGAAGATATTACATAAGCGGCTTTCAATCCTGATGAAAAAATAACTGCGAATAAAATTACAAAAAAGCTTAAAACAAGGCTGCTGCTTTTTGAGGTTGTTCTCAATTTAGCCTCCCGGATAATAACAATATATATAATAGAATAATATCACAGATTAATGAAAAGTCAAGAATATAGGAAACCCCTTAAAAAAGGGGGTTTTCCCGGTTTTTAATCCTTGCCTTTAAATATTCCCTTTTTATCCCTGTTTTAATGATTTTTAAAAATAATACCTTATAATTACCGGGCTTAACGCGAAATCCTTTGCCGCGGCCACAAGCAGGTTTGTCTTGCTGTTTGACGTGCTTATTCCTATATATACACCCGCTTCGCTGCTCAAAGTAAGATTCTTGCTGATGCCGGATAGCACGAGCATAAACTCCGCGCCGACGCCTCCGTCAAGGGTCAACACGCTTGCCCCGGAGCCATAACTGAATTTCAACCCTGGTATAAGATTTATCGCAAAGTTGTCGCTCTCCATAAGCGGTGAAACCATGCCCGCCCCCAGGGTTGTGGTTGAATCATTCCCGTTCATAAGGAATCCGCCCGTAAGGTCCAGCCCCACTTTGTCATTTGCCCATACACGGTACACAATCGCGCTGTTTGTCAGGTCAAAACCAAGCGACTCTTTTTGTTTCAGGTCGCCGATGAGCGTGGATGCCTCCGCAGAAAACGCGGCCGCAGCCGAAGCCAGAACCAGTAACAATACCATAAGTGTCTTTTTCATATGACCCCCTCTTTTAAAGCGTTTTTTGTAAATTCATACATAAGCCTTATTCCGGTTGCGGCCACGCCGTCCGGAATATACGACTTGTTTTTCACTCCGTATGCAGTGCCGGCTATATCAAGGTGAACCCAGGGATAACCCCCTGTAAATTCCTTCAGAAAAAGCCCCGCGCATGAAGTGCCCGCGCCGCCTTCCCCCGTGTTTTTAATGTCAGCGTATTTTGATTTCAGGGTCTCTGCGTACTCTTCCAGCATCGGCAGCTCCCATACAGTCTCGCCGCTTGTAACGCCCGCTTTTTTCATCAACGCCATTACTTCCGCGCCGTCCCCCATGAGCCCGGTCGCGTAATGGCCAAGCGCCATGACACACGCGCCGGTAAGGGTTGCAATGTCCACTATAAATGCCGGCTTGTATTTCTGGGCAAAATAAAGGGCGTCGCAGAGTATGAGCCTTCCCTCGGCGTCCGTTGATATAACCTCAATTGTTTTTCCCGACATGGATTTTAAAACATCGCCGGGTTTGTAGGATTTCCCCGAAGGCAGGTTCTCGGTTGCCGGGGCTATAAACACCGCGTTTATTTTCATCTTCATGGCCGATATTATTTTCATAAGGGCAATTACCGCGGCCGCGCCTGACATGTCAAATTTCATGTCCTCTATGACCGACATGCCCGTGGCCTGCGGCTTAAGCGATATCCCGCCGGAATCAAAGGTTATCCCTTTTCCCACAAAAACACCTTTCTTTTTTGAAGCCGGCGCCCCGGTGTATTCCGCCACTATTAATTTCGCGGGCTCATCCGAGCCTTTGGCGACGGCGTAAAAACTTCCCATTCCCATCTTTTTTGCCTCTTCAAGCGAATACACCCTGAGCTTTATCCTTTTGTCGCCGGAGGAAACTTTCTTTGCGGCATCAGCCAGCTTTGACGGAGTGGTGTAATTTCCAGGCCCGTTCATAAGGTCCTTTGCAAAAAATACCGCATCGGCCACCACGGCAGTTTCATCAATTATTTTTTTGAATCCCGCCGCCGCTTCCGGAAAAGCGACGGACATGATTTTATCCTTATCCTTCTTTTCTTTGAGCTCGTCATAGGCGTAATCGGCGAGCATGAATCCCTCAACCTGTGCCTTAAAATGTGCCGTTTCCTGTGAGAAGAGCCCGGACGCTATTCTTTTTGCGCCCAGGGACTTCGCTTCCTTTACCGCAAAACCGGAGGCTTCCCTTATTTTTTCCGGGGTTAATTTTTCTTTTTCTCCCAGCCCCAAAAAAAAGGCTTTTTTCACAGCACCGCCCTTTTCAAAGGTATAAAATGAGCGTTTTTTATATTCTTCCCTTAAGCCGCCGGCGGAAAAAAGCCTCTTTATTTCCGCCGAAAGCGGGCCGTATTCCGCGGCCGTAAAAACCCCGGCGCCGCCGGTAAAAACAGGGATAATATAAATATCCGCCTCAATATCGAACAATTTCTTTCCCGGAATTTTCACTATCATCCGTGCACCCGCCTTATTTTGCAGGGAAAATTTATTTTTCCCCGAAGTGTGTCAGAAAACCCGTTATATTTTTCGAGATAAAAAGATCGGTCCTGTCGACATCCGCGCTTAACGCGGCAATATCCTTCGCCGTATCCACGGGCGCCGAATAAATCCCGGCGCATTCAATAAAAACCGACCTTGTATCCTCGCCCCATGATTCTAT
>Ga0181520_10006960_pt1 | contig 16943 bp, 7 predicted proteins | sample PEATcosm2014_Bin_29_FD_132451 | JGI IMG/M metagenome (GOLD analysis project Ga0181520, IMG submission 132451) | Peatland microbial communities from MTU Mesocosm Facility, Houghton, MI, USA - PEATcosm2014_Bin02_30_metaG | ecosystem: Environmental > Terrestrial > Soil > Wetlands > Peat | place... | reverse complement strand
GCGATGCGCACCTCCAACAGATTCTCGATATCGTGCTTCTCGCTGATGAGCCTCCACTCCATGATCTTTCGCAGGAATTTCCCGCCGTCTTCCGCAACCGATGTGCCCTCGCCCACGCGCGCGTTCAGAACGCCAACAATGGAAAGGCAGCGGAGCGCTTCGCGAAGCGAGGAACGGCTGGCGCCGAATAGACCGCATAGCTCGCGTTCTGAAAGTAGTCGCTGTCCAGGCTGCAGACTGCCGTCCGCGATCAGATCCATGATCTGGCGCGCTATTTCTTCGCTGATCGAAAGTTTCGTCACCCGTCGGATCATCGATTCGATGGGTTTCGTGCGAGATATCTTGGTTTTCTTCATTACGCGCGGAGCGACTCCTTCTTTGATTGAACCTCAATTCAGCTCGGAACTTGCCTGCAGTTGGGTCTGTTTTGGCTCTCGAATCACCTTTCGCGGTTCGCAGCGGCCGGGTGAGATTTCGCTCCCCGCCACTTAGAGGTAAGTTATTCCATTATAAGGCATAAAGTCTGCAAGAATTGCGGTGGCTCGCCTGCTTTATCAGTTAAGTGAGCGCGACAACTTCGTAATCCATTACCTCCGGAACTTCGAATGTTACAGTCTCTCCCACTTGCCTGAAGCTGAGTTCGCGCGAGTTCCTCAGCGCTCGCACGCGCTGGATTTTGCGTCCGCCCGGAACTTGGAACCTCGTCTTGAGCGGCCCGGTGGGATAGAAATCGGATATGTATGGATGCGTGAGACCGGGATTGGTGTAGTTCAGAATGTGCAAGGTGAATCCCGGCTCCGTCTCCCACGCAAATAGCTCCACCAGGCCCCTTCCCTCAACGGCAGCGGGAGGTTCACTCCCATTCAACATCCACCGAATTGCATTGCTCATTAGTCTGCTGAAGTCCGGATTACCGGAACGCTGGAAGGTTCTGTCAATGTCTCCCGGGAAATAAACGACGCGCGCCGAGCCCAGGTCGCGGAAGATGGCTGCCGGCTCGTTAGTACTTCGCACGCGTGGATAAACCATCTCCGGCGGAAAGGCCGGATAGTTAGGAATAACACTAAGTGAAAATGTCTCCGACTTATTCTGAGTTACCGGTATCCTGAACTCCGCGCCAGGCAGGATAGTTGTTCCTTCAAACCCCTCAAGCACCGGATGAGACTTATCCATGTGCATGTAACTGTTTCCAAGCGGTCCAATCATCGCACCTGCCGCGGTTACTCCCAAGATGTCTCCTAGTCCGAATTCCTTTCTCGGTTCACCCCACTCGTTGTATAGGGAAGTTTCAAACGTAGCCAGCACCGACCCGCCTGAGGCTACATAAGTTCTGATAGCCTCACACTCGCTGTCGCGCATATAAGCTGCATTGGGAATCAGCAGTGCGCGGTACTTCATAAGGGTCGCGGCGCTCAGGTCTTTCTCGTGAATGAAATCGAACAGGAATCGGTTTCCCAGCAGGGCTGCATACATGCCTTCAAGGTAATCGGTCGACTCGATCGGCTGACCATTCAACCGGCGCTCTCTTTGGCCGTTCGCCGCGTAAAAGGAGATCGTGCTCTGCGGATAGAGCACCGCAAGGTTCGCGAGAGTGCCGCGATTTCTGAAGTGGCTCTCGTTTTCCGCAAGCCAACTGAAGAATGAGCGCCCGGTCTCTTTCCATCGCGTGTCCATCGGTTGTCCGCCCAGCCAGTGGTAGCTGGGCGCCATGCCGCTCGCAGCAGCTTGCGCCATCCACAGTGTGGCTTCCTGTCTGGGTTTGCTCGTGTGCCGCCAGCCAGGCAGGCTACTTGCATACGACCCCACGGAATTGGTGATGCCGCGATCGCTCGCGATTGCCCATGCCAGCCGCCCTTCCTGCGCACACATCCATATTGGCTCGTCGCCCGAACGCCCCTGGTTGTCTGCATAGAACCATGCCGCTGCCTTACCCAGCCGATGCACATCCTTCACCGCGCGAACTCCGCTCAGGTTTCCCGCATAGACGCAGGTCCGCGACTTCTGCGCTACCGTGTCCTGCCACAGCTTCCAGACCTCAGCCACGCGGTCCATGTAGACTTCGTAATACTTGCGATAAACCGCGCTCCGCGTGTCCGTCGTTTCCGGCGGCGTTCCTCCCGTTTGCTCCTGGTAAACTTTCTGGCAATTCCGGCAGTGGCAAACTTCAAGGGCTTCGGTGCCAGGCCACCCGTTGGTGTAGAAAGCATCGGGCCCATAGCGCTCGTTCAGCTCGCGATAAATCGCCGGTATCTGCTCTGTGAAATAGGCGCTGAATAAGCACGTCTTGTAAAGCCACGGGCATTCAGCATGGCGCTTCGGGCTTCCATCCTTGTTCAGTTCGAACCACTCGGGATGCGCCTGGAATGCATCCTCATAGGCATAGTTGCAATCCATGCGAGCCACAACGCGCAGCTTGTGCTTGCGCGCGGACGCAACCGTCTCCCCGAACAGATCCCTTGAACCCAGAAACTGGCTGCGGCGGTGAAAGGGAACAACCGTCGGATAGAAAGCCAGAATTCCGCCGCCATTCGGCATCAGAGCTTGGACTTTAAGCGACAGGAAATAATCGGTCCAGGCCTCCACATCCATGGTCAGCGGATCCTGTTCGTTGAAGTTCAAGTGTCCGCATCGGCGCAGGGTGCTGTACCAGGGAGATTTGCCGGTCGCTTCCTGAGCCATGCCGCCAATCGAAGCTACTGCGACAGAAGCCGCTGATGCTGCAATGAATTCTCGCCGGTTAATCGGTGACACAGAGTCAGCTCCTCGGGAGCGTCCTTCCATTTCAGGTGCAAGGAAGTCGCAGAATTGTGCCGCAGGGCAAAGTTATGCGGATGGTCTGACCAATGTCAAGGCTGTTCTCTGTGGGTCGAGCAACGGCCCGCAGCGCAGTTCCAGCCTGCCCACCGATTGCCACGTCCTCGGCGACAACCGGCAACCATCTCGCGTCACTCGGCGGCAAGGTCGTCGACATCAATCGACGTCAGCGGATGAAGTGGGGCATCAGCGCCCCGGTTCGTTGTCATCCTTCCGAATCAGCGTGTCATACAACGGTTGAACTGGAGTCAAATCCGGCGCTTGCCGAGCGACAGAAACGGCCAGAATACGGATGCTGCCGTTCTCCGGCAATGTTAGCGTGGTCGCGTGGGGAGGCAACTCCATCGAGTAGGCGAACAGATAGCTATAAGCGTACGGTTGGTTGAGTCCAGCAGGGGTGTGGTGATGCGATGCAAACCACGCCAGGTCAGCGCGCTTGATGTAGCCCGGTTGCAAGCCCAGATAGTCTTCCGGATAGCGCGGAGCCCAGGAAGGCGATCCGCGATACTCCATGTCATTCCAGGTGGCGTGATTCGCTGAGACTGCCCAGTCCTTAACGAGGGCCACATGCTTTGCTTGCGTACCTGCGGGTACTGTATCGGGCGCGGCTTTCCATTGCCGCGTATCCCACTGCCCGATAAACCCTCCCCAATTCTGAATAGTGAACGAGGCAGAATCAGTTCCTGCTTTGAAGGTGGCCTTCTGGTCGCCATCGGCGGAGGACGCCAGCAGATAAACTCGGTTAAATTCGCCTGCCGGAAGCGAAATCGTCTGGCCCTTTGCGATAACAGCATCCGGTTTTCCCGTTGCCGCGGTGGCCAGGTGGAAATCGACGCCATTGAACTTCATGTCAGTCGGCAGCATCTCCGCGGGCAGAGCATTGCCCGCGGCGTCGAATCCGCCAACAGATTTCGTATCGTCGTTGCTGGCCGCAGCCAGATCGTACTGGAGCGTCACGGGCTCCGAAGTCACGGCGGCAATGTGGGCCGGCGCTGCTCCCAGCCGAATCGCAAACGTGCGCGGCTGATAGGCCGTAAACGATGTTTCCAGCGCGCCTTCGCTGACCGTTGCAGGGCCTGCCGGCTGTTCCTGACCGTTGACTTCGCGCGCGGCAGCAATCGGTCCTGCGAATTTTACGCGGACATTTGGCGCTGCCTTGCCATCCAGCTCGACCATGCGAAGGATGACCTCGTCGCTCATTTCCGCTTTCTTGAGCGCGAGGATCCGCACATGCGGATCGCTGACACTTAACAGTGAAAAGCTGCGCCCCAGGGCGCCTTCATGCTTTGCCGTCGTAAACGCTTCAAGTGGCGTACTCAGCCGGTAAGCCTGCCAATCGGTCTGGCCTTCGCGCCAGCCTCTCGCGTGCCCGGCGAGTCCGTAGAGAATTTCGTGATGACCCCAGTCCTGGTTCTGCTGATCCGAATAGGAATGGTTTCCATCCGGGCCGGGCGTGCGCAACAGCGTCAGCCGGATCGTGTGGTCGTCGCGCTTGTCAGAACCGTTTTTTACATCGGTAAGCAGAGTGGTTCCGTAGGCGCCGGTTTTGTCGGTCAGATCAATCCAGTGATGCGAAGCTACTTCAAACTGCCGTTCGCTGGCGGTGGGCCGCTCCACGGTTCCAATCTCCCAGTTGTAACTGGCGTCGGTGCTGCTTGCAGAGAGTGGAAAGACCGCCTTGAGATTTGCGCCGAGCGTTCTCCAGTCGATCGAGTCTGTAAATTCGACCCGATTACCGGCGTCTCCTGCAGACAGTCGAACGGTTTGCGTGAACTTTGAGCCCTCTGACTCGCGCGAAACTGCGACTGCCACACGAACCGGTCCATTCTCAACGACTCGTATCCTGGCCGGGCCGCTGACGTATGCGCGCGGGGCTGCCTGCTCCTGTTCAAACTCCATGTTCCACGCCGGATACTGACGGGGCGCATCGTTTGAGATGGCGAGGCGTATGGGGCCAGACAGCAATTCCTTGCTGAGAGACTTGTCGTAAATGCTGGTTACGTCTCCGTCAGAGCCCAGCGTGACGCGGTAACGAGCGTTCTCCAGAGATGACTCCGTCACTTTCAATTCTGTCGCACGTTGGGCAGAGTCTGCGCGCCGGAAGTCGTACACCGAATACCCGACCGAAGGCGTCTTGGCGAGAAACAACACTTTGCCATCTTCCACCTGCGAAGCGACTTCTACCCCGTCCGGCCCAATTACCTTCACTGCTTTCGGCATTCCGCCCGGGAAAGAGACTTCAGTCTCCACTACATCCTGCCGTGCGATGTTGAGGGAGTTATAGACGACCACCGGAATTCCTTCCCCTCGCGTGTTCAGTGCCGAAGCCACTGACTGTGTCGCGCTTGTCAGAACATCGGCAAACTGGTTCATCGCGATCACATCGTCGTTCTGCGCGAACTCGTACGCACGCGGCGTCGCCGTGCCCGCGCCCGTGTCGTGAAACTGACCGCCCATCACCAGTGTCCAGGCATCGTTCAGGCGTTGTTGCGGGTAAGGGAGCCCGCCCATCCACATCGCTGCAATCGATGCCTTCTCCGCACCGTCGGCGAGAATTTCGTTCTTGCGATTCCAACGTTTGTGATATGCCTCGGAAGTCAGCGATCCTGCCGAGTGATTGATCAATTCGAGATCGCCCGTCCAGGTGGGCATTTTCGCAGTCATCTCGGGTTTAATGTCGAGAAACATCTGGTCAGCATGGGTTGAAAGTACGCGAACCGGTCCGTCTCCGACGCGAACAGCCGAACCTTGCTCGGCAGTAGGCATTGGTGCTGAAGCCATGGGTCCGGAAGACGACGTACCGGAGGGAGGCAGAACAACAGTTCCCTGCGACACGATTGCCTCAAGGAGTTTGACAGTCTCCTCATCCGCGGCGCCGCCAATGTCGCCCGTGCCCACATAGTGATAGTCGGCGTAGACGCCGGTCACTTTGCCATCCAACGCAATACGCGCCGGCCAATTCACGTCGCCTGCCGCGGTCGGCGTTTTGCTCAGGTCATAGCGAATGCGGCTTCCGTAACCGAGCGGGTTAAGAGCAGCCATCACCTTTTCGCCATCGGGCCCGATCCAGATTCCCACATTGAAAGGAATGCCTACGGGCGTCTGCTCCGGTGAATCCGGTCCGCCAACCAGGGGCGCGGGTTGCCAACCTGAGCTGAGCTTTTGTGTTGAAAAGCCTTTTATGCCCGAGTGCGCCAGAATCGTCGGCAGCGAGGCAGGGAAGCCGAAGCAATCCGGCAGCATATACTCGGCGCTGGCTACGCCAAAATCCTTGCGGAAGTAAGTATTGCCATACAAGATCTGGCGGATGATCGATTCCGCGCTGGGCAGATTCACGTCGCCTTCTTCCACTGAAGAGCCGGCAGGAAACCATTGCCCACGTGCAACGTATTGCTTCATCCGCTCATAGTCGGCCGGGTAATACTCTTTCATCAGCCGATACCGGTTGGAGCCGGTCCAATTGAAGACATAGTGGGGATACTTATCCATATAGTAGAAGTTCACCCGCAACGTCTTGAGCAGGTACTCGCTGATGACCTGCGGAAACTCCCACCGCCATTGCGTATCGAGATGCGCGTAGGGAACAATATAGAGCGTAGGCTGACGAGTGATATCCGGCGTGTTGCTCATCTGTGCGTGCGCGCCCAGTGCCACCGAGGCAACGACAGCCAGTAGAAAATTCTTCAGATAGTTAGGCATGGTACCCCTTCAGCAAAGCGGTGAGGTAGGAGCAATTGGAGACCGGTCTCTAATGTTCGGCATATTATCTCAGTTGAGGCTGGACTCAGGCAATCCTTGAGACTCTGCAGGGCGCCGAACGTGTTTCCGCGATGCAAAAGACATCGGCCGAAGTCTTCGAATCTCGACCTCGCTCGGCCGGTGGCCTTAGGATCGGCCAGAGTTGCATCACGCAGATGCGCCTTGCAGACTATCGGACGCGAGCGCTTCGAAGCTATTCGGTGAACCTGACTGAACAATTCGACTTAAAACTAACGGGCGTCTCTTGACGACAGAGTCTATTCAGTATAGAAATGGCGATGCTGCTGGTCGGACCATACGACAGCGCCCTAATCTTTGAAGAAATACCAGGCACCGTCAATGCGAAGAACCGTCTTCTTTGCGAATAACCCCGGAGGTTACCCATGAATTCGCTCCTGGATCGCAGGACTTTTATCGGACTTTGTTCAGCGTTCGCTGCGTTTGTTACGCGCACCGCTCAACCACAAGCAGGGTCGGCTCCGCATCTCAGCCGGGTTGCGGTGAAAAATAGGAAGAATTTTGTTGGCATTCAAGTGCGGTCGTACGCGTGGGTGGACGAGGGCATCGATCAAGTGCTCGACAACATGCAGAAGAAAGGCGCCGTGAACACGGTGTGGGCGTACACGTTTGCCTACGGGGAAACGCGCTTGAAGAAGGGCGGGTCCCTGCCCGATCACGGAATTTCCGGCGACTCCGTTACGGGCGGCGTGTACTACGACTACGATCCCAAATACTTCCAGAACACGACCCTCAAGGATTTTCGCGTACACGACTACGGCGACTTCAACGTGATTGCTCAGGTTGCTCCCAAGGCGAAGGCCCGCGGCATGGATTTCTTCGCGTGGGATCTCAACAATTCCGGCGCCACGCTGCCCCGCAAAATCCCGGGTTACTCGGAAATTACTGAAGTCGATGTGTACGGGCGCAGAGTGGATAGCCCCTGCTTCAACAACCCGAACTATCGCGCCTTTCTCATTGGCAAGGTGGAGAGCGTGCTGAGCGGCTACTCCGAGCTGGTTGACGGATACGCTTGGGGTTCTGAGCGCGCGGGTCCGTTCGAAAACGTGACAGGGAGAGGAGGTTTGGCTACATGCTTCTGCCAGTTCTGCCAAACCAAGGCGCGTGACCTCGGGATTTCAGTGCCGCGTGCACAGGCGGGTTATCGGGAACTTGTGCAGTTCATGCAGGCCTCGCGCCAAAACCAACGGCCCATGGACGGCTACTTCGTCTCCTTTTGGAGATTGCTGTTGAAATACCCCGAGATTTTGAGTTGGGAGAGCCTATGGACCGACAGCTTCCAGCAGGTGCAGGCGGAGCTCTACGGAACCGGCAAAGCGATTGCGCCCGAGAAGCCGTTCGGATTCCATATCATGCAGAGCATGACGTTCAGCCCGTTTTACAGAGCGGAAGAAGACTACTCGAAGCGGAAGGACTTTGCGGATTTTCTGAAGCCTGCGACGTACAACAACGCAGGAGGTCCGCGCCTGGCCGAATATCTGCGGGAGTTGAGCCAGACCATCTTCCACGACGCGGAGCCGAAGGAGTTCCTGGATTTCTATTACAAGATCATGAATTACAACGAGGCGCCATTCGACCAGTTGGCCTCTGCGGGCCTTTCGGCAGACTACGTTGCGCGGGAAACCAAACGCGCTGTTGACGGCGTAGGTCCGGACGTAAAGATCTATCCGGGAATCGACATCGACGTACCGACGCTGACGGTTGGCCGGACAAATGAGAAGCGCACTCAGCCAGACGACGTTCGGCGCTCAATCCGTGCCGCTTTTGGCGCGGGTGCCGAAGGCGTGGTGCTGTCGCGCGATTACGTGGAAATGTGGCTCGCCAATCTTTCCGCCGCGGGAGATACGCTTCGGGAACTGGATGCTCAAACAGGCAAGGGGGCATAGCAGCGAATTCTGAGGAGACTAGCAGCGGACAGCCCTTTCCGTTGCGGGGAAGGCATCGATTGGTGGCAATGCCTTCACCCGCTCCTAAATCGCAACTACTCACTCGACAGGGGATTTAACGATGAGTTCCGCTCTGGATCGCAGGACTTTTCTTCGCCTATGCTCTGCTTGTGCAGCGACTTTGACTCGAGCCGCACATCCGCAGCAAAAGGCGCCAGCAGCGCCCGTAATGCGAGCAGGCGAGGTCAAACAACGGAAGAATTTCGTCGCCCTGCAGGTTAAGCCATTCAGTTGGGTGGACGAAGGCGTCGATCAAGTGCTGGACAATCTGCAGCAGAAGGGCAACGTCAACACGATCTTCTCCTACACGTTTGACTATGAGGAAACACGCCTGAAGAAGAATGGCCAGACCCCGTTGCCCGATCACGGAGTTGAGGGCGGGGGCCTGGTGGGCGGCGCTTTCTACGACTACGATGCGAAATATTTCAGCGGCACAATTCTCAAGGACTTTCGCTCACAGGATTTCGGCAAGTTCAACGTGATCGCGGAGGTCGCGCACAAAGCGAAGACGCGGGGAATGGACTACTTCGCCTGGGACTACAACAATGCCGACCCGATCATGGCGCGGAGCATGACGAACTTTGCAGAGGTTGCAGAGATCGACGTGTACGGTGTGGGGACTACCAGTCCATGCTTCAACCATCCGGAATACCGGGCATTTCTTACAGGCAAGATCGAGAGCTTGCTGAGCGGGTATCCTGGCGAAGTGGATGGCATCGCCTGGGGCTGCGAACGGATGGGGCCAATTCACAACATGATTGGCGGTGGATGGACGACCAAGGGCATCTGCTGCTTCTGCAGATTCTGCCAGGCCAAGGCTCGCGAGCGGGATGTGAGTGTGGAACGAGCCAGAGCCGGATATCGCGAGCTCGACGCATTGTTCAATGCCGCAACCCGGGATCAACGCCCCACGGACGGCTACTTTGTAGCCTTCTGGAGACTGCTGCTGAAATATCCGGAGATTCTGAGCTGGGAAACGCTTTGGACGGATAGCTATCACGAGGTTCGTTCAGAGTTATACGGAACGGCAAAGGCAATCGCCCCTGAAAAGCCGTTTGGATTTCACATCCAGCAAAACATGACGTTTAGCCCCTTCTACCAGGCGGAAGAGGATTACTCGGAGACGAAGCGCTACGCTGATTTTCTGAAGCTGGCGACCTATAATAACTCGGGCGGGCCGCGCATGGCTGCCTTTCTCGACCGACTGAGCGCGACTGTTTTTCACGATGCGTCGCCGAATGATTTTCTCCCTTTCTACTACAAGGTGATGAATTATCAGGAAGCGCCTTACGAACAACTCCATCTCGCAGGGCTTTCGGCCGACTATGTCGCGCGAGAGACAAAACGCGCGATCGCCGGAACGCACGGCGAAGTAAAGATTTATCCCGGAATTGACATCGACGTGCCGACAAAGTTGACCGACCATCGGACGAAACCGGACGACGTGCGCCAGGCGATCAAGGGGGCATTCGGAGCCGGCGCCAATGGCGTGGTGCTTTCAACCCGTTACGAGGAGATGTGGCTCAAGAATCTTTCGGCCGCCGGGGACGCTTTGCGTGAAGTATTTGGGCAGACCGCAAACGCATGATTTACCGCACAGAATGCCCCCGCACAAAAACCCGGGAAGGGCACTCACTGCCGTATTTCATCCCGATGTAACAGTCGCATACATGTTTGCTGCCTCTTTGTGCTTCCCAAATGGGCCTGCTTTGGAATACAAAGGACAGCGAATAAGATCGGCACGATATTCGCCGCTCGATCTCTCAACATCAAAGGCCTTCAATGAGTTCACCTCTGGACCGCAGGAACTTTCTTCAGCTCGCTTCAGTTGGCGTAGCTTTCCTTACACGGGCAGCGCGCTCACAAACGAAAGCGGCAGTTGCGCCGCCACGTGATCATGGTGCGGTGAAGAACCGCAAGAACTTTGTTGCCATCCAGGTAAAGCCGTACGCGTGGCAGGATGAGGGAATTGAAAAGCTGCTCGATACTATCCAGGAAAAAGGAAATGTAAATACGGTCTGGGCTTACACCTTCGACTATGACGGAGGCCGCATGACGAAGGGTGGCGCAATTCCGCTGCCCGACCATGGTATCTTTGCCGATCCCAACAAGAAGGTTGTTGGAGGTGCTTTTTACGATTACGACCCCAAGTACTTCCGCGACACGATTCTGAAGGATTTCCGGTCGCCCGATTTCGGGAAGTTCGACGTGATCGCCGAAGTGGCGCCGAAGGTCAAGGCTCGAGGCATGGACTTCTTTTGCTGGGACTACAACAACGCCTTTCCGCTGATGATGGACAGCATGCCCAACGCCACCGAAGTAGCCGAGATCGACGTATACGGGCGCCGAACGACCAGCCCGTGCTTCAATCATCCGGAATACCGGGCATTTTTGACCGGAAAGATCGAGAGCCAGCTAAGCGGGTATTCAGGCGAAGTTGCAGGGTTGGCGTGGGGTTGCGAGCGCATGGGGCCGCTGCAAAACATGATTGGCGGAGGATGGAGCACGAAAGGCATCTCCTGCTTCTGCCGCTATTGCCAGGAAAAAGCCAGGGAGCGCGACATCTCGGTAGCGCGAGCGCAAATCGGGTATCGGCGGCTCGATGATCTTTTCAACGCCGCGGCCCACGATCAACGGCCGACCGACGGATATTTTGTTTCTTTTTGGAGGCTGCTGCTCCAGTATCCAGAGATTCTGAGCTGGGAGACGCTCTGGACCAAGAGCTATCAAGAGGTGCGCGCGGAACTGTACGGAACGGGAAAAGCGCTGGCTCCGGAAAAGCCATTTGGCTTTCACATCATGCAGAACATGACGTTCAGTCCCTTCTATCGCGCGGAGGAGGATTACTCGAGGACAAAGAACTACAGTGATTTTTTGAAGCTGGCGACTTATAACAACGCCGCTGGCCCACGCCTCGCCAGTTATCTCGACCGACTGGCCGGTACGGTCTTTCACGACGCGACGCCGCAGGAGTTCCTTCCGTTCTATTACAAGATCATGAATTATAAAGAAGGCCTTTACGAGCAGTTGCACCTCTCCGGATTGACGGCCGATTACGTGGCGCGCGAGACGAAGCGAGCAATCGAAGGAGTGCAGGGCGAGGTGAAAATCTATCCTGGGATCGACATAGACGTGCCTACGGCGTTGACTGATAAGCGGACCCAGCCAGACGATGTGCGCCAGGCTTTAAGAGCGGCTATTGGCGCGGGCGCGGACGGTGTTGTGCTGTCACGTGAATACGTGGAAATGCAGCTTGCGAATCTTACTGCCGCCGGAGATACGCTGCGCGAGATCTTCGCCAAATCAACGAATTAATCCAACGAAAGGTCTGAGAATAAACGGAGCCTGACACACGATGAAAACTTTCCGACTCTTCCTCGCCTTCGCCATCGCCTCGGTGGCAGCTCACGCGCAAACAAGTAGCATTACCGTTTGGCCGAAGGGCGTTCCACCTGGTGGCATCACTCAAAAAGCTGATTTTGGCAATCACATCCTGTCCATTTCGCACCGGGAAGAGAACGGCCGGGCCGAGGTGCACAAGACCAAGGCGGACGTGATGGTAATTCAGTCGGGGAGCGCGACGCTTGTCTCAGGGGGAGAAGTCATCGACCCAGTCACCACGGCGCCGAATGAGCTTCAAGGTTCCGGCATCAAAGGGGGCGCAAGCCGAGCTGTGGGCCCAGGCGACGTGATCGAGATTCCGGCCGGAGTCCCGCACCAGTTCTTTCTTGCGCCGGGAACGCAGATAACGTATTTCCTGGTCAAGGTTGTACAGCCCTGACGAGCACGATGCTGGCCGTCGGTCTTGCCACGCACCGAAAATCGCAAGAAGGTCGCGATTGGCCTGACCATTCGAAGTGGCAAAACATCCGGTTATCTGGATAACGTATGCAATGGTCCTACCGATTCCTGTATGCTGCTGATATAATGTGACTTGGAGTCAAACTATCTCCACTGATCCCGCAGAAATGACCCCGAGTTTGTTTTATCTGGTCTCGCCGGGGGCTGGGCGATTCCTCATTTCTTGCGAAGTAACAATGGCGCACGAGTATGTCACTTGTATTGCCTTGACAGTGATTTATGCGTGACGTATAAGATGTGCCGAATCAACTGGAGCAATTCCCTGCTCATCAAAAAAAAGCTGACCAGAATGATTCGGTAAATTCATTGGAATGGCACCGCGCGTAGCTCGAAGCCTGGACCCGATCTCAGCTGTTAAACGGCAAATTCGGCTGCTGCAGGCCATCCGCTCATTTCTAAGCAGAGAGTCACCATCGACCCTTGGTCCAATTTTTCGGTATACCGGCGCGAAGCGCCGAAATACACCTCGGGTCCGGTCCGAGTTCGGATTTGTCAGGCAAACGGTGGCTAAGTGAATAACCCGAATCAGTTGAGCACTAAATTCTAGGAGTTGGAGGCGAACAAATGTTGAAACCCAAAGTTCCAAGTTGGATTGCCGCAATCGGCATGCTGCTTGCTCTACAGGGCGCCGGATTTGCGCAGGCGGTCAATAACGCACAAATTCACGGTATCGTTCAGGACCCCTCCGGCGCTGTGGTTCCCGGAGCCCAAATCTCGGCAACGAGCACCAGCACGGGATCCACGGAATCCACGGTTTCCGGGTCCGATGGTAGTTTCGTGCTCGCTGACCTTCAGGTCGGTGGCTACAAGCTGGAAATCTCGGCTGCCGGATTCAAGAAATATGTTCAGACCGGCATCATTCTTGAAGTTGGTCAAAACGTTCAGATCAATGTCGCTCTCAAGATTGGCGCCGCGAGCCAGGTGGTGCAGGTATCCGCCGACGCCGCCATGGTCGAAACTCAGGACACTTCCATTTCCGAGGTTATGGATCAGCAGCGCATCGTGGATCTGCCGCTCAACGGACGCCAGGCGACTGATCTAATCCTGCTTTCCGGTGGCGCCGCCATGCCGCCGAATGCCGCCAGCCGTGTCGTCACGACGCACGACTATGTGAATTCTGTCGGTGTTTCTGTCTCAGGTGGTCAGATCAACGGCAACAACTACCTACTCGATGGCGGCGACAACAACGATTCGCACTCGAATATCAACATGCCATTTCCGTTTCCCGATGCTTTGCAGGAATATAGCGTTCAAACGAATGGGATCTCGGCTCGCTACGGCCTGCATCCCGGCTCGGTCATCAACGTGGTGACAAAGTCCGGGGGAAACAGCTATCACGGCGATCTGTTTGAATTCGTGCGTACACCCACTCTGAACGCTCAAAATTTCTTCGCCACACCAACCAGCAGGGATGCGCTTCACCGTAATCAGTACGGGGGCACGATTGGCGGACCTATCGTCAAGAATAAGCTTTTCGGCTTTGGAGGCTACCAGGAAACAGTCATTCGCAATATATCGGGAGCCAATACTGTCTACGTACCAACCCAAGCAGTTCTCAACGGAGATTGGTCCGCCATCGAAAGTGGCACTCCCACTAGTACGGGAGAAGTTTGCGAGGCAGGCGGCAGGCAGTTGGTGCATCCCGGAACGACGACACCCTATACCGGCAACCAGATTCCGACGTCGTCTTATAGCGCCGCAGCCCTTGCCTATCTCAAATTGATACCGGTTTCCACCGACCCATGCGGAAAGTTGACTTATCCCGCATCCAATCCAAGTAACGAGTATCAGGACGTCGCGCGTGTTGATTGGGTTCGGACACCGAGAAATACGATTTTCGGACGTTACTTCATACTGGATTATGCGAATCCGGCAGTCTACACAAGTAACCTTCTCACGCTGACCCGCCCCAGTCTCCTCGATCGCTCACAATCAGTCGTAATCGGCGATCAGATGACGATTTCTCCAACGATCATCAACGCGATCCATTTCACTTACGCGCGCTTGGCGGTTCACCGATCTGACCCAGCTAGCATGCCGAGTCCGACCCAGGAAGGCATCAATATCTACGACGGCTCGCCAAACTTCAGCTACATTACTCTCTCAAACTACTTTACGATCGGCGGCGGTTCGAATGCTCCGGCGAAGTTTATCCGAAACCAATATCAATGGTCGGACGATACTGACTGGATCAAGGGAAAGCACCACTTCAGCTTCGGAGCAGAAAACATAATTGGGCAAATGTATCAAAGCAATGTCTACGACTCAAACGGCCTTTTCACTTTCAACGCCTCAGAAACAAAGGATTCCCTGGCAGACTTCCTCACCGGAAGCCTCGATTCCTTCACGGATACAGGGCAGCAGGTCAGCAACTCATACGGCAAGTACATCTCCGCCTACTTCGAAGACGATATCCAGCTCACCAAGAAGCTGAACGTTCACGCAGGAGTCCGTTGGGAACCATCGCTGCCTGAGACGCAGCAATACAATGAGGGCGATCACATTGACTTCGCCGCATTTACTGCCGGTACAGTCTCCACCGTATTTCCGAATGCGCCGCCGGGTGTCTTCTTCTACGGCGACAAGGGCATTCCGAAGGGGTACGCCAACGGAAGCTACGACGACTTTGCACCGCGCATTGGCTTCGCTTGGGATCCCAGCGGCCAGGGGAAAGAAAGCATTCGTACGTCCTATGGAATCTTCTTCGATCAACCGGAAACATTCACCGATTCTGCATTCAGCCTTGCCCCGCCCTGGGCCAACGGGCTCACCTTGTCCGTGCCTGCGGGCGGGTTCACGAATCCCTTCCAAGGGTACCCCGGAGGGAACCCATTTCCAAATCCATTCCCGCCCACCAAGAACGCTGCATTTAATCAGGCGGGAACTTATGTCAATCTACCCCTCGGACTACACCACCCGTACATGCAGCAGTACGATCTGAGTCTTGAGAAGCAGTTTGGCAGTGACTGGTCCGTGACTGTGAGTTATGTCGGCAATAAGGCAACTCACCTTCGCTCCGGCTATGAACAGAACTCTCCGCAGTATGCGACTGGTGCCACTGCAAAGAATGAGCAGGCGCGCCGCGTCCTATCTCTGATTAGTCCAACTGAGGGCGCCTACTATTCCACGATCACCTTGATGAATGATGGCGTCAATACATCCTACAATGCGCTTCAGGCGTCCGCTCGCCATCGGCTCAATCATGGCTTCTCTGTGCTTTTCAACTACACCTACTCTCATTGCCTGCAAGACACCGAACCCATCAGTAACAAGCTGCAGGGAAATACGCAGGTCAATCCCACTAATATGCGGTTCGACTACGGACCATGCGACTACGACCTGCGCCAAAACATGAACGCTTCGTTCGTCTACCAGGGTTATAACTTCACCAACCAAATGCTCAACCTGATCGCCGGAGGATGGTCGCCATCCTTCCTGGTTTCTTACTATGACGGATACCCGTTTACGCCGTTGACCGGCACGGATGCGTCTCTTACTGCGATCGGTCTGGACCGTCCAAACGCCGTCACAGGTGTAAATCCATATCTGAAGAACACGACCCCCGGTGTAATGCAGTGGATCAGCAAGTCTGCATTTACCGCAAACGGGCCGGGAACATTTGGCACAACCGGCATGAACTCGCTTCTTGGGCCGCACTACATCGACTCCGATGTAAGTATCAGAAAACTATTCAAAACGTTTAGGGAGGAGAATCTGGAGCTTCGATTCGAGTTCTTCAATATCTTTAACCATCCGAACCTTGAAGCACCCGTAACCTCCTTAAGCTCGTCTGGTTTTGGACAGATTCAGGCTGCGAATCCGCCCCGCATCATGCAGCTGGCAGGTAAGTACACCTTCTAGATCCCACCCTGCTGCACTTGGTCATCGGGCACGGCTCTCATTAAAGAGAGACCGTGCCCGATAGTTTTCTGCAAGATGATCAGTTTCAATCTACGAGGAGTCGCAATGACATTCGAGGTCACTCGGCGGGGATTTGTTCAGTGGCTGACGGCCCTATCGGCTGGCGCGGCGATGAGCACAAGAGCCCAGATCACTGTGCCGCGGCCCACGCCGCCCTCCTTCGGGACCTTGAACCGCAAGAACCTCGTCGCAACCCAGGTAAAGGCATACGCGTGGCTCGATGAGGGAATCGATAAGCTGCTGGACAATCTGCAGAATCTGGGAAATATCAACACTGTTTTTGCCTTTACCTTTCTTTCCGAGCCGACCGATGCCAGTGGCCACATCCCTCTTCCCGATCACGGCACATACTCCAAAGCGAATCCGGAGATTGGCGGAGCATTCTACGACTACGATTTGAAGTATTTTGCCAACACCACTCTCCGGGATTTTCATGCTTCGAGCAATTTCAACGTGATTAGTGAAGTTGCGCCGAAGATGAAGGCGCGCGGCATGAGTTTCTTCGCCTGGGACTATAACAACACAAACGCGAATATGATGCGGCTTATCCCCGGCTTCACTGAAGTCGCCGAGATCGATGTTTACGGGAAACGCACAGACAGCGCATGTTGGAATCATCCGAAT
>Ga0181520_10006958_pt1 | contig 16949 bp, 9 predicted proteins | sample PEATcosm2014_Bin_29_FD_132451 | JGI IMG/M metagenome (GOLD analysis project Ga0181520, IMG submission 132451) | Peatland microbial communities from MTU Mesocosm Facility, Houghton, MI, USA - PEATcosm2014_Bin02_30_metaG | ecosystem: Environmental > Terrestrial > Soil > Wetlands > Peat | place... | reverse complement strand
CACGAACCGCTTTCACTTAGTAAAGTTGATGAGCGCACTGGTGGGCCTCAAAAAAACTGGAACGCCCACCAAATTACCAAAAACCCCCGAAAAAGGAAACTGACTATGGCCTGGTTGCTATTCATGGATGAGAGCGGGCACAGCCACAAGGAACTGCCTTACGAAGTGCGCGGAGGTTTCGCGCTGGTGGACACGCACCTTTGGCCATTTGTTCAGGATGCCCTGAGGCTTGAGCTTTCCTGTTTCGGCACGCGGTTGGCAGAATATAAATCCGAAATCAAAGGAATGAAGTTGTTGTCAAAGGACCGCTTTGAGCACGCGGCACAGATGCCAGAGATTGAATCGGAGAAACGGCAGCAGCTTTGCCGGGCGTTGTTGCAAGGCGGGCTGGAGAAGCGCCCGCCAACGCGGGAGCAATTGACGGCCTACGGCCAAGCGTCGCTCCGCATGGCCGACGGCATCTTCGTTCTGCTGGAGCGGCATAAATCACTCATCTTTGCGTCTGCCGTGCCGCGAGGAACGGCGAAGCCCGCACCCAACGCACCGCCGCCGCCGGACATTCTGCGCAAAGATCACATCTTCCTGTTGGAACGGTTCTTCTACTTTCTGGAACTTGAGCAGCAAATGGGCTTGCTGGTGATGGACGAGGTGGAAAAACAGGAAGACCGGCGCTTCGTTCGACGGCTTCAGGATTATTTCGTAAAGACCGCCAACGGGCGAGAACGCTCGCGCTGGATTGTGCCGTCACCGTTCTTCGTGGCTTCAGACATGGCATTGCCGGTGCAAGTCGCAGACGTAGTGATTTATGCGCTAAATTGGGGCTACCGCTATCCGGTGAACATGACTGCACCTACTCGACCGGAAATCGAAGCGCGCTTTGGTGCTCGAATCCAGAAGCTGAACTGGAAGGGTGAAGGTTGTGATGGCGTCCAAACCTACAAGAGTTTCGGCATCTTTTGCGTGCCGGACCTATATATCCCCCGGACATGAAAAAGGAGACAATGCTTTTGAATTCCCCTCACTCCAAAAGAACGAAGGTCACTCGCAGCCGAGTCTCCACGCCAAATAAACCACAAATCCGGCTTACTGCCAAGAGTTAAATTTGCTAAAAGGCCAGGCGCAATGGCATTCACCGACATCAACAGCGAAGACCGGCTTGTCCAAAAGACGTTTGCCGAGCATCTGCGTGACAAGTTGGGTTGGGAAAGTGTCTTTGCGTGGAATGATGAAACGTTCGGGCCGGACGGCACGCTGGGTCGCGCGGACACGCGCGAAGTGGTGTTGGTGCGGGAATTGCGCGCGGCGCTCGTGCGGCTGAACCCGCAGTTGACGCCCGCCGCCGTCGCCGAGGCGGTGCAGCAGATGACGCGGCACGATTTCACCCGGACGCTGCTCCAGCACAATCAGGCGTTTTACAATTTCATCCGCGACGGCGTGCCCGTGAGTTACAAGGACGCCAGCGGCGTTCAGCGCGAACTGCGGGCGCGGCTGATTGATTTTCAGAACGGCAAGAGCGGGGACGACAAACCGAACAACCGCTTCATCGCCGTGCGGGAGTTAAAACTCACCGGGTTGCGCACGCCGGGCTACAACCGGCGCGCGGACTTGGTATGTTTCGTCAACGGCTTGCCGCTGGTGTTCATCGAGTTGAAGGCGGTCTATAAGAACATCCGCGCCGGATTCGACGGGAACCTGCGGGATTATCTGGACGAGAATGTCATCGCCCACGCCTTTGACCACAATGCCTTCCTCATTGTCAGCAACGGGCATCGCGCTCGCTACGGTACGATCACAGGCGGTTGGGAACATTTCGCGGAGTGGAAACGGCAGGATGAATCCGAAAAGGGCAGCGTGGAGGCACAAGTGTTGCTTGATGGGATGCTGGCGCATGACCGGCTGCTGGACTTGGTGGAGAATTTCATCTTGTTCGATGCCAGCAAACCGGGGGGCACCCGGAAAATCATCGGCCAGAATCATCAAGTGCTGGGCGTGAACAACGCGGTGGAGTCGGTGCGGCGGCAGGAACAATTGCGGCGGCGATACCCACCGGAGAAGCGGCTGACGTACCGCACAGTCGAGTTGCGGGTGGAGGACCTGGCTGACGCGGACTTGCTGCCGCTGGCCCAAATGGAAGAACGGGATATTACGAAACCGATGTTGCAGTGGGTGGAATCGGCGCATCCCAATCTGGGCAAGCTGGGCGTGTTCTGGCACACGCAGGGCAGCGGCAAGTCATATTCAATGGCATTCTTCGCCGAGAAAGTGCGGCGGCAGATTTCGGCCAAATTCACGTTCCTGCTGATGACCGACCGGAACGACCTGGACGGACAGATTTACAGAACATTTGCCGGGTGCGAAATCGTTGACCCAAAAACCACCCCGCGCGCGAAGGATGGCAAGGATTTGAAGCGGATGTTGAAGGAGAATCACCGCTACATTTTCAGCCTGATTCACAAGTTTAATCAGGACGTAAACCCGCGCGAGCCGTACAGCGACCGCGACGACATCATTGTGATTTCCGACGAGGCGCATCGAACACAGGCGGGCAAACTGGCGCGCAACATGCGGCTGGCGCTGCCAAATGCGGCGTTCATCGGCTTCACCGGCACACCGCTGTTCAAGCACGACCACCTGACCAAGCGCATTTTCGGCGGCTACGTCTCGTGCTACGATTTCAAGCGGTCGGAAGAGGACGGCGCGACGGTGAAGCTGGTTTATGAGAATCGTGGCGAGAAGCTGGGCATCGCCAAGCTCGACCTGAACGACCGCATCGCCGATGCCATCGCCAAAGCCGAACTGGACCCGGACAAGGAGGCGTTGCTGGAGAAACTGCTGGGGCAGGATTACGAAGTCATCACCGCCGACCACCGGCTGGACAAGTTGGCGGATGATTTTGTGGAACATTGTTCCACGCGCTGGGAATCCGGCAAGTCCATGCTGGTCTGTATTGACAGGATAACTTGCGGGCGGATGTATCAGCGCATCATCCCGCGTTGGAAAGCGAAACTGGCAAAAGCGCGTGGTCATGCGCTGCTGAAGAAGTCGGAATTGAACTCGACCATTGACGAAGACCGGCGCGAGACCTTGACGAAGGAAATGACGTGGTTGAGCGGCCAGACGAAATGGATGGAGGAAACGCTTATCGAAATCATCGTCAGCGAAGGCCAGAACGAGGTTGCGGATTTCAAAAAGTGGGGCGTGGACATTATCCCGCACCGCCAGTTGGTGAAGAAGGGATTTGAAGTTAAGGGTGGCAAATCGCTGGATGTGGAATCAGCTTTCAAGAATCCGCAGCATCCGTTTCGCGTGGCTATTGTGTGCGCAATGTGGCTGACGGGATTCGACGTGGAGTGCCTCTCGACGCTTTACGTGGACAAGCCGATGAAGGCGCACACGCTCATGCAGGCCATCGCCCGCGCCAATCGGGTTTATCCCGGCAAGGATTTCGGCCTGATCGTGGACTACAACGGGATGCTCAAGAGCCTGCGCGAGGCGCTGGCGCAATATGCGCTGGGCGACGGCAGCAGCGGCGAGGAGGAGATTGTTGCGCCCATCGAGGAACGGGTGAAGGCGCTACTGTCGGCCATTGAGGAAACGGAACGGCATTTGCGCGGGTTGGCATTCGAGCCTGACCGCCTGACCGGCGCGAAAGGGTTCGCGCGCATCGCGGCCATCGCGGACGGCACGGACGCGGTCATCAATTCGCGGGATGAGGGCCGGCGGCGGTTTGAGATTTTGGCGCGGCAGGTATTCATCCGGTTTAAGGCGCTCATTATGGAGCCGGCGGCGTTTGCTTACACCGTGCGGCACGACAACATTGAGGCGATTTACAAGAAGCTGGTGGAGCGCCGCGATACGGCGGACGTGACGGATCTGGTCAAGGAACTGCACCGCATCGTGAATGAAGCCATCCGTGCCGCCGAGCCGGGCGAGGACCAGATGGACTCGAAGCTCTACGACATGAGCACGATTGATCTGGAGAAGCTGCGCGCTGAGTTCAGCAAGAAGGTCAAACGTAAGGCGTCGGCGTTGGAGGACATCCGGCAGTTGGTGGAGAAAAAGGTGGAACAAATGCTGGCACGCAATCCCCAGCGGATGGACTACTACAAACGGTATTCGGAAATCATCGCCGATTACAATCGGGACAAAGACCGCGTGACCATTGAGGAAACTTTCACGCGGCTGGTGAATTTCATGCAGGGACTCGACGCCGAAGACCATCGTGCGGCTCAGGAAGGCTTGAGCGAGGACGAGTACGCGGTTTATTGCCTGTTGCAGAAGGAGAAAATCACCAAGGCCGAGCGGGAGAAAGTTAAGCGGGCGAGCCAAGGGCTACTGGAGTCGTTGCGGAAATTGATTGCCCGGCGCGAACGCTGGACGGAAAAGCAGCAAACGCAGGCCGAAGTCGAGGTGTTCATCCTCGACAACCTCACAACGGCGCTGCCCACTCCACCATTCACACAAGCGGAAAAAGAATCAGCGGCCAAGCGGATTTATCAGCACGTCTGGCAGCAGAGCACGAGCGGCTATTTCGCCGCGCAGTCGGCTTAACCCCGGCAACGGCGGCGCGAGCACGTTCCAACCACGGCTGGGGACATCCCTCAGGGACTTCAACCTGCCCCTGCTGGCGAAGCACGGCGGGTGTATCTCGCCGGTCTGGCGGCGGTTCATCGCCAAGCGTGCTTCCGGGCCTCGTAGCTGCCGTCTGGCGCGCAGGCGAGTGCGCGGAGCCGGTGTTCTTCCGGCAGAACGGTTCTGGCGTGCCGGGCAGCAGCAAATTTTCAGGCTTGTGGCGCATTTTGAAAGGCGCGATATTCCAGCCATGACGAGCCAGCCGTCCATCACTTCTTAGCGGCGAGACTTACAAATCATCAACAACCCAAACACAGTATGAGTAAAAAACGCAGAAAGACAAATTGGCCAAGTGACAGCCCAATGTTTGGTTTGCATTTGGCCGCTGCGGCGCTAGGAAGCGCGCTGAAAAGCGGGGCGCAGCTTGTTGGCACATTGGCCAAAGTGGGGGCGGAGGCCCAGCGAACAGAGCAACTGATCAAAGACGAATCCCTAACTTGTTGTCGCTGCAATTCCCTCGCCGAGCCAATTCACGGCACTGCAAACAGATACCGATGCAAGAATTGTGGCCATCAATTCGCGGCGGCCAGACATTCGTTTTGACCAACTCAATGAGAGCTACGCCGCCTAAGTCGCCGGAGCCAGCCGCCATTGGCGCTGGGCGTTTTGTTCTAGCCCGCGACTCAAGACAGCGAGCGTTTTGAATCCTGTGCGGCCCAAGCCAGCCCAGCGCCGGGAATGCCCCACGGGTGAACCTCCCGAACCCGGCCAGCACACCCCATTGACATTGGATTTCATTGCGTGTTTTTGCTTCGGTCACGCAACCGGTCAAGTGCGCGCTGGCAGGCCGGATGAGTGATTGAACGCAGGCCGACTTCCAGCGAGCCTCGGACGGAATTATCCATCAGATCGTCAAACTCGCCGGCCAGAATTTGCATGGCGACGTGAAGCCACGAAGCGCAGTCTGGCGCGAGTCCGGCGGCTTGGCCTTCAAGCAAAGCCAAAATCTCCCGCTTGTGCTGGCGCAGGCTGTCCGCAAATTCCGGCGGGCAACGTTTGGCAGGTGTCACCGCCAGTTTGTCGCCACGTGGTTCTAGCCGCAGTCCACGCCGGGCGGCTTCATCGCACAATTCTGGCGGCGTCATAATAGCATTTCCTCCTTTTCGGCGTTCTGAATGGTAACAAAGTCACAACCTGCGTCTTTATTGGGCAAACCCACGTTTCCAGAAACGTCACAAGCTCCCATCGTTAAGTCTTGAAACCCGAAATTCCTTCAATGTTTGCAGGCAACGTTACCTTGTTACCTTTGGGAAGCCCGTTTTCGGGGAGGTAACGTGAAAATGCGTCCAAAAAATCCGCCATGTTATAGCCTTTTACCGTGCTGTCGCCGATGCGAATAGTCCGGGATGACACACCAAAACCGCGCAATAAGTTGGCAAGTTGGTTCGGGGAAATAGGCCGGCGTTGTTTCCCGTATTCGGCCCAAGCCCGGCCCTCGATCTGCGTCAGGCGTTCTGCCATGTCCTTCGACGCCAGCTTGTCGGCACCCGCCCCTGCGAACACCTCCCGGATGTCACCAAGCAATTGTCCATTTAGACCAAGCGATTCCCCATTGTCGCCACCCGATAACGCAACAGCAGCGCGCCGGGCCTTCGTGGGCCAGTCACCCCCGGCCAGGTCTGCAAGAATCAAGAGAGGAGTCCAGTTGTCCGCCGCCCGGTCGTTCAATGCGTCCGGCAGAGATGGGTTGCCACTTTTTATCGCTTCCGCGTGGTCGTTTACAAACCGCAGAGCCTGCCGGGGGATGTCGTCAAAACGCGTCCCGTATCGCAGCCGTTCGCATGGCTCGCCCTTCCGCCGCCGCACCATGTTAAGGATGATGGCACGGTCTTCAATGGTGTCGGCCAGCCTGCCGATACCTGAAAAGATTTTTGGCGTCCAAGTTGACCAGCGGCGTGGTTCAAAATCATTGTCCGCAGTGGCCGCGCAACCAAGGTGAAACGCGGCGTCACGGGTATGGCCTGAGTTAATCAGACCACGTAGCTGTTCGTCCCCACGCACGAAGGCGTCAACCTCGTCAATACACAGCGTGGGGTGGAACAATTCAATAATCCGGTAAATACCGGCGGCGGTTGCCGACGATGCGGCGAACGGGCGAAAAACCAACCGCAAAAGAATGGCCAGGAATTTGGACTTTCCGCACCGTTTGGTCGGACCGGTGATGAACATGATCGGTGAGATGTCCCCAAGATCAAAGGCGAAAGTGTGCAGGATGAACAAACTTGCTGCGATGATGGCTTCCTTCGGCGCGACAACAAATCGTTCCAACGTCACCGCAATTTGATTCAGCAGGGCGGCTCCATTGACAGGTGAAGTCCACGGCTCAATACTTGGAAACGACACCTTTGAACCTTGTACGGCATCCGGCGTCTCGTCTTTCGTCCGGCGTTCAACCACTTCGGTGTCCAAAGTGCCAACCCGGACACCTGCTCGATGCGCCTCGTCCTCGCGCACACGGTCGTATTCAGTGGGTGTCAGTTTCGCCAACCGTTGAAATAGTTCATCGTCTGTTTCGGCTGGTGCGGCGGCGGATTTTATTTGAGCTTTCACGGTGTCGAGTCCTTCAAGTTGGTGCAGGTCGTTAAAATCGGTTGGCTTGGTAGTGGTGTCCCTGAACTTTGCCACCGCGAGATTGGCCCGGATGGTTTTCGCGGCTTCCGTCGCCTTGGTCAGTCCCGGATTGCCATCAGTGAATCGGTCATCGTCGCTCGCAATAATAATTTCACGCGCCGGAAATTTTTCACGCAGGGCTTTTGAAACGGCCAAAAGGTTTCCGCAGTTCATTGCGCATACAACGGCGAAGCCCGTGGCTTCATGGACGCTGGCACCGGTTGCGTAGCCCTCGACAATCACCAGCGGGCCGTCCAGCATATCTGATACGGTGAAAAAGCAGCCCGCGATACGTCCGCCTCCAAGAAATGTCTTGTTACGTTCGCCGTCAAACCGCTTATCAGGCGCAATAAATTGCAGGCTGTGCAGCACACCAACCAGATCGCATAACGGTAGTATCAGCAAATCGCCCTGTTGCCTTAAACTGCCATGCGGCTGAACACCTTTGGCAGCTAAATAACCGTGGGCGGTCGTCGGCTGGGAATGTTCCCAAATCCGAATCGCGGATTTGCGCGCCTGTACGTGCCGCTCCGTTTCGGCTCGCTCACGTTCCGCCTCTGCGCGTTTCCAGTTTTCGCGGATTGTCTGCCATTCGGCGTCTGTCAAATTCTCGCGGCGTTTTTCGGACCATATTTCTTTGAAACCACGCTTCCAACATCCGAACGTGCCAGCGGCAGGAGTGCCAGAATGAAGCACGAACCAACTATTGCGCATTTTGTCGCCCTCCACTTTGACCCGGTGTAGTTTGCCGTCCGCTGGTATCGTCCCGGCATAGTCGAGTCCGGCGGCGAGCATCGCGGCCCGGAATTGTTCAACCACACTCATTATTCGAGCGTGGCAGCGAAACGTTGAAGTTCCTGGGCGGAGATTAGCACATGGCGGAAATTCGGCACACGCCGGAGCCGTCCGTCGTTGATAAACTTTCTGATGGAAGTCACAGAAACGGACAGTTGGTCTGCCGCATCCTCGATGGTGTAAAGCAAACGGCCAACCGCTGGTGGAGTGGCTGTTCCGGTTATGGGTGCTTCAAGTGTTTGCATATGTCGCCATCCTACTCCCGTTGGCGCGACTGTAAATGGACTTTCGGATTGGTGTATATACAAATTGCCATTTGAGCCAATATCCACGCGGGGAACGGTTGAAAAAAAAGTTGACTTGGATATACAAAAAATGGAAAGCCAAAAACTTACGTTTGGCGGCGCAGTGGATTCACGCTCCTATTTTCCTTATGGTACTCCGTGTGGTACTGACAGCCAAAAAATCCCGTTAAGTGGCGAAAAGTGGCGCGGCCAACCGTGACCGGGACAGCAATGCTAACGCGGTGGAATCAGGAGAAATGAAATGGAGAAAATTGGCGAAAAATACGTGTTAGAATTTTCAGTCCTCTGCTCTACCAACTGAGCTATCCTGCCAAACACAACGGCGACTGGTCCGCAGACGGCAAACGGAGATCGTTTCCGAAGGTTTCAAACCCTGCAACGCGTCGTTACTCGGACATACTACGCAATCTACGGGGGCAATGGCAAGCCTGTTCGTGTTTCTTGCGGGCGTTTGAAACAAAAGTTTTCACCACGGCCAATTCCACCAGCCAGGTCAGCACAAAGAACTGCGAAAACCCCAAGCATAAGCCGCCAGTTTGTGGAAGACTTGAGGCGTTCTTTGTTTGAATCCCAACCAGACGTGGCTGTAATTAACGAGCCAAGCTGGCCGGCTGTTTGCCAAACTGGGCGGAATGAAAGCCAGCAACTGCAGAAAATTGATTATTTCAAACGGATGCCCGATCCACGTCGGACACCGGGGTTTGCCGGGCGGACTTGCGGAGCATCCGAATGGTGCCCACACCAAGGGGAAGCAGCAGCAAGATGGCGGCTGCAATAGTGGCCGGCTCCGGAACCGCAATGAGCAGCTCTTGTGGATCATGGCCGTTTTTATTGCCCTGGCTGTTTAGCGGGTCGGGTTTGAGGAGGTAGCCGGCATAGTTATAACTTCCATTCAGCGTGGCCACCCAATTCAATGCCTCGGTAATGGCTGCAGTGTCGTTCCCGTTGTTGCTGCTGGTGGAAATCTGAAAAATGGAGGCATTATTAACCACCACCTGGCCGGTGCTGGTCGTATCATAAAGCGAAATCCACACGGCCAATTGGACCGCAGCCATGTTCTGAACCGTGCCGCCGATACCGGTGCTGCTGAGTTGTCCGTAGGTGTAAAATATTTTGGCCGCATTCTGAATCGCCAGGGCCGGGTTGTTCCATGCGGGGGCAATTCCCGTCTGGCCGTTAAATGAAACCGCCGGAGAGTCATAACTGTAAGTGCTGCCAACATACAGGCTGCCCAGGAAATCCGTGCATACGGTGACGTAGTTCAGCGGCATTGTATTATTTACCGAGTGACCGGTGCCGGTCTGGGAGATCTGGATGCCACCTGCATTCACCGTATAGGATGTATTATCGAACTTGACGTTAAACGATTGCAAATCAGAGGTGCCTCCGATTTTGTAATAAACCGTCGCACTTGTGTTGTATACACAAGCATACATCGCCGCCAGCACCGCCAGTAATTTGACAAATTTATTATGCATTTAAACAGCTTGTTGCAAAGTTCAGTTCTCTACCACGTGGACATTATGACGCAAGCAAGTTTGGTTCTCTATCCGAAATGGGACATCTTTGGTGGTTTTTGGGACACTGGCGAAATCCATTAAAAACGGCTGAATAATGGCGCTCCACCGCTGCCATCCTTCTTCTGAATGTTTCCCGGACCGACCTGTATTCAATTTCCGGACTGTATTCGCTAAGGACTAAAACATTCAATTGGAGCCTGGCGTTGGCGGCTAGAGCTTTTACGAACTGTCGTTTTCTTACGCTGCGGGCCTTTTAATTTTTTTAGTCGGATTCGGTCGGATTCGGTCGGATTTACCCGGATAAATCGCCGTGCGCGCTCGAAAAACGCCGTCCGGCACGACGATGGCCCCGGGGCAACCCCGGCCCGGGCCAATATACTTACCTCACAGATTGTCGCACGCTTCCACAACTATACAAGCATTCCCTTGGAAAGAACACGTAGCCGCTAACAGTATTTTTATGAATGTTATAAAAGGATGCCCCCCAAAATCAATTCTCCCCATTCGGGTGTTTAAAAATGGGACACACCTGCGGTTTGTATGGTTGAATTGGCTTCTGGGCCGGAATTTTGCACAGGGCACATCGGATACGATCTTCATGCTGCCTAAAAAATGAGGTGCGCCCTTCTGCAAAAATATAAAAGGCCTTTTGCTAAGCGGAAATTCCAATGTCCCAAAGACGAACATAGATGTCCCATCTTTGAATAGAAGCGGGCGGTACAACAATGCAAACTTCATTTACGCAGATGGAGACAGTGAGCAATTGCGGTGAGGATTGATTTAGCGGGCAAATTGAGGTTTTTGGCCCGTGTCTCAAAAGCGATTATAGATGTCCCGTTATGGGATAGTTGTTAAGGCAGTGATTTGAGATAGTCATCAACAAGGAGTCCAACCATTTTATGGCTGGGCTTTGAAAAACCAAAAAAAGAATAAACAAAAGGAAAAATATGAAAAAACTAAACATAGCAACAGCAGTCGCTGTTTTGGCGATGGGTATCACCCAACAGGCCGCGCACGCTGATATTTATACATCAGTTTCGTCCGGATCCGGCAACTTGACAAGTCCATCTGGACCGTCACCGGTGGCTGTCAGTTATGACGTTATCCTTGACAGCAGTGATTCAACCTACACTTACGTGTATTCATTTACTGCGTTTTCCGGAGCCAACATCAACGATTTCTCTGTCAACGCGAGTTATGTGTCGTCAGTGTTAGGCAACGGGGCGTCTTTGGCGGCCCTTAGCCTTCCAGGAGCATTTGGCTCTACGGTGACAGGGTTTTACAATACTGTCAGCTCCAGCACCAGCACGGTTGTCTGGAATTTTGCAGATGCTGGCCAGCCAACCTTGGAAACCGTGGCCTTTACGTCGCTGGTCGGACCGACTGCTGGTACCGGCAGTTTGATTGACGGGACATCTGGTCCTTGGGGTGACAATCCCGGCGCTGGCGGATCACCGATTCCCGTGCCTGGCGTGCCGGAAGCTTCAACCATTGTGGCGGGCGCCTTGATGTTGTTGCCTTTGGGTATTGGCGCAGTCCGTTCGTTGCGCAAAGAACGTGCCGCTTAATTAAAACAGTTTATTCTTTTTTAGCAGGCCGGTCGCAAGACCGGCCTGTTTTTTTTGCGTTAATACCGGCCATAAATGAGGCATTGCCTGGCGCTATTGGGCCTTTCTTGTGACATGACCGAAGACTTTGAAATGTTGCTGATAATACCATTCCAAGGCGAAGCGGCATTTGAATTGCTTTCGATACCCGGTGATTTATACTGTATATAAATCCAAGTCACGATTTTGGAAGCCCTTTTTACAAACAACGATTTTTTTTTGAGCGACTGATTATGCCCTTAGGTTGCCCTCATGCGATGACTCAAACGATTATGTCTGCTGATGCCGACGTGTTGGTTAACTCCGATTTGGTTTTGTCAACGGGAGCCACGAAATGTTCGTAACGATCCATTCGCGGATCCACCCGCCGACAATAATATAAATCAACCAAACGGGCCAACATTGCAAAAAATAGCATGAGAAAATTACTGTTCACCTCCGTGTGTGCCTTGACACTCACGGGAAGTTGCTGGCAGGCGGCGCGAGCCCAAGGCGCGCAAATACAGGTGCTGAATGCTTTCGCCACCACCAACGGGATCAGCCCTTATGGGAACCTTTGTGCGGGGCCGGATGGCAATTTCTATGGCACCACCACCAGTGGAGGAACAAATGGGGGTAATGGAACCGTGTTCAAGGTGACGACCAATGGCGCTTTAACATCCCTGGTGTCTTTTGCAGACACCAACGGGTTAGACCCGCAGGCTGGATTGACATTGGGGAACGACGGCAATTTCTACGGCACGACGGTTAACGGTGGAACCAATGGCGGTTTTGGCACGGTGTTCAGGATAACGACCAATGGACTATTGACCTCCCTGTATTCATTTGCCAACAACAACAACGGGGCTTTTCCTTATTCGAGTCTGACCTTGGGCAGCGATGGCAATTTCTACGGCACAACTTACCTTGGGGGCAGCAACAGTGTGGGAACGGTGTTCAAAGTGACGACCAACGGCGTGTTGACGCCGCTGGTTTCCTTCGCCGTTACCAACGGAGCCAATCCCCACGCCGGGTTGACGATGGGCAGCGATGGCAATTTTTATGGCACGACTGCCCTTGGCGGTACAAACGGGGGCTATGGCACGGTGTTCAAGGTGACAACCAATGGGCTGTTGACCTCCCTGGTTTCTTTTAACGACACCAACGGGACTTATCCGCGGGCATTATTGATAGCCGGCAACGATGGCAATTTCTATGGCACCACCTATTATGGAGGCACCAACAGCTTGGGCACAGTGTTCCGGGTAGGCACCAATGGCGCGTTTGCTTCGCTAATGTCGTTTAACCTGACGAATGGGGCAAATCCGATTGCGGGATTGACGCTGGGGAGCGACGGCAGTTTTTATGGCACGACCAGTTCCGGCGGCAGCAGCAATCTGGGCACGGTGTTCGAGCTTACGACCAATGGGGTGCTGACCACGCTGGCAACTTTTACCAGCACCAATGGGGCGAATTCGTATGCTGGATTGACGCCGGGCAGTGACGGCAATTTTTACAGCACCACTGCCAGCGGAGGCAGCGGCAACGGTACGGTGTTGAAGCTGATTGTGCCGCCTACGCTGGGCGTGGGGCCGGTTTCCAACCAGGTCTTTTTGGGTGTGCTTAATGGTTTGGTCAGGCCTTCGTTACAAATCCAGGCCACGACCAATCTGACCACCGGCTGGTCAGTGTTGACCAATCTGGTTTTTACCAACGGCGCCGGGCAGTTTTTTGACCCCGCTACAGCCACCATTCCCCAGCGGTTTTACCGGGCAATGGTGCAGTGACATCACCACCAAAACAGTTCAGACCGGTCAAAAGACCGGCCTGAATTTTTTGCCCTGGCTTCTAAAATTTTCAGCAGGTTGCCATCCTTAAATAATCATCGCGATATTACAGCCCCGCTCTGGCTTGATCGAAGAGCGCCTGTTCCTCGGGCAGCAGTTGACCCTGGGAAGACCGGTTCAAATAAGCCCTGGCTTCCGCCTTTTGGCCGTTCGCTTTAAGAATAACGCCATAATAACCGGCAATGGAAGGATGCTCCAAATCCTTTGGGGCGATCTGCTGCATGACCTTGAGGGCGTCGGGATATTTTCCCTGCAAATATAGCGAATAGGCATAGGTGGAGGCGTAGGAAACATTTTTGGAGTCCTTTTGGTACGCCTCCTGGGCCAGGCTGTAGGGGTTGTGTTCTTGCGATCCCAAGAGCATGCAGGTCATGGCCAGATTATTTTTTACTTGCGGATCCTCCGGCGAGCGTTTGAACATAACTTCGTATAATTGCATCAAGGAGCGGGTGCGGTGCCAGCCAATGAGTGCCTGTTCCAGGGAGGAGGCGGCCTCTTTTTCCTCCGGATACCGGTTCACCACGATCCATAGAATCTGCTCGGCTTCGCTATGCCACTTCCAATCCGCCGCCAGGTGGAACAATGAGACCAGGCTGTTTTTTTGGTCGCTGGCAAATTTTAAGGCCACGCCCCATTCGGCGGTGGAGGCTTCCGTCAGCCCCTGTTCGCGCAGGGAGCGGGCCATCAAGGCGTGCCGGATGAATTCAAGTTCATGCCAGTTTTGTTGCTCGATGGAGACCTGCAATCCGTGCCAGTCGTTTAACTGTACCTGGCATTGGGCGGCCAGCAACGCCGCCGGCTGGTTGGTCCGGGTTTGCGGCGGGAGGCCTTGCAACCAGCCCAGCGTCTCGGCCGGAGAAAACTTGCTCAACTGCCAGTTTGCCAGTTCGAAGATTTCCGGGGGGTTGGTTGCGGCCTCACGCTGGCAGAGCGCCAGGGCAGGTTTGAACTCGGGGCTGTTGATTTTCATCAACACATCGAGCCGTAACAGTTTGTCGGCCAAAACTGAATTGGTTTGGTCTGCCAGTTCCTTCGAACGGGCCAGGGCGGTGGGCATATCATTGCAGCGCATGGCGTCATTGACCAGCTCACGACGGGCCTGGTTGCACAGGACCATGTTGGTTGAGGTCATGATGACCCGTTGCAGGGCAATGCGCGCGTCGGCCATATCCAGAGCGTTGGTCCGGCGCAGCCGCACCACCGCCAGATTAACCTGGGGGGCTGGGTTGCCGGGATTGAGCCGGATGGACTCGCTGTAATGCGCCTCGGCTTCATCAAGCTGCCCGCATACCAAGGCAGCCGTGCCGGCGATGTTATGGTAATCTGCGGTCTGCTTGTCAGCCTCGTCAGCGCCGGCCAGAGTATTCGTGGCCAAAGCGTATTGCTGGAAAATAATGGCTGTTTGTGCCAAAGCCAGGCGATCTTTAAAAGACCTGGGGTTGAGATCCAAGACCTGCTGACGCCAGTTTAAGGCGGCGGGGTTGCGCGCCAATTCCGTCAAATTCGCCATCATGCGGCAGGCCTCGATGTTTCGGGAATTAACATTAAGCACCTGTTCCAGGCCGAGGAGGGTGTTGCGCATGTCACCTTTGGCGTAATATCCCCGGGCCATGGCCATCCCATGGTCTTGCTTCCATACCTGGTAACCGCGATAGCTTGTATAGCCCAGCAGCAACAAACCGATGCCGCAGGCGAGTACAATGATTGTTTTACGCATAGTTTTAGATGGGTTGATTTTAAGATTTTTTCATGGACACGTCGCTGACAAAACAACCTCTTGCTCTTCGGGACGCCACTCGCTCAATTTGATTCCGTTGCGGGCCGCGATTTCCTGAATCGCGGCCCGGTTTTCGGGCAACAATTCCGAAACGATGATGACGCGGCCAACTTTCTTCCGTTCGATCAACCGCGGCAGATCGGTGCGTCCGCCCAGCACCAGAAACCCATAAACCCACTGGAAATGCAACGACTTTTCGTCGTCTACAAATCCCAGAATCTGGCGGCCGTCCGGATTTTTATAGGTTTTCATGGCCCGGTCCTTCAAAAACAACTGCGCGCGAATTCCCGCTCCGTAGAGCACCACTTTTTCATTGGACGTTTCACCTTGCCGCTTCAGCCATAATACGAGTTCCTCCAGGCACCGGTAGAACAATCTTGAGGTCATGATAACGGGATGGCTGATTCCCGCAATCAGAATGGCCCGGAGCACCCAGGTGGAACGCCCCTGTGGATCAATGACCAAAGCGAGACCCAGGCTGAAAAGAATTCCCGCCTGCAACCAAAACATGACCATTAACACATCTCGAAGCCGGGCGCGGGGCCAATACGTCACGTAGGTTCGGGAGAGGGCCAGCAGCGAGAAAGTGGGGGTCACCCAGATCGGCAGATCCACAAACCAGGTGTGCCAGAAATCCACCCGCTGCCGCTCGATGACCCACATGATCAACGCCAGTGAACCGGCCAGCCAGACCATGTCCCAGACCGGGTAGGCCAGCGACTTGAATGTGTTGTGGGTGGGCCGGCGCAAACCCATCAATATGGCGCTGCCGGTCTCGCGCAATTCAATGACCGCCAACTGGCGCATCAGCACGTACACGCCGGCCAGCAACGCAATCAGGAATATCCCCGCTGCATGTGACTGGAACAGCATGATGGCCAAACCGGCGGTGACCAGGCCGCCATTGAGCACATACAGCACCGAGGCCACCCATTTGGTGCTGCGACCGGTCTGGGACAGGCGATGATGCAAGTGTTCCACGTCCGGCTGCATGATGCCGCGCCTGACCCCGGAATTCTTGCCATTTACCCAGGAACGCACCGAGCGGCGCCAGATGGCCAGCAGCGCGTCATAAATCGGCACGCCCAGCACCATGACGGGAATGGCCATGGAGATCACGAAGGTGTTTTTGTTGAAGGTTTGCAAGGACACTACGCCGAGGGTGAAACCGATAAACATGCTTCCGGTATCCCCCAGAAAGATGCTCGCCGGATTAAAGTTATATCGCAGAAATCCAAGGCAGGCGCCGATAAAACCCAGGAGCAACAACACGTCTCCTGAAATTTGTTGCATCACCAGGATGCCGCATAACCCCACCGCGGAAATGATGGCCAGACCGGCGGCCAGACCATCCAGGCCGTCAATCAGGTTGAAGGCATTGATGATGGCCACGAGCCAAACCACCACCAGCACACCGTCCACCGGGGCGGGGAGATCGTGACCCAAAAACTTCCCAAAGTGGGTTCCCGAGAGCCACATAATCAAGGCGGCAGCGGCCTGCCCGCCAAGCTTGATCAGCGGCTTCATTCCCCGAAGGTCATCAATCACTCCTATTACCAGCAGGACCAGTGAGGCCACGGCAAATTTCTGCCACCAGTCAAAATCAAGCTGTCCGGCGAGCCGGGGCCAGGGGAACAAAACCGCCACCAGGCACGCCGCATGCACTCCAAAAAACAACGCCAAACCTCCGCCCCGGGCGGTCGGCCGTTTATGCGGTCGGCGGGCATCGGGCAGGTCAACCGCCTCCACCCGGATGGCCAGGCTGCGGACCAACGGCGTGAGCAGATAAGTCACGACCAATCCGACCAGAAAGACCAGAATATACTTGTCCAAATTATCAAACATGGCGGTACGGGGTTTTCGAAAGTATGCGATTT
>Ga0181520_10006956_pt1 | contig 16951 bp, 10 predicted proteins | sample PEATcosm2014_Bin_29_FD_132451 | JGI IMG/M metagenome (GOLD analysis project Ga0181520, IMG submission 132451) | Peatland microbial communities from MTU Mesocosm Facility, Houghton, MI, USA - PEATcosm2014_Bin02_30_metaG | ecosystem: Environmental > Terrestrial > Soil > Wetlands > Peat | place... | reverse complement strand
TGATGCCCGCACTGTCCCTGTGGCGGCGCGAGGTGGTGCGCTTCTATCGCAACCTCAGCCGCGTCATTGGGGTCATTGCCTCGCCGCTACTGTTCTGGGTGGTGATTGGCGCGGGCTTTGGCAACTCCTTCCGCAATCCCACCACCGGGACTGGGCAGAATTATCTCGATTTCTTTTTTCCCGGCGCGCTGATGATGATCGTGCTGTTCACCTCGATCTTCGCCATGATGTCGCTGATCGAGGACCGCAATGAGGGCTTTCTGCTCTCGGTACTGGTGGCTCCCGTGCATCGCTCGGTGATCGTGCTCGGCAAGGTCTTGGGTGGCACCACACTGGCAACGTTGCAGGGTATGTTGTTCCTGGTGATCGCGCCGTTGCTTGGAATTCACTTCAGCATCGTACAACTGCTGTTGGTGCTCCTGGACATCTTCCTGGTCTCGTTCTCGCTCACCGCGCTGGGCTTCATCATCGCGTGGCCGATGGACTCGACCTCGGGCTTTCACGCAATCATCAATCTCTTTCTGATTCCGCTCTGGCTGCTCTCTGGCTCGCTGTTTCCGGTCAGTTCGGCGTCGCCATGGATGGGCTTCCTGATGCGGATCAACCCGCTAACCTATGGCACTGAGGCACTGCGAAGTCTGCTCTTTCCGGCGACGGCCTCGGCAGAGTTCTCGCTGGGTAAGTGTCTGGCGGTGCTGGTGGTGTTTACGATCATCCTGTTCAGCATGGCTTTTGTGGTGGCCAACCGGCGCAGCACCAAACCGGCAGCTTAAAGGACTGAGACCATGCAAGCGCTAACGCTTTCCTGCTTTCCGGCGATCAATGCGACCTTGAACGGCACCGCCGCGGTGCTGCTGATCACCGCCAAGCGCCTTATCGACCGCCGGCAAATTGAAGCTCACAAGCGCACCATGATTGCGGCGTTCGCGACTTCGGTGGTCTTCCTCATCTGCTATCTCTACTATCACGCCCATGCCGGCGTGCTGCACTTTGCCGGGCAAGGCTGGCGGCGGCCGGTGTATTTCACCCTGCTCACCAGCCACACCATCCTCGCCGTAACCATTGTCCCGATGATCCTGGTAACGCTCACGAGGGGGCTGAAGCGCCAAGATGGGCGGCATGTCAAGATTGCTCCGCTGACCTATTGGCTGTGGCTCTACGTCTCCGTGACGGGCGTCGTGATCTACTACCTGCTTTATCACCTCTGGCGCGGCTAGTGAGCCCGGCTTCGTGCTCTCCCACGCCGGAGCGAGATGACGAGCCTGCACAATTGATAAACGGATACCCTTCTGACAGTTACGCACACGTTGCGCTCTCTTGTGAGGCACCAATCGCAGCGGCGAAGGGCGTCCCATACGTTTTTGTGAATGACGTCTATCAAAAACTTTGTCTTGTATTATGGATTGTTTAGCGGCACTCTGGATATTGAACGGCGAACGGGCGCTGCTCATCAACGGAGGTATCCCATGGGGACGAACACGGCGTGCAACGGGCACGCGTCGCCCATTGCCGAAAGCGTTTCGGCAACAGCGTACAACCATCCGATGTTGCAGGTGCAGGCGACAGCCAAACCGGCGTGCAAGTGCGGGAAGTTGCGTCCGCTTCGAAAACTCCATGCTGCAGTCGGACTGTGGCTTGCGCTGTTTGTGGGTGCGCATTTTGCCATTTGCCTGACGGGGATGAACCCACACAACTATGAAGGCACCGTCGGCATGGTCCACCGCTCGCTTGCCTACCTTCCGGGCGCGGTACTGCTGCTGATTTTCGTTCCCATGCTGGTACAAGCTGGAAGCGGCTTGTACTTGCTTGCGAAGGAAGGTGTCCAATACTCGGTGAAGCGCTGCGACCGGGGTGGAAAGTTTCGCTTCTTTCTGCAGCGGTGGAGCGGGCTGACGGTGCTAGTGTTTCTGCTCCCTCACATTGCCAGCATGCGTGGCTGGGGGCAATCCCTGATGCACCACTGGAGCGCCTTGCGCGTGGTGGATTCCACGGCGGCAGGATTGCCCGTCGGTGGGGCGTTCGCGTACACGGCCTCGGCTTTCCACCCGTGGAACATTCCGGTGGCAAATTCCATCACGATCCTGTTCCAACTTGTGGGAATCCTGGCAACGGTGTTTCACATTGCCAACGGTACATGGTCGGGCGCAATTCTCTGGAAGCTGGTACAGAGCGACCGGGGTAAGACATGGATGGGATACGTAAGCGCCGCTGTAGGAATTGCATTGGCGGCGATGGGTTCGCTGGCGTGGTACGTCTTCAGCGTGGGCCCCAACACGTATGCAACTTTCTCGACAATGGTCCGCTAAGAAGCGAGTTTCAAGGATCGGCACCGATATTCATCAAGGTAAGATTACATTATGAAAAGACTTCTGCTCATTGTGACGTTCTGCTGCTTGGCTGCATTGGCCAGCGCACAGGAAATCGTCGTCGCCGCTGCTGCCGATCTATCGTCTGTCTTTCCTGAGGTAGCCGCCAGATTTGAAAAAGAGACAGGCCGGAAGGTGAAGATAAACTTCGGCTCCTCGGGCCAGTTCCTGTTGCAGATTGAAAATGGCGCGCCTTTCGACGTATTCTTCTCCGCCGACGTGCAGTATCCGCAGCGTCTGGAAGCCGAGGGTCTGATTCAGCCTGGCACCATTTACAAATACGCCATCGGCAAACTGGTTCTCTACGTTCCCAACAACTCTACGCTGAACCTGTCGCAGGGTCTGCGCGCGCTGCAGGCACCGCAGGCAAGACGGATCGCCATTGCCAACCCACAACACGCCCCCTATGGCCGCGCCGCCGTGGAGTCTCTCAAAAAGGAGGGACTCTACGATTCCTTGCAGAGCAAGTTTGTGGTGGGAGAAAACATTGCGCAGACCGCACAGTTCGTACAGTCTGGGAACGCCGATGCAGGGCTTCTTGCACTCTCGCTGGTTCTGAGCCCGCAAATGAAGAGTGCGGGACACTACGCCGAAATTCCCGACTCCGACCACGCTCCGATAGAACAGGCGGCGGTCATTCTGAAGAGTTCCAGAGATAAGGCGAGTGCCGCTCTGTTTCTCGATTTCATCCGCAAGCCGGAAATCGTCAGCATGATGTCGAAGTACGGATTCACTCGACCTGGCGCAGGCAGCAAAGCGAAGTAACTTCAGTAGCTGTTACCCAAGCCCTCGTCCTGTCCGACCTATTCGATATTCGCGGATAGGACGAGGGCCGTTGCGTACCCTGAACTGAATCGAGCAATGCAGGGGACCGCAACGAAGCTTCTGGCTGGCAGATTGGAGTTGTTGCTTTCGAGCAGGTAGCAGCAGTTCCAAACATGAACTGATGAATTATTAAGTTCTGTAAATTGTTCACCCTTGCCATTCTGAGTCAGCAACACATTCCTCAGCTTAAATCATCTACTATGGAAGGCAGTTTTGTGCCTGAGTCACTCCGTATGAGTGCTGCCGGAGGTGGTGAAGAGCAAGGAATGGACGAGGAAAAACATTCAGGCGGCAGACCAGCGGGGGAAGAGCAAATCTCCTTGTCGAACACTCCCGCTGCGGATCACCCGGAGGAGAACGAGCAAGCACGGCTCCGGGAAGTGGATGAAGCCAAACGAAAGCGACGACACAGAATCATCTGGATTGTGACGGCCGTGGTGGTGTGTTTGCTTTTTCTTCTCTATCACTTCAGCGGCGGAAAAGGTTCGACTACGAGTGGGCAGGGCACGGGCCAGGGTCGAGGCCAGCAAGGTCCGGCTGCGATTACGGCTGGTCAGTCCAAGATCGGCAACATCAACATCTATGTGAATGGCCTGGGGACGGTGACACCCACCTACACGGTCACGGTCTACAGCCAGATCACCGGGCGGGTGATGGCCGTCCATTACCGCGAAGGTCAAATGGTGCGCAAGGGTGACCCGCTCATCGATATCGACCCGCGCCCGTATCAGGCAATGCTGACGCAAGCGGAAGGAACTCTGGAGCGCGATGAAGGTGTGCTGGCGCAAGCGCGCATCGATCTTGAACGGTATAAAGAGGCTTTGGCGAGGAATGCGATCGCCAAACAGCAATTCGATGACCAGCAGCAGATCGTGATACAGGACGTGGGCGCCGTCAAAGCGGATCAGGGCACGGTGGCCTACGATCAGGTGCAACTTGACTACTGCCATATCGTTGCACCCATCGGCGGCCAGGTTGGGCTTCGGCTGGTAGACCCGGGAAACACCATTTTTTCGGGCAGCAGTTCGGTACTGGTGGTGATCACGCAGTTGCAACCGATCACGGTTGTGTTCAACGTCTCCGAAGATAACCTGGCTCAGATCAAAGCGCAGTTAAGTGGAAGGCGCACGCTCGACGTGGATATATTCGACCGCGCCAATGAGAAACAGATTGAGTCCGGAAAGCTGATGTCCCTGGATAATCAGGTGGATACGACGACCGGCACGATCAAGTTCCGCGCCGAGTTCTCCAATAAGGAGCACTCGCTATTTCCCAACCAGTTTGTGAATGCCCGTCTGCGGGTGAGCACGTTGCAAAACGCCACCCTGGTTCCATCCGCAGCGGTGCAGCATAACGGCACCGCTGCTTTCGTCTACATCGTACAGCCCAACAACACGGTGACCGTACAACCGATCACGACGCTGACCAGCGACGAACAGGTAACCGCGGTTGAGGGAGTGAATGCGGGACTCAACCTGGCAACTAGCGGATTTGACCGGCTCGAAAACGGGGTGCAAGTCATCGTACGCGGCCCGGCTGGAAACGAGAAGAACGCACAAGGTCGTGCGGGCAATTCCTCCACGGGTGGTGGCTCATCCCCATGAATCCCTCCCGGCAATTCATTCTGCGTCCGGTGGCGACGTCTCTGCTGATGGCCGCTGTGTTTCTGGCAGGCGGCGTGGCGTACCTCCAGCTTCCGGTATCGGCACTGCCCGAGGTGGACTATCCGACGATTCAGGTGCTCACGTTTTATCCCGGAGCGAGCCCGGATGTGGTTGCATCTGCCGTAACTGCCCCACTCGAACGGCAGTTCGGCGAGGTTGCCGGACTCAGCCAGATGACCTCGAACAGCGCCGGGGGCGTGTCCGTTATCGTGATGCAATTCCAGCTCAGCTTGAATATCGATGTAGCTGAGCAGGAAGTGCAGGCGGCGATCAACGCGGCCCAGAGCTATCTGCCCGCGAATCTGCCCACGCCGCCGATCTACAGCAAGTCCAATCCGGCGGACGCACCGGTCCTGACCCTTGCCCTGACCTCGAGCGAGATGCCGCTATCACAGGTCGAGGATCTGGCGGATACGCGGCTGGCACCGAAAATCTCTCAGATTTCCGGGGTCGGCCTGGTAAGTATTTCCGGCGGACAGAAGCCGGCGCTTCGCATCCAGGCGAACCCGACAGCTCTGGCCTCTTACGGGATCAATCTTGAAGACCTGCGTAATGCGCTGACGGGTAACAGCCTGAACTCAGCCAAAGGGAACTTCGATGGGCCGTCGCAGGACTACACCATCAACGCCAACGACCAGTTGCTGACCAGCAGCGCCTACAAGACGGTGGTTGTAGCCTACCGCAATGGCGCTCCGGTGATGCTCACCGACGTGGCACATGCGATTGACGGAGTGGAAAATGCCAAGCTTGCAGCCTGGGTGAACTACACCCCGGCGGTGATTGTGAACATCCAGCGGCAGCCTGGCGCGAATACGATTCAGGTCGTCGACAGCATTCAGAGAGTTCTGCCGCAGCTTGTGAACACTCTTCCCAGGGCAATGCATGTACAGATCGTCACGGACCGTACCACGTCTATCCGCGCATCGGTAAGAGACGTGGAGTTTGAGCTGCTGCTGGTCATCGCCCTAGTGGTGATGGTGATCTTCCTTTTCCTGCGCAGTCTGTCAGCGACTATCATTCCGAGCATCGCGGTCCCAATCTCCCTGGTGGGCACCTTCGGGGTTATGTATCTGGCGGGGTACAGCCTCAACAACCTCACCATGATGGCGCTGACGATCTCAACCGGATTTGTGGTGGATGATGCGATCGTGATGATCGAGAATATCTCGCGTTACATTGAGGAAGGAGAGAAACCTGTGCAAGCGGCGTTGAAGGGCGCCGAACAAATCGGTTTCACCATTCTCTCGTTAACCGTGTCGCTGGTTGCCGTGCTGATCCCGCTGCTCTTCATGGGCGATGTCGCCGGGCGGCTCTTCCGTCAATTCGCGGTGACGCTCGCCGTGACCATCGTGTTATCCGCGTTTGTTTCTCTTACCCTGACGCCGATGATGTCGGCGCGCCTGCTGCGCTACGTGCCTCCTGAGAAGCAAGGCCGTGTCTACCGCGCTTCTGAGAAGGCTTTCGACAGCATCATTGCCTTCTATGGACGCACTTTGAAGTTCGTACTTGGCTATCAGACGGTCACTCTGCTGGTTGCAGTTGCGACTCTCGTCCTGACCGTGGTGCTGTATGTCTATATCCCGAAGGGTTTTTTCCCTACGCAAGATACAGGAATCATCCAGGGCGTCTCGCAGGCAGCCGCCTCCACCTCTTTTGACGCGATGACCGAAAAACAACAGGAGTTGGCGAAGGTGCTGCTGACCGACCCGGCGGTCGATAGCATTTCGTCGTTCATTGGAGCCGACGGAACCAATACAACCCTGAACAGCGGCCGTATTCAGATTAATCTGAAGCCGCTCGAACAGCGCAAGATCAGCGCCACTGGGGTTATCAACCGGCTTGGTCCCAAACTGGCGAAGGTCGAGGGCATCACGCTTTACATGCAGCCGGTGCAAGATCTTACGGTCGATGATCGCGTGAGCCGCACGCAGTACCAATACACTCTTGAAGATCCAAATCAGGATGAGCTGAACTCGGTGACCCACAACCTGGTCGCAAAGCTGAAGCAACTACCTGAGTTGGCCGACGTGGTCACTGATCAGCAATTGAATGGCGTCGCCGAGTCGCTTGTGATCGACCGGGCGACGGCCTCACGCTTTGGCATCACCCCGCAGACCATAGACAACACGCTTTATGACGCATTCGGGCAGCGGCAGATTAACACGCTATACACCCAGCTCAACCAGTACCACGTGATTCTGGAAACTGAGCCGAAGTTCCAGCTTGATCCGCGGACATTGGACGACATCTACATCCAGTCCTCGTTGACCAGCAGTTCTTCCTCATCGTCCACGTCAAACACCGCGGGGACTTCGTCGGGAGCGGGCGCAGGCGCATCCGCCTCCCCGGGCAATGCGCTGTTGAATCCTTCGTCCGGTGGCAGCATTTCGTCCGCGACATCCGCCTCGTCCGCACTGGCGGCAGCCAACGCAAGCACGGTTTCGCTCTTATCGAGCGTCAATGCAAGCTCTGCTCTCTCGCCAAATCCGGGTTCCAGCACCGGCGTGTTGACGGCCACGAGCACGGCCAGCAGCATCTCTTCCAGCGCAAACACCTCGTTGGGCGGAACCTCTCGTTCCACAGGCGCGTCATCACAAGGCTCGGGCGGTAGCGGTGGCACGAGCAGTTCCGGACTCACCGCAGCGACGCCGGTTCCGCTGAGCGCGTTCAGCCAATTCCAGCGGCACAGCGAATCGCTTTCCATCAATCACCAGGGACAGTTCCCTGCAGTAACGATCTCTTTCAACCTAGGCCCCGGATACTCGCTCGGCGAGGCGCTGACCTCCATCAACAGGGCGATTACGCAATTAAATATTCCCCCCAGTGTGGTCAAGAACTACCAGGGTACGGCCGCGGCCTTTGAGAGTTCGTTAACGAACGAGGGGTTGCTGATCTTGGCGGCGCTGGTGACCGTCTACATTGTTCTCGGCGTACTGTACGAGAGTTTTATTCATCCGATCACAATCCTCTCGACCTTACCGTCTGCGGGCGTCGGAGCCCTGCTTGCCCTTGAGCTATTTCATTTGGATCTCGATATCGTTGCCATTATCGGCATCATTCTCTTAATCGGCATCGTCAAGAAGAACGGCATCATGATGGTGGACTTTGCCCTGGAAGCCGAGCGCAAAGAGGGCAAGAGCGCGGTGGATGCGATCTATCAGGCTTCGTTACTGCGCTTCCGGCCAATTATGATGACGACCATGGCGGCGCTGCTCAGCGGCATTCCGTTAGCTTTTGGGTCGGGCATTGGCTCTGAATTGCGGAAGCCGCTTGGCGTTGCGATGGTTGGAGGCCTCATCTTCAGCCAGGTCCTCACGCTGTACACCACGCCAGTTATTTATATCTTTTTCGACAGTCTGGCTGTGCGGCTTACGCATCGGCACCTAAACAAGGCCATTATTCAGCAGCCCGAAGCGGAGCACCCATGAACCCATCGCGCATCTTCGTCGAACGCCCGGTTGCCACGACGCTGCTGACGATCGCGGTTGCCATCGCGGGAGCGATTGCATTCTCGGTGCTACCGGTGTCTCCACTGCCGCAGGTGGACTTCCCGACCATCAGCGTAGCGGCCACGCTGCCCGGCGCCAGTCCAGACATTATGGCGTCTTCCGTCGCGACGCCCCTGGAGCGGGAGTTCGGCCACATTGCGGGCGTGACCGAAATGACGTCATCGAGCACATTGGGCACAACCAGTGTCACGCTACAGTTCGATCTCAGCCGCGACATCAACGGTGCCGCGCGAGATGTAGAAGCGGGCATTAATGCGGCACGCACCTATCTTCCCGCAAATCTCCCCGCCAACCCAACCTATCGCAAGGTGAATCCTGCCGACTCACCTATTCTTGTACTCGGCCTACAGTCGGATATCTACGACATTCCCGCACTTTACGACGAAGCTTCCACCGTGATTGAGCAACGCATCTCCCAGATCTCCGGGGTGGGCGAAGTGCTGGTCGTCGGAGCATCGTTGCCCGCGGTACGCATAGAGTTGAACCCCGACCAACTCGCCAGCTACGGAATCAGCCTCCCCGCGGTACAGCAGGTGGTATCTGGCCAGAACTCAAACCTGGCGAAGGGCCAGATTGCGAGCGGCAATGTTACGGCTGATATCCTAGCCAACGATCAGATCTCGAAGGCCGCCGATTACAAGCCCCTGGTTGTGGGCTACCACAACGGAGGCGCAGTCCTTCTGCAAGACGTTGCGGATGTAATTGACTCCCAGCAAACGGTGCGGCAGGCAGGCTTTCTTAACGGCAAACCGTCGGTCAACATGCTGATCTTCCGTCAGCCAGGCGCCAATATTATTACCACCGTGGACGCCGTGAAGGCAGCGATTCCATCGCTACAGGCCACAATTCCCCGTGGCCAACATCTGGTCACCATTCTTGACCGGACGCTTACGATTCGCGCGTCGGTTTCCGACATCGAGCGAACGCTCATCATCTCTGTGATTCTTGTTGTCCTTGTGGTTTTCCTGTTCTTGCGTAACGGACGCGTAACGCTCATCCCCGCCGTCGCGGTACCGGTATCCCTGATCGGGACCTTCGCCGTGATGTATCTTTTCGGTTTTTCATTGGACAACCTGTCCCTGATGGCACTGGCGATCGCCAGCGGTTTTGTAGTCGATGATGCAATCGTGGTCATGGAGAACATCACCCGGCACCTTGAACAGGGAATGACGCCGATGCAAGCGACGCTCCAGGGCGCAAGGGAGATCGGATTCACGGTTTTCTCTATCAGTGTTTCGCTGATTGCCGTGTTTATACCGCTGCTCCTGATGGGCGGCATCATCGGCCGCCTGTTCCGCGAGTTTGCCATTACACTCTCCACCGCAATCCTGGTATCGATGGTCATTTCGCTTACCACGACGCCGATGATGTGCTCCCGGGTGTTGGTGCCGGAGAAGGAGATGAAACATGGCAGACTGTTCGCCTGGAGTGAGCGGATCTTCAACAGCGTGTTGGATGGATACCGTCGCAGCCTCACCTGGGTGCTCGACCATCCCGCGCTGATTCTGGCAATCTTCCTTTTTACACTTGGGCTCAACGTCTTCCTGATCACGAGAATTCCCAAGGGCTTTTTTCCGCAGCAGGACACCGGCACCATGGCAGGAGGAATGCAAGGACCACAGGATACTTCTTTCTACTCGATGCGCAATGCGGTTCGGCAGTCGATTGACATCATTAAGTCAGACCCTGCGGTGCAGAACGTCATGGGATTTACAGGCGGCCAGGGTGCAACCAACGGAGGCTTCACATACATTGCGCTAAAAGCGCTCAACGAGCGCAAGGTAAGCGCTCAGCAGGTGATTGACCGGCTCCGCCCCAAACTTGCGCGCGTCCCCGGTGCGGCTACGTTTCTGCAGCCGGTTCAGGACATACGCATTGGTGGCCGCGCATCCAACGCGCAGTACCAGTACACACTTGAGGCAGAGACCACCGACGATCTCCAGAAGTATGGTCCGCTTCTTTTGCAGCAAATGCGCCATCTTCCCGGGTTTGCGGACGTGAACACAGACCAGCAAAATCACGGTCTGCAAGCACTGCTGACTTACGACCGGACCACTGCTGCACGGCTTGGGGTGACGCCGCAAATCATCGACAACACCCTTTATCACGCCTTCGGACAGTCCGAGGTCTCCACCATCTACACGCCTCTCAACCAATACTATGTCGTCATGGAGGTCGCTCCGAAGTACTGGCAATCGCCTCAGGGATTGAAGAATACTTACCTGATTCCGAACACCGGCGGAGGCGCGATCCCGCTTGACTCAGTTCTCAAATATGCGCCATCGACGTCACCGCTCGCGGTGAATCACACGGGACTATTCCCTTCCGTCACCGTATCGTTCAATCTCGCGCCAGGCGTCTCGCTCAGCCAGGCAACCAGGGAGATACAGGAGATCCAACAGAAACTCGGAATGCCGAATTCCATCCATGGGCAGTATTCGGGAACGCTTGAGGCCTTCCAGCAGTCGCTAACAACTGAGCCGTACCTGGTACTCACGGCGGTCTTCGCAGTCTATATCGTTCTTGGAATCCTGTATGAGAGTCTCATCCACCCCATCACAATTCTTTCCACACTTCCTCCAGCGAGCCTTGGAGCCGTTCTTGCCATGATGCTGACGAAGACGGAGCTGGATGTAATGTCGATCATCGGCATCATACTTCTGATCGGCATTGTAAAAAAGAACGCGATCATGATGATCGATTTCGCTCTCAACGCGGAACGCAACGAGGGTAAGAACACGAGGGATTCGATCTTTGAAGCATCGATGCTGCGCTTCCGTCCGATCATGATGACCACGATGGCGGCGCTGTTCGGCGCTGTCCCGCTGGCGATTGGGACAGGTATGGGATCGGAACTCCGCCGCCCACTAGGGATATCGATTATTGGTGGCCTTATCGTCAGCCAGGCTCTCACACTTTACACCACACCGGTGATTTACCTGTTCATGGATAATTTGCGCCTGAAAGTGAAAGGGGACGAGCGTGCGCGATTGTTCACCCGGAGCGAACCCACAACATAGGAGCGAACCTGCCGCACGCAGGATGCGAAAGTCCGGAATCATGAAAACAGGATTCTTTATTCCAACCGCGACGCGCAACATGGCCGGAAAACTCTTTTTCGCAATGACGGTCTGCGCTTGTTTGCTCAGCGGCTGCACGGTGGGCCCCTGGTACAAGACTCCGGCGGTTCCCACTCCTCCCGATTACAAAGAGTCGGCTCCCGCGAATTATAGTGCGGCTCCGCCAGGTACCTGGCAACCTGCACAGCCGCAGGACACGGTGCTCAAGGGCAAATGGTGGGAAATGTTCAACGAGCCGGAACTGAACGCACTCGAGGACCAGCTGAACATCAACAACCAGAACATTGCGCAATACTTCCAGAATTTTATGGCGGCGCGTGCGCAGGTGCGAGAGGCTCGCGCCAACTACTTTCCTACGGTGACGGTCGCTCCGTCGTACACCCGGTCCCGCTCGCCCGGCACATTGAACGGCACATCGGTCTCCACCAACACGGGGACGGGGACGGGGACGGGGACCGGAGTTAGTGCGGGCGGCTCCTCGACGAGAGGAGCATCTACCTTTACTGATCTTTCGCTGCCGTTCGACGTGTCGTGGGAGCCGGATCTCTGGGGGCGGATCCGTAGCACGGTTCACGAATATCAGTACGCCGCGCAGGTGAGCGCTGCTGATCTTGAAAATGAGCGTCTCACCGAACAGGCTGACCTCGCCGTATATTACTTCGAACTGCGTGGACAGGATGCGCTGCAGGATTTGTATAACCGCACCATTGAGGCGGACAAAAAATCGCTGGAGCTCACGCGCGCCCTGGTCGAGACAGGCATCGATAGCCCGGAAGCCGTGGCCCAAGCAGAGGTAACCCTTCAGAACGCAGAGGAGGCCGGAATTGGCGTTGCTACAAACCGCGCTTTGTACGAGCATGCCATGGCAACGCTGATCGGTAAACCCGCTTCGGTTTTTTCGATGCCCGTAAAAATGCTAAGCACCCCGGTTCCAGCAATTCCTGTCGGCATACCTTCACAACTGCTACAAAGGCGTCCTGACATTGCTGCCGCGGAACGCGCCATGGCACAGGCAAATGCAATCATCGGAGTTGAGAAGACAGCCTACTACCCAACCTTGGACCTCGCCGCTACCGGCGGGCTTCAGTCCTCAGCCATCAGTACTTTATTTTCGGCACCGGCGCTGTTCTGGTCGCTCGGCGCTTCCGCATCTGAACTGATTTTCGACGCTGGGCAGCGTAAGGCGACCGTTGCACAATACACCGCGAACTACAACGCTGACGTTGCTGCCTACAAACAAACCGTGCTGACGGCATTTCAACAGGTAGAGGACTACGTTGCCACCCTGCGGGTGCTCTCGCAACAGATTTCCCGCCAAGGGGAGGCGGTGCAAGCTGCGCAGCGATATCTTGACATTGCCACCGCCCGATATCAGACCGGCCTTGACCCCTACCTCGATGTGATTACAGCCCAGAACATCCTGTTAAGCGATCAACAGACACAGGTCACTTTGCGTGTGAGCGAGATGACAGCGGCGGTTCAACTCATCCAGGCGCTAGGCGGCGGGTGGAATGTTACGCAGCTTCCCGCGCCAGCGCAGGTTACAGCAAAGACCCCATCACGTCAGTCCGCCAATGCTCCTTAGCTTGCCTGCACCCGAATCGGATGCGCCGACGAACCCGCGCGAAAGTCGTATTCAATGATACGCACGCATTATCTCTGCGAGTCACTGAATCATCACTGAAAGCCTTGAGCGCCTGGTGTTAAACTCCATGTGAGTATTTCGCCCTGCGAACACTCCAATACTCGGCAATCGAGGTGGCGGGAATGCAATTTCGCAATTTTGGAAAGCTTGATTGGAAGGCATCTGCTCTCGGCTTCGGTTCTATGCGCCTGCCCACAACGGATGGCGATCCGCGCAGTTCCAACGTTGACCAACCAGAAGCGGTACGGATGATTCGCCACGCCATCGACGAGGGCGTGAATTATGTTGATACGGCGTACTTCTACCACGGTGGCAACAGTGAGATCGCGGTCGGCAAGGCGTTGCAGGACGGTTACCGCGAGAAGGCAATGCTGGCCACGAAATCGCCCGTCTGGCTGCTCAACGAAGAAGCCGATTTCGATAAGCTACTGGCCGAACAGCTGAAACGACTGCAGACCGACCACATCGATTTCTACCTGCTCCACGGTCTCTACCAGAAAACGTGGCAGAACGTTGTGTTGAAATTCAAGCTGTTGGAGAAGTCTGAGCAGGCGATTCGGGACGGACGTATTCGGCACCTGGGCTTCTCCTTCCATGACGATTTCAAGTCATTTACGGAAATCCTCAATGGATATGATCACTGGACCTTCTGCCAGATTCAGTACAACTACATGGACGTGGAAAATCAGGCGGGAACCGCAGGACTGAAGCTTGCCGCCGAAAAAGGCCTGGCCGTGGTGGTAATGGAACCGCTACTCGGCGGAAGGCTGACGAATCCTCCGGCAGCGATTCGCGAGATTTACGACCGTTCCACTATCAAGCGATCTCCTGCGGACTGGGCTTTGCAGTGGATTTGGGACCAGCCGGAGGTTTCCGTTGTGCTGAGCGGCATGAGCCGCATGGATCAGGTGAAAGCCAACTTGGACTCGGCCAACCGCTCGCGGTTGCATTCGTTCCAACCCGCGGACCAGGAGGTCATTGCGCAGCTGCGGCGCACCTACCTGGAACGCACTCCAATCCCATGCACAAAGTGTGGTTATTGTATGCCGTGTCCTAACGGCGTGAACATTCCGCGCAACTTCGAGCTGTTTAACGAGGCGCAATTGCACGAAGACATTCCTGGATCCCGGCATGTCTACAAGGTCTTCTTCCCAGAGCCGGAGCACGCTGATGCTTGCATCCAGTGCCAAGTCTGCGAGGAGTTGTGCCCACAGAAGATCCCGATCAGCGAGTGGCTGCCCAAGGTTGCCGCCGCGTTGGGTTAATGCGGTGCCGCAATTGTTCTTTAGTTTCTCGTATTGGCCAATAACCTTTGGGGGCCAGCACGGCGTGCTGGTCCCCAAACAATTGTTTGTTAGCATGTCAGCGCCGGAGCGTAGAGACTGCCATCAAACCGGCGGAGCAATGATCGCCTCTGGGTCACGCAACGCCGGGAAATGCTCGCGAATCGCCTGTTCTCGTTCAGCATAAATCAGCAACGGCAAATTGCAAGCCGATGGATTAACATTTGGATTCGGCACCCGTTTTTGAGGAGGCAGCATTGAATTCGCATCGCATCGCCGTGATTCCCGGGGACGGGATTGGTAAGGAAACTGTTCCAGAAGGAATCCGCGTGCTGAATGCGATTGCGCGCAGGTTCTCCATCGATCTTCAGTGGGAGTGGTTCGAGTTTGCAAGCTGCGATTACTACCTGAAACACGGCAGGATGTTGCCGGAGGGCTGGTTCGATATTCTTGTGAACTTCGATGCCATCTTTTTTGGCGCTGTCGGCTGGCCGGACACTGTGCCTGACCATGTCTCTCTTTGGGGTTCACTGTTGCAGTTCCGGCGCGGGTTTGATCAATACCTGAACCTACGGCCAGTGCGGTTGATGCCGGGCATCAAATGCCCCCTGGCGAATCGGTTGCCAGGAGATATCGACTTCTATGTTGTGCGTGAAAATACCGAAGGTGAGTACTCGAGTATCGGCGGCCGCATCTTCGAGGGCACCGAACGTGAGGTTGTAATCCAGGAAACGGTGATGACACGCACAGGCGTAGATCGTGTCTTGAAGTTTGCGTTCCAACTTGCCCAGAAACGGCCCAAGCGGCACCTGACCTCCGCCACCAAGTCCAATGGTATATCGATCACAATGCCGTACTGGGACGAACGGGTCGCAACGATGGCACAAGCCTTTCCGGATGTACGCGTGGACAAATTCCATATCGATATACTAACGGCCCACTTTGTGCAGCACCCGGATTGGTTTGACGTTGTGGTTGCCAGCAATCTATTTGGCGACATCCTCTCAGATCTGGGACCGGCCTGCACGGGAACTATTGGCATCGCGCCCTCAGCCAATATCAATCCCGAGCGAAAATATCCCAGTTTGTTCGAGCCCGTTCATGGTTCAGCGCCCGATATCGCAGGCAAAGGCCTGGCAAATCCCATTGGCCAAATCTGGTGCGGCGCGATGCTGCTCGACCATCTCGGATATCCGGAAGCTGCCAGCGCGGTGGTGAGAGCAATCGAGAAAACACTGGGGTCAGGCCCCGTAGCTGCGCCATTCACCCGCGACATTGGCGGCACGGCCACAACTGCTGAATTGGGCAAAGCCGTCGCCGATGCAGTTCAGGAAGTTTAAGTAAATGTTGCGTACCTCATACCCGCAAATTCCAGATACCGTCGCTCCGGTAAAGCTCAATACTGGAGGCGTAACCACACTCAATTCCCGCCAGGGCGCTCTCGGGTAACTTTTGAATGTCTAGCATAGCGGTTCGGATGACACCGCCATGCGTCACAACCACTGCACAGCCGCCGGAAATTCGATCCGCCACTTCAGCCAGCGCGCCTCGCACCCGATCTCGAAAGGCTCCGAAGTCCTCGCCGCCCGGAGCTGGAAGCCACGGATATTGCGCCATCCAGCGCTGTGCGTACTCGGGATATCTCTCACTCACCTCTGCCCAGTCGAGGCCTTCCCATTCGCCGAACCGCAACTCGCGCAGGCCATGCAGCAATTCGACTGTTAGACGTAACTTCGCTACAATAGAGTTTGCCGTCTGGCGAGAACGCAACAGGTCACTACTAAAAACGTGAGTCACTGGGTACTTTGCGAGTTCTTCCGCCACTTTTGGCAGTTGCTGACGTCCTTGCTTGCTCAGTGGCGGATCAATTTCTCCGCAAAAGCGACCGGCCATTTCAGTGTGGGCATGGCGCAGCAAGACGATGGTGCTGGAACTTTGTTTCTCAACCTTTGTGCTGACCACGATCAGACCCACACAGCGCACACATACACGGCAATTTCCGCCAATTGGTTTGTGGCGCCGAAGCAGTCCCCGGTTATGCCGCCGAGTTTTGCCCGATATACCAGACCGCTCATCGCGGTTACCGCAATCACAGCGATGATTGGAGACACCATGTGGACTCTCAAACTGAAGCCGGCTATTGCGAACGCTAGTGCGGAACCCACGGCCAGTGCTGGGATGGAGACCTTGTGCGCGAGTTTTACGCCGAGGCCATCGGTTCGTGCTGAAGGCATCAATGCGGCCAGTGGTAACGCTGTCCAGCGGCAAAGAACTTGCGCGGTAAGCACATACAAACCGAATTTGGCCGGCTCCATGGCCGTCAGCAGTGCCCAACGAAGCAAAACCGAGAACACGATTGCCAGTGTTCCAAAGCTGCCGATTCGGCTGTCGCGCATGATGTCGAGCATTCGCTTCCGCTGCCCTCCCGCACCCAATCCATCAAAGGTATCCGCCAGGCCATCCTCGTGCATACCGCCGGTTAGCACCCCAAAGTACACAAGTACCACCACCGCGAGTACGCTTGCAGGCAGATGCCCACGCAGCAGCCGATTGATGATCATGGCTCCGAGGCCGACGAT
>Ga0181520_10006955_pt1 | contig 16956 bp, 13 predicted proteins | sample PEATcosm2014_Bin_29_FD_132451 | JGI IMG/M metagenome (GOLD analysis project Ga0181520, IMG submission 132451) | Peatland microbial communities from MTU Mesocosm Facility, Houghton, MI, USA - PEATcosm2014_Bin02_30_metaG | ecosystem: Environmental > Terrestrial > Soil > Wetlands > Peat | place... | reverse complement strand
GTTGATCTGCGTCACGCCCACCAGGCCGCTAGGGATGCCGATAAAAGTGGTCTGCGCGGTCACTCCGCCGACGCTCACGGTAACCGACTGGACCGGCTTCGGCAGGTGGGATAGCGGCGTGCTGGGCGAGGGCGTGGTTCCGGTGGGCAGCGCGGGCGTCACCTGCCCTTCGCCGGTAATAAACAGCGGGTAAGTCTGGCCGCGGACGCCGCTGCGCGAGGGGTTGACTGTGCCATCCAGGAACATGAAGATACCCGGTCCGGCCGATGAGACATTGAACTGGTAGGTAAACGACTGGTACGGATTGGAGAGATTCAGCGTGGCCGTCCCGAGCTGGGTCTCATAGGGAACTTGCAGGTTCACCTGATCCGGCGAGACATAGTAGAGCGGCGTGGGCACTCCGTTGACGACCGCCTCGAAGCCCGCCAGGTAATCCGGCAAGGGGATGGCGCCGGCCGATTGCACCATGGTCCCCAGGGCGGCTCCGTACACGCTCAGGATCATGCCGGGCGCATAGACCTGCTGGCCGGAGGCGGAGTTGGAGGCGCCGCCGACCGTGAGGTTGATCTGCGGCCCGGTGAAGGGGATGGACATCTGCGTGGTCCATGTGTAGCCGCTGGCATCTACTCCGGTGAAGTCGAAAACCACGGTCGCGGGCACGGCCACGTTGGTCAAGGTGATAGCGGCGGTTACCGTGCCGTGGGCGGGAATCGAGGTGCTGGAAACAGAACTCAGATAGCTGGTGCCATCGATGGTGAAAACGGTCAGCTTGGTGGCAATTCCGGCTTCTTCGCTCAAGGTGACGGTGAAAGTCCATTGGCCGCTGGTCTCGAAAACCGGGTTGCTGCCGATGGAAGCCGCCACGGCCGAATTCTGGGGCGCTTTGGTGCTCCATTGATGCACCAAGTTGTAAGCATCCAGGGAACCCAGGCCGGTGGTCTGGTCGTAGCCGGGGGTGGCCGAGTATCCCAGCGATCCATTGGTACAGTTGGGGGAGCCGGCCACGCAGGTCACGATGTTATTGCCGGAGGTGACGTCGTGAAAGACGCCCGTGCCGGCCAGGCGATAGAGTTGCGGGTTGATGTTACCCAGGCCGCTTTGGCTCTCAATTCCGGTGCCGACCAGATACTGATTGAGCAACGCTACCACCCCCGCCCACACCGGAGCGCCGAAGGAAGTCCCGCCATAGTAGGCGGCGCTGCCGGCAGTAAAGACGAAGTAGGCATCGTGAGCCGGCGAAGCGTTCAGGGCGACATCCGGTACGTGGCGCCATCCATCCGTGGGGACGCCTACCCCGGTCTGCCAGGTGGGCTGCGGAAAAAAGATGCTGGCTCCTCCGCCGGTGGCGTTGAGCGCGTCCGCCAGGGCGGTATCGTTCCAGGCAATTTCGGGGATGTAACTGAGCGCCGAAGCCGAGTTCGCGTTGTTAGTGGCGCTCCAGTAAGTGCCGCCCTCGTCCTGAAACTCCGTTCCGCCCACGCCGGTCACCTCGGGAATGGAAGCCGGCGCATCCACGGCCAGCCCATTCTGGGCCACCGCCGCGCCGCTCGATTCGCAGTCGGCGGCGCCATCATCGCCCGAGGATGCCACGAACGTCATGCCTTCGGCGTTGGCCTGCCGGGCCGATGCCTGAAACGTCGGCAGATCCACAAGATCCGATGGCTCGCACGCCCCATAGCTCATGGTGAGGACCTGGGCTTGGTTCTGTTCGATGGCGTACATGGCCGAGGTCCACACATCGTCCGAGTAATAGAAATAGATCTGGGCCTGGCGCGCCACCGCGCCGGACCATTCCAGGTCCAGATCGGATTCATCCTCGTCTCCGCTTGTAACCAGGCCCGGATTGGTGCGGCCCACCAGAACCTTCGTCACGTTGGGAGCGGGGAGATTGAACATCGCGTTGAATGCCTGAATGTCCGAGAGGTTGATGTTGGATTGACCCACCACGGCCAGGCTCTGTCCGGTTCCCTCCACTCCGGCGGCGTAGAGCGGCGCGATGTCGTAGATGGTAGCCAGATCGTCGGGGGCGAGATCGTGCGTGCCGCCGGGACCGTTCATCTGCGGGGTGGCCTTCCGCAGACGCGGCTGAAGACGGAAATCGCTCAGCCCGCGAATGCCGGTCACCACATCCGCCAGGGCGGCTGGAATTGTCGGGTCGCTGGAGTTGGCGTAGTGCAACACGCCGCCCGCGTCGTATTGGTGAATCGAAGTTCCAAAGGCGCCGGCCACCTGCGCGGCCGTGCCGCTGAAGGCGATCCAGGTGCGGCTGGGCGCCACATAATCCACGGTGAAACGCTGCGAGGTCAGCCAGTCGCTGATTTTCGAGATATCGCCCGAACTGAAGCCGAACTGGCCGGCGTACTGCTGGGGCGTGAGCCAGCGGTGATAATCCGGCGACGAGGCATCCTGCTGCCGCTGGAGCAACTGGGATAAGGCCGTTTGCTGCGCGGCTGAAGGCTTCAAGAGCAGCATCATGTTGGGCATGGCGAAGCTGCCCGGCACCGCGCCCCGGTCGTTGCGCGCGTTGGCCTCGGTCCGTACGTGACCGTGCAACACCACGGCGCGGCTGTTATCGATGCCCGCCGTCACGCGGTTTTGCTGGGCATTCAGGGCGGCCGCGCCAACTAGCAGCGCGGAGGCAAGAAAAGAGGTCAACCGGAATCGTTCGATCATATAGCGAGCGGCGGTGTGCGGCCGAAGCCTTCGAGTACTCGACGCGGCGGCCATACGCGCGGGTTTCGATGGCGGCCGGCGACGGCGTGAAGCGCCGCCCTAAATTGCGGCCGACACTCCTCGATCACCAATTTTCGCAAATTCGTATTCGCCTGATTCCGGGCTGGTTCAGCGCGCCAGGGAGCTTTCGTTACACTCCCGGGCGGCTACTCTGTGGTGTGGAACGCCTCGAACGACTGGATCGCGTCAGCACATTGGCCGCGGCCACCGCGCACAGCTTGAACGACGATCTCACCGTCATACTGAGCAGCCTGACCGGCTCGATGCTGGCAATGGAGCCGGGGCATCCCGCCCGGCTTCCCCTGATGGATTTGGAGCGGGCTGCCCTGCGTTGTGTCACCACGGCTTCCCGGCTGCTGGATTTCAGCGCCCGGCGAGGTACACACCCGGTGTGCGCCGGCCTGGAAGCCGTTCTGGACGATTAAGCCGGCTATTCCGCCGCTATGCGGAAGGTGCCCACGAAGCTGCTGCGGCGATAGGGGCTGCTCCAGGTTTCGCCCAAGCCGTCGCCCGAGTAGGAATCGGCCATCGCATACGCGGGCATGGCGTGCTCCACCGTGGTGAGCGGCGGATAGTAGACATCTTCGTTGCCGCAGATGTGGTCGCCTTCGGTCAGCGCGCGGGTCTGGACGGCCGCCAGCGAGCCGGCCGTCAGCTTGACCACGCCGCTGTGGATATTGCCGTTCTGGACGGTCAGCTCGACGGGCATGAAATCCACCTTGACCACATGATCCAGCAGCCCTCCGGCCATGTGCCGGGCGAAGCTCTGCAGCGCGGCGCGCTGGGCCGGATCGGCGCTCTGGTCCACAATCAACACCGATTTCGCGGGATTAACGGGATACATGACGTCGCCCAGGGTGTGCTCCGTGCGGATCACGCCCAGCACCGAGAGGCCCTCCAGATTGACGCCCTCCCAGCTTCCGCTGTTGACCTTCCAGCCGAAGACGGCCTCGCGCCCGTTCATGCCCACCTCGCCGTTAGCGAAACACGGGCCGGTATAAACGTCGGCCGTGCGGGCCTCGATATAAGTACCATTGATCCCGCGGGCAGGAATCCCAGCGGCCAAAGAAATAGAAACGGTCGCCACGGACACGACCGCGGCGGTACACAGGACTTTCAGCATCCCAATTGTCTCCCTCTGGTTCAATTGTAGCGGAAAGCGACGGGCCAAGCTAAAGCATGCCCCACCTGGCTTACAGCTCTTCGTAGCAGCGCCGCGCGGGGCTGCACTCGAACTCGTCGACAATCTGGCCGTCCGGGCCGATCGGTTTGAAGGTGTGCTGGCACCACATCGCGCCGTCGTTGCTGGGCTGGATATTGGGATCGGGAAGGGTCTCGATCTGCAATCCTTTCCAGCGCAGCTTGGCGCAGCGGTTCATGCCGATTTTGGTCAATCCGGGATATTCCATGTCTCAAGCCCTCGCTTTCGCCGCATCCAGCAGCGCCCGCTTCACTGCCACAGCGGCCAGTTGCACTTTGTAAGCGTTCTGGCTCAGCGGCTGCGCGCCGGCCACGGCAGCTTTGCCGGCGGCCTCGGCGGTCGCCTCGGTCACGGTTTGGCCCACCAGGGTGCGGGCGGCGGCGGGCGCGTCCCAGGGAGTGGGCGCTACGTGCCCCAAAACGATCCGCGCGGCGCTGACGCTTCCGCCGCGCATCTGAAGCGTCACGGCGGCGGCCGCCAGGGGCCAATCGAGCGCTTCCTTCTGGCGCACTTCGTAGGTGGCGCTATGGGTGGCGCCGGCCGGCACCATGATCTCGGTGAGGATCTCATCCGGCCGCATGGCGATTTCGCGCTCGCCGGCGGTGCGCGGCGCCACGAAAAACTTGCCGGCATCGATCTCGCGCGTGCCTCTGGCGGAAACCAGCTTGATGCGCGCGCCCGAAGCCACCAGCGCGGGTCCCAGGCTGGAGGCACTGACGAAATAAGCCGGGCCGCCGCCGAAAATGGCGTGGTATTGGTTTTCGCCCTCGGGCACCAACGGCTGGCCGTTTTCCATCGCCAGCAGCCCGAAGCCTTGCCGATAATACCAGCAGCGCGGGCGCTGGCACAGGTCGCCGCCCACCGTTCCCATGTGGCGGATCTGCGGGCTGGGAATCGACCGCGCCGCGTCCGCCAGGGATTGGTATTCGCCACTCACGTCGGGGCTTTTGGCCAGCTCGTCCATGGTCACGAGCGCGCCGATGCGCAACCCGGCGGCGCTCTTCCGGATGCCGCCGAGATCCTTGAGGTTCTTGATGTTCACCACGCGCTGGGGCGTGTCGAGGTTCTCCTTCATGAGGCTCAGCAGGTCGGTCCCGCCAGCCAGCACATCGGCCTGTCCCCAAGCGGGCGCGAGCAGGCCGAGGGCCTCCTGAAGGGTCGCCGGGTTGGCGTATTCGAAGTTCTGCATTACGCGATCCTCCCCGCCAGCGCGTTGAGCACGTGGCGCGGCGTCATGGGCATGTTGGGTACCCGCACGCCCACCGCATTGGTCACGGCGTTCCCGATGGCCGCGCAGATGGCCACAGCGGGCGGCTCGCCCAGCCCGATCACGCCGCGTTTGTCGTTCTCCGGCCGGATATCCATGTGCACCACGATCTCGCCGATATCGCCGATGCCCGCCAGCTTGTAGAATTCCATGTCGGGGTTCAACATGCGCCCGGTGCGCTGGTCCATGATGCGCTGCTCGAACAGGGCCGTGCTGATGCCCATGATGACGGCGCCGTAGACCTGGCTTTCGGCCAGCCGCGGATTGACAACCAGCCCGCAATCCTGCACCGCCACGTAGCGGTTGACGCGCACCACGCCAGTTTCGGGGTCCACCGAAACGTCGGCGATCTGCACGCCCGCCGCGCCCTGCGCGATGAGGCCCCCGGGCTGGCGCGGATTATTCGCGCCCGTCTCGGAGATCTTGCCGGTGCCCATTTTGCGGCAGGCCGCCTCCCAGGTGAGGCTCTGCGAAGGAACTCCCTTCACCTGGATGCGGCCCTCCACTGCCTCCAGCAGTTCCGCGTATCCCGTGTCGGCCCCCGGCTCTGTTCGTGTGGCCGTATTGGCTTGCGGACCGAGCAGCGACGGCCCGGCGGCTTCGAGCAGCTTGGCCAGCGCATTCACGCTGGCTTTGCGCGTGGACGCCGAGACGCCGCCCACGGTCGTGGAGCCACCCGAGGCGCTGTCCGGCGGCAGGGAGTTGTTGCCGATGACCACCTTGACCGCGTTCATGGGAAGCCCGAGCGTCTCGGCGGCCACCTGCGTGATAATCGTGCGCGTGCCCGTCCCGAGATCCTGCGTGCCGATCTCGACCAGCACCGAGCCATCCGGATTGATAGTAGTGCGGCACTGGCTCTGATGGCCCAGGCCGCCCCAGGCGCTGTAGCCGATGCCCAGCCCCCGCTTGATGGGGCCGGCGCTCTGGCCGCGCGGCTTCCAGAACTTCTTCCATTCGGAAAGCTCGAGCGCCTTCTGCAACTGGTAGCGGTAGGTCTCGATGCGTTCCTTGGGAGCGAGGGCGAAATTTTTGGCGAAGACGTCGGCCGGGTCCATCCCCACCTTGGCCGCGAAATCGTCCAGCGCGCTGCACGTCAAGTAGGAGGCCTGCTGGTTGTTGGGAGCGCGCCAGGCGCGGTTGGGGCCGGCATTCACCGAGACGGCCGTGTGGGTGAGCCGCTGGTTGGGAATCTCCGAAAGCACATAGGGCAGGGGAGGCGATCCGCCGCCCGTCAATCCGCCGGTGGCCCACGATTCGGAGTGCCAGGCGGTAACCGTGCCATCCTTATTTCCGGCGACGCGGATCTTGGCGAAGGCCGAGGGGCGGTTTCCGGCGATCAACTGCTCGGTGGCGCGGTCGAGGTAAAGCTTGATCGGGGCGCCGCCGGCCTTTTGCGAGAGACGCGCGGCGACCTCGCCCCAGGCATCCGGCGCGAACTTGCTGCCGAAGCCGCCTCCGATGTAATCCATCGAGACCTTGATGTTGGTGGCGGGCACTTTCAAATTGGTGGCCAGATCGGGCCCCCAGCGCGTCACATCCTGCGTGGAGGGCCAAGCCACCACCTGGTCGCCCTGCCACTGAATCACCTGCCCGTGCGGCTCGAGGCAGCAGTGGGTGATGACGGGAATGCCGTACTGCCCTTCGGACACGGCTTCGGCGTCCTGGAAGGCCTTGTCGGGATCGCCGGTGACTTTCTCGCCCGCCGCTTTGGCGCGCGACCCGGCTTTGCTGAGATCGTCTTCCCTCACCAGGTGGGGAAGTACTTCGTATTCCACTTTGATGGCGCGCACGGCGTCGCGGGCCAGCTCCTCGGTGGTGGCGGCTACCGCCGCGATCTCGAAGCCCTGCCACTGAAGCTCTGTGCCGGCGGGGGCGGCCACGTGCACGGCCTTCACGCCCGGCATTTTCTCGGCGGCGCTAGTATCGATGCTCGTGACGCGGGCGTGCGCGTGGGGGCTGGTGAGGTAGATCCCGAACAGCAGGCCCTTGGGATTGGTATCCGAGGAGTACTTGGCGCGGCCGCTCGATTTCTGCGGGCCGTCCAAGCGCTTGAAGCGCTGGCCGATGACCTTGCGTTGGTCCATGGGCGGCCAGCTATAGTCCGGAGTGCTAGCCACGTGCGCCTCCCTTCATCTGCTGAGCGGCTTCGAGCACGGCCCGGCGAACCCCCATATAGGTTCCGCAGCGGCACAGGTTGCCGCCCAGACCATGTTCAACCTCCTCCATGCTGGGATTGGGATGCTCGTCCAGGAATCCCTTGCAAGCCATGACGAAGCCCGGCGTGCAATACCCGCACTGCTGGGCGTCGTTGTTCCAGAAAGCCGCCGAGACGGGATGCAGGCTGCCCGCGGGCGCCAGACCCTCGATGGTCTCGATGTTCTTGCCTTGCGCGTCGATGGCCAGCACCGAGCAGCTATAAACCGTCTTACCATCCAGGATGACGGTGCAAGCGCCGCACGTGCCGCGATCGCAGACGCGCTTGGCGCCCGTCAGATCCAGATGGTTGCGCAGGGCGTCGAGCAGCGTCACGCGCGGCTCGATCGTGAGATTCATGGGCTTGCCGTTGATATTTAGAGTTACCGGCACGGCGGCGGGTCCCACCACTCCGGCGGGCGCCGGAGCGGCCTCCGCCGGCTTTTCGAGCATGCCCGTTCGCAACGCGCCGCTCCCGATTCCCACGCCTATGAATCCACGGCGCGAGAACCCGCGTGGGGGCTTGGCTGGAAATTCCGAGTGCTTTTTCGAACTCAACGCACACCTCCCTCTGGTGTCGGTAGGTATCCTGACGAAGTGTTACCCAGTCTGGCGATAGCTGGTGCTTACTATACCAGGATCGCCCCGCGGAGGATGCACAGAATCGTCCTCGTAGATACAGAGATGCGATAGCGGCGCGCGAGGGTTCCGGACGCCTGCGGCGAAGCCACCGGAGCCGCGCGATTTTCCCCGCCACGAGGGCCGCCGCGGCACGATCGGCGCGGTATTCTGGAAATCGATATGGAACAACGGCTTCTCGGAAAGAGCGGTTTGAGCGTTCCGGTGCTGAGCTTCGGAACCATGACCATCGGCGGCAAGGGGCGCTTCGCCAGTATGGGAGACATGGGAGTTCCCGAGGCGCGGCGCATGCTCGATATCTGCGCCGATGCCGGCGTGACCCTCATCGATACCGCCGATGTTTATTCCCTCGGCGGCTCGGAGGAAGTGCTGGGCGAGGCCCTCGAGGGAAAGCGCCAGCGCTTCGAGATTTCGACCAAAGCCTTTTCCCGCATGGGGCCGGGCCCCCACGAAACGGGGCTTTCGCGGCAGCACCTGATGGAGGCCTGCGAAGCCAGCCTGCGGCGCCTGCGCACCGATCATATCGACCTGTACCTGTCCCACGAACCGGACCTGTTGACGCCCGTGGAAGAAACCCTGCGCGCCTACGACGACCTGGTGCGCCAGGGCAAGGTGCGCTACATCGGCAGCTCGAATTTCGCCGGCTGGCACCTCATGAAAGCGCTAGGCGTAGCGGAGCGGAACGGCTTCTCGCGGTATATCGCCCAACAGATCAACTACTCTTTGCTGGCCCGCGACGCCGAGTGGGAGTTGATTCCGCTGGGGCTCGATCAGGGTGTGGGCGCGATGGTGTGGAGTCCGCTGCACTTCGGCCTGCTGAGCGGAAAGTTCCGCCGCGATGCGCGGCCCTCCGAGACGCGGCTGAACGATCTCGAGGCTCCCGGAACCATTGACCAGGAGCGGCTCTACCGCATCGTGGACGTGCTCCTGGAGATCGGCCGTGAGCGCGGCGTCTCGGCGGCCCAGGTGGCGCTCAACTGGCTGATCTCGAAGCCCGGCGTCGATACCGTGGTTATCGGGGCGCGCAACGAGGAGCAACTGCGCGACAACCTGGCGGCGGCCGAATGGCGGCTCACGCCGGAAGAGATCGCCCGGCTGGACGAGGTGAGCGCTACGCCCGAGCCCTATCCGTATTGGCACCAGCACAAATTCGGCGGCGAACGGAATCCGCGCGTGCCGGCCATGCGGAAAGCGGAATAGGGCGGTATTTCCGGCCCGGTCAGGCCGGTTCGGTGTCCAGCACTTCGCGGATCTTGGCCAGCAGAACGTCCGGCGTGAAGGGCTTGTGCAGGAAGGGGCGCGGCAGCGCGCCGCCATCCATGGCGTTGTCGCGATAGCCGGACATGTAGAGGATGCGCAGGCCGGGCGCTCGGCGGGCGATCTCCTGCCCCAGCTCCAGGCCGCTCATCTGGGGCATCACGACGTCGGTGAGCAGCATGTCGATCTTGTGCGAGTTCTTCTCGTGGACGCCCAGGGCGGCGGGGCCGTTGGCGGCCTCCAGCACGTTGTAGCCGTTGGTCTTCAGAATGGCGGAGACCAGCTTGCGGACGCCCTCTTCATCGTCTACCAGGAGAATGGTCTCCGATCCCTTGCCGGACGTCTTGCGCGTTTCGGCCACGGTCTCCTGAACGCGCGGCAGGTAGATCTCGAAAATGGTGCCGCAATTGGGCTGGCTGTAAACCGTCACCTGGCCATCGCTCTGCTTAATGGCCCCATACACGGTGGCGAGGCCCAGGCCGCTGCCTTTGCCGGGCGCCTTAGTGGTGAAGAAGGGCTCGAACAGGCGCGAACGGGTTTCGGGGTCCATGCCCGCGCCGGTGTCGCTCAGGGCCAGCATGACGTAGGAGCCGGGCTTGACGCCCAGGTTCTTGCTGGCGGGGCCGTCTTCCAGATCCACGTTGGCGGTCTCGATCACCACCTTGCCACCGCGCGGCATGGCGTCGCGCGAATTGGTCGCCAGGTTGACGATGACCTGCTCGATCTGCGAGGGGTCGGCGCGTATTTGTCCCAGCCCGGGCGTGGCCAGCACCATGAGCTCGATATCGTCGCCCAGCAGGCGGCGCAGCATGGGTTCCATGCCGTCCACCAGGCTGTTGAGATCGAGGACTCGAGGCTGTGCGGTCGAGCCGCGGCTGAAGGCCAGCAGGTGGCGCGTGAGCGAGGCGGCGCGCTCGCCGGCATAGATGATCTCATCGACAAAGCGCCGTGAAGGATTGGTGGTGGGGATTTCGGTGCGCAGCAGCTCGGCGTAGCCGGTGATGACGGTCAGGACGTTGTTGAAATCGCCCGCCACGCCGCCGGCCAGCCGCCCCACGGCGTCCATCTTCTGGGCGTGGGTGGCCTGCTCCTCCAACTGGCGGCGTTTGCCGATATCGCGGAAAACCAGAATTCCGCCGCGCACACGGCCGGCGTCGTCGCGCACCGGAGCGGCGTTGTGCTCCACGGAGACCTCGGCTCCGCTGCGCGAGACCAGCAGCGTGTGATCCGGCAGCGCGGCGGTGACGCGGCCGCGCAAGGCTCCGGCCAGGGGATCTTCGAGGGCTTCGTGCGTCTGGCCGTCGAGCAGACGCCGAATTTCGAAGGCGGGCTTGCCGCGGGCCTCCGCGACAGGCCAGCCGGTGAGCGTTTCCCCGATGGCGTTGAGAAAGATGACGCGGCCTTCGCGATCGGTCACCAGCACGCCATCGCCGATGCTGCTGAGAGTGGCGGCCAGCAGGCGGCGGCTCTCCCGCCAGGACGCTGTGACCCAGGTGATCAGAAGGGCCATGACGACGAAGGCCAGCAGGCGCGCCAGCATCGTCAGGGGCGGGCCCATGGGGGCAGCGGTTGGCCGAAGAAAAAAATAGAGGATCGCGAGCGAAGAGGCCGCCGTGGCGAGCGCTCCTCCGGCGCGCCCGTGGTACCAGGCGCTCAGCCACACCGCCACGATGAACAGCAGAAACGTGTTGGGCTCGAGGTAGGGATAGAGCACCAACGAAATCAGGAGGGCCGCAGCGGTCAGAGCCAGCGCAAAAACGCCGCTGTGAAACGGTGATCGCTTGAGGGGGAACATCTGGCAGATCCAGAATACTACACCCGCCACCACCCTCCGGTGAAGTTCTGTACGGAAGTTATAATTGGATTGAGACTCATACCACCGAAACGGAACATACCCAAAATGCTGCACAGGAAGATGCCGAAGAGCGGAGACGAGTTGTCCATCCTGGGGTTTGGATGCATGCGCCTGGCGCAGAAGGATGGCAAGATCGATGAAGAACGGGCCATGCGCCAGGTGCGCCACGCGATCGACCGGGGCGTGAACTACGTCGATACCGCGTGGCCGTACCATGGCGGCGAGAGCGAACCGTTTCTAGCGCGCGCCCTGGCGGACGGCTATCGCGAGCGCGTGCGCCTGGCCACCAAGCTGCCTTCCTGGCTGGTGCGGAGCGCGGCGGATTTCGACCGCTTCCTGGACGCGCAGTTGCAGCGGCTCAACACACAGCGCATCGATTACTACCTGCTGCATTCCCTGACCGGAGCCGAGTGGGACCGACTGAAGGGACTCGGCGTGGCGGACTTTCTGGAACGCGCCAAGAGCGCCGGAAAAATCGTGAACGCCGGATTTTCGTTCCACTCCACGCTCGCGGAGTTCAAACACGTGGTGGACGACTACCCCTGGGTTTTCTGCCAGATCCAATACAATTTTCTGGACACCGAACACCAGGCCGGCACGGAGGGCCTGCGCTATGCGGCCTCGAAGGGCTTGGGCGTAGTGGTGATGCAGCCTCTGCGGGGCGGCACGCTGGTAGCGCCGCCGCCGGATATCGAGGCCGTCTGGAGTCAGGCCGCCATGCCGCGCACACCGGCGGAGTGGGCCTTGCGCTGGGTCTGGAACCATCCGGAAGCGACCGTGGCGCTTTCGGGGATGAACGACGAAGCGCAGGTGGAAGAGAATCTTGCGGTGGCGAACGTGGCGTACCCGGATTCGCTCAGCGAAACCGAACTGGCGCTGGTCGCGAGGGCCGGCCGGCGATACCGCGAAATCATGAAGGTGGGCTGCACCGGCTGCGGCTACTGCGATCCGTGCCCCAAGGGCGTGGGGATCGCGGGCTGCTTCGACCTGTACAACCAGCTCCACATGTTCGGCAATCTGCACGGCGCGAAGTTCATGTACGTGGTGCGGCTGGGCGGGCTGAACTCGAGCCCGCGGGGCTACGCCTCGCAGTGCGAGCAGTGCGGGGACTGCCTGGATAAGTGCCCGCAGCATCTCGAGATTCCCACGCTGCTGGAGCAGGTGGTGGCGGAATTCGAAAGCGAAGGCCTGAGCGAGCGGGAAGCCGTGGTGCGGCGCTTCCTGGGCGGGGAGTAACGGAAGCCCGCTACTGCGCCGCCACGCGCACGAGCACTACCCCGTGCGCCGGCACGCTCGCCGAGTAACCGCCGCCCGAGGCTTCGACGGGCTGGTGACGCCAGAGATCGCGCACCTGCATTTTCTTGCCGCCGGCTCCCAGGGCCTCCCATTTCACGGCCACGGTAGCCGCCTGGTCGCCGCGGTTGAAGAGCCCCACGGCCAGCGAATTATCCTTGAGCCGGCGCGCCAGCACCACCGCCTTGCCCTCCTGCGACACCTGCCTGACGGGGTTGACGGCGGGGTCCTGGTCGATGGCGATCACTTCGCGATTCATGAGAATGGACTTGATCTCCGCGGTCATATTGCGCAGGTCGTTGCCGGCCAGCAGCGGCGCGGCGAGCAGGGACCACAGGCTCAAATGCGTGCGGTATTCGTCGCCGTTCATTCCGCCGTTGCCGATCTCGAGCATATCGGGATCGTTGAAGTGGCCGGATTTGGCGTAGGGCGCGATCTCGATCTGGTGGAAGCCGATGTTGTCCATGGATTGCCAGCGGTCGCCGATATCGCCGGTGGTGCGCCAGCAGTTGCCGCCCACCTTGGCGCCCCACTTCCAGACGTCCGCGCGGCCATACTGGCAGAGGCTGTAGACGATGGGGCGGCCGGTCTTCAGCAGGGCGTCGCCCATCTTCTGGTAGACCGCCTGCATATCTTCGTCCTTGTAAATCTGCGAGGCGCTGCACCAATCGTACTTGAGATAATCGATTCCCCAGGCGGCGAAGGTCTGCGCATCCTGCACTTCGTGGCCATAGCTGCCTTCGTATTCGGCGCAGGTCTTGGGGCCGGGAGAAGAGTAGATGCCGATCTTGAGTCCCTTGGAGTGGACGTAATCGGCGAGCGCCTTCATGTTGGGAAACTTCGAGTTGGTGCCGATATTGCCGCGCACGTCGCGCTGGGGCGCTTCCCAGGTATCGTCGATGTTGACGTAGACGTAGCCGGCTTCGCGCATGCCGCTCGAGATCATGGCGTCGGCGATTTCACGCACCGTGCGGTCATCCACCTTGCCGGCGAACAGGTTCCAACTGTTCCAGCCCATGGGCGGCGTGCGCACCAGGCCGTTATCGGGCACCTGGTGCAATTCGGGAAGCGGCAGGCGCGCGGGAGGAAGCATGGCCTCGCGTCGCGCGTGTTCGGCCACGCCGGTAGTAGGCGGCCGATTGCCGGACGGCGCTTGCGCGGTCATGTCGATTTTGCCGTTGGCCAGGGTGCCCTCGTAGACCATCGGGCGCGCTATGTTCTCATTGCCGAGGTTGACCACGAAGCGCAGCTTGCCGTCTTTGAACGATCCCTCGGTGACGGGGATCTGGCGGGTACCCGAATAGAAGGTGCCGCCGACGGACGCGCCGGATTGCGTCAGTTCGAAGTAGGTATCGCGGAAGTTCCCGTCGCCGGTGGGGGCGCGATAGACCCAAAAGCCGGAGACTCCGGCTTGGGCCAGCAGGGAGAGCGCGGCAGCGGCGCAGATCCCGGTGAGCCGTAGGGCGCGTAGAGGAGCGGGGCTCAGGAAATTCATAATGGACCATTTGAGCCTATTGGAGGGCCGTGCGCAAGGAGGAGCGAGGGGGGCGACGCGGGCAGGCGTGCCGCGCCTAATCGTAAGCCTCGCGCCGGTGCGCAATCCGAGTTACGCATAGCGCCGCGCCGCCGCACCGTTTGGGAAGATACAAGGTCTAGGATTGCTCGCTGCCCTACATAGTGAGAGCTTCAGTCCGGCCCGAACAGCGATTCCCCGGTGCGCGATTATCCAGCCCGCGCGACAATGAACTATGTCCTTCCCGCCCAGTGTGCTGGATGCGCGCACGCAGGCCTTTCCCGTACTGAGTGGCGCGCAGATCGAGCGAATTTGTCCCTTGGGGCGCACTCGCCATGTCACCAGCGGCGAGATCCTCTTCGAACCCGGCGACTCGGACGTCCCGTTCTTCGTGCTGCTGTCGGGCAGCATGGAGATCGTGCAGCCGAGCCTGGATGGCGAGCGGCCCATCGCCACGCACGGCCCGGGCTCGTTCACCGGCGAGATCACCATGATCTCCGGGCAGCGCTGTCTGGTGCGCGGGCGCGTCACCGAGGCCGGCGAGTTTCTCGAACTCAGCCGGGACGGGCTGCGGTCGCTCATCGCCAGGGACGCGGAGCTGAGCGAAATCACCATGCGCGCGTTCATTCTGCGGCGCCTCGAACTGATCCGCCACGGTTGGGGAACCATCGTCGTGATGGGCTCGCAGCACTCAGCCAAGACGCTGGAGTTGCGCGGGTTTCTCAGCCGCAACGGCCACCCTTACACATATGTCGATCTGGATCGCGACAGCGCGTCGCAGGAGCTGCTGGACCGCTTCGACGTGAAGCCGTCGGAAGTTCCGGTGGTGATCTGCAACGGCCAGAAACTCCTGCGCAACCCGTCGATTCAGGGGCTGGCGAAATGCCTGGGATTCAACCTGAACATCGATGGGAAGCAGGTGCGCGACGTAGTGGTCGTGGGCGCCGGGCCGGCGGGGCTGGCAGCGGCGGTTTACGCGGCATCGGAAGGGCTGGACGTGCTGGTGATCGAGTCGCAAGCTCCGGGCGGGCAGGCGGGTTCGAGCTCGAAAATCGAGAATTACCTGGGCTTTCCGACTGGCGTCTCGGGGCAGGAACTGGCGGCGCGCGCGACCACCCAGGCCCAGAAGTTCGGCGCGAGCATGATGATCGCGCGCACCGTGGAGCGGCTCGATTGCAGCCGCCGCGTGTACGGGGTCGTGCTCGACGGCGGAGACGAGATTACGGCGCGCTCGGTCGTGATCGCGACCGGCGCGCAGTACAACAAACCGAGCCTGGAGGGCCTGGAGCAGTTCGAAGGAGATGGTATCTATTACGGCGCGACTTACATGGAGTCGCAGCTTTGCGAAGGCGTGGAAACCGCGGTGGTGGGCGGGGGCAACTCGGCCGGGCAGGCGGCCGCGTTTCTCTCGCAGACCGCCGGCAAGGTGCACCTGCTGGTCCGGAAGGGGGAACTCTCTAGCACGATGTCGCGGTATCTGATCCAGCGCCTGGAGGAGAACCCCGCGGTGGAGTTGCATTTCCAAACCGAAATCACCCGGATCGAGGGCGGCGACCACCTGGAGCGCGTGACCTGGCGGGACCGGAGGAGCGGCACGGAGTCGACGCATGCCATCCGGCACGTGTTCATCATGACGGGCGCCTCGCCGCGGACCGCCTGGCTGCGCGGCTGCCTGGCGCTGGACGGGAAAGGCTTCATCGTGACCGGCCGCGACCTGGATGCGGTCGGGCCGGGCGAGAACCCGCCGTGGCCTCTCGAGCGGGCTCCGCAAATGCTGGAGACCAGTCTTCCGGGCGTGTTCGCCGTGGGCGACGTGCGGGCCGGAAATGTGAAACGGGTGGCCTCGGCTGTCGGGGAAGGGGCTATCAGTATCCACCTAGTGCATCGCGCGCTGGCGGAGCTATAAGTGCCTTCCCGAGCCACCCTCAGTGCGGAACCGGCGCTTGGTTAGTGGCCCAGAATCTTAGTAAATTCGTCGACCCCGGCTTTCGCGCAACCGCCGTCTTGTGGCGAGGTTCCGCCGCTGCAGCCGATTGCGCCCACGAGTTTTCCATCCACCATGAGCGGCAGGCCGCCTTCTATTGGAATGGCGCCTTCCAGCTTGAGGATCCCGTTACGGCCGCCCGCTACGGTATCTTCAAACGCCTTGGTCGGCCGTTTGAAATAGACCGCGCTCCGCGCTTTTTGCTGGGCTACCTCGATACTGCCGAGCTGCGCCTCATCCATGCGCGCCAGGTACAACAGATTGCCGCCGTCGTCGAGTATGGCAATCACCATGGTCAGCTTATTGCTGGCCGCGTCCTTTTCCGCCGCCCCGGCAATCTGCTTGGCGATTTCCAGGGTGAGCGCTTTCTTCTGCGCAAGCTGGGCAAAGGCGCCCGCCACTAAGGTGAGAGAAATCAAAGCAACCGCAGTTCGAATCCACAGATTCATCGTTACCTCCAGGTAAGCGAACGTAACAGTCTAACAGCCTTGAAGCTGGAGCCGGCACGTCTGGGCAGCACGGCAACGGCGATGCTAGGAATTGGCCTACCCGCTTACGGATTATTCTGAATTGAGAAAAAAACCACAATCGGTGCATCATAGGAATAACTCCTCAAGCTCAACGGCCGGCGTGCTGGTCTACCCGATGGATTAGCCTCTGCTCACACGCTGCTAACGTTCAAGCCGGACCAAACGGAAGCGGAGGATTGAACCAGGCGGAAGGCTGGGGCGCGCGTGTGAGCGTTCTCAAAGCGGTAGAAAAGAGCGATTGCCGAAGTCTTACCCAACTCCACGCCGGGGGAGCGCTCGGCGCTTCCCAGGCGTTGCATTACGCTCTTCTCGCGGCCGAAGCCCTGCGTCAGATGCACGATGCCGGCCGGACGCACGGCGCTATCTCGGCTGAAGCGTTCACGATAGCCGGCCCTGCCGTCCAACTGCAGCCCGCTTCGTCATCCGATGTTCCGCACGATCCGCGGGCCGATATCTTCGCTTTCGGCGGCGTGCTCGCCGAATTGCTCGCC
>Ga0181520_10006954_pt1 | contig 16957 bp, 17 predicted proteins | sample PEATcosm2014_Bin_29_FD_132451 | JGI IMG/M metagenome (GOLD analysis project Ga0181520, IMG submission 132451) | Peatland microbial communities from MTU Mesocosm Facility, Houghton, MI, USA - PEATcosm2014_Bin02_30_metaG | ecosystem: Environmental > Terrestrial > Soil > Wetlands > Peat | place... | reverse complement strand
TATTTTTATCATAATTTTTTATTCCACACTGAACTTCGCTCTAGTTCGAGATTATTTAGCTGCCCCACTGCTAATATTCGTCACTTCCACGTTAAAAGTCAAAGTAGCATTAGGTGGAATTACTCCGCCTGCACCGGCAGATCCGTAAGCATCTTCTGGAGGAATTACTAATGTTTTTTTGTCCCCGACTTTCATTCCAAGAATACCTTTATCCCAACCAGGAATCACTTGACCAGCACCGAGAGTGAATTGAAATGGCTGCACGTGATTGAATTTAGGGTCGACATTCGAATCAAAAACCGTTCCATCGGCCAATCGGCCTGTATAATTTACAGTTACAAGATCCCCATTTTGAGCTCCCCCAATCACTTGTGTTGTGTTATCTGTCGGCGCTACGGTTCCAGCTTGAGCGCTGTTGTCTACAGGCGCTGTGTTCCCCATATCTGTTCCGTTATTTTGTGGCATATTATTTTCGCGATTTAAATTAATAGTAAGAAAAACCAACACGACTACTACCACCAACACGATCAAAACCCAAACCCACATATTTTTTTTCATTTTTTCCATAAAAATACTTCTTAATATAAATTAAACTTTTAATGTTTCAATTATACACCCGATGTAAATCAAATCAAATTAACTTCCAGCGTCAGATTAATGCCAAACTTTTTATGGACAGAATCAATTATTTGATTCGCCAAATCCAGCACCTCCTGTCCAGTGGCTCCGCCATAATTTATCAGAACAAGAGCTTGCTTTATATGCACTCCGACACTGCCAACCCTTTTTCCTTTCCAACCACACTGCTCGATCAGCCAAGCAGTCGGGATTTTGATCATTCCTTTTTCTTCAAAAGATGGAATATCGGGATACTGCAACTCTATTTCTAACAATTTATCAATATCAACGTAAACATTTTTGAAAAAACTTCCGGCATTTCCCAAGATCTTCGGATCCGGCAATTTACTTCGGCGAATCTCAGCAATCGCTTCGCTCACATCTCTGGAATTTTTTATTTCGATCTTGTTTTCTTTCAAATAATCCTGCAAAGCCTTATAGGCCGCATTTTTGTTTGCCTTTTTATTCAATTTAAAAACAACCGCCGTGATAAAATATTTTCCCTTCAGCTCATTTTTAAAAATACTGTCTCGATAATCGAATTGGCATTCTTTGTTGGTGAAAATCTTTTTCTTTTCATTTTCGATATCCATTGCTTCTACATCCTCCAAAACATCTTTCACTTCTGATCCATAAGCTCCGATATTCTGCACCGGCGCCGCTCCGACCGTACCAGGAACCATAGACAAATTTTCAAGACCCCAATAACCCTTTTCCACCGAAAACGAAACCAGATCATTCCATTTTTCCCCTCCCATAGCTTTCAGCCATACATTTTCAGCATCTTCTTTTAAAATTTCGATGCCTTTCAATTTATTTAAAATGGCCAGACCGTCAAAATCTTTGGTAAATAAAACATTACTGCCTTCGCCCAAAAAAAGCTTTTGGTTATTCTTAAATTCCGAAGTTTTGACCAACTCCCAAAAATCATGCTCACTCTTTATCTCAGTAAAAAATTTTGCTTTGGCCACAATGCCAAATGTATTTAATTCCGTCAGATCATAATTCCTTTCTATTTTCATATCATAAAAATATTACACCAAAATTGAAATTAATGTAACAACACTAACTATTAGTAACAATCCAACAGTCAACCAGCCCAGAATATTACCTAATCTTTTATTTTTATATTCTCCCATTATTTCGCCGCTACTACCGATACGGACAATCAAGAACAAAATTATTGGGGAAATGATGCCGTTCAATACGGCAGCATAGATAAGCGCTTTGATTGGATCCAGTCCGACAAAATTTAAGACTATCCCCAAAATCATCGCCAGGATGATCACTCCATAAAAAGCGGTGGCTTGTTTTAATTTTCTGTAAAGCCCGAACTTCCAGCCAAAAGTCTCAGAGACGGCATAAGAAGCAGAACCCGCTAAAACTGGAATAGCCAAAAGTCCAGTACCCAAAATGCCAATGGCAAAAAGCATAAAAGCAAAATTACCAGCAAACGGTTTCAGAGCCAAAGCCGCATCGGATGCCGTACCGATATTGGTGATACCATTCTGAAACAAAGTGGCGGCACAAGTGATTATGATGAAAAACATAATCAGATTGGAAAGGAACATCCCTGACCAATTGTCGATCCTCATTTTATGAATGACTTCCTGAGTATTTTGATTACGACGCATTTCCTCAGTCTTTCCGCCCTTTAAAATTTCTTCCTCCACTTCCTGCGAGGTCTGCCAAAAAAAAAGATACGGGGAAATAGTCGTTCCGAAAGCAGCACAAACCAAAATTATTTCATTTTTAGAAAAATGCATCATTGGAATGACAGTATGTAACAAAACATCACTCCAATTTATTTTCACCGAAAAGGCTGAAAAAACATAAGCAAAAAGAATCAGTGCTAGATATTTCAAATATTTTGAATATCTTTTATAAGGAATAAAAATCTGCAATATCAAAATCAGCACAGCAAAACTGACGATCAAAAAAGCAAAACCGATTTTTGGAAACAAAAGTTGCGTGCCTTTGGCAATGGCTCCCAAGTCCGCGCCTATGTTGAAGACATTGGCAAAGAGCAACAATGCAGTGCACAGTCCGAGAATCTTGGTAGAATAATGTCTTTTGATATTGGTAGCCAGACCAACTCCTGTCACCAATCCGATACGCGCACACATTTCTTGGATTACACCCATCAACGGAAAGGAAAAAAGCGAAAGCCAAACCAGCCCGAAACCTTTAGACGCGCCCATCTGAGAATAAGTGGCAATACCAGAAGGGTCATCATCGGCCGCGCCAGTAGTCAAACCCGGTCCTAAAGTTTTCCAGTATTCTTCCATTTCCTTAACTGGTTTTTCATTAGCCAAATCACGTCCAATTTCTTTGCTGACTTCTACACTTTTTTCTAAAACCTCCGCCGGCGCGCTGAACAACTTCTCTACAATACTTTTTTTCATCTCAAAATTATAGCATTTTTTTTAAAGCCTAAAAACAAGGCTTTCTGGACTTATTTAAATGTGCTTGACAAACTGATTTCAATATGCTATACTTCTTTTAGAATAAATAAACGGAAAGTCTAACCAAAAAAATGAAAAAATGAAAAAAGTTATTTTTATTATTGCTGTGATATGCACAATTTGTGCTCACACAATAAACGTAGAAGCCAAAAATGGTCCAACAAAGACCAAAATCATCGTAAAAAACAAAGAAGTGAAACTAACAAGACACGCTTCTCACAACCTAAACAAATTCAGGATAAAAAAATATTAATTAGTAAAAAACGTTTAGAGGTCCAGCACGAAGTGCTGGATTTTTTTATGCCAAAAAACAATTTAATTATTTTAGTGCTATACTGTGATTTATGGAAAAACCGACATATCCGATGCGTATAAATAAATATCTAGCCTTCCAAAAACATTCTACCCGTAGAGGCGCCGATGAGCTTATCAATAAGAAACAGGTTTTTATTAATGGCCGACTGGCAGTATTGGGAGATAAAGTAACCGAAAAAGACCAAGTGGATGTGCGTTTCCGTGGCAAACAAATACCTTACATTTATTTAGCTTATAATAAACCAAAAGGTATCATCACTCATTCAGCTCAAGGTGACGAGAAAGAAATAAAGAGTGTGGTAGCCGTCAAAGACATATTCCCCGTAGGCAGGCTCGACAAGGGTTCCCATGGTCTAATTATTTTGACCAACGACGGACGCATCACCGACCGATTACTCGGACCAAATTATTCCCATGAAAAAGAATATTTAGTAACAACCAAAAACAAACTACGTTCTAGTTTTAAAGAAAAGATGGAGGCCGGAGTAAAAATTGATCAAGAAAGAACTAAAAAATGCAAAGTACAAATTATAAACGATCATACTTTTAAAATAATTTTAACCGAAGGTAAGAAGCACCAAATCCGCCGAATGTGCGACGCACTTTTTCAAGAAGTGGCAGATCTGAAAAGAATCCGTATTATGAATATCGAACTCGGTAAATTACCCGATGGTTCGAATCGCAAAATCGAAGGCGCAGAATTGCAAACTTTTCTACATAGTTTAGATTTTGTCTAAAAGCAGGCCGTTTTCCAAATCTTATTATTAGTTTCCACACGAATCATTAATCGCAGCCTTAGTATAAGGGCCAACAATACCGTCAATGATGAGCAGTGGTTTTGGTTGAAGAACAGTATTTAATACTTTTTGTAATCTTTTTACTCCTTGTCTAGTCAATGGTCCAAAGTAACCATCAGTTGGTCCGGCAGCTTGTTTGTAGGAAGCAGCCAGGATTCTATTGATGTGAGTCTGCAGAAGGATTACCTGGGTGACTATACCTTTGTTGTAAGTACTGTATTTATGATCTTGATCACCTAACTTTAGATTTTCTGTGACAGTAAGAGCGGCAGAACATTTTCCACTACCTAAGATTTGGGATGGAGTGGTTGTTGTTGTTGGAGTTGGAGTGATTGTGGTTGGAGTAGCTGAAGCATATTTACAAAGTGACGGTTCACTGGCAGAGAATGGATTGTAGTTTGAAGCTGACGGATCTTTACAGCCGTAGGTGATGCCAGAACCGGAAGTACTAGAGACTGAAACTTTAGTTGGTGGTAGTGGAATTGCTGCTGGCACCGTCACCGTCAATGTATTGCTGGACGAAGCTGAAGCTGGATCGAAGGCTGTGGTATTCGCTTCAATAGTGATGTCCCCAGCTGCAGAGGTTCCGGTAAAGTTCAGAGTAATTTCTGTGGCACTGACATATGTGACAGAACTAAAAGTTAAGTCGGTGGTGCCTACTCCTACGGTTAAGTCAGAGACAGTAATTCCAGCTTTGAAGTCTGTACCTGTGACGGTGACAGTTGGATTGATCGCTGTATTGACTATGGTGCTGGAGGTAGAGATACTGCCAGCAGCTGGGATGACTATTCCGCTGCTTTGTACTTCTGTGCCTGGAGACGAACCAGTGAGTGCTACTGGAGTGACTCCTAATTTAATGGTAGTACCTGCGTCAGCATTTACTAGAATGTAGGTTAGACTGTTCGCTCCAGGAATAGATGTACCGTTACGATACCATTGGTAAGTGGAAACGCCTTCTAGATCTCCGTCTGTATCGTAGTATGTATAGTGACCAGTTAATGTTTGACCGATGGTGGTGGCGCCGGAGATTGTAACGGAAGCGGAGAGTTCGAAGATAACGCCTACGTTATTGACTCCGCCTTCACTTGTCATCCCATAGAAGTTATCATCAGAGCCGAGAGTGAGGGAGTTGTCTGGATCATTTCCGTCGGTATTATCAAAATCATGTTCGTCGGTAAAAATGTTAGTGGTTGGATTCCACTGGAAGATGATGCCTGCACCGTTGGCTCCTCCACTGCTGGTCATCCCATAGAAGTTATCATCAGAGCCGAGAGTGAGAGAACCTTGTGGATAGGCTCCGTCAGTATTATTAAAATCATGTTCGTCGACAAAAGCATTGGTGCTTGGGTTCCACTCAAAGATATTACCCACACCATTTACCCCCCCTTCATAGGTCATACCATAGAAATTACCATCGGTGCCAAGAGTGAGATAACCTTGTGGATCGGCTCCGTCGGTATTGTTAAAATCATGTTCGTCGACGACAATATTAGTTGTTTGATTCCACTGGAAGATGGTGCCTACGCCGTTTAGGCCGCCTTCACTTGTCATCCCATAGAAGTTGCCATCAGAGCCAAGAGTGAGAGAACTGTCTGGATAGGCTCCGTCAGTATTATTAAAATCATGTTCGTCGGTAAAGATGTTAGTGGTTGAATTCCACTGGAAGATGTTGCCTAAGCCATTAGTCCCACCTTCTTGTGTCATCCCATAGAAGTTACCATCGGTGCCGAGGGTTAGGGAACCAACTGGATAGGATCCGTCGGTATTATCAAAATCATGTTCGTCAATAACTATATTAGTAGTTGGATTCCACTGGAAGATGTTGCCTACTCCGTTGGCTCCGCCTTGTTCTGTCATCCCATAGAAGTTTCCATCGGTGCCGAGGGTGAGAGAGCCGTTAGGATAGGCCCCGTCAGTATTATCAAAATCATGTTCGTCAGTGAAAGTGTTGGTAGTTGGATTCCACTCGAAGATGGTGCCATAGCTGTTAGCTCCACCATTAGACGTCATGCTATAGAAATTTCCGTCGGAACCAAGAGTGAGATTGCCGTTTGGATAGGCTCCATCGATACCAGTACCAAAACTATGTTTGTCGGTAAAAATATGGGAAAAAGTAGGAAACGAATTAATTAGAGTTCCGGAACTCTGAACTAGAGTCCCTGTCACATTCTCTTCCGATACTGGAGCTACTCCGAAGGTAATATTCGCACCTTGATCAGTGGATAGGACTGTGTAATTTTTAGTGGTAGCTAGAGGGATAGGGTTACCATTGCTGTACCATTGAAAGGTGGAAGTGCCCTCAGGACTGCTGTCTGTATTGGAGTATGTATAGGTTCCGGTTAATTGTTCTCCGACATTGGGAGTACCAGTGATGGAGACATCTGAAGCGACAGGAGCAGATTTGGTATTCCATTGGAAGATGACACCTACGCTGTTTGCTCCGCCAGCATGGGTCATCCCATAGAAGTTGCCGTCGGTGCCGAGGGTGAGAGAGCCGTTAGGATAGGCTCCGTCAGTATTATCAAAATCATGTTCGTCGGTGACAGTATTGGTGGTCGGATTCCACTCGAAGATGTTGCCTGCTCCGTTGGTTCCGCCATATTCTGTCATCCCATAGAAGTTTCCATCGGTACCGAGGGTTAGAGAACCGGTTGGATAGGCTCCGTCGGAGTAGTCAAAATCATGTTCGTCGGTGAAAGTATTGGATGTCGGATTCCATTCAAAGATATTGCCATCGCTGTTGGTTCCGCCATCATCCGTCATCCCATAAAAGTTGCCGTCAGTGCCGAGGGTTAGAGAACCGGTTGGATAGGCTCCGTCGGAGTAGTCAAAATCATGTTCTTTGGTATATGTATCTGTAGTCGGATCAAATTTGAATATTACACCATCCCCTCCGCTTGATATATCATTTGCCCCACCAGCAACTGTCATTCCGTAAAGATAACCATCATTACCCTGTACTAGTGAATTGAAAGGATCAGCCCCATTAAGGTTATTATTTCCATCACCAAAGTCATATTCGTCCATACAATGATTATTCGTCGGATTGTATTGAAAGATAACACCATAACTATTAGCTCCACCATTGAGCGTTACTCCGTAGAATTTTCCATCTGATCCTAGAATCAGTGAACCAACAGGAGAAACCCCATTGTTGTTATAATTAAAATCATATTCATCGGTATAGGTTTTAGTTGATGGGTCATACTGGAAAATAACACCTGAAGTATATACTCCACCGTTCTGTGCTAATCCATAAAAAGTCTTTCCGTCAGGGCTTAAAGTTAAAGAACCCCATGGATTAGACCCATCAGTATCGTTAAAATCATATTCATCGGTATAGACTCTAGTTGATGGGTCATACTGAAAAATAACACCATCATTATGTGCTCCACCATAAGGTGTCGTCCCGTAGAAATAACCATCCGTTCCCTGGATTAAAGAACTATAACTAGGATTTTCACCGTGGGTATAATCAAAATCATGCTCATCTGTATACGCCGCCTCAGCTCTGTGAAAAGAAAAACCAGAGATTAGTAAAATGAATGATAATACGAAAAATAATACTTGCCACTTCTTGAAAGACTTAAACATAATTCCATTATATTTTGTTTGTGCTACAATGTAAATATTAAAAGAAGTAAGTCGCATTAATTTAATTAAATAAACATATGAAAAACAAAACAAAATTTATTCTTCCGATTTTAGCTTTAGGTATATTATTCAGTAGTTCTATAGCTTTAGCTCAAACTACTACTGGCAGCACCACTACCACTCAGAGTCCTTGTGTAACTGCTGCTCTAGCTGCCAGAAGAGCTGCCGTGAAAACTGCTAATCTTCAATTTAGGACAGACATGAAGACTGCCCAACAGACAAGAATGGCCGCTTTTAAAACTGCCAGAGCCGAGACGGATAAAACTGCTAGAATGAATGATATGAAAACTGCTAATGCCGCTTTTAGGACTTCCATGAAGACTATTAACCAAGCTAGAATGGATGCAGTGAAAGCTGCTTATGCCACCTACAAGACTGCTGAGGGTGCGTGTAACTAATTAGATGGATTTACAAAAAACCACCTTAAAAGGTGGTTTTTTGATTAGTCTGATACCCGACCGAATGCTTCAATTTAATACTCAAAAATTTCTAAAGTAACTCTTATAGTGCCACTCTCGATAGTCCAGAAGACCATGCCTTTAAAAGCTGTTCCGAATCCGTTGGGTGCCTATCGAGATTCGAACTCGAACTGAGGGTTCCACAAACCCTAGTGCTAACCATTACACTATAGGCACCATATATAAAACCCTATTTGTAGCTAGGGCTTTCTTCATTTATACCAAATTTATGGTTCGTTAGTCTAGCTAAAGCGTACAACAAACTAGAAAGACGATTCAAATACGCCTGAGTATCTTCACTGACTTTCACATTACCTTCTTCGGAAACTTCCGTCACTCTCCTTTCCGCCCGGCGAGCAATCGTGCGGGCAATATCAAAATACGCCGCTAGTTTTGTTCCCCCGGAAATAAAAAAGGATTTTATCTCCGGCAATTCTTTTTCAATGTAATCAATAATGATTTCAAGTTCTTCCACTTTTTCTTTAGTCATAGATATTTTAGATCCGGCCAATTCGGCTTGAATGATGAAAAGATTGTTTTGAACAATATCAATTTCTTTGGCAGCGGTAGTGCCATCTGGTAAAATAAATTTTTCTTTCTCTGATTTTATTTTGCACAATCCCAGAAAAGAATTTATTTCATCCAAGGTGCCCAGAGCTTCGGCAATAGCGGAGCTCTTTGAAATACGCTGATCGCAACTGAAGGTTTTTGTTTTTCCGTCATCCCCTTTTCTGGTGTATAACATAAAATTTTTGAATTATCTTTAATTAATGTTCAAAGTCGAACTTTGAACACTTGTGTGCCCAGGGGGGGACTTGAACCCCCACGGCTTACGCCACACGCACCTCAAGCGTGCATGGTTACCAAGTTACATCACCTGGGCATGTTCAAACTCTAACAAAAAAATCCATTTTTGTGAAATGGATTTTTTATTCTTCTTTTTTTGTTTCAGCTTCTTCTGGTTCAGTATCGGCTGTAGTAGTGACTGATCGCATCTTTCGACGAACGTCTTTGATTGCTTTAGTTCGAATGTAATAAAGTTTAGATCGGCGAGCGCGAGACTTTTTGACTATCTCAATCTTGTCTATCATTGGAGAAAACAACGGAAAAATTCTTTCTACTCCCACTCCGGAAGCAACTCGACGAACAGTGAAAGTGGCACCAGCTTCAGTGCCATGTTTTCGAGCTAAAACGATACCCTCAAATGCCTGCAGGCGGAACTTAATCCCTTCACTCTTGCCTTTTTTGTTGGTCTTTTCTTCAGCAATTTTAGACCAGACGCGCACAGTATCACCCGCGCCAAAAGTGAGCTTCTTGCGAGCTTCAATATCTACCGGACTAAATTTTATCTTGGCGATTGCCATAATTGATATAATCTAACACAAACCCTTTATTTTTGCAATTTTTTAAATTCCTTCGGCAGAGGTGATTCTACTTTCACAACTTTTCCTTTCAGGTCTTTAAATTCTATTGACTTGGAATGCAAGGCTAAACGATTTATTTCTTTCGGACAAAAGCCTTTAGGATCATACAAAGAATCGCAAGCTACTGGATGATTTAAAAATTTCATATGCACTCGAATCTGATGTGTCCGGCCAGTTTTGGGTCTAACTTCTAAGTAGGTAAATTTATAGGATGCCTCTCTAAAGCCGGACCTTTTTGAATTCTTAAGGTCCGACCTTTTCCCGGCACCCGGAATCTCAAACCGTTTTAAAACCCTGTATTCTGTAATCGCTTCTCTCAGTTCCCCCCGTGCTCCCCGTCCAGCCAGATGACGTCGAAAATCAGATGGGCTTCGGCCAATCGGTTTATTGATCACTCCGCGATCATCCTTCATCCAGCCGGAAACAATCGCATTATAAGTTTTTTTTATTTCTCTATCCTTGAATTGATTCTTCAAAAATTCATATGCTTTTTTATTTTTAGCCAAAAGCAAAACGCCGGAAGTTTCTTTATCTAATCGGTGTACAATCCCTGGGCGATTTATTTCCCCCATCGGCTCCCCAACATTCTTCATTTTCGGATACTTTTCCAGGACCCAATCAGCGAGAGTCTGCTCTTTGGTTTTTCCATCCCCGTGCACTGAAATCCCGCTAGGTTTATCTATCGCTAAAATATCTTTATCTTCATAGAGAACTTTTATTTTCATTTTAACTAGTCCAACAAATGCACCACCAATCCGCTTCGGAGTTTTGGTTCAAACCAAGTGGTTTTCGGCGGCATGATGTTGCCCGTGTCGGCGATATTGATCAGCTGTTGCATGGAAACAGGATAAAGAGCAAAAGCTACTTTCATTTCTCCGCTGTCTACTCTCCTTTTTAATTCACCCAATCCACGAATGCCTCCGATGAAATCAATTCTTTTAGAAGTTCTTAAATCATTAATACCTAAAATTTTATCCAAAACCAAATCAGACAAAATGGTCACATCTAATACTCCGATCGGATCATTATCGTTATAAGTCCCAGATTTAGCTTCAAGGCTGTACCATTTACCATCCAGATACATACTGAACTCGTGGAGTTTAGCAGGTTTGAAAATTTCTGTTCCTTTATCGGCAACTTCAAAATTTTCTTTTAACTTTTCTAAAAGTTCCATTGAAGTGAGTCCATTCAAGTCTTTCACTACTCTGTTATAATCAATAATTTTCAATTGATTATCAGGGAAAATCACCGCTAAGAAAAAATTATATTCTTCCTTGCCAGTGTGATTCGGATTATTCTGTCTTTTTTCATTTCCCACCAGAGCTGCGGCAGCAGTACGATGGTGACCATCAGCCACATATAAAAAAGGAACTTTAGTTTTAAAAATTTCAGTGATAGTCGCGATTGTCGCATCATTGTCGATCAGCCAAAAACGATGCCCGAAGCCTTCATCTGAAACGAAATCGTAAATTGGTTTTTCATTTTTTACAATTTGATCGACAATAGTATCAATCTCTTTCAGTGCGGGATAAGAAAAGAAAACGGGCTCGATGTTAGCATTGTTCACTCGCACGTGTTTCATCCGATCTTCTTCCTTGTCTTTACGAGTCAACTCGTGCTTTTTGATAATGCCATTCATGTAATCTTCGACGCTAGCACAAGCCACCAAACCATATTGAGTTCGGCCTTCCATAGTCTGTGCATAAATGTAATACATCTCTTTTTGCTCCGGCACTAGCCAGCCATTTTTCTGCCACTTTTGAAAATTTTCAAAAGCTTTGGCATAAACTTCCGGCATATGCTCATCCGTCCCTGGAGCAAAATCAATCTCTGGTTTGGTAATATGCAACAGAGATTTTTCTCCTGCTTCAGCACGAGCTTCTTCTGAATTCAAAACATCATAAGGACGCGCAGCAATCTCCTTCACTATTTCTTTTGGTGGCCTAAGGCCTTTAAACGGTTTTATTGTGGACATAAAATTTTTTAAATTAATTAATAAATACTTCTGTGCCCTTGGTAGGAATCGAACCTACATCAAAGCCTTAGAAGAGCTTCGTTCTATCCATTGAACTACAAGGGCAATTTCTAAGCCTGGTGCGCGGTGTAGGACTCGAACCTACGACCTTCCCGGTGTAAACGGGTTGCTCTACCAACTGAGCTAACCGCGCAAAATATTTATTTTTCAAAACATGTTGCCCATCATTTATACACTAAAAAATGAGAAAATTCAATTAATTGAGTTTAAAACCGCCCAGAGCCGCGCCCAGAGCTGGAGCAAATGAAAGTGATTGACTGAATGTCAGTTCTGAAACATTTTTGTCTTTATTTGGAATATTCTTCCATATGTCCGCCAAAATTACCGGGGTTTTTAAACTGGCTGAAAAATAGTCAGTCAAACCCATTAAATTGGAACTGCCTCCACAAAAAATTATCTTTCTAATTGGATCTTTCTTGCCATCAGTCTGTCGCGTATGCCAACGTAAAAAAGGTCTCGATATTTCGTTGCGCAAAAAAGCCATACCATCCAAGAGCATCGGAAACACTTTCTTGTTTTCCAAATTTTGCTCCAATCCATATTGTTTCTTCATTTCTTCCGCTTCTTCAAACGTCAGGCCCAAATTCTCCCGGATCAAATTAGACAATTCAACTCCACCAAAATTAAAATTTATGGACAAGGCTGGAACCCTATCTGCTATAATATGAATTCCGGTATTTTTTCTACCAAAATCAACGATCATCTGAGTTTCGGAATCACCTTTTTTGATCAAAAGCCGGGCTAACGAATCCGCTTCAAATTCAAAAGACGATATTTTAATTCCAGCAAATTCAAAAACATAAAGGTAATTTTTAATCATATGCTTCTGCAAAACAGTCAAAGGCAAAGAAAGATGTACAAATTTCAAATTTTCCTCTTTGCGAAGCGAAGACAAGATATCCTCTAGTTTTTCCATATCCTGGATACTACCGGATTCAATGACACCAGTCGGGATTTTATATTCTCCATATTTTTCCAACTTCAAGCCGTCCTTCACAGCAGCAATTTTTGCAAACCTCAACGAATGATCCGAGATATTCAAACCAAAATGTGATTTTTTGTTTTTAGCCATTCACATATTATACCCCACTCCCGTTTTTGTCGCCATTATTTTCCAGCTATATTTTTATTCTTAGTTTTATGAGTGAATTGTATTAAAATCGGCACAATAGAAAGAATCACAATAAGTAAAACTATAGGCAAGATAAGCCGATCCACGTTTTTCACATAGTTACCCAAAAAATATCCTCCCAAAATCAGTAGACTAGTCCAACAAGCTCCGCCCAAGATATTCCAAAATAAAAAAACACGATACTCCATCTTCCCAACCCCCGCCATAATCGGCGCGAAGGTTCGCACGATCGGCACAAAACGTGCCAGGGTGATCGTTTTGTTCCCGTGTTTCTTGTAAAAAACAACCGTCTTTTCCAAACTATGCGGACTAAAGAAAAAAGATTTTGGGCGATTAAAAAGTTTTGAGCCAGTCTTTTTGCCAAAATAGTATCCAACTGAATCTCCTAAAATAGCCGCAACAAAACAACCAAGCAAAAGATATAAAATATTAAAGTACCCAGCCGAAGCCATAAAACCAGCGGAAAAGATGAGAGAATCTCCGGGTAGAAAAAACCCAAAAAAAAGTCCAGACTCGGCAAAGACGAAACAAAAAATACCGAGCAACCCTATGGTTCTTATTAAAGATGTAATTTCAAAAAGATGCATTTTATCTAACTCTGCTCCCTGGATTAACTGCCACTTCCGGAATCAAAAAAACTGGCTTACCATCAATACCATCCACTGCCAGGAGCATTCCGTTGCTTTCTTGACCTTTGATCTGTCTCGATTCCAGATTTACGATATATAAAACTTGTTTGTTTATCAGAACACTAGGATCCGGATAAAATTCATGAATGCCAGAAATAATCTGCCTTAATTTTTTAGCGCCAGCATCATCCACCTCATTAAAATCAACTTGGCAGCGTAAAAGCTTGTCTGTCTCGGGCACTGGTTCCACTTCCCTGATCGTTCCAACTCTTATATCTAATTTCTTAAAGTCTTCGTAGGATATCATCTCCATATTATAATTATAGCATTAAACTTCTATTCTTTTTATCCAAGTATCTCTGTAAAATGAGAGCAGCAGCAGAATCATCTATTTTTTTATTGAGTTTTTTCTTAGTCTTTCGGGCATTATTTTCTTCCTTACCTTTTTTCCCCCGAGCTTCGACCGAGGTCAGAAATTCTTTTTGCTTAAAAACAGGAATTTCGAATCTGGCTTGCAGTTCTAAAATAAAAATTTCTATTTTTTTAGATAAAATAATATTGGGTTGTCCTTGGAAATTTGTCGATTCCCCCACTACAATTTCGCCTATATTTTCTTTTTTTAAGATGATTCCAATTTCCTTTAATAAACTTGGATCATTCGGGAAAATTCCATTAGGAAAAGCCAACTGCCCGTTTTCATCAGAAAGGGCCAAACCAATCCTCTTCGTTCCATAATCTATGCCTAAAAATCTCATACAAAAATACTAGCACAAAAAAATATTTTCTGATATAATCGCTCCATGATGAATCCATATTATTCAGGGTACAAAACACCATTAATAGTAATTATTATCGCGGTTCTTTGGACACTTTTTTGGAAAGGTTACGCCGTCTGGACGACCGTAAAAAAAGAACAGAAAGGCTGGTTCGTTGTTTTACTTATTTTCAACACCTTAGGAATTTTGGAAATAATCTATCTGTTCGCCGTTGCCAAGAAGAAATGGTCAGATGTTAAAAAAGTTTTTTTAGGAATCGTGATGCCAAAAAGAAATACTAAGATAAAAACAGATAAAGCTCCCAAAGAAGAAAATAATTAAAAAAAATACAAAACTAAAATATCCCAGTACTGGGATATTTTAGTTTTTACTTGAAAAAAACCGTTAAATAAAGTAATCTGATTATGCGGAGCAAGGAGACGTGGCTGAGTGGTTGAAGGCACCTGTCTTGAAAACAGGAGACTCTTTACGGGGTCCGTGAGTTCGAATCTCACCGTCTCCGCGAGCAAGAGCGGGGTTATCCCGCACGAGGTGCGTAAAAAATCCATAAATGATGAATTACGCAAAGATAAAATAAAACACCCCTTAAGAGGTGTTTTATTTTATAACTTTAGTTGTTAGCTGTTCTCTATCATCTTCAACTCTTTTATCGTCTTTGGACCTACAATTCCATCGGCAGTAAGTCCATTTTTCTTTTGGAATTTCATAACTGCTGCTTTGGTGGCTAGGCCAAAATAGGTTGTCTCATGTCCTGGAGAACCTGCACCAGTTGTTGCTATTTGAGTAGCTGAATCTTCATTAAGAATCTTTTGAAGATTCATAACTTGTTCATTTCTCATTCCATATCTAAGAGTTTGTGTAAAGATATATCCGGCCTGTGATGCAGTTGAAGTTGAAGTAACTGAAGTGGTTGTTGGGGCAGTGGTAACAGTTGGGGTTGGAGTAGTAACGGTTGGAGTAGTAACGGTAGCATACTGACATAGAGATGGCTCACTGGTAGAGTAGGCATTATAGTTTAGGGCATTTGGATCTTTACAACCATAAGTGATGTAACCACCGCCAGAAGAACTACCGCCTCCGTTACTGATAGGCGTTCTATTTACAATAATTATATATTGCTGTATAGAGGCATTTTGGGCAGTAACCACTATGCTAATTGTGTTAGGACCAACATTTAATGGTAAGGAAACAGAAGCTGAACCGCTAGTGACAGGGATGGCATTCACTGTAACTGTGGCATGGGCTTCGCCTACTGTCGGAGTAACATTTACACTAGAAACACTATTAGGAACACTGTCAGCGTAAATGTATGTAGTCGGTGTAAAAACCGGACTCAAGGTACCAGAACTAATAGTAAGATTACTCAAAGTCGTATTACTGGATGGTACTGGGACCAAGTCTGGAATAGCAACGGTGTTGCCAATCAACGAGACATTTGTTTGCCCTAAAGCTCTTCCATTTAATACTGCACCGCTTTGCATTGCAATAGTCGAAGTACCTGGACCAGCAAGAATATTTCCTTCGAAAGTTGACCCCGCTTCAAGTGTGGTTGTACCAGCTACCGCCCAAAAGATATTAGAGGCCTGTGCTCCGCCACTTAAAATGATGCTCTTAGCAGAACTGATATCAAGATTCCCTGGTATTTGAAATATCCATACACCGCTCGAATTTCCTGAAAGATACATGTCGTTTGTTATGTTCACATTACCAGGAGCTGTGAAAGTGTAAACACCAGGTGTAAGTGTCGTTCCGGCAAGGTCACAAGTACCAGTAACACAAGCTCCAGCATCAAGAACATCGGTCGCTCTCCCCGTAGCGTCGCTGTAGGCCGCTCCCATATTAAGACTAGCTGTGTTTATATTCCCTGGAGTTGGAGTTGTGTAATCGTGTGCATATGCTTTCCCATTAACTAAAGAAGATGTCGAAAATTGATTAGAGGAATCCATTATTAATCCAAATCCAGTGATAGCTGTACTGGTAACTCCCGGACCTACCCCGATATTTCCAATAATTGATGTGGTTCCAGTAGTTGAGATTCCAGTATTAGATAATATGGCAAAATTGCTCGCTGTTCCAAGATTTACTGCTGTTGCTGGCGTGAACGTTCTTGCCAACCCTGCAACTGAAGTTGCTTGTGTTGCCTGTGCTTCAGCTAAAACGGTTACTGTATTGTCCGCACCCCCAGTTAAACCTGTTAAACCTGTAATTGTTACAACCGTATTACTTGTCCTTGTGAATGTTCCTGTAGCTAAGGGAGTCGCATCTGTTCCGGCAAAAGTGAAATCAGCTGCTACTATCGGAGCCGCCTTGAACGTCCCACCGGTCAAAGTTATGGTGACAGTGTTATTTGCGGCTGTCGTTGTAAATACTGCTGATGTTACATCCGTACTGGCTAAAACCTTTGAGGAGCCACATACAGTAATAACCACGAACGCCAAAATTAAAATTCCTAGACCTAATAGTTTATTTTTCATAAAAAAATATATTGATTTATAATTAAACTTATAATGCTTTAATTATAACATACACATTGTAAAAAAGTTGTCTACAGGCCCTTCTAAAGATGCTAGAGACGTATTAATAATTTATGCCTATTTTTTATTATTTTTGTTATAATAGAAAATATTATAAATTTAATGAATAAATAATTAATA
>Ga0181520_10006953_pt1 | contig 16958 bp, 10 predicted proteins | sample PEATcosm2014_Bin_29_FD_132451 | JGI IMG/M metagenome (GOLD analysis project Ga0181520, IMG submission 132451) | Peatland microbial communities from MTU Mesocosm Facility, Houghton, MI, USA - PEATcosm2014_Bin02_30_metaG | ecosystem: Environmental > Terrestrial > Soil > Wetlands > Peat | place... | reverse complement strand
CGCCGTAACCGGATCAGTGTCGGCGAAAATAGACCCCACTGCACCAGCCATCCCAATTGCCTGCGCGTCAGCCTGGAATCCCTGCTCTGCGGCCTCCGCCCCGGCCGTCTTCCGAAATGGCTGCGGCGTGCGACAAAGCCTTGCGCGGCGGCCGTTTACCCCGTAAAATGCGCTGTCGCGCCTAGAATGGCGCGCGGTGAATCGGTCAGGCGTGTTGGCGGCCGGAAACCGGCTGCGGCAGTGCGGGGGCAATCGACATGACGAAGCGCATTTTGGTGGTGGACGACGACCGCAACATCGGTCAAATCCTTCATGCGTCGTTCAGTTCAAAGGGCTACGAGACGTTGGTGTCGCGCAACGGCGAGGACGCGATCGCCAAGTTCCGCGAGTTGCAGCCGAATCTCGTGTTGCTCGACGTGCTGCTGCCGAAAATGAATGGCTGGGAAGTTTGCCGCAAGCTCAAAGGCACCGATTTGGGCGCGAAAACACCGATTATCCTGATGAGCGCCGTCTACAAAAACTACAAGATGCAACAGGATGCGGTCACCAAGTACGGCGCCGACGATTTCGTCGAAAAACCGTTCCAACTGTCGCGCCTCCTGGACAAAATCGAGTCGCTGATCGGCGCCGGATCGAGCGACGCGGTTCCCGTGCGGGAACCGGCGCCCGAAACCGAATCGGGCGCGCCAGCGGCCGAGGCTGAGGCGGCCGCGCCGGCTGCGCCGCCGCCGGACGTGAGCCGCGAGCCGATCATGATGGAAGGCGACCTGACGACGATCGGCATCGCCGAGTTGCTGCACGACATCTATGTAATGGGCAAGAGCGGCTACCTGCTGATCAGCCACGACGACATCGAAAAAGAAATTGCCATCAAAGACGGTTACCCGGTCAGCATCCGCACGACGCTCGAAGAGGAATACTTCGGCAACTTCCTGGTCCGCAAGCGCATCATCACGCCCGAGCAGCGGGACGAATCCGTCGAACGGATGAAAGAATCCGTGCGCCTGCAGGGCACCGTGTTGATCGAAATGGGCGCCATCACGCCGCATGAACTGGTCAAATATCTCAAGATGCAAATGCGCGAAAAGCTCTTCGAGATTTTCAGTTGGCGCGACGGCAATTACAAATTCAACGAAAACGACGACATCACCGGCGACGTCACCACCCTCGAGATGAGCACCGCCAACGTGATCAACGAGGGCGTGCGCCAGCATTTCGATCTCGACCGCCTGCTGCCGATCATCGACGAATGGCGCGCGAAATTCGTGCGGCCCGGCTCGAATCTGCACTACCGTTTCCAGGACATCGATTTCACGCCGCGCGAGCAGGCTATCGACCAGTACGTCGACGGCGTGCACACCGTCGGCGAGGCGCTCGGCGAACTCGACCTGGATCGCGTGCGGGCGCAGCAGATCATGTACACCCTCGTGGTCTGCGAAATGGTGGAATTGCACGACAAACCGCTCGATCGCGCCGAGACGCTGATCGCCCGCCAGCCGGACGTCGACGTGGACGCCGAATTCGAGGCCTCCGAACCGCCGGCGCCGCCGGAACCGCCCGAGCCGCCGCCGCCCAAAGCCGAGGAAGCCGACGAAGCCGTCGCGCCGCTGCGCCCCGCCGCGCCGCCCGCGCCGAAACCCGCCGCGCCGCCCCCGCCGAAACCCGCGGCGGCGCCGCCGCCCAAAGCCGAGAAGAAAGCGCCGCCAAAGCGTGCGGACGAGGAAGCCCCCGCGGCCGACGCCGATCCGCTCGCCGCGGACGCCGACGAGGCGGAACAACGCGCCCGCGTGCTGCGCGTATACAATCGCGTCTCGGACGGCGACTACTTTCAGATCCTCGGCGTCACCGACAACCCGACGGAAGGCGAGGTCCGCATCGCCTACCACAAGATCGCCAAGGAATTTCACCCCGACCGGTTCTTCGGCAAGGCCAGCGAAGAAGTCCGCTCGCAGGTCGAGGAAATCTTCCGCCGCATCACGGAAGCCTACGAAACCCTCAACACGCAGGAAAAAATCGCCGCCTACATCAAGAAACTCGACGCCGAAGCCGAGGTCGCGCCGAAGACCGACACGCGCGTCGAGGGCGTCAAGAAGATCATCATGGCCGAGCAGTTCTTCCAGAACGGCAAACAATACCTCAAGGACAAACGCTTCTCGCGGGCCGGCGCCGAGTTCCGCAAGGCCATCGAGATCAGCAGCAACGAAGCCGAATACCTGGCCTATTACGGCTGGGCGCTGTACAACGTCCCCAAGGAACGCGACCTCACGGCCGACGACAAGAAACTCTTCTCCGACCAATCGGAAAGCGACCTGCAATTCAACGGTCGCGAGTCGCTCAATCGCGCGATCCAAATCAACCCGCGGTCGGAGCGCGCGTATCTGTTCCTGGGTTCGGTTTACAAATCGCAAGGACTGAAGGAATTCGCCGAAAAGCAGTTCGAAAAGGCGTTGATTTGCAATCCGAATTGCATCGAGGCCTTGCGAGAATTGCGGCTGATCAAGCTGCAGGACCAAAAAGTCACGCAAAAGAAAACGTTCCTGGACAAGATTCGGCCGATTTTCAAGCGGAAATAGGCCGGCAGGAAGCGCACGATGGAAATCCTCAGAACCATCCTGGCGAAAATCGGGCAGTATCAGTTTTACGTATACTACGGCTGGATGACGGCGATCAGCGTCATGCTGCTGTGGGCCATCGCCCGCCAGCGGCGTTCGGCCAAACTGATGAAGCTGATCACGGCGAACTTCGAGAACCTCCGCGCGCGGCTCGACGATCTCGGCGTCCAGCTAAAACGGCAGACGCTCGAAACCGCCGCCGCCCTCGGCAAACAAATCAAAGACCTGCAGGCCGAGCGCCGGAAGGCCGACGACGACACGCGGGCGATCGGCGAACGCGTCGACAAAATCGGCGAAGCATTGCGCGACCAACTCCAGGATCTGCAGCAGAGCGTGGCGGCGTACGCCGCGCACGGCGGGACGGACGGCGACACGTCGGCGATTGTCGCGCGGCTCGACGATCTCGCCGATGAAATGGCCTGGTCGCATAGTTATTACAATGATTTGAAGGTGCTGGAATCGGCCGTCACGCATCTGGTCGGTCCGGAAAAGTTGCGGCAGCTCATGGAGAAGGAGCGCGCCGGCGCCAGCCCGGTCAGCAAAGAAGATTTGCTGCGCAAATAGCCGCGGCGATCAGCGCCCGAGCAGCTTCATTACGCCATCGAAGATCAGTTCGCTCGATTCGCCCGGGAAGCTGTGCAGTTCGCCCTTCCGTTGATAATAAGCGATTAGCGGCGCCGTGTTTTGCTCGTAAACCTTCAGGCGATTGCGAACGACCGGCTCGGTTTCGTCTTCGCGGACGATCAATTTGCCGCCGCATTTGTCGCAGATGCCCTCGACCTTCGGCGGCATGTATTTGACGTTGTAAATCGCCTGGCACGTCGGGTTCGAGCAGGTGCGCCGCGAGAGGATGCGGTCGAGAATGACCTGCTCCGGCACGTCGATGTTGATCACGCCGGTCAATTTGATCTTCAATTCGTCGAGAATTTTGGTCAACCCGTCGGCCTGCGGCACGGTGCGCGGAAAGCCGTCGAGGATGAAGCCGGCCTTGGCGTCGGGCTCCTTCAGCCGTTCCTTCATGATGCCGAGAATCAACTCGTCGGGCACGAGCCGGCCGGAATCCATAAATTCCTTGGCCTTTTTGCCGAGATCGCTGCCCGCGGCGACCGCGCCGCGCAGGATGTCGCCGGTGCTGATGTGCGCCGCCTGGACGGCGGAGAGCAGTTTCTTCGCGACGGTGCCTTTGCCGGCGCCGGGCGCGCCCAAAAGAATCAGATACATAAAAACCTCCAGCGAAGGGTGTTGGTTCGGGACGCAACGCGGAGCAAACTTAAGGCAAATCCCGGCGGTGCGCAATCGGCGCCCGCCCGCGATCGTTTGACCCCGGTTTTTGGGCGTCCGCCGGCCGACTTGGCGGCAAAAATGGAGCAACCGTCATCTTTTTCTTGACGGCGAACCGCAAGTAGCGTATTTGTCAAATCACCATCGTCTTTGACACCGAAATTCCGGCAACGTCCCGGCGGGGAGCGCTCCATGCATTGTCGATTCGTGTCGCTGATGATTGTCGTGATTGCCGTTATCGCCCTTGGGTTCGCGGGCTGCGCGGCGAAACGCGCGGTTTCGCCCGAAAGCCTGCAGCACGTTATCGATGCGGATTGGACGACCTACCAACGCGCCCACGGCGTTCCCGGCGGCGGCCTCGCGGTTTACCTCATGACGCCCAAAGGAAATTTTTACGCCGCCTCGGGCATGGCCGCCGGCATCGACCAAAACACGCATTTTCGCATCGCGAGCAACACCAAGACCTTCACCTCGGCGGCGATCCTGCTGCTGGCTCAGCAAGGGAAATTGGACATCGACGACACGATCGTCGCCGCGATTCCCGGCCAGACCACCCCCTATGTCCCAGATACGGACCCATACAACATCCCGTACAAAGCAACTATTACGATTCGCGAGTTGCTGTCCCACACCGCCGGCGTATTCGACAATGACAACGACATCATCCCCGCGACGTGTCCGGTCCCGTACGCGGGCAAGAATTATCCGCTGTGGGTCATGGCCGGCGATCCGACGCATCAATTTTCGACCGACGAGGTGGCGGGCGTCAACGCCACGTGCCAACTCAGCTATTTCGCACCGGGCGCCGATTTTCACTATTCCGACACCGGCTACTCCATTCTCGCCGAAATCATCGAGCGCGTTTCGGGAATGGCCTATGACCAATTCCTGGTGCAGAACTTGATGTCGCCCAACGGGCTCGCATCCACGTCCGTCGTCATGCTCGGGACGGACCAGACCCTCCCGCCGCCGTTCAATCCCGGGTACGTTTATCAGCAGGGCGTCATGACAGATGCGACCAAGGACAACATGTCGCTGCACATCGGCGAGGGAAACATCACGTCGACGCCGGCCGACCTGGCGCGCTGGATCAGGCGCCTCGTCCGCGGCGAGGCGGGGCTGAATTCCGCGACCGCGAACGAGATGACGACGCCGAGCGCGCAAAGCCAGAAGGACGGCGGCCACTACGGCCTGGGAATTTCGACCGTCGCCGGCCTCGGATTCGGCCACAGCGGCGCGAACCAGGGGTATTTGTCGTTAATGGTGTACGACCCAGCCGCCGACGTGGCCGTGATCGCTTATTTCAACGTCTGGGACGTCGCCAACCTGATGAACGCCCAATCCCAACTGTTGATGCAGGCCGCCCGCGACGCCCGAGCGGCCGTCGGATATTAGGGAGCCGAAAAGGAGCCATTCATGGTGCGCTGTTTTGCTGTGCGCTCGACCGTTCTCGCTATCGCCTTCGCCGCTTTTTGCCTCGCGGGCTGCACCGCCAAAAAAGCCTCGCACGCCGCCGGCCCTACGGCATTGCAGCGGGTCGTTGACGCGGATTGGGTCGCCTTCAAAAGCGCGAACGGCCTGCCCGGCGGCGGTGTCGCGGTGTATCTCGAAACTCCCAAGGGCAATTTTTACGCCTCCGCCGACATGGCCGCGGGAACCGATCAAAACACCCATTTTCGCATCGCCAGCAACACCAAAACGTTCACCGCCGCCGCAATCATGCTGCTGAATCAACAGGGCAAGCTCAATATTGACGATTTGATCGTCGCGACGATCCCCGGCCAAAATGCTCCCTATGCGCCCGACACGGCGTCGTACAATATTCCCAACAAGGCGAGCATCACCATTCGCCAGCTTTTGTCGCACACCGCCGGCGTGTTCGACGTCACCAATTCGGCGGTTCCGGCCGGCTGCGCCGCGGCGCCCGCGGGGCAGAACTACGTGTCGTATGTGCTGGCCCAGGACCCAAACCATCAATTCACGTTCGACGAACTGGTCGGCGTCGACGCCGAGTGCCAGCTTAGCGACTTCGCCCCGGGGGCCGACTACGCTTACACCAACACGGGCTTTTCGATTCTGGGCGAAATCGTCGAGCGCGTTTCGGGCCAGGCGTACGACCAGTTCGTAACCGAGAACCTGCTCTCGCCGAATGGGCTGGCGGCGACTTCCATCCCCATGCTCGCGACGGACCAGACACTCCCGCCGCCGTTCAGTCCCGGGTACGTTTTCAACAACGGCGTCCTGATGGATTTGACCGCGGCGAACATGTCGGCGCCGATCGCGACGGGCAACCTGATCTCGACGCCGGCCGATCTGGCGCGGTGGGTGACCCGCCTCATCGAGGGAAAGGCCGGCCCGGACGCCGCGTCCGTGGGCGAGATGATGACGACCACGCCGCAAAGCCACGCGGCGGGCAGCGACTACGGCCTCGGGCTCTTCCCGCTGCCCGGCCTCGGCTACGGCCACAACGGCGCGTTTGTCGGGTATTTGTCGCTGATGATGTACGACCCGACGGTCGACGTCGCGCTCATTGTCTACTTCGACGTATGGGACGATCCTGGCATGTCCGACGAATACAATCTGTTGAACCAACTCGCCTCCGACGCGCGCGCGGCCGTGGGATATTAACAAAGGAGCCCGGCATGAAACTTATTCGTTGCTTTGTTCCGCTTTGCGTTGTGCTTCTCCTGGTCTTGGGTTGCTCGTCGCACGCTTCCCATAACGGGGCCGCCGCGAACGGATTGACGAAAACCGCCACGTTCGAGGGCGGCGTCTTGTACACAACGTCGGGCGGCGGCGGCTCCGGCAAATTCTACGTGGCCTCGCTCGCCGGAAGCTGGGAGGAAATGGGGCGGCAATACGGCGGGCTGTTGGCCGGCCAGATGGCCGATTTTTACAACGTCGCGGTCAATGGATATTTCATCGGCAAGCAGGGCGCGACCTATGATCAGGTCCTCGCCGGGGCCCAGGCGATGTACGCCATGTATACGCCCGAGCTCGCGCAACTGATCGACGGCACGGCCGAGACTTCGGGGTTGGGCGCCGACAAGCAGAAAATCATGGCCGCGCTGATGGGCATGATTTTCGGCTGTTCGAGCATGGACGCGTGGGGCGCGTACAGCGCCGACGGCAGCATGGTTACGGGCCGCAACTGGGACACCGGCAGCGGCAAATTCGACGGCTTCGGCGGTTATCTCGCGGCCATCGTTTACAAGCCGAACACCGCGGGCGCGATTCCGTTCGTCGACGTCAACTACGTCGGCTCGCTGGGCATGCAAAACGGGATGAACGCCGCCGGCGTGTTCCTCGATCTGCAAGACGGCACGATGTCCGACCCGGGCGTCTTCAACCAGCGCGAGCCCGCTTGTTTCCGCCTGGTCGATTTTCTCCAGCAATGCAGTTCGCTCGCCGCGATGGACGGGCCGTTCTCGACGACCCGCCCCAACCTCGGGCTCATCATCAACGGTTCGTCGGCGAACGACGCGCGCGTTTATGAGTGGTCGGCGTCCTACGACACCAAGATTCGGCTCGGCGACGGCCTGCTCGCGGCGTCCAACCACTACATCGACCCGTCGTGGCAGAACCTGCCGCCGATCGGGGACGGCGCGCCATACGGTTACACCAAAGAGCGCCTGGCGAATCTGCTGGCGATGGCCGAAAAGTACAAGGGCAAGATCGATCCGACCGTCATGATGCAGATTTTCGACACGGCAATTCCCAACGGCGGCCCGTCGTTCCTCAACATGCCCGACTTCGAAACCTACTACCACATCGTCGCCGCGCCGGCGCAACTCACGCTGTGGCTCAAGGCGCCCGGGTGGTCGGGCTGGGAGAAAATGGATTTGCGGTCGCTGCTTACCCATTAAGCGGCGCTGCCGCCCGTTGTCAGGCGTTCAAGACGCCGCTATCGGTGTTGCCACGCGCGAGTTTTTCGTTGTATTGTCCGCCGTTCCGACGCGCCGCCCAATTCACGTGCCTGTGGGGCGGTCATCGCGAAGCGGCAGGAGGGTTTGTGGATCTGATTCATTGGGCGCTCGACATTTTTTTCCACATGGACAAGCACTTGGGCGAGTGGATCAATTTGTACCAGAGTTGGGTTTATTTGATCCTTTTCGTGGTGATTTTTTGCGAGACCGGTCTGGTGGTGACGCCGTTTCTGCCGGGCGACTCGTTGCTGTTCGCGGCCGGTACGCTCGCGACGCTGCCGAATTCGCCGCTGTCGCCGGTCTGGCTCGCGGTCGTGCTTTCCGTTGCCGCGGTTCTCGGCGACGCGGTGAATTTTACGGCCGGCTATCGCATCGGCCCGGTCGTTTTCACGCGGGAAGATTCGTTCTGGCTGAACAAGAAGCACCTGTTGCAGGCGCAGACGTTCTACGAGAAATACGGCGGCAAGACCATCATCCTGGCCCGGTTCATTCCGATTATTCGCACCTTCGCGCCGTTCGTCGCCGGCATCGGCAAAATGAAGTACCGGCGTTTTGCGTCGTTCAACGTCATCGGCGGCGTCGCCTGGGTGACCGCGTTCATCACGGCCGGTTATGAATTCGCCGGCACCGAAGTAGTCAAAAAGCATTTCCATTATGTGATCTTGGCGATCATCGTCATCTCCGTCATGCCGGCGGTGATCGAATATTTCCGCGAGTTGCGGAAAGCCAAGGCGGCGCCTGCCGCGTAAGCCCGCGCCGGCGGGGCCGGAGGCGGATACATGCCGTTCGTTTGGCCCAAGGCCGCGGCGCTCGTTTTCCCCGAGGCCGAGCAGGATCGCCTTTCGGCGCGCGGCGCGGGTGCGGTTGTGCTCGCCGCGTTCCTGCTGACGGCCGCCGGCCTAACGCTGCACCTCGCGTGGCGTCCGGATTTCAACAAGAACAGCGTCGACGGCTTTTACTACGCGACGCTCGCCCAAAATCTGGCCGCGGGACGCGGCTACACGACCGGCGCGTTTCCGCAGACGCTTTATTATCCGCTCTACCCCATCGCCATCGCCGCCGTTTACCTCGCGATCGGCCGCGTGGAACTGGCGGCGCACCTGGTCAATGTCCTGGCGCTCGGCGTTTACGCTTTTTTCACGTACGCGCTGCTGCGGCGGATTTTTGCGCGTCGCGATCTGGCCGCTGCCGGCGTCGTGTTGTCCCTGGCGGCGCCCGACCTGCTATATCACAGTTCGCTGATGATCACCGAGGCGCTTTTTTGCGCGCTCCTGTCCGCCGCGGCGTACACGGCGCTGGGCCTGGCCGAGCGGCCGGAAACGGAGAGCGGCCGCGCCCATTGGCTGCTGCTCGGCGCGCTGGGCGGGCTGTTGTATCTCACGCGGCCGGAGGCGATCGCCTACCTGGGCGCGATCGGCGCCTACCTGATCGCGCGCCGGCCCCGCTGGCGCGAGGCGGCGAACTGGGCCGTCGCGGCGGCGGCGTTTCTGATTTGCGTCTCGCCGTGGGTGATTTATCTGTCGCGCCTGAATCACACGTTCACGTTCTTCGGCAAGGCGGCGATCAATCTCGACATCGGCGCGATGCGCGGCGGCAATCGCGGAATCAACGTCGCCCACATCTTCAATGCCCCGGCCGCCGACGGCACGGGCGTGCGTCTGGAAGAGCCCGAGAAATTCGGGCGGCTGGCGACGGCGGCCGACAATTGGTTCGCCTACCCGCGGCATCTGGCCGAGCACTTGCGCCGGCTGGAACGGTTAGCCGGCTTTGCGGGCCTGCTCTTGCCGCTGGGCATTCTTTTTTTTCTGGTGCGTAGGCGCGGCTGGCAGTTGCTTTACCTCGCCGCGCTGGCCGCGGTTCAGTTGGCGATCCCGTTTTATTTCAGCGAGCCGCGGTTCGTCACGCAGGCGATTCCATTCGTGATCGCGGTCGAACTTGCCGGCGGGGTGCAACTGGCAGTCTGGCTGCTTTCGCGCGCGGGGCGCCCGGCGCTCGCGGCGGCGGCTGCGATCACGTTGACCGCGGCGCTGCTGGCCCCGATCGCGGCGCGGCATTACGGGTTTTACTTCGCGCGCGAGCCGGAATTCGAGCGGCAGCAACGCGAAATGCGCGCGCTTGCCGCCGATGCGGCGCAAGAGGGCGTCGATCTGCGCGGTCGCCAGGTCATCGCCTACCGCCCCTGGTTTGCCTTTTACACGGGCGCGGTTCATCGCGAAATGCCGAATTACGCCGCGCCCGACGAGCTGCCGCGCTATCTGGCCCGCAACCGCATTCCATTCTTGCTGTTGTCGCGCCTGGGCGACAACGACCTTTCGCTCGATTATCGGGCGATCGCCGCCGATCCGGCGGCTTTTGGGCTGCATCTCGTTGCGGCCCGGTCCGAATTTCTGCTGTTGCGCGCGCAAAATGACAATTCCGAACGCGAGCGCAGCCGAGGCGCCAAGGACGACGCCGCGCCGTCGTCGTGAGCGTCCGTCCATCCACGCGGGCTTCCGCGCGTCACCGGTTCGAAGAGCGAAATGAGGCCCATTTGGCGCAGGTCCGCGGCAAGTCTCGCGGCAACTACGCGTATTGCCTGCGCCGAAGGATGCGGATCGGTCAGCGAGTCGATGGTCGCCCAGTTGCTGAAGGCCGAAAAAAGGTGGGAATAATCGAGGCAGCGGATCCCGGCTTTTTCCAACGCTGGGATGATCATTCCCGCATCGCGTCCGGACCCCGGATAGAAAACCGTCACAAATGAAGGCGACCCGAAACGAGATCGAAATGTCCGGGCGGATTCAATAATTAGCTGTGCGGTCAACTCCCTGCAGTTGCCCCACATGGTGCAATTGGCGGGGCGGACGCGTTCGACCGCGTTGGCGGCCAGGGCGACGGTTCCTGCGGCGGTCAGAAAATAAAAGGGCAGTTGCCGGTCTTTCAGTCGGCGTGCGTCCGCGACGCGGCGGGAGTGGTCGGGAATAAAGACGTAAACGAGAACCCCGTCTCGCCCGCTGACTTCGGTCGAAAAATCATGAGTGTTGAGCGAGTACAGCATGTCGGACGGGCAATCGCCGCACTTGGCGTAATTATAGGCCTGACAATTCGGCGCGATTTTCTCGAATTGCGCGGGCAGCGTGTCTTCGTCGGCAAGTCCGTATCCGAAAACAAACGAGCAGCCGAAGAAAAGAACGAAACGGGTGGAGGCGTCTTTGGACGGCGAGGGCGGCGTGAACCGACGGTCGAATTCGTCCATACCGTTAAGTACGTCGAATATTGTTCTTCCAGAAAGGTGTTTTTTCCCCACGCAGTGAAAAATCTTCCGTGGAACGTGCTCGTGGCTCTGAGCGTACGCGGCCCGCTGGCTACGATCCGCGATCACGTTTTTCACTTGCAAGGATCCGACCTTGTCGGCGATGACCACGAGGGAGATCACGACCCCGATCGTGGTTCCGAAAAGCATCGCCAAGAATTTCTTCAGCCTGGATCTCGGCTGGAGGAAAAAAATGTACAAGAGCCCGTCGATGAGGCTGTTAATCGCCGCGTTCTTCAAGGCGTTCACCCAGCCGGCGCTTCGATCGGCGCCGATGTCAAACGATGCGTCGGACAGAATAAGGGGCGGCGGCAACCGGCGCAACAGCACACTTCACTCGTGGAATTGAATGGTGTATCCGGACTTCTCGACGGACTCGTGCGGCGAATTTTGAGCATGCGGCAGCCGCCCGCGGCGCCGCGAAACTCTGCCCGCGGAGCGGGCAGGCGCTCGATCGCCGGAATTGCGCGGGTGGGCTTCTCGCCTTGACGGACAAAAAAAAGCAGCCGCATAATGCCGGGGTCTGGGTGATCGTCCCGCCTTCTTATTCCGTGAGAGGCGTGGTCGCAAGATGGAGGCGTCATGGCCGAAAAACAAAGCCTTTCTTTTACGCCGGACCAGGTCTTCGCCAAGGCCAAAACGGGCGAACTGGAAGGCGGAAATCTCGGCAACATCAAGCTGCCGAAAGCCGACCTCAGCGGCGCTAAATTGCGCAAGATCGTCGCCGCCGGAGCGAATCTGCGCAAAGCCAATCTTTCGGGCGCGGATCTTTCCGGCGCCGACCTCGCCGACGCCGATCTGCGCGAAGCCAACCTAACCGGCGCCGACCTCACGGGCGCGGACCTCGGCCAAGTGAAAGCGAAAGAGGCCGACTTCACCGGCGCCAAGCTCGTGGGCGCGAAGGCGATTCAAGGCGATTTTGGCAAGGCGACGTTCAAAAACGCGGATCTGACCGGCGCCGACCTGTCCAAAGCCGTCTTTTACAAAGGCCGGATCGAAGACACGAAGCTGACCGGGGCGCAGATGCCCGAGGTCGAGGCCGCCGACGCGGATCTGCTCGGCGTCGACCTGACTGGGGCCGACCTGCGCGATGCGATCTTCCAGGAATGCCGCATCGAGCGCGTGCAGGCAACGGGCCTGACCGCGCACGGCGCGGATTTTTCCCTCGCCGAGATCCGCGGCGTCGATTTCTCGCGGGCCGCGCTGCCCAAGGCGCAGTTTTTCGGCGCGGTTCTGGAACACGTGAATTTCGCCGGCGCCGACCTCGCCGGCGCCGTGTTCAATGGCTCCGAACATAACGAAGTCACGTTCGCCGGCGCGGATCTGAAGAAAGCGTCGCTCAAATCGGTCTACGGCTACACGGAAGACGCGCTGCGGGTTTACCAGTCGCAGGGCGCGATTATCGACCTGTTCCTGTTCCGCCGCTTTCTGCGGCTGGTGCGGCGCAGCCTCGTCGCGAAGATCGTGTTGTTGGCCGCCGTGGCGGCGCTCGCCGGCAGCAGTTATCGCTATTTCGCCGACCCGTACCACTGGTCGTACGACGTCCTGCAAAAACGAGCGGAAAAACTGATTCACCAAGGGGATTTCGACAAAGGCATCCAACTCTATCGCGTCATCACGCAAAAATACAGTTCCGATCCGAATCGAGTCGCGACCGCCAAAACCTCGATCGCCGGCGCGTACGCGCAGCAGCGGAATTTTGATAAGGCGCTGGAGTTGTATCAGGATGTCGCCGCGACCTACGACGGCAATCCCGAGGCCGTGTTTGCGCTCGACGCCATGGCCCGCCTCTACGGCGACATGGGCGACGCCGAGAAAGCCGCCGCGATTTTTGAGAAAATCCGGCAAACCGAGGTCGATAATCCCGACGCCGAAGCGAACGCCGAGTTCGGCCTCGCCGATTTGTTGCGCAAGGCCGGCAAACAGGAAGAAGCGCTGGCCAAATATCTTGCCGTGTTCGACAAGTTTCAGTCCGAAGTGAACATCGGCAATCGGGCGCTCAGCGAGGCGGTGGCCGTCATGTGCGAACTCGACCGCCTCGACGACGCCGAAAAAACGCTGGCGCGACTGAAGGAATATGACAGCGGGTCGTCCAACGCCTGGCAGCGCATCAATGCGGAAACCGCGATTGCCCACGTTTTCGCGAAGCGCGGCGAGTTCGCTCAGGCGGAGAAGCGGTTCCGGGCCATCTACGACAGTTACAAGGATTTGATGCAATCCGGCGGGGCCGGCTTCAGTCTGGTGGAACTCGAAATGTCCCAGGGAAAGTACAAGGAAGCCGAGGCGCAAATCGCGGACATGCTCAAACGCGCCAATACCGAAGAGTTGCGGGACGAATTGCTGTATCGGCAGGCCCGACTCTACGAACAAATGGGACAGCCGGAAAAAGCGGTCGCCTTGTTGACGACGGAACTTCCGAAGATCAAAGACCACGCGAAATATTTCGACGCCGCCAGTCTGCTGTTGGAATTGTACGCCGCCAAAGGCGACGTGGCCCTGGCCGAGGGCGTCTACAACGGTTGCGCGAAGAAATTCGCCGACGACGCGGACCGCACGACCGGCTTGCGGCTGGCAATGGCTCGGATTTACGGCGCCCGGGGCCTGCCGGAAAAGGCGCGGGCGATTTACGCGGACGTGATCGCCCATTCGTCGAACCGCGAACTCGTGGCCACGGCCAAATCCGATTTGGCGGGCGAACTGCGGCGCGGCGGCGCGAACGAAAAAGCCGAGCAGATCTATCGCGAGTTGTACGCCGAGGTCGGCGACAGCTCGCGGGCCTTCGGCGCCGGCATGTCGCTGGTCGACTACTACACCGAAAATCAACAGTTCCCCGCGGCTCAGAAACTGTTGGCGGACATGGAGACGCGGTGGCGAAACAAGGCCCGGGAGCACGGCGACATCCAAATGCGGACGGTGCGCGTTCTGCAACAACTGGGCCAAATCGATGTCGCGATCGCCCGATTGAAGGCGCTGCTGCCGGAGTTGGAAGATCCGCAAAAACAATTCGAGGCCCAGAACCAGTTTCTCGATCTCTACCGGGTGACCGATAACCTCCCCGCGGCCGAGGAAGTATTCGGCGTCATTCAGCAGCGCTTCGGCCAGGACCTCGGGAAAATCGCCCGCGCCAAAGCGCTGATGGCGCAATTCTATGCGAACAAGGGATTGAACGAAAAAGCCGAGGCGTTGTACCGCGATATTCTCACGCAATCGGTCAGCGGCGACGCCGCCCTCCAGGCCAAGTTGGATCTGGCGAGCCAGTACCGGCGGGCCAAGGCGATCGACAAAGCGGAAAAACTGTATCGGGAACTGCTCGCCGGCTCCGTCGACACCTGGCAGGCGTTCCAGGGCGGCATCGCCCTCGCCGACATGTTCGCGGAGGAAAATTCCTTCGACGCCTCGGAAAAAGTCTTGGCGGAGATGAGCAAGAAATGGGAAGCGAAAGATTCGGAACGCTCGGAAATCATTCTCCATCAGGCCCGCTTGCTGCAGCGCCTCAATCGGCTGGATGAAGCAGCCGCGTTGCTGAAGAAAGAACTCCCGACGTTCAGCGATCCGCACAAGGCAATGGACGGCAATTTCCTGCTGATCGATCTGTGCGGCGCCGCCGGCGACCTGAAAGGCGCCGAGGAGAACGTCAAGAACGTCTTGAAATCCGTCGCCGGCGATCCGGATCGCACGGCGCAGGCCAAATGCATCCTCGGCCAAACCTACACGCGACAGGGACAAGACGACAAGGCGGAAGCCATTTTCCGCGAAGTTTTCACGCAATATCCCAATTCCACGGTGGCGATTCAGGCCAAAGCCGACTATGCCGGCGTGTTGCGTCGCAAAGGGGAAACGGCGAAAGCGGAACTGATCTATCGCGAGTTGGCCGCCAACCCCGCTGAAAACTGGCAGGTGTTCGCGGCGACCACCACCCTCGCCGACATTTATGCCGATGAGGGGAAGGCGGCGGAGGCCGACAAACTGCTGGACGACATGCTCAAGCGCTGGACCAACAAGGACCAACGAACCGAGATCGTCGTGCACCGGGCGCGCATGTACCAGAAACTGAACCGTCTCGACGACGCCCTCGCCTTGTTGCGTAGCGAGACCGGCAAGACGGCCGATCCCAGCCGGCTGACGGAAATGAATTTCCTGATCATGGAACTGTATGCGGCCAAAGGCGATCTGCACGCGGCGGAAGACGCCTTCAGTCAACTCGCCAAGTCGTTGGGCGGCCAGTCCGAGCAGATCGCCAACGCCAAGATGTCGCTGGCCCAGATGTATGTCAACCAAGGCCACGGCGAACGCGCCGCCGGTCTATATCAGGAGATCATCGCGAAATATCCCGACCTGAACATCGCCTTGCAGGCCAAGCTGAATCTTGCCAACGAGATGCACCGCGAAGGAAATGCCGCGCAGACGGAGAAACTGCTGCGGGAATTGCAAAACGACAAGAAAGAATCGTGGGAATCCTTCAATGCGGGGCTCGGTCTCGCCGACCTCCTCTCCGACCAGCAAAAATTCGACGAAGCGGACGCGTTGCTTTCCGAGATGCTGAAGAAATATGCCGCCAAACCCGTCGAACGGGCGGATGTCATCATGCGGCGGGCGGCGCTGCTGCAACGGCAGCAAAAACCGGACGTGGCGGCGGCCTTGCTCACCGAACAGTTGCCGAAAATCACCGATCACGTCCGCCGGTTTGAAGCGTACCGGATGATGCTCGAACTGGACCGGACGATGGACAACCTGGCGGCCATGGAGGCGTTGCAGCCGACTATCGCCAAGGAATTCGCGGGCGACGCCGAACGCTTCCCGGCGATCCAGATCATCTTCGGGCAGATGTACGCGGCCAAAGGCATGAACGACAAAGCCATTGCGCTGCTCCAGGAAATCGCCGCAAAAAACGGCCGCAGCGACGCCGGGTTCTCGGCGCGTCTGGAACTGGCCAATCTGCGCCGGCGCACGGGCGAGGTGGCGAAGGCCGAGCAGGGGTTCCGCGAAATGCTGGACGAGCCCGGCCTGCCGTGGCAGGCGTTTAACGCCGGGATGTCGTGCATCGACATGCTCGACGAGCAGGCCCGGCTGGCGGATGAAGACAAACTGCTCGCGAAAATGCGCAAGATGTGGACCAGCCCGGGCAACGAGCGGGCCGAAATCATCATTCGGCAGGCCCGCCTGTTGCGCAAATTGAAAAAAACCACGGAGGCCGCCGCGCTGCTCGAGGGCGAGACGGGGGGGGTCGGCGACCCCGGGAAAAAATTCGATGCCCTCATTTGTTTGCTCGAAATCTACAAGACCGCCGGCGACATGAAGAAAGCTGAGGGGGTTTTTCACCGGATCGAACAGACGTTCCCTGACGACGCCGGCCGGCTGCAGCAGGCGAAGGAGACGTTGAAGAGGTAGACAGAAGAGTTTCCTGCAAAAATCACTTTTTGCATCTACGAAAGCGAATTCGAGGGTTTTGCGAGATCATTTACTGACCCGACACCGACTGCGGATCCTCCCCTTGGCCCCTCTCCGCGTCGGGAGGGGTCGGCGCGGTGAGTCGCGGCATTGAGCCGGCATTGATGCAAGAGGCTCCACCGTCTTCCGACCGCTTTTAGGCCGAAGTTCCCGGCCAAGAAACTAATAAGTGGCTGATTATTCAGGGAAAATGCAGAAATCGGCGTTCCCGTTACTGGCTACACCTGCAGCAATTCGAAGGCGCGTTGCTGCAGGGTCGTCGGTTCGGTCAACTGTTCGAAGGTCGGCGCGTCAGGCGTGGTCTTGATCCGGCAGCGATTGCGGCACTGGGTGGCCAGCACGTTCAGCAACGTGTGGAAGCTGTGAACGGGCAGGCCGTCACGTGTGCGCTTGGTCCATTTT
>Ga0181520_10006952_pt1 | contig 16959 bp, 13 predicted proteins | sample PEATcosm2014_Bin_29_FD_132451 | JGI IMG/M metagenome (GOLD analysis project Ga0181520, IMG submission 132451) | Peatland microbial communities from MTU Mesocosm Facility, Houghton, MI, USA - PEATcosm2014_Bin02_30_metaG | ecosystem: Environmental > Terrestrial > Soil > Wetlands > Peat | place... | reverse complement strand
TGTCGACGAGTACCAGATCACGCCAACCGAGCCGTGCCAGGTGCCAGGCGAGGCTGTTGCCAACGATGCCGGCACCGACGATGACGGCGCTGGCCCTTCTCGTGGATTCACTCATTCGGGTCTCCTTGTTTCTGCGGTTTCGAACCTTCAGCATTCTGAGCGCCCCACTCACGCACCGCTGTCAGGTCAATCTCCTAGTGGAGTAATCGCTGAGCCGCGTGAAAAAGAACGTCTCGCATATGCGAACTTTGACCTACGCGGAAGTTCCGCGGAGAAAAGGCCCCTTTTTCGGGCTATGGCGATCGCAGCATGTGCCCGGCATGACTTCGCCACGGCCGCTCGACACGTCCACGCTTGTCAACTCCGCCTCAAGTTGGTCGATTGACAACTGCTTTTCGGTGATCGGCCATTCTCAATCGTCACCGAGGTCATAAGCCCATCACGTGCCACTTCCCCGATCACACCGTTATTCGCCAGCTGGCCCTGTGTGCTAGGCAAGTTTTGCCATCACGTGCTTCAAGACGGTGTAGTCCTCAAGCGCGTACATCGACATGTCACTGCCGATCCCCGACCGTTTGCGACCTGTCCAAGGCATCTCCGACGCGAGGGGCAGATGATCGTTGATCCACACTGTGCCGAACTGCAATCGCCGTGCCGCGTTGAGCGCTCGACCCACATCGCGCGTCCACACCGACGCGGAGAGTCCGTACTCGACGTCGTTCGCCCATTCCAGTGCCTGGCTATCGTCTGAGAAACGCTGCACCGTCACTACCGGGCCGAATACCTCGCGCTGGATGATCTCGTCCGTCTGCGCGACATTGGCTACCACTGTCGGCTGCACGTAGAAGCCTGGGCGCTTGACAGCTTCACCGCCAGCGAGCACACGCGCACCGCCACTGATGGCTCTCTCGAGAAAGCCCATCACCCTTTGCTGCTGGTCCTCTGATATGACGGGTCCCATCTCGACGTCTGTGCCCTCGGTGGGGTCGCCGACTTTGATGGACTCCACTCCCGGAATTAGTTCTTCGAGGAACTGGTCGTATATTCGGGGACCTGCGATTACTCTGCAGGCCGCTGCGCATTCCTGTCCGCTGTTCCAGTAGCCGGCGAGGCGAAGACCCGCCGCAGCTGCCTTCGGGTCCGCATCATCGAACACGATGAAGGGAGCCTTGCCACCAAGCTCCAGATGCAGGCGCTTGCAGGTGCTCGAGGCTCCGCGGAAGACGTCTTCGGCGGTGGCGTTGTCGCCGGTCAAGGAGACGATGCCGACGTCCGGGTGCTTCACCAGCCCCATGCCGACAGATCTCCCCTCGCCCATGACGAGGTTGAACACTCCGGGTGGAAAAATATCCTGCGCGAGCTCTGCAAGTCTCACTGATGTGAGGGGAGTCAACTTGCTCGGTTTCAGGATGACGACGTTTCCCGCCGCCAGCGCGGGCCCGATCTTCCAGATAGCCATCATCAACGGATAGTTCCAAGGAGTGATCGACCCGGCTATGCCGATGGGTTCACGACGGAACATCGACGTGTATCCCGCGACGTACTCACCGACCGAACGCCCCTCAATGCAACGTGCAGCTCCCGCAAAGAACCGAAGGTTGTCGGCGCAAAATGGGATCTCCGGCTCGGCCACAGTCCGTGGCTTCCCGACGTTGCGAGACTCGATCGCGATCAGGTCCTCGGTATTCTCCGTCAGTCTATCGGCGAGCTTGAGCAGCATCTCAGCCCGCTCGCCGGGAGTCGAGTCAAGCCATGACTTGAGCGCCTTCTTGGCGGCCGTCACAGCATGATCAACGTCGGCCGGGGTTCCGCTCGGCACGCGGGCTATGACTTCCTCATTTGCAGGATTGATCACGTCCATGCTGGCGCCTTCGACGGCGTCAACCCACTCCCCGCCGATGTAGTTCTGGTGAACCGACACTTGCGTATTCATGCCTTCTCCTAAGGTTGTTGGAGTATCGCCGGACTCCTAGGCCGTGGTGATTACGCGGTCCCCATGCACTATCTGGCTCAGCCGTCGGACCATGGCCGCTGGATCGTGCCCACCCCACACGTTGCGCCCGACTGCGACTCCCTGCGCGCCCGCGTCTATGCCTGCCTGCACTTGATCAAGAAAAGCTTGCTCAGTGGGCTGCGGATCGCCGCCAGCCAGGAAAATGGGCAGACCACACTGAACCGCCAGAGAGATTCCCTCCGGCGGACTTGGAATCGAGGTCTTGACCATGTGTGCACCAAGTTCGGCTGCGGCTCGCGCGCACGCGGCAATCGCGTCCGGGTCAAACGCATCGGGGTAGCTGGCCGTTTCAATGGGCATGATCTCGCACACGTACGGGACGCCCTCCGCGTCGCAGGCAGCCGCGATGCGAGCAGCTTGGGCCAGTGCAGGAAGCTCGTCGGGGCAACCTACCTGGATGAACGTGAGAACTGCGTCCGCTCCGACACGCCTGGCGTCCTCAAGCGTCCAGCACACGACGTGATCGCCTGCCTGGTAGGTTCCAACCGACATTGCCTTGAGGTCGAGCTTGAGTATCCGCTTGGCGTGTCCAAAGGCGTCGCCATGATCCCGCAGCGTCCCATAGGTGGTGATGAAACCGTCCGCGCCCGCAGCGACGGCCGTGGATATGAGGGCTCCACGATCCTCGAGCCCGCGAGTAGGCCACATGTACATGGGGTGGTCGATTGCAACGATCACGGCACGCGACCCGGTGAACAGCTCCGGTACGGTCATTAGCTCAAACCTCCTGGGATGAGAACGGTCTTCAGAACTCGTTGGGCGGCGACGTCTTCAAATACGTCGATTACGGTGTCCAGGTCGCAGTGGCCGGTCACGAGCGACTCGAACTTCAGAGTCCCCTCGCTCAACAACTGCCTGGCCTGTTCATAACGGCCTCGCTGCTCACGGGGCGGAACGCCTGCGGCCGTCGCGCCGACGATGGTCGTCTCTCCGTAGTGCAAACGATTCACGTCGATAACTGCTCTACCCCGGTTGCCGAATCCAGCGAACAGGACTAGGCGCCCGTGGTCGGCAAGGGCTTCGAGCGCCGGGTCTATCAGATCCGGGTCCCCGATAGAGAGGACAACAACGTCTGCTCCGTCGTGACTCCAGTCGCGTACCGACCTTTGCCACTCCTCCGCGCCCGAGGCGACCTCGGCGCCGAATTCAAGGGCAAGTTCGCGACGATCCGCACGCGGTTCCACGGCGTGTACGAACGCACCCGCATTGTTGCCTGCCGCCACCAGTTGAAGGCCCATCTGGCCGGCACCCACTACGACAAGACGCTCACCGGTCACCAGTCGCGCCTGGTCGTGCAGTGCGTGCAAACAACAGGTGAGCGGCTCGACGAACACCGCCCGATCAACTGGTACCTGGTCGTCCATGGCTAGCGCTCCGTAGGACCATGGTTTCGGATCGGTGCTGAGCGTCGCGTACTCGGCGTACCCCATGTACGTGTCGCCATAGACCCGCTGCCCGACCTTCCATCCGACCACTTCGCCTCCGAGATCCTCAACTCGGCCGATCCATTCGTGACCCGGGTTGAACGGGTACGTGCCGTCGTTCACCCCAATCAGGTACTTACGGACGTCGGTTGGACATACTCCGCAGGCTTCGACCCGAACCAGAAGCTCCCGAGGGCCTGGCTCCGGCACCGGGATGGTCTCTAACCGAGCATCACGAATGCCATGTAAGCGGACGGCGCGCATCATTCTCATCATGGGTCTCCATCGGATCGGCTGATATTTGTCAGCATGTGCATCTGGTCTGAAAGGGCTTTGTAGAGCTGCCGGTACACACCATAAATCCGGTCATATTGCTCACTTCGGTGTTCATTCGGCTCCAATGCAGCGCTCACAGCAACTCTAGGTAAGTGGCCGATAGTGCGCAAAGCGAGGCGGCAGGGTCCGATCGGTAAGGATCCATCCTCAACGATCTCGATCGGCGCGCGCAAAGCATCGCTCGTCGACTGAACCAACGCCCTATTTCGCGAGCCGCCACCCCCGGCGCGCCAGCCGAGCGGGCTCGCATTGATCATGGCCAGTCGATCCGCGTGATCACGGACACTCAGGACGACACCGTCAACCACCGCTCGATAGACATGTTCCTTCTTCGTCTCGGCCGACAGGCCCAGCAGCAAGCCGCGGGCCGAGGGGTCGTGCACCGGACTGCGCGCGCCAGACAAGTATGGGAGAAAGACGAGCCCAGCCTCGACCGGAGAGAGGTTACCTATCGATGCCTCCAGCGCATCGTCGAATGTTTCCTCCGCACCGATAAGCTTGCGCGCCCAGCTCAGTGCCGACCCACCGTTTGACGTCCAGCCACCTACTAGCACGCCTTCGCCCAAATGTGGCGACGCGACCAACCCGTGAAGGTCGTTTGGCGCAGTCGCGTTGACGACACCGATGATCAACGTCGAACCAAACAAGACACAGGCGTCGCCAACGCTCAGTGTGCCCGTCGCAGCAGCATCGGCGTACGAGTCGTATGTGCCCACCGACACCGGGACACCTTGTCGCAATCCGAGGAGTTCCGCCCACGCGCCAGTGAGCTGACCAGCGGCTGACAGGGGGTCCTGAGGCTGAGGCACCGCTATGGGACATTGGAAGCCGTCGAGCAGATAGTCGAGCGCGGTGATGGTGTCCATCGTCGGCTTGCCAGTGAGATGGCTCACGATGAACCCGGTTGCGTCAAGCGCCCAGACGGCCCGCTCCCAGCGTGAGGGTTCCGAGTCCCGCCACCAGAGGAGTTTCGGGATGGCGTGGTCGTGATTCAAGCGGTCGCCAGTGAGACCGAGCCGGGCGGCAATCTTGCATCGCTGCTCTTCGGCACGGGTGTCCAAGCTGAACAGCAGTGCCGGCGTCACCGGCTGTAGGTCTTCAGAAACCAGCACGGGTGCCGGGCCAAGCGCTGAGACACCGACGGCCTCGATGCACCGCGGGTCTATCGCGGCGAGGGCGTCGCAACCGGCGAGCGCTACCCTCCCGAGCCAGTCGTTAGGTTCTTGTTCGGCGCGACCGAAGCCGGTTTTAGTCGGGACCGGGTAGCGATCGCTCGCTGCAATGACCTTCCCACGCTCGTCCATGACCGCAGCGCGGATGCCGCTGAGACCGAGCTCGATGCCAAGTACGAGAGTGTCGGTCATTCCGGATCCACGGGCGCGGGATATTCCTTCGAGCCCTCTGGCATCGTTGGCATATCAGCTATCAACCGGACCGTATAGGGGTGACTCGGTCGCTCAAGGACGTCGGTGACCCTTCCAGCCTCGACCATTCTGCCCTCTGACAAGACGATGCACTCCTGCGCGATGCTCCTCACGAGTGCCAGGTTGTGGGTGATGAAGATCATCGAGAGATCGTGTTCGACCTGCAGTCTGCGCAGCATCTCGACGATCGCGGCCTGAACCGAGACGTCCAAGGACGAAGTGATCTCGTCGCAGATCAGCAGTTCGGGTCTCGCCACGAGTGCGCGGGCGATCGCGACACGCTGCCGCTCGCCTCCGGACAACTCGTCAGGGTAGCGCTCAAGGTAGCTGGACCCGAGTGAAACATCCTCCATCGCTTTGAGCACCTCTCGTTCGACGTCCGCGCGCGGGAGGTGGAAGAAGTGCTGCACCGGCTTGCTGACGATCTGGCCGATCGTCTGGCGGGGGTTGAGCGCGAGATAGGGGTTCTGGAAGATGTACTGGATCCGACGCAGGAGGTCGAGGTCTCTGGCCTTCGCGTCGGGCTTCAGATGTTTGCCGTCAAGCGATACCTCTCCGGTCCAGTTGCGATTCAGGCCTGCTACACACTGGGCCAGTGTCGTCTTGCCGGCGCCGGACTCACCGACGACCGCTATGCACTGTTGTTGGCGGACCTCCAAATTTACGTTCGAAAGTGCTCGGTGATCGCCATAGAACCCACAGAGGTCACGCACCGACAATTTCGGCTGGCCGGCGTGTGGAGCCGCGGCAGGCTGTGGCCGGTGCCGCAGGTTGAGTGTCAGCATCTCATTCGCCCTGAAACACCGAACGATGCGACCGTCCACTTCGACGGGATCGGGAGTACGCAAAGCGCACGCATCTACTCGCGACTCGCAACGGGGCTCAAAGGCGCATCCGGTTGGTCGATGCCCGATGCGCGGTGGCTGTCCGCTGATGCCGTGCAGGACCTCGCTTCGTCGTGGTGACGGGATCGAGTCGAGCAGCCCACGCGTGTAGGGATGGATGGGGGCGGCAAAGGTCCGATCGGTTTCGCCCAGTTCTACAATGCGGCCGCCGTAGACGACGGCGACATTGGTCGCAACGTCACTGACTACAGCGAGGTCGTGGCTCACGTAAACGGCACCAGCTCCGTAAGAATGACAAAGCCGCCGCACCGTTTCGAGGACGTGACGCTGAATGGTCACATCGAGTCCCGTCGTCGGTTCGTCCAGCACGATCATGCTCGGACGACAAGCGAACGCAATTGCCAACGCTATCCGCTGCTGCTGTCCCCCAGACAGCTGGTGGGGGTAACGCCGGAGCATCTCCTTTTCTGGAACTATGTCCACATCGCTTAAGACCTGGCTGACGCGATCCCGCAGGTCATCAACACAGCCGGGATGCACACTTAAGGCCTCTGCCACCTGGGCACCTACGCGGTGAACTGGGTTCAGCGCGCTCGCGGGATCCTGCGGCACATAGGAGATCTCAAGTCCCCGTAAGCGCCGCAGGTCCGATGGACCCATCCCCAGGACGTTCCGACCGCCCAGTCGCACACTCCCGCCGCCGATCCGTAGCCCGCGTCGAACGTGACCCAGCAGAGCCAGAGCGATGGTCGTCTTCCCCGACCCGGATTCGCCCACGAGCCCAAGTACCTGCCCTGACCCCACTGTGAAGGAAACCTCGTCGACCACTACCGCGTGGCCGTCCGACGTCGTCACCAGCAGGTCGCTGACTTCCAAGCTCGACCCCACACCGCGACCCGCCGTCGCGGGAGCGCCGCCATTACTGAGATGCTTCACGGGACGCCGCCCGCGTCCACGAGGACAGTCGTTGTCTCTTCAGATCCGTCGACTACACCGACCCCGCTTCCTACAAGGGCTATCTCGCTCCGCCGGCCAACAGCACCCATCGCGACGCGCGCCACTGCGTCACCGAAAGTGTTCACGCCGATTGTGAGCACCGCTATGAGGATGGCCGGAACCACCACGCCCCATGGGTTCTGCGCCAAACCGACCCGGTTCTCACTGATCATGTAGCCCCAGTTAGGAGCCGGGGGTGGTTGACCAAACCCGAGGAAGGAGAGTCCTGCCATAACGACGATGGAAAAAGTGAGCCGCAAACCGAACTCGACGACGATCGGCGTAATCAGGTTCGGGAAGATCTCATCGATCATGATCCGATGAGGCCTTACGCCGTTTAGCTCCTGAGCTTTGATGAACGGCCTTTCACACACGCCCGCGGCGGTTCCGTAGCTGACGCGTGCGACCTGGGGGACGTGCGAAAGGGCGATCGCCAGGACGATCAGCCAAAGCCTGGGTCCGACAAGGCTGACCAGGAGCAGAGCAAAGACGAGTTGCGGAAAGGCGAGGATCACGTCGGCAAGCCGCATGATCACGGTGTCGACAGCACCGCGCAAGTACGCCGCCGTAATACCAGCCATTGCCCCGAGGGCGACGCCAATGGTGGTAGCTGCGACTGCCATTATCAGAAGCACCCACCCACCCTCCAGGACCCGACTGAGGACGTCTCGGCCCAGCGTGTCCGTTCCGAGAAGTGCTGCCGTAGAAGGCGGGGCGTAGGGCAGTCCGACAAATGCCGTCGGTGAGTACGGGGCCACAAAAGGCCCGATTGCCGCAACGGCAACGATAAGTCCTGCCAAGGAAAGCCCGATCTTGCCTCGCCGGGTACGCGCGGCTCGCCACAGGACGACGCCCGGACCGATGTGCCGGCGCTGCGTCTTGGCTCCGCGCTCCCCCACTTTCCGCACCGACGTCATCGCGCCTCCCGGCGGCGCGGAGTCAGCAAGAGCACTACGACATCGGCCACGATATTCACCACCACGTAGAAAGCGGCCAACAACAGGACGATCGCTTGAATGACAGGAATATCCCGCGCGGACACCGCGTTGACCAGGCCCTGCCCTATGCCCGGATAAGCGAATGCCTCCTCCACGATGACAATCCCGCCTGCGAGGTAAAGGAAAGTGAGCGCCGTCACCTGCACGATCGGCGGTAGCGCGTTGGGCAGCGCGTGAACGAGCAGCATCCGGCCGCGCGGAACACCTTTGAGGCGTGCCATCTCACAGAAGTCGGACTCAAGCGCCTCGATCATGGCCGCCCGAGTCATTCGAAATATATAAGGCACCACTATGATGACCAGTGCCGCGACAGGCAGAATCATGAGCTTCGGCGCATTCCAGGGGTAGGTTCCTGGTGCAAGAACCGAAACGCCCGGAAAAAAGTGCCAGACGACTGTCGAAAGCAAGATCACCAGCGTGATCGCGACGACAAACTCTGGTAGAGCGATGGTCGCTAGGGCGAAGCCTGAAACGGCGTCGTCCAGTTTGCTGTCTTTGCGGGCAGCGGCCAGCACGCCGAGCAGGACGGCAACTGTGGCACCGACCACTCCAGCCGCAACAGCGAGTACAGCTGAGTTGACTAACCGAGGCTTCAGCAACGTCCAGACCGGCACGCCGCTAGCGATCGACGTACCGAGGTGGCCGGACAGGACCCCGGCCACCCACGATACGTACTGAGCGAACAGACCTCGGTTGAGGTGGAGCTGAATCTCCAGGCTGTGAACCTCGGCAGGCGACGCATTGTGCCCAAGAACCGCGTATGCCGCGTTGCCCGGAAGGACCTCGGTGGCCCAGAAGATGAGGATAGAGACGATCACAAGGGTGACAATCCCCTGCCAGACGCGACTCACGAGAAGTTGAACCAGTGGGCTTCTCTTACGCCACGTCCTCATCGAACGAAATAGCCCCATGTTCGTCGGTCCCAAGAAGTCCGATTGCTGTCGTCAGTCCATCCAGACATTCGAAAGGTCGAAGCCACCGAGGGGATTGCTCGTGTCGCTCGGCGTAAGCCCATGCACATGCTTGGTGAAACCATCGATCGACGGGATGAAGTAGGGAACGATGTAGCCGCTTGCTTCACCGTTGTACTCCAACGTCTGCATTTCGTGGATCAGCTCTGTGCGCAGGCCGTCGTTGACGGTCGCGTTCGCCTCGTTGAAGAGCCTCGTGTACTTGGCGTTGTTCACGTGGCACTCATTGAAGACTGCCCCCTTGATGAACGTCTCCTGAGCGTTTGGCAGATATGGGTAGTAAGTCCACACATCCTGCGCAAAAGTCCACTTCAGGTAATTCGGACCGTACAGGGTCGAGACAGGCACCTGCTGAAGGTTCACCGTCACTCCGGCAGCAGAAGCTTGCTCGGCGAACACCTGGGCTGCCTTGATCGATCCCGCACCGATGTCCGAAGTGACCAGGGTCACCGTCAAGTGCTCGTGACCAGCCTGCTTCAAGAGGAACTTTGCCTGCTCAATGTCCGCGTGGCGCTGCGGCAACGCGTGATCGTAGGACGGATCAAATGGCGCGAACAGGTCGTTGCCGATAAGGCCGTACCCTCCGAAAACCAGGTCCAGCATCTCTGGGCGGTCGACCACCAACCTCATCGCCTGCCGCACCCGAATGTCGTCAAACGGAGGCTGGTCGACTCGCATTGTGAACGGCCCGTACGCTCCACCGTTCTCCACTAGGACGTCGCACCCGCCGGTCTTGATCGCCGGGATGTCATCACCCAACAGCGCCCCTATCAGATCGAGTTGCCCGCTGATCAAGCCGTTCACCTGGCTCGTATCGTCGGCGTAGTCGCTTATCACGACCTTGTCGACGTAGGGCAACCCGGTCTGCCAGTAATTGTCGTTCCGGGTAAACGTGCTCTGTTCACCCGGTGTGAACGATTCGAACTTGAAGGGGCCCGTCCCCACGCGGACCGTCTCGGGATTGGAGCCTTCCGGGATGATGAAGAACTGATAGCACGCCTGAGACGCAAAAAAGGATTCGTAGGGACTATGGCAGGGGACGCGCATAGTCCGCGAGTCGAGCTTCTTTATGTTTGCGACGTCTACTGGACCGAGAAGCACGAATCCGGTCAGGGGATTCTTCGGGTTGGCGACAAGCTTATAGGTATAGATCACATCATCGATGGTCAGGGGCTTGCCGTCATGGAAGGTGACACCTTCGCGAAGTCGCACCGTCCACTCGGTTGCGTTCGCATTCGGTGTGAACTCTTCCGCAAGTGCAAGCTGCGGTTGAGCCTGCTTGTCCAGCGCAGTAAGGGAGTCGTACAGCTGAAACACGCGCAACCCGTCCATGTTCGTTGGCCAAACCAGTGGGTCAATCGTGTCGTCGGCTCCGCCGCTCGTCATCCCCACTCTCAGCACTCCACCACGCTTGGGGGTCGCGGACGTACTTCTCGACGAGGGGCCAGCGGCTGCGCGGTTTCTCGGGCCTAAGACCTTGGCACCTGCGAAGAGGCCGGCCCCCATGGCCGCTCCCTTGAGTACGTCACGCCGGGTATAGATGCTCTTTCCCGAGCTTGGAGAAACGTCTGCTTGTGGTAGTGCGCTCGTTCCAGCTTCCTGGTCTTTGTAATTCATATTCCATCCCCATTCGGTTTATGATTGACACGCTGCAGGTTGAGATTGCGGTAGAGGGTCGCCCGGAATCGGTACCGCGCACCAATGAAAAGCACGCGGCTGAGCTCGATAGGGCGGTCGCTGGCGCCATACGTTGTGCCGACAGCAAGCAACAGCGGAGTTCCGGGCGCGACCTCCAATTCCTCAGCGTCGTCCGGTTCGGCGGCGATCGCCTGGACAGCGAAGTCGCAATGGATCAGCCGAACGCCATGGTGCTCGAGCGTCTGGTACAGCGAGGCGGAGGCGAAATCGACTTCGAGCAGTTCCCGGCAGATGTCAAGGGGCAGCCTCACGTGGTCGAGCGCCACCGGAACATCGTCGAGCCTTCGTAGCCGCCGCATCTCGAACAACGGGGTCCCCGGAGCGATGTCGAGCTGGTCTGCCTCGTCCAAGGACGCCTCACGGACCTGAACGGTCACCGGTCGCGAGCTGGCGCGCAGTCCGCGCGCGACCGCGAGCTCGGTCAGGCTTTGGAGCATGTTGGGCAGCTCCCCGAGCAACGAGTCGGCTACGAACCACCCACGTCCGTGAGAAGGCACGAGTAGACCCTCTTGGGCGAGTGTGTCAAGGGCTTTACGTAGTGTCACCCGACTGACCCCGAGCTGCTCGCACATAGTCCGCTCGGGGGGAAGGGGCGACCCTGGCCGAAAACCACCACGATGGATCTCGGCCGTGATCGCAGACGAGACTTCCCGATACAGGGGCTGCGACGAAACTTCGGTTCGACTGCCGATATCCGGCAACTTGGCCACAAGCGTGAACGTACAGGCATCCCGGCTGCGCGTCAAGACTTCTTAATACCACTGGTTCGGTGAGCAATGGCGTCGACGCGGACGGACTTTCTTGTCGAAGTGAAATTCGATCCAGAACCCAAGTCCCGCCAAGATGGCATTTTATGACTCTGACTAGGTCAGATACCCGATCATCTGTGCGACGGCAGGTCTGTTCGTTCGGCGACGGATTCGGTTCCAGGCTGGAGACGGTGCTTGTGAAGCGAAGCACAAGTGGTATCAGCTGGTCTTGACACGACTTGGTGAGGGGGATAGCTTCAGCGGCGCTGCTCAGCTGGCAATTGTCGAAGGAAATGAGAGAAGTCGATGGAAATGCGTGAGAGTCGGCAGATGCCGCTCCAGCCGCCGGCGATCCGTCCGGAACTGGCCGCGCAACGAAGGCTCCAGTTTCCGATCGGAGCTGAGATCACGCTGCGCGATCTCGAAGGCTACGAAAGTGGCGTCCACGCCCAGCAGCGGCTTCGCGAACACGAACCAGTGACCTGGTTCGACGAAGTGCAGGCGTGGCTCGTCACCTCGAGAAGCCTGGTCGAGGAAGTGTTGAGCGCACACGACCGTTTCACCGTCTATGCGGAGCCGAGCTTCGTGCGAACCGTCCTCGGTGATCACATGCTCTCTCGCGACGGTGACGACCACCGTCATCAGCGCGCTCCCTACGATCCCCCCCTGCGCCTCCGCTCAGTGCGACAAAACTACACCGAGTTGATCAGCGAGCTTGCTGACGGGCTTCTCGCACAACTCAGGCGACAGAATTCAGCAGAACTTCGGCCTGCCTACGCAAACCCCCTGGCAATAACGGTCGCGGGTCGCGCCCTCGGACTCGCTTTCGACGACATAACCCAGGTGTCCGAGGCTTATGACGTATTCGCAGAACGAATGGTCGATTACGCAGGTGCTGGCAGCGACATAGCTCCGACCCGTGCCGCCCTCGACAGCCTTGTCTACCGGAACCTCGACCGGATCCGCAAACATCCGGACACCTCGATCATCTCATCCGTGCTGACCTCGGAGAACCCCGATCTGCGCCAGTCGGACGACGAAATCGTCGCCAACGTTCGGATCCTGCTGTTCGGCGCGATCGAAACCGTGACTTCGATCATCCTCAGCACCACCTGGGCACTGCTGAGCCACCCAGAGCAGCTCGATGAAGCCCTGGCAGATCCGGACCTGTTCTCCGCGGCGGTCAACGAAGCTCTGCGATGGATTTCCCCGGTGGGACATTCGGAGCGGTGGGCAACCAAGGACACGCAGTTGGGTGGGGCAGCTATCCAACGCGGTGAGATGGTGCTCCCCAGCCTTGCCGCTGCAAACAGAGACCCAGCTTTCTTTCCTGACCCGGACGCTTTCAACATCCACCGCGACAACGCTCGCCACCACGCGGCCTTCGGGCGGGGCGAACACCACTGCATCGGCCTCAACCTCGGCAGTCTCGAAGCGCAAATCGCGGTGGAGCGGTTGTTCAACCAGCTCCCAAATCTCCGTCTCGACCCGGACCGTCCCTGCTTTCCGACGGGGTTCGGGTTTCGCAGTCCCAGGCAACTACAGGTGACGTGGTGAGTGATCCTGGCATGAGACTGGTGCCCGTCGTCATCAGACCTGAACCCGGGCGGATTGTCTCCTTGAAAGCAGGCGACCAGACGGTCGCGGTGGCCAATGTTGACGGAGAGTTTTTCGCCTTCCCCGACTCGTGCACCCATGAGGAGTGCCCGCTGTCCGAAGGCGAGCTCGACGGCCACGTGGTCATCTGCGACTGTCACGGCGGCATGTTCGACATTCGCACCGGTGAGCCCGTCGGCGGCCCCGTCTACGTAGCACTTAGAACCTTCCGCGTCATACGAGCCGGTACCGACCTGAACGTGGCCGTCGACGAGCATCAGTCCCCGCCGTGACCCACAAGATCGCAGATCCCGCGAGCGCGTCCATTCCGGGCAAGCTCGCTGCGCCCGCCTGAACTGACTTCTTGATGGCCCAGCCTCCGAACGCGCCCGCACTCTCCGGCGAGCAGTTCCTAATCAAGGTCGGGGCACTTTCGCCGGACAACGTCATGAAGGGCCACCTGCTCCGCGCGCACTCAACTGTCCCCGCGGCAAAGAGCGTTGCGCGATGACGGATAGTTCTCAGTACGCACTCACCGGCCCGCGTATCGTCCCCTCTATTTGCGCACTCGGCGCCAGCAAGCCCCAAAGCGGACGATGTCTGCGAACCAATGGTCCGTGGGTTCTAGGCAGGTCTCCGGCGACGGCGCCACGCGCCCACTCGCGCTCAACCCGCAAGAAAGCGAGAGATACCCCAAGATCGCGTTCGGACCACACCAGCAAGTGAGGAAGGATTGAGCGATGACGACGTCAAAGGAACGCCTACAGGAGGCACTCGAACATCGCGAGCCGGATATGGTGCCCCTGGACCTAGGTGGCACCGGCGTGACCGGGATGCACGTCGATGCGGTCTATCGGCTTCGCCAGGCATTGCAATTGGACCCGCCTGGAACACCCGTGAAAGTGGTAGAGCCGCTACTGCAATTGGGAGAAATTGGAACGGACCTCGCGGACGCGCTCGGCGTTGACGTGACACCACTCGGGTCGCTGACCACCATCTTCGGCTTTCGGAACGAAGGTTGGAAGAGTTGGACGACTTTCGCTGGTACGCCAGTGCTGGTTCCAGAAGGATTCAACACCGAACCCGAGCTCAACGGCGACATACTCATCTATCCGTGCGGCGACAAGACAGTGGCGCCTTGTGCGCGCATGCCACGGGGAGGTCTTTACCTGGATGCCTTAACGCGTCAGGACCCCATCGACGACGACCACTTGCGTGTAGAGGACAATCTCGAGGAATTCACCCCAATAACCGACGATGACCTGGCATACCTGAAGACGGAATCTGAACGCCTACAGGCGACCAACAAGGCTGTCGTGGCAGAATTTCAGGCCTCTTCCGCCACAAACTTCGGCGACATCGGTCAGGTCCCAGGTCTGGATCTCAGGTATCCCAAAGGGATTCGTGCGGTTGACGAGTGGTACGTGAGTCTGGGTGTTCGCACCGATTACCTTCATGAGGTTTTCGGGCGCCAATGTGAAATAGGCCTTCAGAATCTCGAAAGAATCCACGCAGCCGTTGGCGAACGAGTCACCGTTGTGGGCGTGAGTTACGCAGATTTTGGGGCTCAGCAGGGCCCACTCATTTCGCCTTCCACCTACCGCAAGTTGTTCAAGCCCTTCCACGTCAAGGTCAATGACTGGGTTCACACGCATACGACCTGGAAGACCTTTATTCATTGCTGCGGGTCAATCTGGCGTCTATTGGATGACATTGTGGATGCCGGATTTGATTGCTTGAATCCGGTTCAGACATCCGCTGCGGACATGGATCCAGTAGCGCTGAAGCTCAAATATGGGAGTCGGATCACCTTTTGGGGGGGAGGGATAGATACCCAGAAGGTGCTTCCCTTCGGCACTCCAGACGAGGTGCGGGCCATGGTTAGAGAGAGGATGCGTACCTTTGGACCAGGCGGAGGCTTCGTCTTCAGTCCGATTCACAATGTGCAAGCCGGAGTACCGACCGAGAATCTGCTGGCACTTTACGAGGAGGTGGGCCTGTGCCGGCGCTATGTCTTGGGCTAACCGGCGGTTCCCGCAGGTCCGCGCAGCGAAGAACAGCGCTGGCGTTGGCTGGAGCTTCTCAGGCAGCGACAGCTAGACAGCCGGAGGTCGCCTATTCATCTGGGTGAAGAGCTCGGGGGCACGCCAGGCTCGACAAGAATCTCCCTCAGACCGCTTGCCCCTCTCTGTTTTCGCACTTCAACGCACTGGCCGGTGCCCTGTTGCAGCGCCCCGAGCGGCAGATGGACACATCGAGGCGGTAGGGTCTCGCCAGATGACACTCGATGCCACTGACGCTTCGTTCGAGAACGACGTACTCGTCCGCTCCGACACGGTCCCGGTCATCGTCGACCTTTGGGCACCTTGGTGCGGCCCGTGCAAGACGCTCAGCCCGATCATCGAACGTGTGGTCGAGGCGACCGGCGGCGCGGTCGAGCTCGTGAAGGTGAACGTCGACGAGAACCCGAGGATCTCGCAGAGCTTCCAGGTCCAGTCGATCCCGGCTGTGTTCGCCATCTCGGAACGCCGCGTCGTCGACCAGTTCATAGGCGCGCTTCCCGAAGCCGCGGTGCGTGAGTTCGTGAGCCGGCTGCTGCCGCCCGCGAGCGAGGCCGACAACCTGATCGCCCTCGGTGACGAGGCCTCTCTTCGCCGGGCCCTCGAGCTCGAGCCCGACCGTCCCGAGGCCGTCGTCGGCCTGGCCGAGATCCTCGTGCGGCGCGGCGAACCCGCGGACGCGCTCAGCCTTCTCTCCAAGATCCCCGACGCAGGTGAGGCGCGGCGGGTCGCCGCCCTCGCCCGCTTGGCCATCGCGGGTGTTCCTCGCGAGGGCGCGGGCAGCAATGGCGCAGCGCTCGAAGAGCGCATCGACGCCCTGTTGAACAGGGTGAAGACCGACGACGAGGCCCGCCAGGAGCTCGTCGACATCTTGGAGACGATGGACCCATCGGACCCGAGACGGGCACAGTACAGGCGCGCCCTCACCTCCCGACTGTTCTGATCCTGGCGCGCTCGGGAGCCCCCTCGTGCCGCCACCGGTCAACGCCATCTTCCGGCCCCGCCGTCCAGTCTTCCTGCAGCTTGGCGGGCGCCGCTACGACCTGACCACAAGGGCCTTTGTCGTAGGCATACTCAATCGCACAAAGGACTCGTTTTACGACCACGGCTCTTACTTCGAACTGGACCGCTTCTTCGAGCGGGCAGAGCAGTTGGTCAAAGAGGGCGCCGATGTGCTCGACGTCGGCGGGGTCAAGGCCGGCCCCGGTCCAGAGGTGACAGAGGAGGAGGAGCTCGAGAGGGTCGTGCCCGTGATCGCGTCGCTTCGGGAACGCTTCGACGTACCGCTGTCGGTCGACACCTGGCGGGCCTCGGTTGCCGCCGCCGCGTTCAGCGCGGGAGCCGTTCTCGGAAACGACATCAGCGGGTTCGCCGACCCCGCCTACCTACCGGCCGCCGCCGTCGCGGGAGCGAGCGTGGTTGCCACTCACATACGGCTCTCGCCAAGGGTGCCCGATCCGGACCCGCACTACGAAGACGTTGTGGCCGAGGTCGAGCGTTTCCTGCTCGCCCGCGCCGAGAACGCACTGTCGAACGGTATCGGTGCCGATCGCATAGTTCTCGACGCCGGCCTGGACCTCGGTAAGACGGCCGAACAGTCGCTGCTGCTCTTGCAAAGCTCGGCACGCCTCGCCTCGCTCGGCTACGCGTTGCTCCTGTCCTCGTCGAACAAGACATTCCTGGGAGTGCTGCTGGGCCTTGGGATCGGTGAGCGCCGAGAGGCGTCGTTGGCCTCCGCCGCCATGGGCATCGCCGGCGGGTGCCGCCTGGTCAGGGTGCACGACGTCGCCGGCACGTGCAAGGTGCGCGACCTGCTGGCCGCTATCGCGGAATCAGCTCCGGAAGCGG
>Ga0181520_10006949_pt1 | contig 16961 bp, 18 predicted proteins | sample PEATcosm2014_Bin_29_FD_132451 | JGI IMG/M metagenome (GOLD analysis project Ga0181520, IMG submission 132451) | Peatland microbial communities from MTU Mesocosm Facility, Houghton, MI, USA - PEATcosm2014_Bin02_30_metaG | ecosystem: Environmental > Terrestrial > Soil > Wetlands > Peat | place... | reverse complement strand
TCCATGAACTTTGTGGACATCGCCATGATCGGCCGGGTGGGGCCGACCGCGCTGGCCGCAGTCAGCCTGGGCTCGGCGGTTTTCGTGATCTTCGCCATCATCGGCGAAGGCATGATGCTGGGCACCGACGCGCTGGTTTCGCAGGACTTTGGCGCTGGCCGCGTCGAGGAGTGCTTCCGCACGCTGTGGGCGGGCGCACAACTGGCGCTGCCGCTGGGCGTGCTCTGCGCTCTACTGGTGGCCGCCAGCGGATGGTTGCTGGCCCCTATGGGCATCGCACCGGAAATCGTACGCCAGACCACTCCCTTCCTTTACGCGATGGCCTGCGGTTTGCCAGCGCTGATGGGCTTTGTGGCCATGCGCGTCTTTCTGCAGGGGACACACCGCGTCAAGGTGGTGGCTTTCGCCATGGTTTCGGCAAACCTCATCAACTTTTGCGGCAACTACGCGCTGATCTACGGACACTTCGGCCTGCCCGCGCTGGGGGCGACCGGTTCGGGAATCTCCACCACGCTGGCTCGCAGCTACATGGTATGCGTGCTCCTCAGCTACATGGCCTGGCGCAACCACCACGAGCGCTGGCACCTGCTGCGCTACGCGCGCCATTTCTATTTCGAGCGCATCGCGAAGATCGTGCGCCTAGGCGCTCCGGCGGCAACGCAGATTGCGCTTGAGGTGGGAATCTTTTCGGCGAGCACGCTGGCGGCCGGACGCCTGGGTGCGGTCGCCGTCTCGGGACATCAGATTGCGCTGATCATGGCTTCGCTCACTTTCATGGTGCCGCTCGGAGTCGCACAGGCGACCTCGGTACGGGTTGGCAACGCCATTGGCCGACGCGACGCCGAGGCCGCCAACGTCAGCGGCTGGAGTGGAGTGGCCCTCAGCGCCAGCTTTATGAGCTGCTCGGCCATTGTGTTGTGGACCCTGCCGCTGCCCATCGTGCACATCTTCACCTACGATCCGGAGGTGGCGAAGATAGGCGTCTCACTCTTGGCAATTGCGGCGGTCTTCCAGTTTTTCGATGGCGTGCAGGTTACGGCCATTGGCGCGCTGCGGGGCTCCAGCAACACGCGCATTGCAATGATCACGGACTTTGTCGGCTGGTGGCTGATTGGGCTGCCGCTGGGCGCGTGGCTCTGCTTCGCCCGCGGCTGGGGTGTACGCGGACTGTGGTTCGGACTGAGCGCGGGACTGATCAGCATAGGTTGTGTGCTGGCCGTGGCCTGGCGGCGCAGGGTCGAGTGGTTACGCCGAGAGCTTGGCGCAGCCACAATCGCAGCAATATCGTAAGCCGCCAGCGATCTCCTTAATCTATTCGGCCAACGCTACGACGTCGATCTCCACGTGCACATCCTTGGGTAGGCGGGCGACTTCGACGGTGGACCGGGCGGGCGCACTCTGCGGGAAAAAGCGTTCGTAGACGTCGTTCATGGCGGCGAACTCTGTCATGTCTTTCAAGAAAACGCCGGTGCGTACGACTTTTTCGAGGCTGCTGCCGGCTGCCTTCAGGATCGCTTCCAGGTTGGTAAGCACCCGTTCGGTCTGTTCAGCCACTCCGCCTTCCACAATCAACTGGGTCAACGGATCGACGGGAATCTGCCCGCTGACAAAGATGAAGCCGTTCGCCCGGATAGCCTGCGAGTATGGGCCGATGGCTTTGGGCGCATTCTGAGTGGATATGACTTCGCGCATAGTCTCTCCTGAAAGGCAGATTTGATGAACCATCATTCTAAACGCCCGAGCCGCCTGCAGAACAGCTATGGTTTGACCGGACGCAACAAAAACAGATAGCTGACGGCAATGGCGTAAAGCGTGATCGCGACGGCCGTGGCCGCACCGAGCAATTGCATGGCAAAGCCCAGCAACCCTACCGCCGAGCACAGGGACTGGACAATGAGGTTGTTGCGATGCCAGCGCCGGAGCACTTTTTCGTCGCGCGGGTTGCGGCGCAGTTCCGCCAATGAGGGCTGCACCATCGCATTGCGGATGGTGTAGGCGAAGGTGAGCAGCGAAGTGGCAAGAATGATGGGCAGATAGGTCCGGTTGCCCAGCGTCCCCGGCGGCGCCTGGAAGACGGTCATGCCGAGGATGGCGCAGGCAATCAGCATTCCCACTAGTCCGCGCTGGGTACGCTGCAGTGAGACATAGGCGAACTCGATGGACTGCACCTGACCGGGCAGAGCGCCGGGCTGCGATTGGGCTTTCTTGGAGAAGCGGGACATGGGTTAGCTATTCAGCTTTTGGACGCGCTCAACATCACGCACGCCCTGGATTCGGCGGATGCCGGTGATAATGCGGTTGAGATGATTGACGTCGCGGGTCTCAAAAATGATGTCGATGGTGGCTAGCGCGCTACCGGTTTTGGCTTCGATGTGGCGGATGTTGGCGTCCTCGCCGCTGATGACGGCCGAAACCTGGGTGATCATTCCGGGGCGGTCATCGCTGGAGACCACCAGCTTCACCGGGTAGGCCGCCGCCTGGGCACCCGCAATTCTGGGTTCCTTGTGCGACCACTCTACGGCCAGCTTGCGCTCGGGCTCATACATCAAGTTCTGCACGTTGGAACAGGCCTTGCTGTGTACGGCCACGCCCTTGCCCCGGGTGACGTAGCCGACGATCTCCTCGCCGCGGATCGGGTTACAACAGCGCGCGCGATAGACAAGCAGATCGTCGGTTCCGCGCACCATGAGTGCCGAACTATCGGTTCCGCCGAAAGCGCGTTTGACCGCTGAAGCCAGGCCCTGCTGCTCTTCACCGGGTTGCAGATTGCTTCCGGGCAACACCTTGGCCAGCACCGAGCGTGCCGAGTACTTGCCGTAGCCGATGCCCGCCATCAGGTCATCTACCTTATTTACGCCGTACTCCACCGCGGCCTTCAGCAGCTCTGGATCTTTGATGTCTTTAAGCGCAATGCGGTATTTACGCGCCTCTTTCTCGATCAGTTTGCGCCCAATCTCAATGGCGCGCTCACGCTGGTGAATATTCAGCCAATGCTTGATTTTCTGCCGGGCACGCGAGCTCTTCACAATACCCAGCCAGTCGCGGCTGGGATTGTGCCCGGTCTGGGTCATGATCTCGACGATGTCTCCGGAGCGCAGTTTGGAGCGCAGCGGAACGATGCGTCCGTTCACTTTGGCGCCCACGCAGGAGTGCCCAACCTCGGTATGGACCGTGTAAGCAAAGTCGATGGGCGTAGCGTCACGCGGAAGAATGACCACCTTGCCCTTCGGGGTGAAGGTGTACACCTCTTCGGGGTAAAGATCGATCTTCAGCGTGGAGAGGAACTCGCTGGGATCGGCCATTTCGCGCTGCCACTCCACAACCTGACGCAGCCAGGCCAGGCGCTGCTCGTCACGCGCTGAAATCGGTCCATCCTTGTACTTCCAGTGCGCCGCAATTCCCTCTTCGGCCAGTTTGTGGATCTCTTCGGTACGGATCTGCACCTCGAAGGGACGGCCGTCCTCGGCAATCACCGTGGTGTGCAGCGACTGGTAGAGGTTGGGCCGAGGCATGGCGATAAAGTCCTTGATGCGTCCCGGCACCGGGCGCCATGCGTTGTGGATAATGCCAAGCACTGCGTAACAGTCGTTCACCGAGTAGGTGATCACGCGCAGCGCCAGCAGATCATACATCTGGTCGGCGGTGATCTTCTGTTTGATCACTTTTTGGTAGATGGAGTACATCCGCTTGATGCGTGAATCCACCCGCACCACGCTGATGTTGGCTTCGGTTAGCTTGTGCTCGATGGTCTCCACCATCTGGGCCAGCGCGCGCTCGCCGTCTTTGCGCAAGGCCTCCACCTGATCGTAGACCATCTTGTAGCCGACCGGGTCGACGTAGGGGAATGAAAGATCCTCAAGCTCGCCGCGAACCTTGCCCATGCCGAGCCGGTGCGCCAGCGGCGCATAAATCTCCAGCGTCTCCTTGGCGATCTTCACCTGGCGTTCGGGCGAGAGGTGCTGCAAGGTGCGCATATTGTGGAGGCGATCGGCCAGTTTGATGAGCACGACGCGGATGTCATCCACCATCGCCAGCATCATCTTGCGTACGTTTTCCGCCTGCGCCTCTTCGCGCGATGCGAAATCGATTTTGCTGATCTTGGTTACGCCCTCTACGATGTGCGCTACCTGCTCGCCGAACTGTTCCTTGATTTCCTCGGTGGTAACGCTGGTGTCTTCCACCGAATCATGCAGGAGTCCGGCGGCGATGGCCGTGGTGTCAAGCTTCATCTCCGCTAACAGAATCGCCACTTCCAGCGGATGCACCAGGTAGGGCTCGCCCGATGCGCGCTGCTGCCCGGTGTGATGTTGCATTGAGAGTTCGTAGGCTCTCTTGATGATGTCGAGGTCGTCGTTGGGCCGGTTGGTGCGGGCAATTTTCAGCAGATCGCGAAACCGCGTCACGGTCAGCACATTCGTCGCAATCTGCTCGCGAAAGCTCGCCATAATTGATTTTAGCTTGTAACCTCCCCGTAACGCCAAGGATAAGAGGTCCCAAGCGGCTCTTGTTGCATCCGATGCCACGGCGAAGCAGAATGATTCGGAGCTTAGAAGAACCATGCAAGTGCTGATCAGCGGCGCCAACGGATTGATTGGACATGAGCTTTCCGCACTGCTGCGCACCCGAAGGCACGAGGTTCATGGCCTGGTTCGGGACCCTTCCAAGGCCATGCCGGGCGACGTGCTATGGCATCCGGCCACACCGTTGGCACCCGCACAGATTGCGGCCTTTGACGCGATCGTGCATCTGGCCGGGAGACCGGTGGCAACCTTCTGGAGCGAAAAAGCCAAGGCAGAGATTCGAAGCAGCCGCATCGACGGGACAAAGTCTCTCGCCACGGCGGCGGCGCTGGCCTTCCAGCAGAGTGGCAAACCGCAGGCTCTGATCTGCAGCTCCGCCATCGGATACTATGGCAGCCGCGGTGACGAAGAACTGGTCGAGGAGAGCGAAGCCGGGTTGGGCTTCCTTGCCGGCGTTTGCCAGCAGTGGGAGAGCGCGACGCAGCCGGCGGCGATGGCCGGGGTGCGCGTGGCCCACCTGCGCACCTCGCTGGTGCTTAGCACCGCGGGCGGCGCACTGGCCAAAATGCTTCCGGCGTTTCGCCTTGGCATGGCAGGAAGACTGGGAAGCGGACGCCAGTGGTGGAGCTGGGTCAGCCTGACGGACGCGGCACGCGCCTACGCTTTTGCCCTGGAGAACGCTTCCGTGCATGGCGCGCTGAATCTGGCAGCACCCGGCGCGGTGACCAACGCCGAGTTCACCCGCACCCTGGGACATGTACTGCATCGCCCCACTTTGTTCCCGGTACCCGCCTTTGCCCTGCGCGCGCTGGCCGGAGAGATGGCGGAAGAGATGATGCTGGCCAGCCAGCGCGTGGTTCCACGGCGCCTGCTGGAAGCGGGCTTCAACTTTACGGACCCGGAGCTTGAGCCGACGCTGCGAAAGTTGCTGACGTGATGCGCCCGGCGAAGATTCCTGTTGACCCGTCTAGAACTGGAGGGTCGAGAGTAGAGGTGCTGCGATGCTAACGGTCTCCCAACTCGCCCGTCTCTGCGGACTGAGCCGCACCACGCTGCTCCACTACGAGTCGATCGGCCTTCTGCCACCGGCGTGCCGCTCCCAATCCAACTACCGCCGCTACTCCGCGGAACAGTTGGAACGGCTGCGGACCATTTGCGCCTACCGGGAAGCAGGGCTGCGGCTCAGCGATATTCAGCAGATTCTCGACGAGGAGTCGAACGCGGCGTCCACGATACTAAAACGCCGTCTGCTCGAGCTCGATGGGGAGATTGAAACGCTTCGCGGACATCAACGCGCCATTCTGCGGCTGTTGCAGGCCGGAGATGGCGAGTGGAGAACGTCAGCCATGACCAAGGAAAAATGGGTTTCCATTCTGCACGCCGTCGGCTTCACGGAAGAAGACATGCGACGCTGGCATAAACAATTCGAGCAGCAGGCTCCAGAGGATCATCAGCAGTTTCTGGAGTACCTGCAGATTCCAGCGGAAGAGATCGGCAAAATCCGTACATGGAGCCGCGAGGCATAATCGCCGCTCAAGCACGGCCGGGACACCCCGTTCAAGCACGATGGAACGGGGTTGTTCCTTGCTGGGATCACGGCTTTTCACGCGAAATCTCTCCCACTTTCGCACTGGTTGCGCGCAGGTAGTCTGCGGGCGCAACCACCATTTGCAAGCCGCGTTGCCCGGCGGAGACGCAAACCGCCTCCCAAAGTTCGATGGTCTCGTCGGCAAAGACCGGATAATCCTTCTTCATGCCAAGGGCGGTAACCCCGCCGCGAATGTAGCCGGTCAGGCTCTGCACTTCCTTCAGCGGAACCATCTCCATTTTGCGGTCTCCGGTAAGCTGGGCGAGAGCCTTGAAATCAATTTCGTAATTGCCGGGAATCACAGCCACCGCTACGCCATGGCGGTCGCCCTTCACCACCAGAGTTTTGAAGACCTGCTCGGGCGGGAGGCCAACCTTGGCAGCCACGTTTTCCGCGGAAAGATCATCGAGGTCTACCTTGTACTCGCGCAGTTCGTAGTGGATGCCGAGTGAATCCAGAATGCGGCAGGCATTAGTCTTGCTCATACCCTGTATTCAACCACAGGATTCGAGAACTGGCCTTGCAAACCTCTCCTCATAGCCGCCATCCCAGGGAAGTAACACGCACATAAAAAGCGAATGGGAGAAGAATGAGCGCTGAAATGGCTGACCATACGATCGATGTGATTGAGAAGCTGATTGAAACCTGCCGCGATGGACAAGAAGGATACCGCGACGCTGCCGAACACACCCAGAATGCCGATCTGAAAGAATTCTTCAGCCGACAGTCGCTGGAGCGCGCGAGCTTTGCCGGAGAACTGGAGAACTTTGCTGAGCGGCTCGGCAAATCCGACCCTGACCGCGGCCCAAGCATGGCCAACAAACTGCACCGCGCCTGGTTCGATCTGAAGCAGAAGTTCGGCGGCGGCGACGCCAGCGTTCTTGAATCCGTGGAGGCGGGAGAGGACAACGCCAAGAGTCACTACCAGGAAGCGCTGCGTGTCGATCTGCCAGCCGACCTGCACGGCATCATCGCGCAGCAGGCAAACAGCGTGCTCGCCGCCCATGACCGCGTGCGCACCCTGCGCGATCAGTACAAGAAAGCGGCATAGACCGGGTGGATTCCGAAAAGCGCCGCGCAATTCGCGCGACGCTTTTTTGTGGGGCACTTATTCTTTGAAAACCTACCCCGACACGGTGACCAGATGGGTCTTTTGTAACTTGACCTGCTCTTTGTGAGCACGCGTAGCATGAGACGTGCTACAGGGCGTGCTACAGGATCCCCCGCGCCGATTGCGAGAACAAATGAAGATTGCGAGCTTGCTGGCGGTCTGGTTACTGTTCGGCAGTTCTCTATTCGCCCAGGTCATGAGTTCACCCGGGAGTCCGCCGATTCGTCCCTGGGGCAGGCAGAGCCTTCCCGACACGGCAGAGCCCACCGGGTCAAATTACGATGTCAACATTCGCACCGACTACGGCGCAAGATTGCTGCTGACGGACACTCAAGGACACCGATGCAGCTTTGCGACAGACGAGGATGCGACGTGCGCACAGATCCCGACGGCCAGCTTCGGAGACAATTCGATCTCTGAGCCGGATAGCGCTCCGGAAGACGGTCCGATGATTGAAGAACACGAGCTTGATCTGGCTCCGCCAGCACATGGCAGCTATTCCCTGGAGGTGCTCCCTGCCAATCGCGAGAGCTACTGGATCAACTTCTTCTGCCAGGGCGAAAACGGCAACGCGCACCAGATCACCAATGAAACGATGAAGGTGAACATACTGCCTACAGAACGCCACCGATACCAGGTCACCGTGGGCCCGGAGTGTCCGGCAGGTTTCGCGGAAGGAGCGCTCGGCAGAACCGGCGGGAATGCATTTCCACTGTTGAGTTACGCGTTTCCGGCTTCCTTCAATCTCAAAGTCCCACGCGGCCAGCCGTTTCACTTTGTCATCGTCTACGGGGCAAGGATCAGCCAGACCACATTTTCCGCGGACCTGAATGGGACCTCCATCGCAAGCTTGTTCCATCCCAAACCTGAAACCATCGAGTCGGTCGAAATTCCGCTCCAGCCGGGAAGAAACGTTGCCCGGATCACGGCTGCCGCATCCGCCAATCAACCTGGCCGTACGGATCTATTTACGATGGGCGTTATGCCGCAAGAAAAACATCCGTAGAGCCCGGCCACCGTCTCACCCTTGGTCTTTTTGCGCCTGCAGGAAAGTTGCAACGCGTTGCTTCACGTTCAGCACCGGTTTCGGAAGCCCAAGTCCTGCGCCCTCTTCCATCAGCGGCACCAGCCGGTCGAACTCTGGCCCCGACTGCCGGCCAGTGAGCGCAATGCGAATCGGGTGGAAGAGCGCTGGTCCTCTGATTCCGGTGGTCTTCTGCACTTCCTTAATCAGCGCCTTGAAGCGGACGGCGGCAATCGGCTTCGGCTCAGCGGCGAGCTTCGCGGAAAATGCAACCAGCACTTCCCGCGTTGCCGGAGCGCTGAGTACTTCGGCGTTCTCCGGTGAGGCGATAGCCGCGGCTGGGTCGAAGTAGAGCACGGATGTAGCGCGCTCCGGCAGTTCCTCCAGCTTGTCGACCGTGTGCATGAGCGACGCGGTGACGTGCGCCAGCCACTGCTTCACCTCCGGCGCGAGTTCCTGTATCCCAAGCGCTCGTTGAAAGAAAGGCTGGGCCAGTGCGGCAATGCGCGCGGGATCGGCTTCCTTGATGTAATGACGGTTGAGCCAGTAGAGCTTCTCAAAGTCGAACACCGCCGGCGACGGCGTAACGCGAGAGAGGTCGAATTCCCGCACCAGTTCACTGGGCGAAAAGATTTCGCGGTCGCCTCCGGTTGGCGCCCAACCAAGCAGCGCCATGTAATTCATCAGCGCCTCCGGGAGCACACCCATCTCGCGGAAATTAGCCAGAGAAGTTGCGCCGTGGCGCTTGGAGAGACGCTCCTTGTCGGGGCCAAGAATGGTGGAAAGATGCGCAAACTCTGGCACCGCCCAGCCCAGCGCCTCATAGAGAGCAACTTGCTTGGGAGTATTCGAGAGGTGGTCGTCGCCTCGGATGACGTGCGTGATCTTCATCTCCGCGTCATCGATTACGACCACATAGTTGTACACCGGAACGCCGCTGGAACGCACGATGATGAGATCGCTGACAACTTCGTTGGAGAACTCCACCCATCCGCGCACAATATCGTGGAAGCGAATCGGCCGCTCGGGGATCTTCAACCGAATGGCACAGGGCTCGCCGGCCGCCCGGCGGCGCTCTGCCTCGGCGGGCGCAAGTTCGCGGCAGGTTCCGGGATAATTGGGCTGCAGATGCTGTGCCATCGCCGCTTCGCGCTGGCGGTCCAGTTCCTCTTGCGTGCAGAAACAGCGATACGCCTTGCCCTCGCTGACCAGGCGCTCCGCGTGGTCGCGATAGACCTGCCACTTGTCACTCTGGCGGTAAGGCGGATAGGGGCCGCTGACATCGGGACCTTCATCCCAATCGAGGCCGAGCCATTTCACGTCCTCGATGAGTTGCGTTTCATAGCGCGCTTCGCTGCGCTCCAGATCGGTGTCTTCGATGCGGAGGACGAATGCTCCGCCCTGCTGGCGCGCAAAGAGCCAGTTGAAGAGCGCGGTACGCGCATTGCCTACGTGGACCTGTCCGGTGGGCGAGGGTGCGAATCGGACTCGCACCTTCCCTGAAGTTGACGGCTGCTGCATAACAAGATGTTAGCAGAGCTGCACGGCTGGAATGTGCGGTAGTCTGTCATGGAATATTTTGCTCCTCTACATCCGCAGGACGAATCTAATGCTCCTAGTACCCAAACAGCAGTACGTCATGAAAGGCTGGTGATCGAAGTGGCAAAGAAGAACATTCTGATGCTGGTCGGCGATTATGTCGAAGACTATGAAGTAATGGTTCCTTTCCAAGCGTTGCAGATGGTAGGCCACACGGTTCATGCGGTCTGTCCAGGGAAGAAGCCTGGAGAGAGCGTGCGCACCGCGATTCATGATTTTGAGGGGGATCAGACCTACAGTGAAAAACGTGGACACAATTTTGTGGTGAACGCGGATTTTGCCAGCGTGAAGCCGCAAGATTATGACGCACTGGTGATTCCGGGCGGTCGCGCGCCGGAGTATCTCCGGCTCGATGCCCGGGTGCTAGAGATTGTCCGGCACTTTGACGCCACCAAGAAACCAATTGCCGCCATTTGCCACGGCGCGCAAATTCTGGCCGCTGCGGGCGTGGTAAAAGGCAGAAAATGCAGTTGCTATCCGGCGGTGGGCCCTGAGGTAACCAGCGGTGGCGGCACCTATCAGGACATTAAGGTGGACGCTGCCTTCGTCGATGGAAACCTGGTAACCGCTCCGGCATGGCCGGCACATCCGACGTGGCTGGCGGAGTTCCTGAAAGTACTTGGGACCCGCATCGAACTAGGCGCGCCGCAGGAGACACTCGCGCACTCGCACTAATGAATGTGAGGGCTTGCGGCAGTATAGGCGGCTTTCTTCCTCACCACTGGCTTGACTACTTTGACGTCGAATTCCAGCGGGGTTGTTTTGGGGGCGAAGCACTGCCGATTGTCGCAAGCCTGGTACTTTACATTGCCGTGGACACGTTGGGTTCCCAGCGGAGCCGACTTCGGAATCCGCACCTCGGCGGACACTGCAAAATTTCCCGAGTAGACACTTAGCTTCTGGTTGCCCATGAAGGGCAGGGCGAGTTCCTGACCTTCGGGATACTCGACATTCACGATCATAATGCCCTGCGGTGGGTTGAGGTGTACCACGGTCGGCAGCAGCAACTCATCGTTGGGCTTGTTGGAGTTGACGTGAAAGCCCCGGTTAACCTGGAGCGCAATGTCGAGCGCAGCTTTCCCGCCGCGGGTAACCACGACCGTATTGATTGGCGCAACGGTGACCTGCGGTGAAGAGCCCTGCGCGGCCACAGCGGCCGGGACGAGGAGCGCGAGCAGCGAGAGTGCAATGCGATCTGTGAGCTTCATGGCTAGGCTTCTAGTCTAGCGGATTTTGCAGCCCGCAGCCGGCCAAATGGGGCAGTCCCTCAGGAGCGTGGCTTGCTCGCGATGGCGAGCTTTACGTTCTGTTCAATCTCGCCGCGCTCGGGTTGGCCGAAGACGCGATCCATCACGATTCCGTTGCGGTCGATGTAAAAGGTGGTTGGCAGATAGTCGATGCCGCCGTACTGCTCGGCAACCGCTTCCTTCCCGAGGAGTATGGGATAGTTGATCGCGTTTTCCGTGGCAAACTTTTCAACGTCCTTCTCGCCCCCGTCATCCATCGATACCCCAATCACTTGCAACCCTTGGGAGCCATAGCGCTTCTGCAGATCGACGAACCAGGGGATCTCCTGCTTGCAGGGTGGGCACCAGGTGGCCCAGAAGTTGAGGACCACGGCCTTGCCGCGCAGATCGCTGAGCTTCACGGTGTGGCCTTGCAGATCGGTAAGCGCGAAGTCCGGTGCGGCGATTCCCTTGACGGCCGCTGCCGAGCCACGGGCGCGTCCAGCGGGAAGTTTTCCCTGGAAGCGGGCCAGCAGCAATAAGCCTGCAAGGACTACAACCATCACGGCAAAGATGACGATTTTGCGCTTCACACCAACACTCCCTAACTCAGTTCAGATGCTCTACAAGGAGAAGCGATTCAGGAAGCCTAGGTATCCGGACAACATGGTAAAGCGTCCCAGGGCGATCAACAATCCGAAGACGATGAGCAGCGCGCCGCTGAAGATTTCCACGGTGTGCAGGTGGCGGCGAAAGCGTGCGTAGAAACCGAGAAAGCGATTGACACCAAGCGAGGTGAGCAGGAACGGCATCGCCAGCCCTGCCGAGTACACCGCCAGCAGAAGGATTCCCTTGAATACCGTGTCCTGCGAGCCAGCGAGCAACAGAATTCCGGCGAGAATGGGGCCAATGCATGGGGTCCAGCCAAAGGCAAAGGCAAAACCAATCAGGAACGAGCCAAGTGGACTGGAGCCTCCCTTGACGCTGTGCAGGCGCTTGTCTGAGTAGAGCGCGTTGATCTTGAAGATTCCCGTGAGATGCAGTCCGAAGACGATGATGACCAGGCCGGCAAAGATCGCCAGCGGACGGTGATACTGCCGGGTGAGTTGTCCGACGCTGGTGGCCACCGCACCCAGGGAGATGAAGACCACGCTGAAGCCCAGAATGAAGCAGAGCGAGTTCAGCATCACGGTTCGCAAGAGCTTGCGGTCGGCGGTTTGCAGGGTTTCCACGCTGGCGCCCGAGATCAGCGAGACGTAGCCCGGAACCAGCGGCAGGACACAGGGCGAGAGGAAGGACAGAACTCCGGCGAAGAACGCCGCTAACGGTAGCGGAAGACTATGCATACAGTATCGATTGTACAGTGGGTTCGCTGGGCGCGGCTTATCCCAGAAAGCGCTGCTGCTGCGCAGCGGTGAGCAGCAGACAGTGGCGAGGACGCCCGGCTAGCCGCTTACGCACCTTGGCAATGACGCGGTATCCCCCGTTTAGCACCGGGCGCGGCAGCAGCCATGCCACCACCCAGGCGAGGCGCGCATACCCGCCTCCAACGTAGCTGGCAGTGTGGGCCACGGCCTCCCACTCGATAAAGGCCCTGCCGTCTTCAATCCACAGCAGTGACTCGACGCGCTGCAAACCGCACTGCTCGCGCAGGGAGCGGCCGAGATCGGAGTCGCGCCGGACAAAGAGCAAGTCAGCGCGGCGCTCGTGGACGAGGACAAATCGCACCGCGCGATCGCAGAAGGCACAGTCTCCGTCAAAGACGAGCATGGGCGCGGACATGCTGGCTTAGATGTGCCGGGCGCAGCGGGCGGTGCGGATCCATGGCGCGAGTCCCATCGCTGGCGCCGCCAGCTTCAATTCTGCGGCGACTCCTCTGAAATCTGCCTTCTGACCCCGGAGAAGCTACAGCGGAATATTGCCGTGCTTCTTCGCGGGGTTCCGGTCGCGTTTGCCATCGAGCATTTCAAGCGCCTGGATGATCTTCTTGCGAGTGTCACGCGGGCGGATGACGCCGTCGATATAACCGCGTTCGGCGGCAACATAGGGGTTGGCAAAACTCTCGCGAAACTCCGCGATTTTTTCGGCCCGCACCTTGGCGAACGCGGCGTCGCCGGTGAGTCCGTCCACACCCTCTTTGGCGGCGCGGTCCAGCTCGCGGCGATAGACGATGTTCACCGCTCCCTCCGGGCCCATGACGGCAATCTCTGCGGTGGGCCAGGCGTAGTTCACGTCGGCGCGGATGTGCTTGGAACTCATCACGCAATACGCTCCGCCGTAGGCTTTGCGCGTGATGATGGTGATTTTGGGAACAGTGGCTTCGGCAAAGGCATAAAGCAACTTTGCACCGTGCACGATGATGCCGCCGTGCTCCTGCTGAACGCCAGGGAGGAAGCCGGGAACGTCTTCAAAGGTCACCAGCGGAATGTTGAAGCAGTCGCAGAAGCGCACGAAGCGCGCAGCCTTGGTCGAGGAGTTGATGTCCAGCACTCCGGCAAGGAAGTTGGGCTGGTTGGCCACGATTCCGACGGGGCGGCCATGGAAGCGCGCAAAACCGATGACAATGTTTTTGGCGTAGTGTTCCTGGACCTCGAAAAAGTAGGCATCGTCGATGACGCGCGTAATTACGTCCTTGATGTCGTAGGGCCGATTGCTCTCGGAGGGCACCACGGTGTCGAGCTTCTCGTCCGCGCGGTCGACGGGGTCGGTGTTGGGCTTGCGCGGTGGCTCCTCAAGGTTGTTCGAAGGGATGAAGCTCAACAGCTCGCGCACCATGGAGAGGCACTCCGCATCATCGTGGGCGAGGAAGTGGGCAACGCCTGACTTGGTGTTGTGCGTCATTGCGCCGCCAAGATCATCTTTGTCCACTTCTTCGTGGGTAACCGCCTTGATGACCTCCGGGCCGGTAATGAACATATAGGAGGTCTTTTCGACCATGAGAATGAAGTCCGTCATCGCCGGGGAGTAGACTGCCCCACCGGCACACGGTCCCATGATGGCCGAGATCTGCGGCACTACGCCGGAGGAGAGCACATTGCGCAGGAAGATGTCGGCGTATCCGGCCAGCGAGCGTACGCCTTCCTGAATACGCGCGCCACCGGAGTCATTAAGCCCGATCACGGGCGCGCCGACACGGGCGGCCTGGTCCATGATCTTGACGATTTTGGAGGCGTTGGTTTCCGAGAGCGAGCCGCCGAAAACGGTAAAATCCTGGGCGAAGACGAAAACCAGGCGGCCTTCGATACGTCCATATCCGGTGACGAAACCGTCGCCGAGAATGACTTGCTCGCCCATCCCGAATTCGGTGGTGCGATGGGTCACGAACTTGTCGGTTTCTTCGAAGGTGTCTTCATCGAGCAGAAACTCGATGCGCTCGCGGGCGGTCATTTTGCCGAGTTTGTGTTCGCGGGCGCGCCGCTCCTCGCCACCACCAGCTTCGGCGAGAGCGTCTCGCTGTTTCAGCTTCGCAAGTTTCTGCTCAATATTCATGACCCGGCATTATAGCTATGCGGCGGCGCCGCGGGGCAAGGATTAGTTTGGCGGTGGCATTTTAAAGGAATCGTCGCCTTCCATACCTTGCGCGCTCCAGCGCCAGCGCTTGCCATCCCAGAAGATGAGCGCATGCAAGGTGGTACGGTCGATGGCTTCAATCGCCTGGAGAGTTTTCTTCTTGAGCCGGAGATTCACGACGCTGGTGGTCTCAAACGGCGTGTTGATGAGGACGAACTTGGGATTGTGCTTGGAGGGTGGCAACCGCCATCCGAAGACAACCAGAATGCAGCGGGAGGAGCCGTCAAAGTGCAACGTAAATTGCGAGGTGATGCGAGTATCCCCGGTTCCAAAGTAGGCGTCATACGGATCCGCGACCTTGAAGTGAAACTGCTCCTGCGAAAGCAAAGGCGTAGAGCTGGTGGCGACCATCACCAGGTCTTCCTGGCCGTCGCCATCGAGATCGCCGAACATGGGCGGGATCTTGGGATCAAGCTTGAAGGTAGGACCGAACTGACTCGCCATGTAGGCCGCCGGGTTGGCCAGCGGCGCGGCGGCCGGTTGCGCCAGCAGCGGCACAGCCAGCAGCAAAGCAAGCGTGAGGAGACAGAGCGCGGCAGAGCAATTGTGACGCATACCGATAATGTATCCGCTTTTTGCGGCGAGGGTGCAATAAGTTCACTGGCTGGCCCTGCGTGGAGCGGCAAGCATCTATAATCTGGCGGTGCGCCTACTTCTGCTGAGCGACATTCACGGAAATCTGGAAGCCCTCGAAGCCTGTCTCGATGCATCTCCTGAGCACGACGGTGTTGCCAACCTGGGCGACGTGGTGGGCTATGGCGCCAGCCCGAATCAAGTGGTGGACTTGATCCGGGCAATGGCTCCGATTAACGTCCGCGGCAACCATGACCGCTGCTGCTGCGGATTGGAAGACCTCTCAAGCTTCAACCCCGTGGCCGCCGACGCGGCGCTATGGACGCGCGGCGAGCTGAGCGACAGCAACATGGACTGGCTGCGCGAGTTGCCAGTCGGTCCGTTGCGCGATGCCGTCTGGGAGGACGTGCAGTTTGTCCATGGTTCGCCGGTGGAAGAGGACGCCTACATTGCATCAGAATTCAGCGCGAACGCGGCGCTGGCGGTTTCGCCCTTTCACCTTACGTTTTTCGGACACACGCACATTCAGGGCGCCTTTGCCCGGCGGCGGCTGGTAGCCGAGGCGCTCGTGCCAGAGCCGCTGAGCAGTGCGAGCCGCGTGCAGATTTCCCGGCTTAAGCTGAATCCCGCCATGAAGTATCTGGTGAACCCGGGCTCCGTGGGACAGCCACGCGATCACGACCGGCGCGCCGCTTTCGCGGTGTACGACAACGAGGAGAACGAAATCCTCTTTTACCGCGTGCCTTATGACATTCCGGGCGCGCAAGAGCGCATCCTGCAGGCCGGACTTCCCCGGGGACTGGCAATGCGGCTGGAGGATGGACGATAACCTCTGACCGGAGCGTGCGTTCGGCTTTTCCTCAGGCTTGCCGCGCGGTGCATTGCGATACACTCGCCCTATGTCATTAGGAAAAACAGGCGGACTCTTTCACGACGAATCCGATGCTGCCGGCAGCGCTGGCAGCAAGGTGATGATTGCGCACGTTGACGGCGGCTCACGGGGCAATCCCGGGCCGTCCGGGTACGGCGCATACATTACCGACGGCGAGGGCAAGCGGCTGGCCGAGTTGAGTGAGTTTCTCGGCGTGCAAACCAATAATTTCGCGGAGTACTCCGGGCTAATTGCGGCTTTGGAATACGCCGTGGAGAACGGCTACGGCACGGTGAAGGTGGTCAGCGACTCCGAATTGCTGGTGAAACAGATGAAGGGACAGTACAAGGTTCGCAGCGAGGCGCTGCTGGCAATTTATGGCGAGGCCAAAGCACTGATCCGCAAGCTGGACCGCTTTGAAATCCGTCATGTACTGCGCCACCTGAACAAGGACGCCGACCGGCTGGCAAATGACGCGATGGATCGCGGCATGGGACGCGCGAGCAGCGTGAAGGCCGATGCTTATGCAAAGCCTCCCGTAGACCGTGAAGAGATCAAGGAGCTGCGCGGCTTTGTGCGTGGGGGCGTGGTGGAGTTCACCGGCGAGAAGTTCCCCGATGGCGTCTTCGTGGTGGTGCGGCGAGCGCGATAGCCAGAGCTCAAAGTGAGCAGGGTTACAGAAGTGATGTTCAGCCAGCAAGCGCCTTTTTCACGGCCTCGCTGACCAATTTGCCGTCGATGCGCGCTCCGGCGAACTTTGCCATCACGTTCTTCATGATGGTACCCATCTCCTTGGCGGTCGGTGAGCCCATCTCGGCGATTACGGATTTTATGGCAGCCTCGATCTCGGCGGCACCAACGGGCTTTGGAAGGTAGCCT
>Ga0181520_10006948_pt1 | contig 16961 bp, 19 predicted proteins | sample PEATcosm2014_Bin_29_FD_132451 | JGI IMG/M metagenome (GOLD analysis project Ga0181520, IMG submission 132451) | Peatland microbial communities from MTU Mesocosm Facility, Houghton, MI, USA - PEATcosm2014_Bin02_30_metaG | ecosystem: Environmental > Terrestrial > Soil > Wetlands > Peat | place... | reverse complement strand
TCAATCAGTGTTCGGGATGAAACGTGGTTCTGGAAGTCATTGAAGAAAAGGGCAAGCGGGAGTAATTCAGTGGTAGAATGCCAGCGTCTACCACGCGCCTTTAGTTTTCAGTACCTTACCGGGTTTACTGTCGGCTATACTGTCTAAGGACAGGAGGCCATGTGCCGAGAGTAAACATCCTCAAACAGATCAAAGTTGACGAGCACTGGAAGCTCGTCTCGGTGCCGCGCACCGACAAGGGCGGCTACGATTGGAACGCCCTGCCCGAGGGTCGCTACTTCGTCGAGTGGTGGGTCGGCGGCAAGCGGAAGCGCGAGGCCGGCGGCGGCACGGCGGCCGAGGCGCAGGAGGTTGCGCGGCGCCGGAAGCACGCCCTCGAAGGAAAAGCGCTCGGCCTCGCAGGCGACGAGGAGGAATCGAAACGCACTGCGGTACACGTCGCCGTGAAGCACTACCTCGAATCGGTGGAGGCGCTCAAGAAGCCCAACACGCTCCGGAAATACCGGGCGGTGCTCGGGCGGTTCGCGGAGTTCCTGCCGGCGAACGCCGACCCCCGGAAAGTCACGCGCGACGACCTCACGGACTTCATGGTCGCGCTCAAGAACAAGCACAAGCTCGACAACAACACGGTCATCCATCAGATGGTCATCATAGCCCAATTCCTGAAGCGGTACGGAAAGGGCGGCGTCACGAAGAATCTCGGACTTCCCGAACGTGTCATCAGCATCCCAAAGGAATACGGCGACGACGGGCTCAACAAGTTCTTTACCGCGTGCACTCCCGAAGAGCGCGCGCTCTTCTCGACATTCCTGTTCACCGGTTTCCGGGAGCAAGAGGTGGTACACCTGTTCTGGCCGGACGTGCGCGGGCCGCTGAACACCATCCGCGTCACGGCCAAACCGGACCTTGGATTCTGGCCGAAGCGCTGGGAAGAGCGCGAGGTTCCGGTGGCGAAAGCGCTCATCGAACTTCTCGCGGCTCACCAGCAGGGGGCGAGCTGCCGTTTCGTGTTCCCGTCTCCGGCGGGAAACCGCGAGTGGCACATGCTCGACCGGTGCAAGGACATCGCGAAGCGGGCGAAGCTCGATGAAACGAAGTGGGATCTCAAGACGTTCCGATCAACGTACGCGACGCGGATGCTCCGCGCCGGTTTCGACGTGCGCACGGTCCAGCATTGGATGGGACACCGGTCGCTCGAAACGACAATGCGGTATCTCGCCCCGGCGCAGGACGTGCATGACAAGCTGGACAAGGTGCGGATCGCGGGCGTGCTGGAATAGGCGGCCCGTTGACGGGCCGGCAAGACCAGATTCATCGCGGCGAGGACTTAACCGCCGACGCCGCCACCGCCACCCATTCTGGTTGTTAGGTTCATCCTGAACCTCCTTCGATCACCATCATACAACCAAAAGCCAACAACCCGACCTGCTTTAATAATAGGGTGCACCTCGTCCTCGCGTTACCGGGAGTGCCTCATGTAACTTGTCGCTGACGGCAAGTTTTGCGTTCTTGGATAACCGCGCCAGGTCGGTAGGATGAGATCAAAACCCACCCTACCCTACCCCCGTGGCACATCCGAGATTACAGAATTATCTGCGCACCCACCGACGCCGTCATGGCCTCTCGCAGACGGAGGTCGCGATCCTGTTGGGCGCCGCGACCGACACGAAGGTGTCCCGGTACGAGAATTTCACCAGGATGCCCGTCGCGCTGACGGTCTTCGCACTTGAGACCGTGTTCAACCAGCCCGCGAGTGAACTGTTCGCCGGCAAATACCAAGCGGTACGACTCGCGGTCCAGGAGCGCGCCGAGCGCCTGGCAGAACGGTTGAGCGCACGCCCAGCGCCGCACGACAAAAAGACCCTCCGCAAGCTGGCGCTGCTCCGCGCCATCGTCGAACCCATACCAATCACCGCCCGGCGCAGCTAACCATGCGAAAGGAAACCGCCAAGCGGGTGTTGGCCGTCGATCCCTACAGCCGGGGCGTGGGCTTCGTGGTTCTCGAAGGCCAAGGCCGCCTTATCGACTGGGGACTCCGGAGCACCGGAAAGGCCGATAACGCGAAAGCCGCCCGCGTGATCGACAAACTGATCGACCGTTTCCGGCCCGACGTTCTCGCTCTCGAAGATTGGGATTCTGCCGGGGCGCGACGCTGCAAAAGGGTGGAAAGGCTGCTGGACCGGATCGCCGCCAAGGAAGGACCGCGCGTCCTCGTCCGCCTCATCACACGACGCCAGATCTGCGCCATCGGCCCGCTGCCGCAAACCGGCACGAAGGACGGCCGAGCGTGCTTCCTTGCGGAGCGCTTTCCTGAATTGCAGCCGTTCCTGCCGCCGCCCCGGAAAACGTGGGACCCCGAAGACGACCGGATGTCCGTTTTTGATGCGCTCAGTTTTGCCGTCGCCTGTTCCGAGACAGCGAGAAAAACCGAGTGACCGCTGCCCCGTCCCGATGGACTCATTTAAGGATTCGCTGGCGTATTGGTCCTCCATCCTCGGAACGGTGCTTTCGGTTTTGGGTCTCAGCGAATCATCGCTCTTGTTGGCGGTGCTGGGCTCCCTTCTCCTCGCAGTTTCCGTCACCGCCCTTGCGTATGCAGAGCGGCAGCGCCAGCGGCTGAGACTGGCTGCGATCCGGATAGAGGGACGGAGCATAGACTCGCTTAACGTCGCCAGCTTAGGCCGGCGGCTCAACCGGAGCCTCATCGTCCAGGAGGCCGATCAGGTCGCGACGATCAACGGCGAAGATCTGGTGATGACGTGGCGATACAGCGGCTACTGCCGGGCACCCCATGAAGCCGTTGTTGAATTCAGCATCGACACGGACAACCATGTTCCGTTCGAGCGCCTCGAATGTTTTGCCTACGACTTACAGCACGACCCGGAACGCGCGCACCGAATCCGACCGGTGCTGCTTGGCGCAGACGGATTGTCGAAGAAAATCGCCGTGCCGCTCCTGGAGCGCCTCTCCGCGCGGGAACCATTCAACGTCGTTTTGACATGCGCGTTGCCCGGTTGCATGAAGAGCGGGGTGGAGTATTACACATCCACCATGTCCGTCGCGCAGGGGCGCGTACCGACCTGCACCGTGCGGCTCATCTTTCTGGACGGCCGGCCGGAGTGGGTCCGGGTGTACGAATGCGATGTCTCGGGTGCGACAAAGCTCCTCAGGGATCTGCGCCCTTCCCATGAAGCCGAGCAACTGATCGAATACACGGACCATGCCGATGACGTAGCGGCGCAGTCCGCGCGGATCTATGTGTTTTGCCGGCTTACCGATTCGATCAGGCGGCATCCTGACAAAGCGATTCGTAAGAGTTTTGACAACCCAGAGGTGGAAACGTAGTATGAACATCGCTAGGTTCCCGCCTAGCCGCGAACGGCAATATTCTCCTTCTTCCGATCCCTCCTGTTGGCCAGTACTGTGGATTCCATGGATTTGGACGACCGCGACATTCAGGAGTTCATGGATATGTGGAAGGAGGAGTTCGAGGAGACTCTCTCTCCGGCGGAAGCCCGCCAGCGTGCCTCCCAGCTCTTGGAGCTCTACTTCGTCCTTTATGGTCCCGACGATAAGAGTTCCCAGCCGGATGATGGGCCGCAACCTGTAACCCAATGAAATACTTTCTCTACTGTAGAAAATCCAGCGAAGATGAAGACCGCCAGGTCCTTTCCATCGAATCCCAACGGAAGGAAATGGAGCGGCTCGTCTCGGCGTGGCGTGATGTCGAGATCGTCCAGATCCTCGAAGAGTCCTTCAGCGCGAAGGCCCCTGGGCGCCCGGTCTTCGATCAGATGCTCCGACGCATCGAAGCGGGAGAGGCCGAGGGCATCATCGCGTGGCATCCGGACCGGCTTGCCAGGAATTCGGTTGACGGAGGCCTTATCATCTATCTCCTGGATACCGGGCGTCTCAAGGACCTCCGCTTCGCGACCTTCACCTTCGAGAACAATTCGCAGGGCAAGTTCATGCTCTCAATCGTTTTCGGGTATTCAAAGTATTACGTGGACAGCCTCAGCGAAAACGTCCTGCGGGGAAACCGCGCGAAGATCGAAATGGGGTGGTTGCCGGGACTGGCGCCCATCGGCTACCTCAATGACACCGTAAACAAGACCATTGTGCCAGATCCTGAGCGGTTCCAATTGGTGAAGGACGTCTGGCGCCTGATGCTGACTGGCGCATATTCCCCGCGACACCTCTGGGAGATCGCGACTCGGGAATGGGGCCTCCGCACCGTGAAACGCAAGCGGATCGGCGGAAAGCCGATTGCGCTCAGTTGCCTCTATAAGATCCTTACGAACCCGTTCTATGCCGGTATCCTGGAACGCGATGGGAAGACGTATCCAGGCAAGCACACGCCGATAGCGACATTGGACGAATTCGACCGGGTCCAGGAATTATTGGGCCGCCCGCACCGGCCCCGCGCCAAAACACGGGTCTTCGCGTTCACCGGTCTCATCAAGTGCGGTGAGTGCGGCTTCGCCGTAACCGCTGAGGAGAAGACCAATCGGTGGGGCTCCCGCTACACCTACTACCATTGCAGCCGAAGGCGGCTCGACTACCGCTGCCACCAACCATACGTACAGGTCGCCGAGCTTGAGGAGCAGATCGTTCAATTCCTGGAGGAGATCGCGATTCCTGACAAGTTTCACCGCTGGGGCCTGGGAAAACTAAAGACGGTTACAGAAAAGAACCGCAAGGCAGAAGACGCGCAGCGCCAGTCGATTGAAAACGCGAGGGTGTCCCTCGAAAAGGAGCTAGCAAACCTGACCAAGCTACGGATTCGGGATCTCTTGTCGGACGAGGAATTCTTGGCGCACCGCCAACAATTGGAGCGCGATCAGGTGAGGGCCGCCCAAGCCATCGAAACCCTGGCAAAACAAGGATCTCGGTTCGAACCCGAGCGAATGCTCATTTCATTCAGTAAAAACGCGGCTTCTAGGTTCACGGCCGGCGATTTGCAGGCTAAGCGGCTCATCCTCACAATCGTTGGTTCGAACCCTGCACTCAAGGACACACACCTCAACATTGACGCGCAAAAGCCGTTTCGACGGTGGTCAACAACGGCTAACTCTTCTGAGATGCGGGCCTTCATGAAGGACGTTCGAACCCTCTCGGCCACGGGAAAGCTCACGGGGATGCTCTCCGCGATCCGGGAGCTTATGCAGCGTAGCGCGGGTGCGGACGGCGACAAGGAGGAGAAACTTGCCGTGTAGGGCAACCCCTTTACGATTCTAACGGTGGAGTGGGGCGCGGCAACCTATTACTTCCGTCCCGCAGTCCTCGACCGCGTGCTTTCGATTCGGCCTCTTCCACGATCTCGCAGGCTGTTTCAAGATGCTGAGCCCATTGCGTCCTCGGGTTTCTTCGTTACCGCCTCAGGGACCTTATATTCCTGCCAGGAAACCTTCTTCTCATTGATGGCATCCCTCAATCCTCTTTCGGTTTCGTTCAGATGTGATTTGCCTGATTTGACCTCAACAAACACTACCTCGGTGATATTTTTCTCGTCGGCGCCCTTGAAAACCAAAAAATCAATCGGCTTCCCGATAAACCTAGCCTCGGTCGGACTGAAAGGAAAATCAGGGAGGTACGGGGCTAGCTGCTCGGAGAACTGCCCGCCGAGCGTCGACCTGGACTTCTCCACGGCCTCTTTTTTCATCTGCGGGAACTTGTCTTCGGCGCTCTTTCTGCCAATGGCGTATCCCGCAACCAGCGCTACGACCAACAAGATCACTATGAGAAATACCTGTTCCATGGCATCTTGGTTATCCGCCGTTCTCCGAGTCACCGCCCGTCGCGTCGGGCGGGATGAATTCGTTCAATAACGCCACATACCTCGTCTGCAATGACTCCGGTATCTGCGGGTGGCTTAACCTTTCCATCACGCCCTTGTTTTCGACAACCTTGCTTGCCTTATCGAAGAAGAACCCATCGGGAGTCGCAAGAAACAGGTACGACGGCTTCCAGCATTCGAACATCCGGGTCGCGTCGCGGAGGATCCATTCCGTTCTAGGATGCTTCATGTATTTCACTTCGATCAGGTGGACCTCGTGGGTCTCGTTGTTGATGACCGCGAAATCCGGCGCGCGGCGGATGATCTCCATGGTCTCCTCCGCCCGCATGTCATGCTGCCGACGCGCAAGCTCCGGAAGCACGCTCTCGTATCCGAATGACAAGACCGTAAAACACCCTGCATCCCGAAGCATCTGCTCGAATAGAGTCTCGGCAACCCGTCCCTTCACAAGTTTTCGCGAGAAATCGATTGGGTCATAACTCATTTGCTTTCATATTATCATATTCGGTTATCTGACCTTACACTACGTTACGGCGACTTAACTAAGTAGCTCTCTCAAACGCAGCGCAAGTGCGTTGTGGGGATCGAGCCTAAGTATCTCGTCCATAACCATCACTGCCTCCCGATCCCTACCGAGCCTATGCAACACTATTACCTTCCCGTTCAACACCATCAAGTCCCCAAGGTTCGCCTTCAATGCTTCATCAGCAACCCTAAGGGCTTCCTCGGGTCTACCAAGCGCGTCCAGCGCATATAGCTTTTGGCCGATGGCATATGAGTTTCCGGGGTCGATTTCCAGTGCCGCATCCAACGCACTGATCGCCTCTTGATATTCACCAAGCGCATTCAGTTCAAACCCCTTACTGTATAGCGCTGCAACATGTCGTGGATCAGTTTGTAAGACCTTATCGAACCATTCTATTGCCTCTTGATGCCTACCCAGGCCACCCAATGCGACCGCCTTGCCATATAACGCCGCTACGTTGTCAGGGTCACTGTTCGCTATCTCGTCCGAAGTCCTCGCTACCTCTCGATATCTCCGTCGCTTCAGCAGCAACGTGTCATGATTCGTCAGGGTGTCCACACCTAACGCAGACATCTTAGTGAGTAATGCCTCCATGTTCTTATGGTCAACCAGTAGTACTTTGTCGGCGGTCGCAGCGGCATCTTCGTACTTGCGCAGTAAGAACAAGGCAAACGCTTTATTGTTCAGTGCCCGCAAATCATTCAGGTTGTACTGTAATGCTTCATCAGCAACCGTGACGGCGTCTTCGTGTTTGCCGAGCCCGATCAGGGCGTATCCCTTATTGATCAGTGCGTTGAGGCTACGGGGATGGACTCGCAGTGTGTCGTCGCAGATCGCCACGGCCTGTTGGTACATGCCCAGCTTAATCAACGCGAAGCTTTTGGCATACAGCGCATTGAGGTTCGTTGGCGCGATTCTTAATGCGTGATCCGATATCTTGAGGGCGTCTTGGTATGAGCCCGAAGCGATCAAAAGATTGGCCTGTTTTACAAGAGACGATACATGCGTATTGTCCGGGGGGGTCATCAACCGTAGTGTACGCTTGTTACTTTACTTTTCAAGACTGGGGCTTATCGGGCAGTGTTGAAAATCCCCGAGGGTGGGCTGTCTCGGCGTGTATGTCATCATCTGATCTTGTCTCCTTGCCTGTCCTTCGACGAGACGTGCCAGCCGAAGCATCTGGGGCAGGCATAGGCCCGGATCTTGAAGCCGCCATGCCGGTTGTTTGCAAAATTCACCACTGTGGCGGCTGTCCTTTTGTTTGGGTACCGGATCTTGCCACATTGGCGCGAATGGATGGACATTGGCGTGTGATGGAATCTTCAAGCAATTCGCTACCGGTCACGGCCTAGAAGCTCTTGATGCGGGTGTCCATTGCTATTCCCCAGACCAGCAGACGATGTTGACGGACGAGTGAAAGCTCGCGGCCCGATCATGAGCCGGCGTCGTTCAACGGCGGAGGCGGATCACTACTCCGGCGGGCAAGCTCTCCGGCGACCAGGCCGACAGAGGTATCGATATCGTCAAGCTTCGCCAGCATTCTCTCCTCCATCAGTTCGATCTCGGTCCTGATGGTGGCGAGCAGGCTGGTCAGCAGTTTCTCGGCGTGCCTTCGAATCGCGCCAGAGCGCGATCCTGATGAGCCGGACCGCATCGCCTTGAGGGTCAGCCCCTCTCCATATTTTCTTGTGGGCCGGGCGTTGGCATCCTCCCAAGCATACAGTCACCTGATTCAGCCACAAGAACGTTTAAGTTGCCGGTTGCAGCAAGTTTTTCGAAACAATGCCAGACCCGCGCTTGGTTCTGAGAAAGCCGAGCGAGACTTGCCGCGAACGGCAACTTGCACTGTCTACCCCACGTAGGAGCTTCGGCAAGATGCTACAATTACAGGACGAATTGAACCGCCCCACAACAATGCACAACGCTGGAGTCGCGCTCACAAATGATAAGGTTATACGAGCTGCTCTGAAGGAGGAGCTCAACGCGACGTACAAAGGCGAATCCGGGACTCGGATCATCGAGGAGATGGGGATTACACACGGTGCTGCAAGGGTGGATGTTGCCGTGGTGAACGGCGTGATTCACGGTTATGAGCTGAAGAGTGATTTGGATACGCTTCGGCGTCTGCCTGGACAGATGAGAGCGTACAACTCCGTCCTTGATCTGGTTACACTGATTGTTGGAAGACAGCACGTTCACGACGCTATCAACACGGTTCCGGAGTGGTGGGGCATCACGATAGCGAAGGCGGTCGGTTCCGGCGGTGCCGTTTCATTCTGTATCATACGGGAGCCCGACGAGAATCCTAGCAAAGACAGCGTGGCTATTGCCGGCCTCCTGTGGCGCGACGAGGCACTTCACTTGTTGGCTGAAGTCGGGCGCGACGCGGGCGTACGCTCGAAACCGCGCCGCGTTTTGTATCAGCGCTTGGCGGCCATTTTTGATCAACCGACATTACAGACGAAAGTTCGGCACTGTTTGGCCGCTAGGACAACGTGGCGATCTGCGAAGTGACGCACGCTAGGTGATGATTGATCCCAACCACGAGCCATGTCGTGGGATTGCCGGTCCGTTTCGACTTAAGGTCTGCCCCTTTGAGCTTGATTTGAGCATCGCCGTAACTGAATCCTTCCCCAAATCCCTTGTATTCCGGCAGCTCCGACAGGATTCGAGCATTCGCCAGATACTGCTGCGATTTGCCCCGCTGACCACGCATGACGAGCCATTCGTCTTTGAGAGTATACCGAATGCTCGCGCTCGGTGTGAAGAACTGGGCCGACTCTTTGTACACGGGATGCTGAATCGTATAATCCGCAAACGACGGATGGCGTCTCAACTTCATGGCTCGCTGTCGTAACCAGTTTTTCCAATCTATGCGAGGAATCTCATTTTTTTGGTCCACCTTGCATCCGGTCAGATCAACGGGAAATGCGCCACTCGCAAGAATAAACGTCCGCCAAGACATAAGGTTGGGAATTCGCTGAGCCGATTCGAGGGTTGCAAGATACTCGTTGTGATTGTCCTCTTTAAGGTCGACAAGCAGATCAATCTGGTTAACTGGCAAACGGCACGCCGCTACGAAAGCGTCGAGTTGCTTGATCAGTTCCTGAAAGCTCCGAAATTGCGCACGTACCAACCGAAGGCACAACCCGTGGCCGAACTGCTTTGCCAGGGCGCACGACGCCTTGCCAACTTCACTGTCCGAACTCAGGTCCACAACGGGAATCAGCGACATCTTCAGTGTTTCCCCGGTGGCCAAGATCCGCCGCATGCTCTCATTTCGAAGCGCAGGCGTGTAGAGCATGCTGACGTCGACAAACAACGGATCGACTCCCCACGCGTCAAGCATCTCTCCAGGGATCACGGCGAGTCTCGTCCGAAGGGTCGCAACCACCTCGTCAAGTTGCTCCTCCCGAGTCTTTTGCTGGGCTGGATTCTTCTGTGCCTTTGGGCTGGGCATTACAAGCCGTACTAAAGGTGTTATGAGTTTTCTTTCTTTGCCCTTCAACTGTGCAGCCAGTTCCTTTAGCGCCTGCCGTTCGGCGGTCTTCCACTTCAATATCGGGACGTAATGTTCTTGGCCAAACATGCTATTTAGTCCACTTAGTCTCAGGGAAATATCTTCGCACCTTTGACTGCGAGATGATCGAATTGAGGTACTGGTAATTCCCGCCTTCGTACCTCATCTTTCCGGCCACGACTGCGATGTGGACCCTCAAATCTCTCGCCAGACTTTCAGCCGCAATCGCTGACGGAATGAGACGGGCGGGGCTGTTGTCCCACTTGGCAGGCGGTACGAGAACCTCTCCGGCGAGGCGGTCCGCTTCATCCTCCCGATGGTCGTTCGGGTCTGGGTTGTCGAGGTCGTCATAAAACAGATTCGCACCTCCCTCAAAGTGCAAGGCGACATGAGCAAGCTCGTGCATAAGCGTAAACCAGAAATTGTCTAGTCGGTCGTGACGGAGTGTCAATCCGACGACCGGGTGCCTGTCGAAGACAAGCGTCGCGCCGTCGAGATAGGTGCGGGGGAATGGCGGCTCAATCACTAGGGCAATTCCATGCTTTTTGAGGGCATCGATTGCGAGCAGCGGACCATCGTCGTCTGCGCTCAGTTGCGCAAGCGTTATCATGAATGCGGGTGTCACGGTCCCGCTCCTAAATGTGTGCAGGTCCTTCGCGACGCGGGCTCGTTTAACGATACGAGCTGACCATGCTACTAGTGCGTGTTTATCCATGGGGCGGGCGGAGCGATACGTCGATTTGCGGAGCATCCCGAAGAGAACCTCGGGTGAACCCACTGGACGGAAGAATTCTCTCATCAGTCCGGCGACATCAACGCCTTTCGGCATCGGTTTGCCGAAGTAGCCACGGTCTGCCATCTCTTTAATCGGGAACTGGTTCCAGGCGATCTCGTCTGGATTCCTGAATTCGTCCACTTCTTTGACGAGTACTCGCGCCGGGATGCCAAGATTCGCTTCGAGCGAGCGGATCATGGAAAGCGTCAGTGGCCGTTTGCGGGAAAGTACTTCGGAAACTTTGCTACGGCTCCCGATGTACGGGATGAGATCGCCCTGTTTCATCCCTTGCTGTTCCATGCGGAACAGAATCGCGTCAATTGGATCTGGCAACGTTTCAGGGAAGCTCTTGGATTCGTAGTCGCGGACCAACGAAGCGAGTACGCTCAATCGTTCGCCCGCCTCGGATTCGGGATCGGGGTCCTTGGCCATCAGCGAATCGATCATTTTGAGCGCTGCCTGATAGTCCTCTTCCGTTTTGATAATTTTGATCTTGTCCATGGCTATACTTGCCAGTTCATGTATTCTTGATGAGTTCCGGCCTTTTTTACCAGCACTATTTTCGTTTTATAAGCAACCTGCACGAGCAGCCGGTACTTATTTCCCTTGATATTGAAGACGATGTGATTGTCCTTCAATACGCTCGCGCTTCCATACCTGGCCTTGATATCGGAAGGCGTCTGCCAGTCGGCGCCCTTTACCTCAGCCTCCCACGAATCAATCTGGGAACATGCATCCGGGTGCGCTGCCTTGAAATCCGAAAGAATGTTTCTGCCGAGTAGTTCCATTGCCGTGAGTTGGGAAGCGCAGTTTTAAAAAGTGTTCCCATATTGGGAATATTACACCGGGCACATCACCGTGTCAATACCCCCTAGTTTTTGCCCGCTCAGGGCGCGCTGGCGAAGTTGATAACGACGTGACCTGCGCCGTTCTGACAGTACCGCTCTGTGTCCGCCGCCGGAACTCCCGCCCAACCAGATGTGCGGCTGGATTGGCCGCATATACCATGCGTGGAATCTAGCGATTCTGCCCACTACGGGTATGCCGCACCGTCCCTCGTCTAGCGACGGGCACACTTCGATTTTTGTATCCTCAAACCCTATCGGGCTGCGCTATCGCTTGTCGAAGTGTGCCCGTCGCTTCGCTGGCCTCAGCCTCGCTATCGGAGGCTTCGGTTCGGCTGCCGTTCCTATCGTCTCTCACCGCCGAAGGACGGTGCGGCATGGATTCTAGCGAATCCCAAGACATACTGGTTTCAGCTATCGCGGCACCACTGGTCCGCGATCACGCTCAGTTCCCGATATGGTTCCAGTCATATTCCCGGCGCCCGAGGAGGTTGTCCTGCATCCGCTTTGCGGCTTCTTTCGATGGGCATGCGCAGGCGTGGTAGTAAATATGCCACCCCTGCTTCAGATGCCAGTTGATCATCTTCGCAAGGTGAGATCCGTCCGAGCCGTAGCGGCTCATCCGCGCTTTCTCGTTCACGGTTTCGCCGACGTAGTGCCACTCGATGTTGCCACCGCGCGGGCCGCCGGTTCCGATCTCGTAACACGCGGGACCTTTGTGATCCAGGCTCGCGTCGTACCACTCGTTCTTGTAGGCCAAAAGCCTCGCCCGCGTCCATCCCATTACTTCATTGTAGTCGCCATATCATCCGATGGAGGATTTCGCGCGCCCTCTGATCACCAAAACCTGCACGTTGCGGCATGCCGCGCCATCTTTGCAGGCTTTCGGCCAAACCCGAGAATCAGGGAATGTCATCAGATTCCGAGACATCGCCCAAAACTCGCGGGGATCTGCCGCGCGGCAACCCAACCAAGCAGAGGGTCCTCGAATTGCTCGCGGAGTTCTTCTGCCTCCGCACGAACGACATTGCCGAGCTCTTAAGGAACCGCGCCATCACGGACAGCGACGCACGCTCCGTCCGACGCACGTTGTCCATCCTCCATCGTGACGGGTTCCTCTACCGGGCACCGCACCTTGATGTCGGCCATGAGCGGGGTGGCATCACGTATGTCTATGGCCTCTCGGCGAAGGGCGTCGCTCACGCCTTCCGGAACGGGTATTCCACTTCGGCAACAAAGACCCTCGACGAACATTCCCTCCGGACGCTGGACCATGAGCTGGAGATAACGCGGTTCCACGTCGCCTTGCACCGCCTGTGCTCGGCAAGGGGCCTCCGGTATCTGTGGCGGCAGAAAGACCTCAATCACACGGTCCACCCCGACGCGCTCTTCTATGTCGCCGATCCGGCAAGCCCCGGCAAGGCCTTCTGCTATTTCCTGGAGACCGAGCGTGCGAAGCTCGGCAACTACCGCGACGGCGAGCCCCAGATCCTCCGCAAGATCCGGAGATACTACGACTACTTCAATTCCACCGGTTGCGAAAAGGAATGGGGGTTCCGGCAATACCGGGTGGTCGTGGTCCAGCGGACGGACGCGAGGCGCGAGGGGCTTCTCACGGAATTGCGGGAGAGGTTCAACCATCGCATGTTCTGGCTCACGACGGAGGCGGCGTACCGCGAGGACATCGGCGGCGCGATCTTCAAGACGCCGAAAGATGACGCCTCGGTGCCATTCTCCTTCCTTACGCTTTGAGATTCATCGCAGTACGATTCATCCAATCGCTCGAAAGAGCGGGATTACCTATCCCGCGTCCCGCCGTCTCTTGGAGTAATCCTCCGATTCGATGGCGGCCGGGACGCCGGACCATGAACATATCCATCGGAACATACGGGGACCCGTTCTCCCTCGAAAAGACCCTCGTGATCGACAGCTTCAACCACACGTTCGTGGATGGCGTGTCGGGCGTCGGGAAATCGACGCTCCTGGAGGACGTCGCCATCCAGCTCATCCGCGCCGGCAGGCCCCTCCTCTACATGGACCCCCACGGCACGAGCGCGCGCCGCATCCTGAGCCACATCCCGAAGCGGTACGGCGAGCGCGTCGTCTACATCAACCCGCTCGCGAAGAAGGTGCCGGGGATATCGGTCTTCTGCGGAAAGACGCGCGAGGAGAAGGAGCTCGACATCGCGTCCTTGACCGGCATGCTCAAATCGACGGCCGGGGACGCCTGGGGATTCGAGACCGCGAACGTGATCGACAGCGCAGCGACCGCCGCCGTCGAATCGATGGAGCATCCGACGATGGCCCACGTGTACCTGTTCATCGTGCGCAAGCTCCTGCGGGAGAAGATGATCGCAAAGGCCGACAATCCGCTGCTCACGGACTTCGCCCTGGAGTACGACGAAGGCCTCCGGGCCTCTGAACGCATGGCGAAGTTCGCGCCCCCCATCAACAAGCTGAAGCCCTTCGTCCGGCCGATCATACGGACCATCTTCAACCAGACCGCGAATCTCCCCCTGGTGGAGCTCATGAACGACGCCATCGTGATCGTCGATCTCGACAAGGGGAAGATCGGCGACGTGAACGCGGCCCTCATCGGCTCCGCGATCCTGAACCATATCGGCATCTACGCCTTCCGCCGGCCAGCAACGAACCGCCGGGAGTTCACCGTCATCGTGGACGAGTTCCAGAACTTCTCGCACGGCATCAACTGGACGACGTTCTTCGCCGAGCTCCGGAAGTTCGGCATCCGCTGCTGGCTCGCCACGCAGTCCGTCACGCAGGTTCCCGAGAAGTGGATGGACTCGATCCTAGGGAACGTGAACAATCTGATCTGTTTCGCTGTGGGCGACAAGGACGCCGAGCGGATCGCGGGCGCATACGGCGACCCGGCCTTTGCGCCAGATCTCATCTGGCTCGACGACCACGAGTTCTACGCGAAAGTGAAGATCGGCAAGCAACGCCACCTCTTCCGCCACGTCCGCGCCCTCGCGCCGTTCCCGAAGCAGGGTGATGAATCGAAATACCGCGACGTGATGAAGACCTCGCGCATGCGATGGGGAAAGAACCGGAAGGACGTTGACGCCGGTATTCTGAAAGTCCTAAGGGAGGGGCTGGAAAAGGAGGCATAAGCCAATCAGACCAGAACCCGATGGTCGTTCGAATCCTGCTCCGTGCACCAACCTCATAGCTCCGGCATAACAAGACTAGGATTTGCTTTGTGAATAGTTTCCAACAGTCGCTCGATATCGGAATCGACGAAGAGTATTTTGGAAACCCTGATCTTTTTGCCATCCCGGCCATAAATAGCGGCACAGGGGCGATAATAAGATCGCCAAAACGTACTCTCGCGCTTTACTTCTGTGATATCGCTAAGGTTGATGGAGATAGGTGTCTTTGAGAATTGCGACCAATGTATCACCCCATCTTGGTAAGATATTTTCTGTCTTACCTCCCAAAGATCAGTTGTGATAGTTAATGCAGCAAACGCAATAAGTAAAGGGCTTAGCCGCCAATCCCAAGTGTTTGATGGCGAAGAGAACCAAACCACAACAAACAGAACTAGCGCCAAAAAGAAAAGCCAATGCAACATTTCTGGGAGCCTCTTGTGCTTAAGTTCTAGCGAATCAGGCATCACCTTATAGCTAAACTATACCAAAGCGCTGTTCGTGTAGCCCTTTTCTGATTTTCGTTCAGGCGATTAAAGAGAACCAATGGTAACTCGGCCGCATGGATCGGAGCTATCGCTCGCCCGTCTTCCAATGTCATGTTTTAAAGTATGTCCCATGCATGACAAACAGTCTAGTTCTAGGGGATTGTGGCTTTTGCCTGAGCTGCATAGGGTAACAGCATGAACCATCCCTCGGGTGTCGTCGTGAGCCGACTTATCCTGGCGTCAAAGAAATGGCCCCGCCGAAGCGGAGCCAAGTGCTACTCAATCAGTCTTGCTTTCAATATGCGGTGTTTCGCCTTGAGCCTCTCGAAAACGTCGGCGGCTTTCTCTATCCCGACTGCGTCGTTGTCGAACGCGACCGTGATCGTGGGATACGGGTCGAGGCACCGCTCCTGCTCCTCCGTCATCTCCGAACCCATGAGGGACGCCGCCTGGAGGCCATGCTCATGGAACCAGAGCGGCCCCCAGAAGGACTCGCAGAGGATGAGCGGCTTCGATGAATCGCAGCGTTCCAGCCCGTAGACAAAGCTCTTGTGCAGTCCCGCCGGCAGTTTCCATTTCGGGTTACCGTCGGAAACCTCCAGCGTGGTGCGTCCGGCGTAGCCGACGAGCATGACCTGGGCCGAGCCGTCGGCGTTTCTCCGTATCAGCTCCTGAAGCGGAAAGACGATCCGGCCGGCCATGCTGCCCTTGCCGGGGAAGAAGCCGACGCCGAATATCGCCGCCGTCGCCTCGGATATGCCCCGCGATTGGATCATCCCGTGGCGGGGGTTCACGTCCTTCAACTGAAACGCGAGCGGATTGTTCTTGGGGGTTACCAGGGCGTCGAACACCTCCCTGGTCATCATGCCGTCATGCGGTTCCACGCCTCTCTCCTTTCCGTTCCCGTTCGGGAACCACTCATCGATCCGCTTCGCCGCGGCGTAAGCGGAGCATTGCTCCATGAGCGAGACGAAATCGATGACGTTGCCGCCCGCCCGCTCCCCGTTCCTTTTGCACGAATCGGAATGGCAGTACCAGACCGACTTCGCCTCGTTCACGCAGAACGTGTTCTTGCTTTCCGACGAATGCGACGGCAAGGGACAACTGCCCTTGAGCGCGGTTTGGTTCACCCGGACAAGTTTCATCTGGTACCGGGCGAGGACGTCCGCGATAGCGACGCGTCCCTTGATTGCCTTGAAGTCCAGAAACGGACGGTTTTCTGCCATAGCTCCTCCTCTATATAAAGGGCTATCCATAACGGTACGGATCGAGGGGAAAACCGGTAGACGGCACGACTATACGAATCCGGCAACTCCTGCTGTCTTGGCCGCCCACGGTACCCGGAGTAATGTTCCCATCAGCAGCTTCAACGATTTCCTGTCGCACCTTGAAAAGGAGAAAGAACCTCATGCCTGAAACAACGCTCATCGCCGGCACCGACACGTCCGGCAAACTTACCAGAGCGGACCTGGCACTCGTGCCGGCCCCGCATTCCACGGCAACCCATCAGGTGATCCCGCACATCGACATCGTGCAGGCCCTCGAAGAACAGCTTGGGTTCCGGCATATCGCCATCGCCTCCGAGGAATACGCCGTCACGAAGGACGGCAAGAACTTCTTCGGCGTGATGACCTTGGACCAGGGCATCGACGGCGCCCAGTTCGCGCTCGGCGTCCGCAACAGTCATAGCAAGCAGTTCCGGCTTTCCATCGTGGTCGGCGTCAGATTATGGTGAGCTCCCCATAAGCGTACTTATGCTGAGCACCGATTTATCGTGAGGAGGGCGCGTTAGATGCGACTGGTCGCGGATCTGAGGAGAATCTCCTTCGCATAATTCGAGGAC
>Ga0181520_10006946_pt1 | contig 16963 bp, 14 predicted proteins | sample PEATcosm2014_Bin_29_FD_132451 | JGI IMG/M metagenome (GOLD analysis project Ga0181520, IMG submission 132451) | Peatland microbial communities from MTU Mesocosm Facility, Houghton, MI, USA - PEATcosm2014_Bin02_30_metaG | ecosystem: Environmental > Terrestrial > Soil > Wetlands > Peat | place... | reverse complement strand
GACGGCCCTACGCCGCCGCTCGTTCAATACCGCATCCGGCAAACCGCGCGAATCGATTCTCTCCATGCCTAGTTAGACGGGAAATACCTATAGATGTTGCATATATTACGGGCCGGATCAGTATTTCGTTGCATGGAGGCCTCATTGCGCACCGTAATTCCTCCGCATTACCTCGAGTTGGTAGCCGATGCCGCATTGAAATCGTATTGGCGAAAGCGCGCTCTTAGACTATTCCTGAGACGCTGTGGTGTTAGTGAGTCGTTTTTGGGAACTTGGCAGGAAGATGAAAGCAAGCGTGACTTTCTGTATCGCCTGTTTCCCAAGTTAGAAGACAGCGGTAACGACGGCCTTCGCTTGGTTAACCGAATGGCGGACTCTTTGATCCAGCAGACCTCATTTCCCGATCTCGTTGGCTGGGAAGACTCAGTCCAGAAGGTTGCGAATGCGACTGCGGCCGTCGCAGCTCTCCTTGCATATCGGGAAGCACAGCACGCACAGATCGTTAGCGAAAAGGAGAAGGCGGATGCTAGGGATCGAGCCGCTAAGATCGCTTCGGAGATCAAGGCCCGCGCTCATGACTTGGCAAAGCTCGAAGCGGAATTGGCAGAAATCGCCAAGGGGCTGGGTACAAAGGAAGCTGGCTATGCATTTCAGGATTGGTTCTATAAACTCGCAGATTTCTTCGAGGCAGAGAACCGTAAGCCCTACATAACAGGGGGAAGACAGATCGATGGCTCGATTACGGTAGAAGGCACAACTTATCTCGTAGAGTTGAAGTTCACGAGGGAGCAGTCGAGTTCCCCTGATATCGATTCACTCCACAAAAAGGTAAGCGATAAAGCTGATAATACAATGGGGGTGATGTTCTCAATTTCGGGATACTCATCCGTGGCAATTAAGGGAGCATCCGGGCCCAAATGCCTTCTTCTGCTTTTCGATCACGCCCATATCTATATGCTCCTTCATAGTGTTTCTACACTTCAGGAACTGGTCGGCCGGGTACGTCGGCATGCTTCACAGACAGGCGAAGCATACTTGGAGCCACGGCATTTCTCATAAGGCTCCCCTACCTGAGCTCCTCCATCTTAATGAGTGAGTGCTATCGTGCTTAGGCTGTATCCGCTGTTGGCGGGTGGCAATCCTTCCGCAGCCTTATTGCGGAAGGGTGGGAGAGCGCGGTGCTGGGATCAGTCCCGGGAAACGCCCCAGGGTTCGGAAAGATTCTGGCTCTTGAGCCTCTTGCAAGATTTCATAGTGGTGGCAAGAAGTATCAGGGCACGACTTGAGTCGTGCCGCAAATGCCATAAAAAGGACCAGGGCTTTAGCCCCTGTATCTTTTTTCAACGGATTGCAGTTTCTCAGCGGCTAAAGCCGGGGTCTGTTTGGGCTCTTGTTCGGCACGACTGAAGTCGTGCCCTGATACAGAGCCTGGCTTGCAAGGAGTTTCCCCGCAGTCTGTTGAGCCCCTGTGGGAGGCTCTTCGCCTGATCCAGCCAGCAAGACGTGTTTTTGCGAACGCCTATCGCGGCCTCGCCATCGCTCGGTTGCGCAGCCACTTGGCTACGCCCAAGGCCAGCAGCAGGCTGCCAAAGGGTAATCCCATCAGCGCCACAATCAGCGCCATCCAGCCGGCGTTGGTGGTGGCTCCGGTGGGGGTAAAGCCGCCCAACACCGTCTCCAGCAGAGCCACTGCCACCAGCCCCGAGGCCACAATGGAGCCACCCCAGCGGAGCAGTTGCCGGGTGCCGTCCTCGGGCATGGGCGAGTCTCTTTTCTCTTGGGTCATGGGAGGCTAGCCTCGCGCCAGGCGCAGCATCACAAAGGTGATCACGCCGGTGATGGAGATGTAGAGCCAGACCGGAAAGGTCCAGCGAGCCAGGCGTTTGTGTACGGCAATGCGGCCGGTGAGGGCCAGAAAGAAGGTGACCAGCACCATGGGTAGCGCCACAATGGCCAGCAGAATGTGGCTGCTGAGCAGCGCCAGGTAGAGCCCGCGCAGGGGCGCGCTGTGCGGATAATAGACGTCGCCGTGCAGGGCATGGTGCAGAATGTAGCCCACCAGAAACAGCGTGGAGAAGCAGAAGGCGGTCAGCATCGCCGCGCGATGCGCATCCCGGCGTCCGGCGCGGATGAAGACCACGCCCAGGGTGACAGCCACGGCGCTGAGCCCGTTCATCACCGCGTTGAGCGCGGGTAAAAAGGCGTAACGGGCGTTGGCGGCGTCGGCCGCGGGATGCACATAGATGAGCCAGAACAGAAAGGCCGTGGCGGCCAGACTGACGGCCAGAATGGCGGCGATGGCGGGGCGTGGCGTGGCTTCGGGGGTCATGGCTGTCTCATCTCTGCGGAGTTAGAGTCCCTTGCCGGCCGGGCCGGCGCAAATCATCAAAGCCGTGAACAGCAGCGGCAGATACACCACGCTGATCTTCAGCAGATCCCGGGCCAGGCGGCGGCTCTCGTCCTCCGTGCAGTCCTTCAAGATGCGGCTGAAGCGGATCGTATAGCCCAAATAAACCAGCCCCAGCGCACTGGCAATGCCCGCGTACCAGGGCCCGGCCAGACCGAGCCAGCAGGGAACCAGGCTCACCGGAATCATCACCACGGCGTAGAACAGGGCTTCCAGCACGGTGGACCAGCCGTCGGGCTGGACGACCGGCAACATGCGGATGCCGGCCTTGGCGTAGTCTTCCCGGTAGAGCCAGGCAATGGCCATGAAGTGCGGAAACTGCCAGACAAAGAGGATCGCAAACAGCGCCACTCCGGCCCACTCCACCTGGTCGCGCGCGGCGGTGTAGCCGAGCAAGGGTCCCATGGCGCCGGGGAAGGCGCCGATGAAGGTGGCCATGGTGGTCACGCGTTTCAGCGGGGTGTAGATGGCTACATAGGTAAACGCGGTCAGCAGCGCCAGCGCCACGGTGAGCAGGTTGGTGGTCCAGGCCAACAACGCCGCGCCCAGCCCCAATGCGCCCAGTCCCAGCAGGATGCCCGCCGGCAGCGAGACCCGTCCGGCGGCAATCGGGCGGTCGGCGGTGCGCTTCATCAGCTTGTCCGTGCTGCGCTCCACGGCCTCATTCAACGCGCCGGCCCCGGCTGAGACCAGCCCAATGCCAATCAGCGTCTCCAGCAGGCCGCGCTGCAGGCTGGTGATACCCGACTGCATGGAGCCCAGATAAAACCCGCCCCAGCCGGTCACCAGCACCAGCCCCACCACCTTCACCTTGAACAGCTCGCGAAAGTCCTGTAGCAGCGTAGCGGTGGCGCCCGGCGTGGGAGCGTGCAAATGTGTGTGTGCGCCAGCAGTTGTTGCGGCGAGCGGGGAGGAGGAAACTGCCTGCATTGTTGAATCCATAAAGGGGAGGGAAGACTCCGGGAGGCAGCTAAGTTCTTCGTTCATGCGTGCTCTCCCGGTCCTTGCTGAAGTTGAAGAAGATAGCTCCGGTAAATTGAAACCGAGAATGTTTGGGTGCCCCATCCTCGCCGCGTTCTTGTTTTTGTGGCAAGGATGGGATAGCACGAAGACAGCGTTTCTTTGCTTGTCTAAAGCGGCTGCACCACCGCGCCCGAGTAGCCGGGAATCTCGATGAAATTGGTTCGATCCGTCTGCTGTGCAACGGCAAACTGAACGCCGGTTGTGGCGTCGAGTGCCGGGCCGGTCAGGTTCGACCGTTCCAGCTTGCCCAGGTTGAACGGCGCGGGCAGCGCCACGCGTACCGGCTCCGCTCCTTTATTGATGAATCCCAGCTGCAAGCGATCCTTTTTCTTGCCCAGATAAGCGGTCAGGTTGGCGGTGGTATCTAGTGGGCAGCGGACCACAGTTCCGCCCGCAAACTGCCGCGCCAGCAGCATGCCGTAGTACACCGGCCGGGGCTGGGCAGGGGCCGTCTCGGAGCTTTCAATGGGCGTGTAGACGCCCTGTCCGCCGCCATGCAGATTGACCCCGGCAAAGCCCGCGACGGCGGCGCGCAGCAGATATTCGGCAGCCCACAGCGCGGAGGCGTAGGCATCGCTCACGCCTTTGCGTCCGCCGCCAAAGCAACTGTTGCCCTCGTCCATGCGGTAGGCCACGCCTCCGCCCAGCGCCCGTGCCTGGTTCACCAGCTCAATCTGGTGGTCCAGCTCCGGCGTCTCTTTGCGGAGCAGCCGCTCGGCGGTCATGGCTGGATCGGAGGCCGGACCCATGCCGTAGTAGTGGCTGGTGAGCAGCAGCAGGTCGCCTTTGGTTCGCTTGGCAAAGGGCAGCACCCACTTCTCCACGTTGGCCTCGGTGTCAGGTCCGGCAAACTGGGCTTTGGGCACGCGGGCGCGAATGGCCTTCACCCACACTTCGTACTCGTCCATGAACGCGGCAGGGCCGTAGGTGGCGGGGCGGAAGACGGGATCCTCGCTGAAGCCGTCCACCTCATTGCCGATCACAAAGGCCATCAGGCGCGGGCCCACAATCTCCGCCACGGCGGCAGCCTCGTCGGCGGCCCGGGCAGCAGAGCCGGAGGCAAAGTTGAGCCCGTAGATCAGCCGCCAGTTGGTGGCCTCCAGGAAGCCGCGCAGGTTTTTGAGCGTCTGGCGGGTGATGATGCCGCGCTTGTTCTTCTGGACCGAAGGATCGACGAGCGGCCACTCCCAGTAGTCCTCGATGCCGTGGCGTATGCCGTCCTTCTGCTTGGGCTGGTCGCGGCCCACGCCCTCCCAGTCGGTGATGTTGCTCAGGTGGCCGCCCATGCGCAGCACGCCCTCGGTGCTGATGCCGCAGAAGGCTTCCACCAGCGCCCGGTTGGCCGGCGCAAAGAAGCTCCCGTTGTAGAGCTGGCCGGTCTCATAGCTGAGCCCGATAAAGTCCTGTGCCATGGGAACACCCGCTGCCGTGGGCAGCAAAAAAGTGACCGTGGCAGGCTCAGCGGCAAGGCCGCGGGTGGCCAAAACGGCTGAGGCAGCGGAAAATAAAAAAATTCGGCGATTCATTGAGCAAGCCTCTCCGGAACCTGCCAGTATAGCGGGCGGCGGAAGACCTGTGCGAACCTGGACTGCATTCCCGATTAGGCTTGAAGTGTCTTGTTTTCAGACAGTGAATTGAAAATCAGGTAAGAGAAATCTCAACTTATACCACCTCAGTGCCGATAAAGCTTTGAGAGCAGGCTGTTTGCCGCAGTCAGAAACAACCATGCACGGGGCGGAGGGAGTGCGCACGATGAAGACGCTGTTGAGCGTTGAAGAGGCTTCGCAACGGATTCGTGAAGGGGCCAAGCTGCTGATTGCCGGCGAGGAAGGTCTGCTGGCGGCGCTGCCCCAGGGTGATTGGATTGGCGGCACCACGCCCTACATGATGACCGAGGACGGCGGCGTTTGCAGTACCGACAAGGTGCAGGCCATTGAGCTGCCTGACACCGTGCTCTCCGTCAAAGCGCATCTTTACACGGCCGCCAATCTCAAGCTGATTCCCAAGGACTATAAGAAGAACGGATTCGCCATTGTCATTGTGCCGGCATTTACTCAGGTTCATACCACTTTTGCCAAAGACAGTTCCAGCTGGCCCGAAGTCTTCAGTCAGCCACTGGTGGGTTGGATTGCGGGCTCGCATCTTGACCGCGCGGACACCACCAAGCCCAAGGTCTTCAACGGGCAAACCGGCGAATCCTCCGACAGCAAGGTGGTGGTGCTGCACTCGGAGCTGGACAGTCATCTAGCGGTCCGGATGAACATCGTAAACCTCTTCCAGACCGGCAGCGGCGATGTGATCGCCTTTCCGCAGTGCGGCTTTGAAACCACGGACTGCACGGTGAATGGCGAGAAGCGCAACTTTGCCGAGTATCTGACGGAAAAGAATGTCGATACCAGCATCCCCATGGTGTCCAACTACTTTGGCGCGCTGGTGAATGTGAGCTTGCGGAAGGTGGATTCGGAGGCGGGCAAGGTCTCCTTCTTTTCGCCCGTCTTTCCCGGCGTACACTACCGTTTTGCCGTGCACATTGAGGACTATCCAAGCGCTTACCAGGCCAGGTTGAGCATCAATCAGCTGTGGGCTGGTGACCCGGTGTATGCCTGCAACTGCATTCTCAACTATCAGGTGGCTGGGTTGGAGGGGAAGATGTCCGGCAAGATGCTGGGCCCGGTGGTCTTTGGGGAGATCGCCTACATGATGCTCAACCACACCCTGGTGTATTTGACCTTCGAACCCAAGTAAGGCCAGAGCTCAGCGAGCGATCAAGCCCGCAATTTCCTCCACCACTTCGTCCGGGGTCAGACGGTCAACGGCCACGGAGTGGTGGGCCATCCGGTAGAGCGGCAGGCGGCGTTGGTAGCGTGCGGCCAGGTTGGCGCTGTCGGCCAGGATGGGCCGCTCAGCCTCAGTGCCACGGCAGCGGGCCAGTGTGGTGCCCAGCTCCACTTCCAGATGCACCAGCAGGGTGTGCGGCTCGCTCAGCAGCAGGGTGCGCACGGCTTCGGTCTCAATGGCTCCGCCCCCCAGCGCCAGCACCAGGTGGTCTTCAGCAGCCAGCCCGGCAATGGCCCGGTACTCCTGCTGGCGGAAGCCCTGCTCGCCCTGCTGGCGGAAGATCTCCGGAATGCCGCAGCCGGCGGCAGCTTCAATGGCGTGGTCGGCGTCCTCAAACCGCCAGCTCAGCCTCTGGGCCAGCAGCGGGCCCACGGTGCTTTTGCCCGATCCCATAAATCCGGTGAGCACAATGCGGCGGATGACGGCGGTGGGGAGCATCGATTCCATTTTTTTATTATAGGGAAGCTTCACTTTCCGGCATCTCTTCCGGAACCAACAACACGGGCTTCTTCCGCCGCCGGCCCAGAAACTTGAGGCAGAGCTTCAGCATGTACCAGCCCAACAGGTAAGTGCTCAGGGCCGACAAGAGGACGGCGGCAAACGGAAGCAGAAGGAGCACAATCTCCATAGCGTCTTCGCCAAAGTGCGGTTGGGTACGGAACCCGGTGGTCTGCAGCTCGTGGCAGAACAGGCCAACGGCTTCAGCCACCGTCAGGATGAAAAACAGCACCAGCAGCCCAGTCCAGAAGCCGGACTTCGGACGCAGCCACCGCCGCACCAGCGGGTAAAGGTAGGCCGCCATCAGAGTAAAGCTCAAAAAGCCGATCTGGCCTCCGGGAACCGTAAAGGAGGCCACCACCGACACCCCACAGCTTACCGCAAGCAGCAGCAAATGCACCACAAGATGTGGTCGATAGGGCGCGGATCCCGGGCTGGCGAACGGAACAGAAACGTCTCTGGTCACCCCACCAGTATAGGCATGAATACAGGCAATTTCGGGCAGCGGTTCGCAGACTGAGACGGTTGAAGGGTCGAATCGGGCCAAATGTATAGCTAATCGACTAGACTTCATGGGGATGCACACCGGGAAACCAAGTCGAACTGCACTGCGTGTGGCCATTCGCCGCGCGGCGCACCAGCTTACCGACCGGCCCCCGGTGTTGGACGATCCCATTGCCGTGCGTTTGATCGGTCCCGAGTTTGCCCGCGACATGGAGCGCGCCTCGCATCGTGTGGCCCGCGACTTCCGCGCCTACCTGGCCGCCCGCGCCCTCTACGCTGAAGAACGGCTCACGGAAGCCGTCCGCTCGGGCGTGGAGCAGTATGTGGTGCTGGGCGCGGGCCTTGACACCTTTGCCTACCGCAATCCCTGGCCCAAGCTGCAGGTTTATGAGGTGGATTTCCCCGCCACCCAGGACTGGAAACGCTCTCTGCTGGCGGAGAAGGGCATTGCCGAGCCCGCCAACCTCACCTACGTTCCCCTGGACTTTGAGCAAGGCACCCTGGCCGATGGTCTGGCGGTGGCAGGCTTCAACGCCGCCCATCCGGCCTTCTTTGGCTGGCTGGGCGTGGCGCCCTACCTCACCCTGGACGCCTTCCGCGCCACGCTCTCCTACATTGCCGGTTTGCCGGCCGGAAGCGGGGTCAGTTTTGATTACGTTTTCGCGCCAGAAACCCTTTCCCCTGCACGACGTGCGATCTTTGACCGGCTGCAGAAGCGGCTCCTCGATGCTGGCGAGCCCCTCAAGCTCTTCTTCCACGCCGACGCGCTGGCGGAAGAGGTGCGTCAGGCCGGCTTTGTCTGCTGCGATCAGGCCGATACGGAGTGGCTGAACAATATCTACTTCCGCGACCGCGAAGATGGGCTGCGCCTCTCGCCCGTCCAGATCGGCATGTTGGCCACGGCCTGGGTGTAACCACCTGCGCCACCTGCGGTGGGGCCAATGCGCTTCGCGTTCTCAGAGACTGGAATTCTACGGATTTCGCACAACAAAAAGCCCAGCCGCAAGGCTGGGCTTTCTGTTGTGCGAAGCGGGTGCCAGTTTACGGGGCCACAGCCTGGATGGAGTGGTTGCCGTGAGGAACGATGGCAATGGCGGTGGGGTGGGGGCTGGTGCCATACGGGGTGGCCTGGGTGGTAACCAGAGCGCCGGTATCGGCGTTCAGGCGGAAGCCGGAGGCCGAGTCGCCCGAATAGTTGGCCGTGTAGATGAAGCGGCCCAGGGCGGGATCGACGGCCAGCGCGACGGGATAGGAGTCGGTGCTGTAGACGGCCGAGGAGGCGCTGTTGACGATCGCCGAGGGGCTGCCACTGGCCAGCGTGATCTGGTAGGCCGACAGCGCGTTGTCCAGAGCGTTGGTGACGTAGATGTACTCGCCACGGGGATCGACTACGATGGCGGTGGGCTGGTTGCCGGTCTTGAAGGGGCCGTTGATCATGTAGGTCAGGCTACCGGTGGTGCCAATGGAGTAACCGACCAACTGGTTGGAGGCCCAGTCTGTGACGTAGACAAAGCGGTTGTTGGGTTCGGTGGTCAGGGCAAAGGGCTTGATGCCGGCCTGATAGGGGCTGTTGGTGGTGGCCGTCAGAGCGCCGGTGCTGCCCACGCTGAAGCCGAAGACCCAGCCGGAATGCGCGGTAGAGCTGGCGGTACCGTTCGGGTTATAGGCCGACTGGTCATAGACGGTAGCGTACACCGCGTTGCCGTTGACCATCACGGCAACGCCGGTGGGAACAATGGTGTCGCCCGCGTAGCCCGCCAGCGCCAGCTGCACAGTGGCCGTGGCAGTGGTGGAGAGCGTGCCGTTCGACAGGGCATAGACGCCCAGGTAAGCCGAGCCGCTGCCCGTGCTGCTGCCATAGAGCACGTAGAGGAATTTGCCCGTCGGATTGACGGCCAGGCCCACCGGTGTGTCAGACAGCGTAAGGGTCTCTTTGGAGGTCAAAGTGCCATCGGAGGCGACGGTGAAGTGCACCACGTTCTTGCTGGAATTGTTGGCCACGTAGAGATTGTTGAAGTCGCTGGTCAGAGCCATGGCGACCGGGCCGTTGCCGCCGGAGGAAACCGTGGGCGCGCCCTGCCGCAGAGCTCCTGACTGGGAGTCGACTGCGAAGACCTGAATCTGGCCGGGGGAACTGGTAGTATTACTCGTCGAATCGGCTACGAACACATAGTCGATTGTGATGATCTGGCAGGCCGTCAGGAGGACGGCCGCCAGAAGGCCGAGTGTAGAAACCAGAAAGAGCTGGCTCAATTTGCTGAACTTCATGCGCTTCCTTCGTCGCGGGCCTTTGGTGCGAAGCCCTGAGAATCTTATTGGGTTGTTCCTGGGTCTAGTGTAGAAGCCACAGGGGTGGTTCGAGACCGGCAGCTGGTGGCCCGGAGGAGATGGCTACTGGTGCGGAACGGCGGCAACTGCCGTCGGGTTAGCGTTGGTGGAGGTGGGCGATCCCTGGGCCAACATCAAGGTGCCGTCGGTGGCGCTCAACTGCCAATCGGAAACGGTGCCGCCAAGGAAATCCGCAGTATACAGAAAGTGGTGTGCGGACGGGTCAATGCCAATGGCCACGGGATTCAGGCCGGTGGAGTAAGTGGCGATCCGGGTAAGCACGCCGGAAGAAGCCGAGTAGGCGGTTACGTTGTCGTCGGTGGAGTTGGCCACGTAGACAAAGTTGTAGTTCGGGTCGGCCACGATGGCTGACGGAGCGTTGCCCGCCGCGTAGGGGCTGCCACTGAGCGCCGTGAGTGCGCCGGTGGCGGAGATCGAGTAGCCCAGCACCTTGTTGGCCGTGGCGTCGGCGGCGTAGAGATAAAGAGGCGTCACGGTACTGCCCGTACTGGTGGCGAAGGCGGAGAGGGAGCTAGGCTGCCTGCCGGCGGCAAAAGGCGAACCCGTCACGGGCGCCAACGCGCCGGTGGAACCGACGGTGTAGGCGAAGATGTACCCGGCCTTGGTGGCGGTGGTGGCGTCGTAGGCGGCAACATACAGATAGCTTCCAGAGAACGTCACAGCCGTGGGAACAATCACATCAGCGGGGTTGCCGATCGAGGAGGGCAGATTCAGTGGCCAATAAGTGCTGCCATTGGAGGTGTTGGTCACTGGAGAGCCCAGACCCAGAGGCTCGGTGCTGGTGGCTGCTTTCAGGGGCAGCACCGAAACCGAACCCGAGCAGGGCAAGGCATTGGTGCAAGTGGGCAGCGGCTGATAGGTATCCAGCACAAACAGCATGGTTTTGCTGACCGCGACCCCGATGGGGGCGATGCCGGGGGTATTGATGGTGTTGTAGGGATAGAGTTTGCCGTCGCTACCGATGACGAACTGCACCAGCGTGTTGTCGTCTTCGTTGACCACAAACAGGGTGGAGTAGTCGGTCGAAACGGCTTCGGCAACGGGGTTACGGCCGCCGGAAGGAACCGGCGAGGCGGGAATCGGCCGCATGTGGCCGGATTCGGAGTTGATCTCGAAGATGTCGATCTCTCCGTAGTTGTTGGATCCGGCTGCCTTGGCGCTGGTCACAAAGACAAAATCGGTGGTCAGAGTTCCGCAGGCTGAGATCAACCCGGCCGCCAACAATCCAGCGGCGCTGACCAGCATCAACTGGCTCGACTTTTTCAACTTCATGCGCATCTTTCGTTACCGGGCCTGAACCGCGGGCTCACCGGGGAATCGGGTTGGATAGCGAACCGGGGCGATTGCCGTGGGCAGCCCCGGATTCGGGTGACTAGGGGTGCGTTCTGGCACTGGGGCTGGAACGCGCCTGCCGGCGCTGGGTAGCCGCCGGCAGGTTGGATCAGACACGAATTAGTTGGTGCGGCCGTCAACCAGGCACCAGGTGGGCTTACCCGTGAGCGTGTACTTGCTAGCCACGCGCATGGTGGTGAGAACACCGGAGTTGGGGTCGATGACGCTGCCCGTGACCGTGCTGTCAGTGTAGTTCGCCGTGAAGATGTACTGGCTGGAAGGATCTTCCACAATGCACTGCGGACCGGAGCCGGAGCCGAAGGTAGACGGCGTGGTGAACGACAACTGGAAGGCCGGCGAGTTGGTAATGTAGTAGCCGGTAATGCCGCTGGCGGGGCTGTTGGTGCCGGTGACGTTGTTGCCCTGGTTGGCAACGTAGAGGTACTTGCTCTTGGCTTCGACGAGCAGCCAGCTGGGGTTAGCCAGGGTGGGATCGTCGGCGATCTGGCCTACGGTCTGCGCCTGCAGGTTGCCTGAGGAGCCGACTGTGTAGGGGATGATCATGCTGGTGGCGGCGGTGGGGTTGGAGCTGGGCGCCTCGTTGTCCATCACGTAGAGCATGCCGCCGGCCATCACCAAGCCAGTGGCCTGATGGATGTTAAGGGTCTGCGCAACGTTGGAGGTGATGGTCAGCTGACCGGAAGAGGCCGAATAGGCGAACGGATAGGCCGAATCGCCCGCGGTCGGGGTGCCGCTCAGCGCAATCACATCGCTGCCGGTAAGCACAAAGTCGATGGGATTGGCCGGAACCGGGAAGTATGCCAGCGCCGGGCCGTTCAGAATGTACTGGCCGCTGTACTGGTTGTTGTTGATCGGCGAGAGCCGGCCGGTGGTGGAGTCGATCTTGAAAATCGTGATGTCGCCGCAACCGGCTGTGGAGAACAGCGTCTGGCAGGCTGCGGTGGTGGTCAGACCGTTGTCCAGCGGAGCGTCGTGGTCGAGAACCATCAGGTAGTTGCCCGATGAGTCGGCGATCATGCGGAACGGGTTTAGACCCTGGGTGTAGTAGGTGGCCTGCGGCGTAAGAATGCCGTTGCCGCCCACCACAAAGGCTTCAATGTTGGAGCCGTTGCAGACCGTGTTGGGGCTGGTGGTGGGGGTGCCGGAGCAATTGGCTGTGCCGTTGGCGTTGACGCCCCGGTTCAGCACGTAGAGGAACCGGCTGCCGGAGATGAGAACGGCGCGCACCGGATTGGCTCCGCCTGTAGAGACCGGAAGCCCGTCGATCTGGGTCAGTTGGCCGGTGTTGTGTTCAATCTTGTAGCCGCTGACGATGCCGTTGCTGCCCGTCTGGCCCGTCACCGTGCCGGTGATGTAGAGATAGCCGACCGAGTAACTCTGAATGCAAGACGAGACGCCTAGTACAACGCCAGCAGAGAGGGCGCTAATCAGAAGAGCCTTGCCGAATTTCCTGAACTTCATGCGAATCCTTCATCCTGGCCGGGCGTAGCCGCCAAGTTTGATCGTTCCCGAGCAGAGCTGGGATGGGACGGGTCCCTGATGCATTGTAAAAGCCGAGGGCTGGTTATGCCTAGTTTCCTTCAGCAGTCGGCCCCAGATAGCAATTGTACGGTGATGGCCATAAGCGCGGCATGGTGCAGTTCAAACCTGGATTCTGTTGAGAACGCTGCCCCAGCCTGGCCCAGCCGAAACCGCAAAATAGCGCATAAAATTGCTCTTTTCCCGCAGGAAACGTCCACAAATCCCGCTCCGCGGCCGGTTGACAGGGACCTAGTGTGTGGAAAACCACGCCAAATCCCTCGCCTGGAACTTTGTCCACCGTTGCCAGTTGGACGCTGGGAGGAAACTAAGGTCAACGCAGGATGCGAGAGGAATTCACAGGAAGGGATGCGCCCCCGGCCCGAGCAGGCCAGGGGCGCGGGCGGAATTACCAGACGCGGCAGCTCTTCGCCGGCATCATGGGCTGACCAACTTTGCAGTTGAAGGCCTTGCCAAAGCCGTCAAAGTTCTGTACCGAGCCGTTCACGCGCCATTGGCCGGGCGAGTGCGGATCGGTGAGCGCCGCCTGGCGGGCAGCGGCTTCGGTCTGGTTTTGGCACCAAACCTGGGCAAAGCCGATAAAGTAGCGCTACGCCTCGGTAAAGCCGTCCACCTTGGTATCCAGCGACTTGCCCTGAGCCGCCAGGGTGTCGGTCAGCGCCATGTACGCAATGCGCAGACCGCCGTTGTCGGCCGTGTTTTCGCCCAGCGTGAGCTTGCCGTTCAGCATCTGGGCCGGAGTGTCGGCGTGGGCCTGAGCGGCCTCAAAGCCGGAATACTCGTCGGCCACGCAGGTGGTGCGCTCGGTAAAGGCCTTGCGGTCTTCCGCCGTCTGCCACTCGCGGAGGTTGCCCTTGCCGTCAAATTGGGAGCCCTGGTCGTCAAAACCGTGGGTCATCTCATGGCCAATGACCACGCCGATGCCGCCAAAGTTCACCGCCGGATCGATCTTGAAGTCAAAAAATGGCGGCTGCAGAATGCCGGCCGGGAAGTTGATATCGTTCATCGAGGGGTCGTAGTAGGCGTTGACGGTGGGAGGCGTCATGTCCCACTCCTTCTCGTCCACGGGCTTGCCCAGTTTGGCGTAGTTGTAGTTGCGGCGGTAGATGGCGGCGTGCGCGGCGTTGCCCACCAGGTCATTGCGGTTCACCTGCACGCTGGAGTAGTCGCGCCACTTCTCCGGGTAGCCGATCTTGCGGCGGAACATGTTCAGCTTCTCTTCGGCAGCCTTCTTGGTGGCGTCCGTCATCCAGGGCAGAGCGCGGATGTCGTCGGCCAGCGACTTGTTCAAGGCGTCCACCAGCTTTTCCATGCTGTCCTTGGCGGCCGGCGGGAAGTTCTGCTTCACCCAGTCCTGGCCCACGGCCTCGCCCAGAGCGTTGTCGGTCATTGTCGAGCACATCTTCCAGCGCGCTTCGGGTTCCTTCTGGCCGCTCAGGGTGCGGGAGAAGAAGTCAAAGTTCTCGTCAAAGATGGCCTTGGACAGCAGCCGCGTCTGCCCATGCAGCGCATGCCAGCGCAGGTAGGCCTTCCAGGCATCCACCGGCTGATCCTTGATCAATCCGTCCAGCGCCTTGAAGAACTCCGGCGTGCCCACGTTCAGGGTGCTGAAGCTGCCTATGCCAACGGCCTTGAAGTAGTTGGCCCAATTGAAGTTGGGGGTCAGCTTGGCCAGCTCGTTGGTGGTGTAGATGTGGTAAATTTTCTGCGGGTCGCGCATCTCGGTACGGCTCATGGAGGCCTTGGCCAGAGCCGTCTCAATCTCCATCACAGAGGTTGCGTCCTTGGCGGCCTGCTCCGGGGTTTCGCCGGCCAGGGCAAACATCTTCTTCAGGTGCTCCATGTACTTGGCGCGGATGGTTTTGAAGCGCTCCGTATCTACCAGATAATAATCACGATCCGGCAGCGACAATCCGCCCTGATAGAGATCCGCAATCTGCTTGGACGAGTCTTTCTCATCAACTTCCACGCCAAACTCAAAGAATCCGTCGCTGACGGCCTGGTTCTCAAGCGTGCTCAGCAGGGCCGGGAGCTGCTTGCTGTCCTTCAGAGTGGCAATCAAAGCCCAGCCGGGCTGGACCGGCGTGGCACCCAGCTTGTCGACCGTGGCCGTGTCCATGCAGGCTGCATAGTAATCGCCAAACTGCTTTTGCAACGGCGACTTGGGCGCCTTGGCGGCCGCGTCCAACTCCTGCCACAACAGATAGCGGTTGCGCTCCCGGAGCAGCGAGAAGGAGCGCGCCCAGCGCACCTGATCGGAGGGGATGGGGTTCTGCTTGACCCAGTTGCCGCAGGAGTACTGGTAGAAGTCGGTACAGGGATCGGCGGTGGCGTCGATGGCCGCAGTGTCAAAACTGACGATGGGGGCCGGAGGCTTGGGCACGTCGGAGCTTGGCGTCTGTGCCAGCCCAACCGTTGCCGCCATGCCCAGCAGGGCAACAAAACCAAGATGCTTCATTCGGGATTCCTCGCGAGAAAATCGTAAACTTTGTTCCGGATGCGCCGTGTGGGGAGTTCCACTGAGGGCAGCTGAAGCTCGCCGCGGGGGCCAAAAAACGACGCATGGGCGCAAAGTCCATTGTTCAGGAGCCTACCATAGCGCGGATCGCCTCAGCCTGCGAATTCACAATCATCCCCAAGGTGTCTTTACAGGTCCGCTCCCCCCTGCCACACTTGAACTGTGGCTACCCAAACAATTGTCATCCTCGATTTTGGCTCGCAGGTAACGCAGCTGATTGCGCGGCGCATCCGCGAGCAGAACGTCTTTTCCGTCGTGCTGCCCTGTACGGCCTCGCTTGATGAGATCAAGTTGCACAATCCATTGGGGATTGTGCTCTCCGGAGGGCCCAGCTCGGTGTACGACGCCGACGCCCCGGCAGCCGACCCCAAGATTCTGGAGCTGGGCGTGCCCACGCTCGGCATCTGCTACGGCCTGCAGTTCATCGTCCACCACTCCGGCGGCAAGGTCCGTTCGGCCTCCAAGCGCGAGTATGGCCACGCCGAGGTTCTCATCGAGGACGGCGAAACGCCTTTGTTCAAGGGGCTGCCGAAGAACCTGGCCGTCTGGATGAGCCATGGCGACGAAGCGCTGGAGCTGCCTCCGGGCTTCCACCGCATTGCCGCCACTAACAATGCCCTGGCCGGAATCGAAAACAGAGAGAAGAAGATCTGGGCCGTCCAGTTCCACCCCGAGGTGCACCACACCCCGCAGGGCGCGGAGCTGATCCGCAACTTCGTCTTCGGCATCTGCGGCGCGGCGGGCGACTGGACCCCGGCCCACTTTATTCAGAGCACCGTGAGTGCGATTCGCGAAAAGGTTGGCTCCGGCCACGTGATCTGCGGCCTCTCCGGCGGCGTGGACTCCTCCGTGGCGGCCGTGCTCGTCCACAAGGCCATCGGCAAGCAGCTTACCTGCATCTTTGTGAACAACGGCGTGTTGCGCAAGAACGAGTTCGAGAGCGTCCAAAAGAACCTGCGCGAGAAGCTGGGCCTGAACATCGTGGCGGTGGACTCCACCGAGCGCTTCCTGTCCAAGCTGGCTGGCGTCACCGATCCCGAGAAGAAGAGAAAGATCATCGGCGCCGAGTTCATTGCCGTCTTTGACGACGAGGCCCACCGCATCGCCAAGGAGTCGGGCAGCGTAGACTGGCTCGTTCAGGGCACGCTCTACCCCGACGTGATCGAGTCCAGCAGCGTCAAAGGCCCCTCGCAGACCATCAAGAGCCACCACAACGTCGGCGGCCTGCCCGATTTCATGAAGCTCAAGCTCATTGAGCCCCTGCGCGACCTCTTCAAGGACGAAGTCCGCCGTATCGGCCGCGACCTCGACATGCCGGAAGACGTTCTCGGCCGTCAGCCCTTCCCCGGCCCTGGCCTGGCCGTCCGCATCTTGGGCGAAGTCACCCAGGAGCGCGTCACCCTGCTCCAAAACGCCGATGAAATCGTCGTCGCGGAGATCAAGGCTGCCGGGCTCTACACGCAGATCTGGCAGAGCTTTGCCGTGCTGCTCCCGGTGATGAGCGTGGGCGTAATGGGCGACCAGCGCACCTATGCCTACACCTGCGCCATCCGCGCCGTGCACTCTGAAGACGGCATGACCGCCGACTGGGTTCCGCTGCCCTACGAGGTGCTGAAGCGCATCTCCAGCCGCATTGTGAACGAAGTCCGCGGCATCAACCGCGTGGTCTACGACATCACCAGCAAGCCCCCCGGCACCATCGAGTGGGAGTAGCTGGCCGCTACGGGCGGGCGCGGCCGTTGGCCGCAGGGCTGATCGTCCAGGCGAACGGTGTTGGCTATACAGGCAACATAGTGGAACAGAGCAAAAAGTGGGTGGGCGGATTCAAGCTCCAAGTGCAACAGGTGTGATTTTAGCCGACCAGTGTTGTACGAAGTCGAAAGCGCCTTCGGGTAGGAACAGTTCTGCAGGCGCTTTCCATCCCAGAGATTTTC
>Ga0181520_10006945_pt1 | contig 16965 bp, 14 predicted proteins | sample PEATcosm2014_Bin_29_FD_132451 | JGI IMG/M metagenome (GOLD analysis project Ga0181520, IMG submission 132451) | Peatland microbial communities from MTU Mesocosm Facility, Houghton, MI, USA - PEATcosm2014_Bin02_30_metaG | ecosystem: Environmental > Terrestrial > Soil > Wetlands > Peat | place... | reverse complement strand
TTCGACTTGCATGTGTTAGGCACGCCGCCAGCGTTGATTCTGAGCCAGGATCAAACTCTCGTTTGAATTCGGCTCGCGCACAGACTGCCAAACTATAAGCGCCTGTACGCTAATGTTTTTGAGTTTTCCCCTGCCGCAGTGACGCCGGTTTTCACCAACGAACGTAGCAGAAGATCTCCGTCCGTTTCTCGCCAAAGAAACAGACGTCGCTCAGCGATCGATTCTTAACTAAAACTTCGATTGACGTGGCTTGCTCAACTCAGTTGTCAAAGAGCTAAAGGCCCCGATGTTCTCGGAGTCCCCATTTTGGGGAAGGTTGGCTTAAGGCCGCCGTATTTCGGAAAACTTAACTCGGCGTCCCGACTGCCATTACTCTGACGAGGATTTGTCTCACAGAGCGATTTCTGATATTACGACTGCATTAACCGTTTGTCAAGGGTTTTGAAAAGTTTTTTTATAGCTCGTATAGGCTTTTCTGAAGACTCTTGAGAACGAGCCTTCATTATATCCATCGGGAAGAAATACGCAACAGAAATCTGAGTATCCTCCGATCGGGCGCTCGCGAAGCTCGAATTTCAAAATACCGCGGCGGGTCGCGATACTTCAGGGGGCTTGCATTTCGCCTTGGAGAGGCGTATGAAGGAAGTATGCTGACCGACGGAGAGAAGACTCCACCGGGCATGCAGAGGTTAGTCGGTTAAATCACACCGCTCTTGCGGTGCGCACCGCTGGCAACGCCCCGCGGACGCTGCCACGGCATTAACGGCGAATAACCTGAGATGGGGAGTCGGAAACGGCTCCCCATTCTCGTTTTGGGCCACAGAACCCCAAATCTTATGAACGGGCTCGCCGCAATTTCCCTCTTAGTTGCTGCGCTTACTTCCCTCCTTTGCGGTATTGTGCCTGTTCATGCATCTACCCCAACTTGGTTTTCTTTGGGCCAGAATGCCCTCTGCGTCACGGAGGGCGTAATCAAAGAAGCCGCGGGAAATCGCCTTTCCGTGGATGTGCCCAAGATGCGCGCGTATGTGAACAAATGGACCGCGCAGGCTATCGAGGCACGATTCACCTACCTTGGCCCGACGGTCGTCAAGGCGCCGCTTGGTTCCGGCGAGATTCGCCAGCAATTAGGCCTCAAACTTCACGCCCAGGACGGATGTAACCTCGTCTACGCCATCTGGCGCTTCGAACCCGAATCGAAGCTCGTAGTTTCCGTGAAAAACAATCCCCGCGAACACACGAGCGCCGATTGCGGCAATCGGGGCTACCGGAACATCAAGGCACGAAAGGCCTCAGCGATCCCTGTCCTGCACCCCGGCGAGACACACACCCTTCGCGCCGAGATGCACGCAGCGGAAATGGCCGTTTTCGTCGATGCTAAATTGGTGTGGGAAGGAAACGTCGGACCGGATGCCCTCTCTTTCAACGGGCCAGTGGGGATTCGCTCTGACAATGCCCGAATAGATCTTGAAATTCGAGCAAGGAAGTCTGACGAGGTTCACCCCGATTACGTCTTGAGTTGCAAATCGGACGGCGGGGAGTCGGATTGAATTGTCCAGTTGTGAGGGAGCCATCGTGAGCGATCCGCAGTCTTATCCCTATGAAACCCGCCTCAATATCCTCTTCAAGCCTTTGGAACTGATCGACGAGAAGGCCCTCGCCGACGCCTGCGCCTACAAGTGGTACAACCAGACGTTGTGCCAGGTCAACCAATCGGTGGTGCGATTGGCAATTGTGGAGGGCGAGTATCATTGGCACAAACACGACGCTGACGATGAATTCTTTTATGTCGTCGCGGGCCGATTTCTGATTGATCTGGAAGGTCGCACCGTTGAGTTGGCGCCGCGGCAGGGCTTCGTCGTCCCCAAGGGAGTCCTGCACCGCACCCGCGCTCTTGAGCGCACGGTAATCCTGATGGTCGAAAACGCGGGAATAATCCCAACGGGCGACTGAAGCCCGGCAATCCCGCCCCGCTTGCAAGCTTCAAGCGCGCTTTTCGATCTGTTGTGCAAGCACCTTAACCTTTTCCGCTAGTGCGTCGAGCTTCGCCAGGCGGGCTATGGTTTTCTTGAATTCGCTCATGGGACGGCATGGGGTTCCCCACACAACAGAACCGCTGCGCACGATTTTTCCCGGAAGGACTCCGGCCTGGCCGCCGACGATGACGCGGTCCTCAATGTGCGCATGCTCGCCAACGCCTACTTGTCCCGCCATGACGACATAGTCGCCGACCTCCGCCCCACCGGAAATTCCCGTCTGCGAAACAATGATGCAGTGGCGGCCGATCTTGACGTTATGGGCAATCTGCACGAGGTTGTCGATCTTCGTCCCCTGCCCGATGACCGTTGTTCCCAGCGAGCCGCGATCCAGAGTCGTATTGCTGCCGATCTCGACATCATCCTCAATGACGATCTTTCCCAACTGCGGAAACTTGACGTGCCGCCCTTCGGCAAGAACGTAGCCGAAACCGTCCGATCCAACTACCACCCCCGCGTGGAGAACGACGCGGTCCCCGATGCGTGCGCCGGGGTAAACGGTGACGTGGGGATGCAGAGTGCAATTCGCCCCTATAGGCACGCCTGCCCCGAGGAAGACTCCGGGACAAATGCGGGTGCCCGCACCTACCGCGACGCCGCTTTCGATGACAACATTCGCGCCTATCGAGCAATCCGCGTGCAGTTGTGCCCCGGGCGCCACTACTGCCGTAGGGTGAATTCCAGGCGGCGGGGGAGAGGCGGGGCACAATAACTCCGCGGCGCGGATCAAAGCCAGCTTGGGATGGCGCACATTGATCGTCGTGCGGTCCGGCAGCGACGTGCCGTCCGGTACGAGCAAGCAACCGGCGTTCGAAGCCATTAACTGATCCAGCGAGCGCGGACCCTCGACGTATGCTAATTCGGCGGGTCCAGCCGTATCGAGCGACGCCACGCCTTGGATCTCGCGCTCAGTGTCCCCCGCCGGGATTCCCTGCAGCATTTTGGCAATTTCGGAAACTTTCATGATGGGCCTCGCAAAGATAGCGCTCAGCGATCAGCTTTTAGCGATCAGCTAAGGCCTTCCTAATAGCATTCCGCCAAATGCCGTGATCCAGCAGAGAGATACGACCTAAACAAAAAGCCCCCAGCGTTCAGCAATCAGCCAAGACCTTAGCTGAACGCTGACGGCTGATAGCTGACAGCTAGAAGGGATACAGCGGCGGTTCCCCAAGCGGCCGGGTTTTCCAACGCCGATGCACCCAGAGCCACTGGTCGGGATAGCGGCGCACATACTCTTCGATCAGGCGGGTGAAGTTTGCCGTGTTGGCCAGGATCTCTTCTTCGGGGTCTTCGCGCTTGATCCATTCCACCGGGTCGAAGCGCAAGCGATATTTCTTCAGCTTCGCGTCCCAGATCACCAAACCGAGGACAATAGGGACACCGGTCTTCCGTGCCACGCGCGCGGGACCAGTCGTCGTGCAGGCCGGCACGCCGAAGAAGTCCACGAAGACGCCTTCGTTCAAAAGCATGTTCTGATCGGTGAGCACGCCCACAGCATGTCCTTGGGCAAAAGCGCGTAGGACACCCCGGGCAAATTGACTTTTATCAATGGACTTGCCGCCGCTCTGGCAACGGTAGCGGTTGACCAGCCGGTCAATCAAGGGGTTGTCCAGTTCGCGAACTACGAAATGACAGGGGTAGCCATAGATCCCGTGGGCAAACGATCCGAGTTCCCAGTTGCCGAAGTGCGCCGTCAGAAAAAGAACGCCGCGACCCTGGCTTTGGGCCCGCGCGTAGTTTTCAAAGCCGTCGTAAATAATCAGTTTCTCAATGTTGTCGCGATTCCAGCGGGGGAAATGGGCGTAGTCAGCCAGCATGCGCCCAAAACTCTGGAAGAGACGGTAAATGACACGCCGACGCTGACGCTCAGTCCATTCTGGAAACGCCATCCGCAGATTGAACAGCCCCACTCGCCGCAAGCGGGGCCAGAGCCAGTAGCTCAATGCCGCCAGGCAGGCACACACGCCTCGCGCCAACCTATGGGGAAGCCAGCCGAGCGTCTTGAGCACCGCCAGCACGGTCCAGTATTGCAATCGTTGGTTGAATGTCACGTGCGGCGGGATGGCGACCGGCTCCCCCGCTACGGGTATCTGCGGATTGTTTTCAACCAACACTGGTTTCATTTACTTTTTCTATTTCTATAAGGGAACTCCTCTGAGTTCTTATCGCTTACACTCTGTATACTCCTACCTGGCTGCTCCCCCGCGAGTCTCAGTCGGCACGGAGAGACAGGTTGCGCAGGAAGAAGTTGAGGATCTGATCCTCGTATTCCTTTTTTTCCGTCTCAACTGCCAACCCCGATTCCGAATGCTCCATCACCAGCAATCGCTTGGGTTGGGGCGCCTCTTCGTAAAGCGCCTCGGTCATCGCCGCCATCGAAGGGTTGTCGCGCCCCGATATGAAGAGCTTGGGAACGTTGGCGAGTTTGGGAAGATTGGCAGGCACCGAGTAAGAGTCCCCGCGCATCGCGGCGAAGTGAAACTCCGCGTCGGTGAGAACGTGGAACACGCCGCTCGAGCCTCCCAAGAGACGTTCGATCTCTGAATCAAACATCCGTTCAGGACTCGAATAGGTGGTGTCAACCACCAGCGCCCGCACCTTGGAGTTTAATTCTCCAGCCTCCAGAGCGGCGTAACCGCCAACGGACATCCCGAATAATCCGACGCGGCTAGGATTGATGTCGGGTTGCTTGGTCAAGGTTTCGATCGCCGCCAACAAATCCGATGCTTGCCGGGGTCCCAAGTTCGAGGAACTTTCCTTGGCCTTGGGCCCATGAAAATTGAAGAGGTACACGTTGAAATGGTTGTCGCGCAAGATGGTTCCCAGCGACAAGAGATCAGAGCGATTGGAATCGTATCCATGACAGAGAATGATGACCGGCGCGCGCCGAAGCCCCAGCAGCAGCCAGCCCTCATGCTCACCGCCGTTCCGGTCAGTAAAATTGAGCGGAAAATAACTGTTGAGAAGATAGCTCTGCGGGTTGACCGCTTCCTGTGAGCTGCTCGCCGTAATCACATGGTAGGTCAGAGCCGCCCCAACTCCCGCCAGACCGATCAGAATCACAACCAGAAAAATGAAAACTCCCAAAAGCAATCTGAGGACAAATTCCCCTGAGATTCTGGATGGGCTGACAACCGTGAAAGGTACTCGACGCGCCATGCCTCGGGCTCTTCTCTGCTGGTTGAATCCCCCTTCGAACAATCAAGAGGATCGTAAAATCGAAATGCTATCACAACCGGTTTTTCTGCCCACAAGAACTTTTCAAGCGATGCCCAAAATCGCAGGCTCGCCCGCTCGGTTTATGGGAGCTATAAATTCAATGGATTTGACGGCCCTGGGGGCGTTCCGCTAACATTAGCGTTGTGATGGGATATCCACTCTACGATCAGTTCCGGCCCCCTCAGCCCGTTTTCCGTTGCGCGGGTGCAGTGTGGCAATGCTTCGCCACCTGTGCGATCCGCGGGATTATGGCATCGATCAGATAATCACCCCGCCATCAAATCTTCATCGAATTTGAACATTGGGTGTAGTCAAAGAACCCCAGACTACATAAGGAGGAGAACATTCATGGCAGCCACTATTCCCTCGGTCAAGCAGCATCTGCTGGCCAGCGATTTCGATCAGACGTTAAGTTTCAACGATTCCGGCCTTGTCCTCAGCGAACTGGTTGGAATTCCGGCCAAGGTATTTGAGGCCAAAGTTGCCACGCTAGCGGTCCAGAACCTGGTGCAGCAAGGCGGTGAGCTGAGCTATTTACTCCTTCACGACCCCGAGTATCGCTCCCACGTCCGCAAGGAGCATCTGCTAGAGGCGGGAAAAATCGTTCGCTTGAAGAAAAACATCCGGCAGCTTTCGGAACTGCTGGCCAGCGCCATCCCGGGATACCGCTTCGACTTCCATGTGATTTCTGCCGCCCCGCAGGAGGTCATCGAATCGGCGCTCGAGGACATCATCCCCGCCGATCACATCCACGGCACGCAATTGCAATACACCTCATCCGGGCAGGTGGAATCCATCATTCGGGTGAACGCCGGATACGGGAAGGTGGCAGTACTGGATGATTTACAGAAAAGGTTTCAGCTCGGCCCGGAGCGCATCCTCTACGTCGGCGACGGTGGGTCCGACATTCACGTCATGCTGCATGTGAACCGCCGCGATGGCTTCACCATTGCCGTTTCCCAGGGCCGACAAATTGCGCCCATCGCCAAACGCACCGTGCTGAGCGACGACGCCCTCAGCATCATGGTCCCGATTCTCGAAGAAATCGCCGGGTGGGACACGCCGCGCATTCGCACGTTCTTTGAGGACCAGGGCCTGTTCATCCAGGAGTGGGACCGCGTCCGCGCCGACTGGCTCACCATCACGCCCCAACCCTCGCAGTTGAGCATCAGCCCGGCGGGGTGAGTAAGTCGGTCGGCGGTAAACGGTAGACAAAATACAGGGTAAAGATCCCGCCGTCATATCGTTCGGCGCGATATAATCCCGTAGAGGTCGTTCAAGCGGTTATTACGCCACCGGGAGACGTAGCGCAGGGCCCGCTCTCCGGCCCTGCGGACCTTCCGTTCCAGAATGCGCGCTTTCGCTGCGATGGCTTTCCGGCACCGACATCTTGTAGCCTCATGTTCTGGTCGATTGATCCTGACTCTTTAAGATACGGTGATATAATCATTGGGTGACTCCGTGGACTGCCGGCATGGCCGCGCGCACTTCTCCTCCCTTCTTGATGTCCACCGCACCCAAACTACGGAATGCGCGCAAAACTCCGGCGCCTGAATCCGAGGGACAAAAAGGCGGGGCTCAAGCAGACGGGCGCCCCTACGAAATAAATTTAACAAAAATTCCCTCCCCTTGTCCTATACCTATAGCCTCTGGTCGCCAACGTGCTACATATCTAGTAGAGTATTGTCGGATGGCTTGGATAAGACGCTGGTGATGGCGATTGGGTGCTGGGCATTGGACGGTGGCTGCGAACGAAGACCCGATAGCAGAGTGAAGTCAAAAAGATGTTAAAAATGCAGGATGATCCGGCTATGTGTATGAAAGAACAGGGTCGAGCGACAGACTGTCGATCGAGGAATCACACTTTTTCGATCAAATTGGACTGGCTTTTGACGTCATTATGGACCATTTTCGGGACTTGCGGGGGCAAACATTGGCGGAGGAAGGCGGGGACTTTCGCCGCCCGTCAACCCGCGGTATTCTGTGGCCCGCGAAGATCGGCCCAGCAGCAGGTGCGGACCTCTGTTTGTTCGCGACGGGCGGGAAAAACTTGCGGAGGGGGAAGGCCGCGGACCCACAAAACAGGTCAGCGCTAGGGACGGTGTGCAGCAAAAAAAATAAATAAATACGTTCGAAGCCGGAATGTGTATGAAAACAAAGGAACAGCAGACATAATATCCGAAAACAATCAGACATTTAGGTCGAACTTTTCGACATTTCTGTTTAACTGACGCCCATTTTGCAGGAAATTGTTGTTTTGCGACGACTAATTGTCAAATCAATTCGGTTTCTCCGCGCACGGAGTGTTCTCCTTGGTCAGGGCTGCCACGGCGTCTTCATGCGAATCCTGACGGATGATGATCTGCGGCAATCGGATCGCGGGAGAAGGGTGAAGGCTCGAACTGCTGCCTTCGCGGCCGTCTTGCTTTGCGCGGCGGCGTATCTCTTCGGGCAAGCCGGCGCTCCGCCCAGCGCCGGAACCTCTCGAGCGACCGCATCCGAACCGCTCCTCGTCCAGGCGCAGTTACTCGTGCGCGACGGAAAGCTGGACGAGGCGCTTCCCGTCATCCACCAATTCCTCGAGCAACACCCCGATTCTCCCGACGGACATGCGGTGCTCGGTTTTATTCTGTTCAAGCAATCAAAACCCGCGGAAGCGTTGCGGGAGTATGGGGAGGCCGCGAAGTATCGCCCTCCCTCCGCGTTTGAGTCGAAAATCATGGGTTTGAGCGCGGCGATGCTCAACGACTATGCGAGCGCCGACACGTGGCTTGCCCGATCGTTCAAGCTGAATCCCCAGGATCTCGTGGCCTGCAATGACCTCGGGCAAACAAAACTCCTGCGCGAGAAATACAGCGAGGCCGTGGATGTTTTCCACGAATGCCTGAAACTGGACGCGAAAAATGTGTTTGCGCAGAATGGCGTGGGCAGCGCCTGCGAACGGATGAACCGCCTCGACGATGCGGCCGCAGCTTATCGTAACGTCATCCTGTGGCAATCGGCGAAAACGAATCAAGACCCCACACCCTATTGGAGTCTCGGCCGCGTCCTCCAGAAGCAGAAGAAGCCCGACGAGGCATTGACGTATCTTACCCGCGCCGTCGAGCTTGGGCCGGACCAGGCCGAGGCGATGGCGCGGCGCTTCCTCGAGGCCAGCGGGGACGCCGGCGATGGCCATGCGTTGTTGGGATTCATTCACTTCACCCAACAGAAATGGAAGGACTCGGCTGCGGAGTTCGCCGAGGCCTCCAAATACCGCGATCTCACCGCTTCGGAGCTCAAAATGCTGGGGCTCGATTACGCTGAATTGCACCTTGCCGGCGATGCCGATCAGTGGCTCACTCGCTCGGTGGAAATGAACCCAGGGGATGCCAAGGGCTGGGAAGCGCTGGGACAGGTTAAATTCGACGAACAACGATTTCAGGAGTCCATCTCGGCTTATCAACATTCTCTCTCACTCTCGCCGCGGGTGGTCTCCGCCGAAGCCGGCATCGGGCTGTCCTCGGAGCTGTTAAGCCGGTTAGAGGACGCCGCGGCGGCATACAAATCGGCGATAGACTGGGAAGCGCCGAAGCCGCACGATCCCGCGCCGTTCCTTGGGCTCGGCCGCGTGCTCCTGAAGCAGAACCATGCGGCGGAGGCGTTGCCCTACCTCCGGCAGGCGGTCGAGTTGGGCCCCGAGGTTGCCGAGGCGCACGAAGCGCTGGGGAAAGCTTATTCTTCACTCGATCAGCTTGCCGCCGCTCAGCGGGAGATTGAGAAAGCCATCGAGCTGGCTCCCAAGGTGGCGCGTTTGCACTTTATGCTGGGACAGTTGTATCGCAAGACTGGGCAAATGGAGAAGGCAAAGGTGGAACTGGATACGTATGCAGCCCTGGTGGGGACGAATTCGACTCCCAGTGTGGACCCGAGGTGATATGAGCTTCCGGCGCGCCGCGATGGCTGCCGTTTTCCTGGTTCTTGGGCTCTGGTTTCTGGCCGCGCAGGCGAAACCCGGCCAGCCAGGACAGCAGCCGGCTATCGTGCCGGGCAATTTCGTGGACGTGACTGCCGCGAGCGGCATGCAATTCCATCACTACGCCTCGCAAACCGCCAAGAAATACATGCTCGAAATCATGGGCTCCGGCGTCGCTCTGCTCGACTACGACAATGACGGCCGGCTGGACATTTTCCTCGTCAATGGCGCGCCCATCAGCGATCCCACTCCGCTGGGCACGATTCCGCGCAAGACCGATCCCAAGTACTGGAACCGGCTTTACCACCAGAAACCTGACGGCACATTCGAAGACGTGACCGAGAAAGCTGGGGTTCAAGGGTCGGGCTATGGCTACGGCGTTGCGGTCGGCGATTACGACAACGATGGCTTCGAGGACTTGTTCGTCACCGAATACGGCGGCAACCGGTTGTACCACAACAACGGCAACGGGACGTTCACCGATGTCACGGAAAAGGCTGGCGTGGCCGGCAATGGCTGGTCCACCAGCGCGGCTTGGGTCGACCTCGATAACGACGGCCTGCTCGACCTGGTCGTGCTTCGTTACGTGCAGTGGGATTTCGAAGACCGGATGTGCATGGTGAACGGGACCCTTCGTACTTACTGCCGGCCGGACAACTTCCAGCCCATAGCGCCGCTGGTGTACCACAACAACGGCGATGGAACTTTCACCGAGGTTTCACAGCGGATCGGAATTTCGAAGCCGGGTAAGAGCCTGGGGATTGCCATTGCTGATTACGATCGCGATGGGCACGTGGACATTTACGTCGCCAATGACTCGATGCCCGGATTCCTGTACCACAACAAGGGCAACGGCACGTTCGAAGAAGTCGCCCTGCTGGCGGGCGTTGGAGTAACGGACAGCGGACGAACCTACGCCGGCATGGGCGTCGACTTTGCCGACTACAATAACCGCGGACTTCCGGACCTCGCGGTCGCCGACTTGGCACTCGAACCCTATGCCCTCTCCGCGAACGTGGGCAAGGGATTTTTTCAATACGCTACCGATTCGAGCGGACTCGGGAACATCACGATGCAGCATTCGGGCATGGGCCTGCACTTCATCGATTACGATAACGACGGCCTCGAAGACTTGCTCGTCTCGCAGGGGCACGTGATGGACACGGTGGACCAGGTCAACCCCAATCTTCACTATCGCGAGCCGATGCTTCTCGCCCGGAACACCGGGAAAGGCTTTGTGGATGTCTCGGCGCAGTCGGGCGATGTTTTCCATCAACCCTGGGCGGGCCGGGGGCTGGCAGTGGGCGACATCAATAATGATGGCCGCATCGATGCCGTCGTGTCGACCAGCGAAGGCCCGGCTCACGTGATCCTTAACGAGACGGCCACGCCGAACCATTGGCTGACTCTGAAACTCACGGGACACAAGAGCAATCGCGACGCCATCGGCGCGGAAGTGAAGGTGGTTACCAGTCGAGGCGCACAGGTTGCCACCGTGACCACGGCCGGTAGTTATCTTTCCTCCAGCGATAAGCGGGTGCACTTCGGTCTCGGTGCTGAGCCGAGTGTACGGAGGGTGGAGATCCACTGGCCCAGCGGGATTCTTCAGACGCTCACGGAAGTCAAGGCGGGCCAGATTCTGGCAGTGGATGAGCCGCGGTGACGACTACCGCGGCTTTTGAAGCGGGTCGCGTGGCACTCGAGACGCAACCGCGGCAGGGAACGGCAACTTCCCTCTGCCTACTTTCCCGTAGGTGGCACGCGGTCCTTCTCCGTCTTGATGCGAATCAGGCTGTACGGCCGCTGCTTGAGGGTGTCGGAAAATTCCTTGAGGTTTTCGCTGGTGGCGCGGATGTTTTCGAGCGTCTCATCGAGGTTGCCGCGATTCGAGCCCAGCGTATCGTCAAGGTCGTTGATCATCCGCTGCGCGTCGGCGAGGGAGGATTGCAGGCGCACGAGGGAATCGTGAATCTCCTTGCGGTTTTCCACGATCACACCGTCCAGATGGTCGACGAGGTTGTTGGCTTTGCCCATGGAGGCGTTAAGGTTGTCGATGGTAGGGGCCATCTTGGCGCTTACTGTGTCGAGGTTGGCCAGAGTCTTTTCCAGGTGCGGGCGGGAATCCTTCAGCATCCCGTCGGTCGAGGCCAGAAGCGAGCTGAAATGCTGCTTATTCACCGGACTCACCACATCGTTCACATTCTTGACGAGCTGGTTGACGTTATTGGCCACCAGCAAAACCTGGGTGTCGAGGTCGTTAACCAGTTTAGTGGCATTCACGGTGATATTATTCACGTTATTAAATACATCGGCGAGTTGGACAATCTCCACGGTGGGAATCTCGCTCCCCGGCGGCAGCGGCTGGGCGTCGCGAGTGCCGGCGGATATCTCCAGATAATTCTCCCCCAGAAACCCGAGCGAAGAAATCCGGGCCTTGGAGTTGGCTTTCACCGGCGTGCCGGGATCGACCTGCAAAACAATCTTGATGCGGGTGTTATCCACCGTATCGAGGGCGGCGGACTTGATGGTCCCCACCTTGAAGCCCCCGAAGCGGACGAGGCTGCCCGGTTCCAGGCCGCCGGCAAACTTGAAGTAAGCCGTGTAATCGATCTTCTTCTGGCGAAGCAGGTTCGCTCCGCCCACGAAGACGAGCGCCACCAGGAACAGCAGTGCGGACACCGCCACCACAACTCCGACCTTAATTTCTTCGTTGGCACGGGCCATAGTTAACACCTCGAGGGACGGGGTACGGGATACGGGGCACGGGATACGGGATACGCGACATGGGTTACGGGCCTTGGCGGTAGCGTCTTCTGGATGGTCTCGATTCCGGGAGACGAGCAAATTCTGCCAATCAGAATTTCGCCGGCATCCTCAATTTCTTATCCCGTTTCCCGTGTCCCGTATCCCGCATCCCTTGTCCCGGCCCTTATTTTTGCGTCAGCGTGCGCAGGTACTGCTGCGCGTCCTCCTGATCGCTTTCGGGAATCCGGTTCATAAATTGCAGCACGCGGGGCTGCTGGTTCTTGCGAATTTCGTCCGGCGTCCCGGTGGCGATGACCGCGCCGCGATCCATCACGGTGATGCGGTCCGCAATCATAAACGCGCTGGCCAGTTCGTGCGTCACCACAATGATGGTCATGCGGAAGGCGAGTTTCAATTTCAGGATCAGCGAATCGATTCCCGCCGCAGTGATGGGGTCGAGCCCCGCCGACGGCTCGTCGAACAGGAGGATTTCCGGATCCATCGCCAGCGCTCGCGCCAAGCCCGCGCGCTTCTTCATGCCGCCGCTCAATTGCGAGGGCATGTAATTTTCGAAGCCGCTCAGGCCCACCAGCTCGAGCTTGATGCGGGACATGATGCGAATCGTGGGTTCTTCCAGTTCCGTCAGCTCCCGCAAGGGCAGGGCCACGTTTTCCTCAATCGTCATGGAATTGAAGAGCGCGGCGCTTTGGAACAGCATGCCGATCTTGCGGCGGTATTGGTTGAAGGTATCCTCCGACATCGCGCAGATGTCATGGCCCTTGATGAGGATTCGGCCGGAGGTAGGATTCTCCAGGCGCATGATGTGGCGCAGCAACGTGCTTTTGCCGGTGCCGCTGCCCCCGAGAATCACCATGGTCTCGCCGTGGGGAAAGTCCAGGCTGACGTGGTTCAGGATGAGCCGCTCACCATAGTGGGTGACCAGGTCCTTCACGCGAATCATCGGCCCTTCAAAATCATCCGCCATGCTTAACCCGTAAAATAGAAGATCGCGGTAAAGACCACATCAGCAAAGATAATCAGGAAAATCGAATTCACCACGGAGGAAGTTGTCGCCTTGCCGACGCCTTCCGCGCCACCCTGGACTGAAAAGCCTTCGAAGCACCCGATCTTGGTGATGATCAGGCCGAACACCATGCTCTTGATCAGCCCCGTGGTAATGTCATGCATCGCCAGCGCGTCGCGGGTGGCCACCAGGACCATCGTGAAGGTCTTATCGAGTTGCACCATCTCAAATGCTGCGCCTCCCAGGATGCCGGAAAGATCGGCGATCAGGGTGAGGCAGGGCATCATCACCAGCATGGCGAGGTATTTCGGCACCACGAGGTAACGCACGCTGTCGAGCCCCATGGCCTCCAGCGCGTCGATTTCTTCCGACACCTTCATGGTGCCCAGCTCAGCGGCAAACGCCGAGCCTGACCGCCCAGCAATGATAATGGCGGTCATGAGGGGACCGAGCTCCCGCGTAACGGAAACGCTTACCAGCGCGGTTACAAAGTACGTTGCCCCGAACTTGGCCAACTGGTACGCGCCCTGCAAGCCCAGTACGATGCCGATGAAGAAGGAAATCGCCGAGACAATCGGGATGGAATCGACGCCCGCCAACACCATCTGATGGACGGCATTCCCCCACTTCAAGCTGCGGCCCTTGAACGGCGCGACAAAGGTCCAATAAGCAGCCTTCGCGCTCAAATCATAAAGACCGCTGACGTAGCGGAGAAAACCGAGCGTATTGCGTCCGAGGAATGTCAGAACGCCAGTCATGGCTTTACCTAAGTTAAGAGTGACGAGTGAAGGGTGAAGAGCAAAAGCGTTGCAACCGGCTGTGTTGCGCTTGTTTCCTACTCTTCACTTCGCACTCATCACTCTTCACTGCTATTGTCACACCCCGCTGAACGGTGCGACCGAGCCGATTTTTTCCAGGGCTTCGGCTTCGGTATCGAAAATGGTGAAGACCTTATGCAGCCGCGCCAATTCCAACACCGAACGGGCATTGGGCCGCAGCCCGAAAAGACCAAAGCGTGTCTTGGTCTGCCGGGAAAGTTGCAAGCCTTCCACCAGCGTGGCGATGCCGGAGCTATCGATATAGGTCACCCCGGACATGTTCACCAGGACGCTGGGACCGTCCGGCTTGATCTCAGCCAACAGGGTTTCGCGTAAGCGCGGAGACGAATATAGATCGACGTCGCCCGACGGATCGAGGATCGAAATATCATTCAGCTTTCGTACTTGAACCTTCATTGCACCACGCACCCTTTCGCGACAGAAGCTTGACCATGGTCAGGCGATTTCCCTCTTTGAAAGCAGGGTCGTAGGAACAATTATCCATAAAGGTATAGATGAAAAACGTACCGAGGCCGCCCGGCCTCAGTTCGTCAAGGGGGCGCGGACGGATGAGATCTTCGCAGACCTTGGGACCCCAATCCTCAAGAACAAACTCCAGGCGGTCGGGCAGCTTGCGCACCTCCAAGGCCAACAGCACGTCTTGGCGCCAGCAGTAAGTATGCCGAATCACATTCGCGGCAGCCTCATCAATGGCCAGGGCCAAGTACTCAGCGTCAGTTTTGGAGAATCCGGCTCTCTGCGAACAAAATTCTACCACAGCGCGGAGGATATTCAGCAGGCGCGGTTCACTGCTGATGGCAATCCTCATCATCGCGGAACTCCCCCGCGCTGCGGAGTCCAGGTGACGGCCAGCACGGTTAAATCGTCTTCGGGCGGACCTGGGGTGATCGTCCCGATCCGCTCAAACATATCTTCCACAAGCTGACTAGCGCCGGAAGCCTCCTCGCGAAAGATTTGTGCCAAGCGTTCCATTTTGAACTCGGTGCGATCGGGGCCCAAGGCTTCCACTACACCATCGGTTACCAGCAATAGGGTGTCGCCGGGGGCAAGCTGGATTTTGCGGTCCACGAGCAAGGCATCATTCTCAATGCCAAGGGGAAGCCCTTGATCTCCATATAGAATTTCCACTTCTTGGGTTGCCCCGCTGCGGCGCAGCATGGGGAGGTGGCCTCCGGTAGCATAGCAGAGTTGCCCCGTTTCCGCCTCCAGCACCATGTAGGTCATGGTCACGAACAATCCGCGGGTGGCCCGCATCATGAGCTGCTGATTCAGCCGTTCGAGAGCTTCGCGTGGGCTGGAAGTGCGTGCTGCCGCAGCGCGAAAGTCGCTGATGAGTCTGGCCAGATAAATCGAAGCAGCAATGCCGCGGCCCGCCACGTCGCCGATGGCGATTCCCTGCCGCTGGTCGCCCAGATCGATAAAATCGAAGAAGTCGCCACCCACCACTTCCGCCGGCATGGTGCGCGCGCAGGTGCAGAACCAGGACGAACAAGGAAAGGCGAAGGGCTGGAAACTGCGTTGAATCTCCGCCGCGAGGCTCAACTCTTGGTCCATTTTCTGCTTTTCCAGGAGTTCCTGCTGGAGGCGGGCGCGATCGTCGGCGGCAACCGACAGGCGGTTCACCATCTGATTGAACGAAGCCGCTAGCTTTCCCACTTCATCATGGCTGTGGATGTTCAGCCGGATGCCGAGATTTCCCGCGGCGATTTCCGCCGTGCTTTCCGCCATCAAGTTCAAGGGACGCGTTACACTGCGGGCAAGAAAGAGACTTAGGAGAACGGCCAGCGCGGCCGCGGCGAACCCCGAAAGCAGGATCGACTTTAGCCGTTCCCTCGCTTCCTCTTGCAGGTCAGAGGCGCGCTGGTCCGCTCCCAAAACCGCCACCACTCGTCCTTGCCGGTCACGCAAAGGATGGAAAGCGGAGAACCAGTCGACATCCGCGTCCTCGTAAACGTCGGTGGTAACGGGAGCGCCGCGCTCAAAACACTCCTGCGCGTGGGCCGACAAAATCGATCCGGGATTAGTGTCGGTCCCGACACCCTGCCCCAACAGGAAGTGCGGATCGCCGTCCGGCCCCGCCCCCAGCACATAAATACGGTCGACCTCCGGGCTGGCAATCAGGAGGGATTGGAAAACCTGAGTGATCGGAGCAGTGACTGAAGGCGCGCGGCTTTGCGCCAAGGCTTCCGCCTTCTCGCCGCCAATAAGGAGCGCGCCGCTCGCGACCACCTGGGTCAATTCCTGGCGCATGGTGGCAGCCAGAATGCGGCGCTCTTTGCGATATTGCAGCATCCCCGCCAGGAACACGGCGAAAAGAGCAAGCAGGATGTTGGCCGTCGCAATTTTCCACGCCAGCGATGGGCGGGCCAAGGACATGCTTTCGATGGTACAGGCGCACCCCGGTAAAATCAATCCTGTTCGAGGGGTAGGAGCGCGGGCAGCCTGCTAATAGACGCTAGTAGGGAAAGTAAATGGCAAAGAAAATATTCACCACGGAGGCGCAGAGATCACAGAGAAAAGCACTGCTTCGTCAGACCTGGTCCTGGGTTTTGTACCCGCATGCTTCCCGGCAGTCAGCACAGTAGAATTGGCCGTCCTCGGTGAGGCGAAGCGAGTACTCCGTCTGGCACAAAGCACAATACCTGATGCACGTACAAGTTTCTTCCGGATGCCCGCAAACCAGACAAAGGAATTGTGTGTTCGCCATAACAAATGCCTCACTTCCAGAATTGAAGCCCCCAATAACCCATGGCTCAGGCTCGATTCAATCACGCATCAGCCATTTCCCCGAAGGGGAACAATATCATTAGCCGTAGGTGGAACCTACGGGGCAGCGGGGTAGTGAAAATAATTCCTCCCACCCTGAAAGGGTCGCATATTCGACCCCTTCAGGGTCGGAACGCGATATTTGGGTTGCTATTCCGTAGGTTGCACCTACGGCTAATGATATTCCTCCCCTTCGGGGAGAGGCCAATTGGCCCTCTTCTTCCGCTCCGAAGGGTTCACCAATGGCAATGAGGTTCCGCCCCTCGGGGAGAGGCAAATCGGCCGTATTCTTCATCTCCGAAGGGTTTCACCTACGGCAATGAAATTCCTCAGGTTCGGCAAGGGGCAAACCGCCGCCGCCTTTCGTCGTACTTCATGCCG
>Ga0181520_10006944_pt1 | contig 16968 bp, 17 predicted proteins | sample PEATcosm2014_Bin_29_FD_132451 | JGI IMG/M metagenome (GOLD analysis project Ga0181520, IMG submission 132451) | Peatland microbial communities from MTU Mesocosm Facility, Houghton, MI, USA - PEATcosm2014_Bin02_30_metaG | ecosystem: Environmental > Terrestrial > Soil > Wetlands > Peat | place... | reverse complement strand
GAAGACCTTTGTTCCACAACGCATCGGAATATGTAGGGTCTTTATCGAGAATTATATCATAATATCCTCGCGCTTTTTGATAGAGTCCGCATAAAAACAAAAGATTTGCTTTACTGTTCAAAGAGCTTAGAAAATTTGGATTATGTATCAGAGCCTGATCAAAACAGAATAATGCTTCCTCATAATTTCCAATCTTTTTCAATACGAGACCTTTATTATACCAACTTTTTGAATTTTCAGGATTTAACTTCAGAGATTTGTTAAAACACAAAATTGCATCAGCGTATTTTCCGTTATTGAAAAAATTTATTCCGGTACTGTTGAGACCATTCGAATCTTTAAAGAAAAGAAACAAATGATCAAACAATTCATCATAAATTGTCATTGATTCTACCCTGAAAATTCATTAAGGAGCATTACGTTTATTGTATCGGTCGATCCCCGGGCAATTATGGTCGAAAGGTAGACGATGGTCTCCGCAGAACAATTTTCCGCAATAATTACATTTCCATAGAAGATATTCGTGTTTTCCACAATTTGGAAATGAGCACCCTCCATGGACGGGTTTTTTATCTGGTTTTGTTTTGGTAGAAATTGGAGTTTCTACTTCCTCATATCTTTCCATATACCAAGGCTTCAGCGGCGTTATCCCTTTTCGGATATATTCGACATACCAGGGAGGTTCTACTGCTTCAGCGGTTGTATCGCGTGCACCGGTATAAGAATTGTAATTAAGAAGCGAATCGACGTATTTATCAATCCAACCCACATCGGAAGAAAATGAGGGAAGAAAATAATCAACGGGAGAGGGCAAAAGTTCGGGTGAAATTATGAGGGAATTCATAAGTTTTCCGAATTTCGCAATCGTGGGGTGAGAGTTGCTTTTTAAAATTTTTAATATCGAACTATCTTCAGGATATAGGAAATCTTTCCCATTAAAAAGAAGCTGATTGTCGTATTCGCTGGTCTTCCAGATTTTAGAATCTGCTGCTATTACGGCCAGCGAAGAGAAAATCACCCAAGCGGAAAAGTTATCCATATTCCTATCAAATCGTTGGAAAACCCTTGACGGGTGCTGGTAATTGGGATGGCCAAATTCCAGACTTTTTTTCCCCGCAAATTCAGGAATATACATGCCGTCATAATCTACTAACTTCAACTCATTGCCGACCACTAATATGTTCCCATGTTGCAAATCGCAATGGGCTATGTTTTCTTTTCTGATCAAAATCAGCATTTCAAGAAAACGATAAGCCAAATCCAATATCTGGTGAGAATTGTTGTAATTTTTGTTCAAATAATCATCTAACGGTACTCCCTCGACCCAATCCATCTTCAAAATAGGATACCAGATGTTCTGAACTTTAATACCCTCCTCGATAAATTTGAAACCGACGGTGTATTTGAGATTTCTTTTGCCCAAATAATCGCTGATTTTTTGATATCTTTCTTTCTGATCAGGATCGTATCGTAAAAAGCAACGGACCGCGTACACTTTTTTTGCGGGGCTTGTTATTTTAAAAACTAGGGCATTTTGTCCCGCGATGACTCTAGGTAAACCCAATTTATCAGTCTCAAATGTGCCATCTTTCAGTTCGGGATCTTTAAAACACGATTTGGGATTTTGGATAACCTCCCTGTATGCACCCGGTTCTGGCAATGTCACTGCATCAGTCTCCCAGAATTGTTAAAACCATCAACGTAACATCGTCATTTCGCATTATCTTGTTTTCACGCAACTGTTCAACCCAATTCGTGAAACTGGAATTATCTATCGCGTTTTCACCAATAATTTCCCAAGGCCTTCCCTCTTTTTCATATTCTTGAAAAAACCATGAGGCAAGGGCATCCGTCATCAAAAAGAATTTATCACCGATTACTATATCCTGGTTTTCCAAAAATGCGATTTTCTCCTGAAGATGCTTGTTTCGTTTCGGATCACTTGAAATCAACAAGGGCGAGTTATCAAAATCCGCTGAACTATTCAGTGGAAATTTGGTAATGAGATCATTATTTCTGACCTGAAACAAACAAGAATCCCCGATTGCGATTGTGGAAAAATTTTCTTTGATTTTTTTCTCGTCTAGTGAGAATGTAACCTCCAACAATGTTGAGGCAGCCCCATTTTGAAGTGCCATCTCATCATACCACGAAAGAGGCTTTCCTTCATGCTCCCGTTTTTTAATATAATCGGCCAATCGGGGGGTCCAATTTTCGTTTATGATCAATGTTTGAATAAAGTCGAAAAAATTTGCGCTTGTAATATCGTCGTCATAAGAACCAAATCCGTCAACCAGTACGGTTGCCCATAGTCCGCTTAAATACGCTGTTGAAGCTCCATCTGCGATTGCATATCGTTGATATTTCTGGTCATGGGAAATTATTTCAAATGGAAAATTATAGGGATAAAAAGCATCTTCACACTCACTCGCCATGTTACCGGCTTTTGATAACCAAAAATGAGAATATTCAATTTTCATTGATATCGGCGTTATTACTCAGGGGTATCGCCTTTAATTTCAGGAGTGTCTTGCGGGGGTGTCGCTCTTGTCCCAATATCCAATGCTAAAAAGACAGTAATTGGATCGGCGTTATAAACGAAGCCCTTGGAATTTTTATCGATATTCATTTCATGGGTTTTATTCGCATATGTGATCTGATCATCTGTCAATGGGCTTGACATTGAGTACAGAAGGTGAGCATATTGCTCAGGAAGGTTCGCATCACTGTTGGGGAATTTTATGGGTGTTGCAAATCCCGACGACAGATGAATATTATAAAGCAGGACGTTTCCCTCACTACTCTTGAGATTTTTTAATTCTTCTGCTGGGATTAACGGGTTGCCATCTGTGGCTGCCCCATCTGTGATGTTAACCACGATGGGAGGATGGCAATCGGGATGTTGCGCTAACCACCCCTCAAGAATTCCCTTTGCCTTATTCAAAGCCTGGCACATGGGGGTCTGACCATCGGATGCGGCATCAAACCATACCGGAAATTTGGTTTTTACAACACCGCCTGCACCATCTTCCTTCAGACGTTCTTCGATCCGGGCCGGCTTATCTGCTATCTCACTTATCGATACAAGGTCTTTGTTCGCAAGAGGACCGATAAATGCTGAGCCAACATTAAGCCCGTACCCTATGACACTTACATAAAAATAATCACGAACTCCCTCGGCCCTTGTGCAGGTTACTACCAGATTTGTCAAAAACCGATTGATGAAATCTTTTAGCTTATCCGCCTTTGACTTACTCGGATCATCCGCAACTTTTTCAGCCATCGATCCTGATTGATCAATCAGAAAAATGTAACAGGTTGGATTACTTCTTGAAATTTCTACATAGCCCATATTGTCACCTATCCAGTGTTAACCAAATTCCGGAATATTAATGTATGTAACTGGATTTTACCTCAATGTGAATGTTTTGGTTATTATCCTATATTTTTTATTTGCTTCATTTAAATGGATCTTCTCCATTTTACGCCGGTAATTACTTTTAACGTAATATCCTCTCAGTCACTCATATCATGATAACCCGATTTTCTAACGCTCTTGATCTCCGCACAAAATGCCCGTTATGTGTAAATGCACGGGCGAAAAACACGAAATCATGGATTGCCGAATTCCCAGAAAACATTGTTTTTGAGATACGAAACACTCCTCCTCCAATTATCATATATACCTTGTAAAGCAGATGCAGCCCCAGTAAAAACACAGCACCACCACAAAAACCGAAAACACTGTGTATTGGAACAAACACACGACCTTATGCCTTGCCCATACCTTGTGCGGGGCTAGTATGGGCTCCATTAATCCAGCAGAGGCTATAAATCCAAGCATGAGCAAAAAGCAGCGAGCCAAGGGCTCGAAAGAGTGTGAAAAATATGGATAGCATCATAGAAGACTATCTCGCTGAGGCAAGTCTTGGCACCACGGTCTCGTATGGGTCGATGACAGTCGTTCCGGTTTTTGCACCACCGGTGGCCGTGGAACACGATTTTCTCTTATTGCAGGAGGCAATGGATCTTGGAGTACTCACGATAACCGAACTCCACGAGGCCGGCAGTGTCCCGCAGCTCATGGCAGTGAACACAGGAAAAAAGGAAATTCTCATAATCGATGGTGAACAGCTTGTCGGTGCAAAACAGGATCGTGTACTGAACACCACGGTCATGCTTGCCCCGGATTCAAAAACCGTGATCCCGGTCTCGTGCACTGAACACAAACGGTGGTGGTACTCGTCACTGGAATTCCGGTCGACAGACTACGTGATGAGTTCTAATTCGCGACGGAGAAAGATGCGTTCTGTGACGGACAGCCTTAAATACAAGGATTCCTACGAGGGCGACCAGAGAGGGGTATGGGATGAGATCGCAAACCTGAACCGGAAAGCCGGTGCACGATCTCCGACTGGTGCGATGAAAGATAGTTTCGCTGAGAAGAATCATGATGTCGAGAAGCTCGTTGATGCTTTCCCCCTTCAGCCACAGCAGCGGGGAATTCTCGTGTTCGTTTGTGACGGCGTATATATTGGGTTTGAAATGGTTTCCCACGAGGATGTATTCCAGAAGATATACAAGAAAATCCTTCGCGCCTATACAATCGACGCGGTTCTAACACCGCCTTCACATCGCAAGGTGGATTTTGCCGGAAAAGCGAAAGATTTCCTCGGAGACATCAAGAACTGCTCAACAGACCCCCACCCCTCGGTGGGCTTAGGGACGGACTATCGGTTCAGTAGTATTGGGATGACCGGCCACGCACTTGTACACGAGAGGGAGCCCGTGTATATGTCGTTTTATTCCGTAAATGATCCCTCCCGCCAGCCGAGTTCGGAACGAGTAGACTTCCGGGAGCGGTATACACACGCGATGCACAGAAACGCTGAGGTATGATCCCCCCACTATTGGCAAAAGGACCCCGCCATGCGGTTCTGTGGGTGGATCTCGGTGATGATGGAGGATGGCAATAATGGCGCGATTACCCCAATGCGGACGTAGCCGCAATCTCTATATGTGGTTATCGCTCTCTAAAGCAAGCATGACATCGACGGTAGAAGTCTCTACATCTTCATATCAGAGAAAATATGCCACCTCAACGTTTCACCCGGGTAACACTTCGGGGGAAACGGTGATCGTAGTGAACGGGACGCGACCTCTTACACGACGAGAGTTCGTTGTTGGATACCTCCGAAAGAAAGGGAAGAACGGTGCTTTCGTCAACGAGATGTATAAAGCATGGAACCAGATGCGGGTGGCGATCCAGAAGCCCCGCAGCCCGTATCCCTCCTTCCGTAAGCTCATCTGGTCGATGAAGAAAGAGAAAATCATCGTTCCGATTCCCAAAGATGAAATCAGAGCCAAGAACCTCCTCGGAGATGCGCCGATTTCGCGGTCGTATTATCGGCTTCCGGGTTTCTCTAAATCCGGATAATTTTCCGGTGTTTTTCCGGACAGCCATTTGGTACGAAGTTACGTTGCCTCGCCTACGTAGCCACTTTTTTACACTTAATGCAGGTTAACAAGAATGTTCATTCTTGTAAAATCGATTCCTACGTCATTACCGGAGAAAATGTAAACGATTGCCATCAAGAAAAGATCGGGTTCTCAACCGTTAGCTGCTGATTATGAAGAGGAGAGTCATCCACATAACAGAAGGACTGCGGTGCAATAAATCGCTCGAACACGAGGTGTGGATCAACCGGTTCAGAGAATTGTTCCAGATCTTCTATCTGGATCGCATACCCGGTATCCCGGTCTGAAAAATATTCGAAAAATTCCCGTTCGCTGAGGCCGGACACATCACAGAACTGTTCCCACAGGTAATCTGGATGCCCTTCAACGATGTTCCCTACGCGGAAACAGGCGACAATCCTCTTCTGCGGGGATGATGAATAAATAAACACCGTTTCTACAGAATCGTTTTTGAAAATCTGTTTGCGGAACTCATACCGTTTAGCTCCGCTTAGTATTTCCTTCACGTATTTCGGCTTAATGGACAGTAAAACGCCGGTCAATTTCGCAAGCCTCAATCAGGTTATGATAATTTTCCTCGCTTATCTTTGTTATAGATTGCGGTGCGAAAGTAAGAATGCCGCGATCTTTGAGCCGTTTATAGGAAACCGGGTTTTTTAAATGGAAATGATAACGGAACATAACGACAGTTACTGGTTTAGGCATCCTCTCAACCTCATCACGACTGTAAACTGTCCTTTTCCCCACGATTTTCATGATCTCGTCTGTGCCTTCAAGACCCCGGTGGACGGTTTCAATGACACCCAGCGATGTAACCATTTTCAGGTCTTTTGATCGATAGAAGAACACAAGGTCACCGGGCGCTATATGTTTGTTTCTGGTATGGGAGAGGTACGCCTTCTTGATAGTGTTTCCCTCGATGATAAACAGCCCTGAATGTTCGGGGAGTTTCGTCTGCCGACTGCCTTTGAAATCGGTGAATAGTCGTTCATGGTTCTCCGGCCAGATTGGTATGAAATATTTTCCAACATTGGCACCATCATAGAATGAGGGATAATATTCCCGGCTTACTTCTAATGGAGGGAGACCAGCAACCTTCGCAGGATCCGGATAGATTTTTTTTATGAAGATTTCTTCTCCGCGATGGTTCTTCGCAGATAATATAAACCCATATTCGGTGATAAGCTCAACCAGCCGGTCTTCGGGTTTTGTGAAGTGAGTGAGATAGATTTCCTCGGTTTTGTTCTTGATTGCGATATCAACAGCCAGCTTAATGAACAGTTCCCCGATTTTCTGCCCGATATGGCGGACAATGAACGTTGAAATCTTCACTCTCTTCTTTTTCGGGAAAGGCGGGATGGTATCCAGTGGTTCATCCTCGATTTTATAGATCAGGAGAGCCCCGATGGATTCATCGATATTATAATGAACCCAGCATTTTCGTCCTTGTCGGGATATTTTTTTGAACCATCCCTCGAACTCTTCATAATCTTCTTTCAGTATATCGAAGATGGGATCGGCAAGATCGAGGTTATAGATAAAATCCTCTTCGAGACCGGGGGGAGCAGTTGGTTTTTCAGTGATAGTGAATTGCAAGAAAAATTCCAGCGCATCTGATATCAGGAAAACTCTGTCATCAATACCAAGACGGGATGCTTTTGCGATTATTTTTCGGTCTTCCGTAATCAGATAATCTACAGCATCCCGATAGACACAATACAGAAGAGCATTATCTACACCGTCATTCGTCCCGGGTTTAGGTGTGATCAGGGCACAAAAATCCGCATCAAGCAATGGATCCGGAGGGGACTCCAGTTGTGGATATGTCCGGATCTTAGAAAGCATTATTCTCTTTTTTTCCAGGTTCGAATTCTTCATTAGTTCACGAACGGATAAGGGATGAACAAGTTGAAGTGCACCGATTTCGTGAAGAATACGGGATAAATTCTGCTGGTTTTCTGTGAGAACCTGATCTGACTCACGATAAATGAAAATATTCGTATCAATCAGGATTCGCATATAGACAATAATAATACAATATTATTTATGATAATGATATCCGCCCCATGGCTACGTCATTCATTGAAATAGAACAATCATCATTGTTCGATAATCATATTCCTTCACGGTTGTGGAGTCCCACTGGATGAACTTGTCTTTATGCGAATGGATAACTTCATCATATAGGGTTAAACGGCAGATCCAGAATCTCACGTTCTGGGGGTGACAACCTATACTGATTGAAAAAACCGGGAAAAATGGCTAGTTTTTATTATTTTAATTTTTTTCTGGCTGTACTAAGTTTTGCATCCCCTCTGATACCTTTCAAAGGAACACCATAGTCTTTTCTTACCGTCGATACTTTTGCGTCTCCTCTTATTTTTCTTCCAGCCATGGTTAATTCTCCATTGTTAAATAATACATCACGTATGTTATTGATAAAGATTCTTGAACCGATTGCAGAGAGGGGCTAACAATGCAATGAGAGCGTGTTCGCAAAGCCCTGTTCTACCATCGAGCACATCTATTGCAGCGCTATTTATTCTATCAGAGCCAAGCCAGCCACTAAGGTGAAAAGGGTGTTCAACACACAATCCTTGTTACGAGGCTGGGGGTCGATGGGACGAAAGCGAATACTATTTTTTCCGTCGGCAGGAGAGAATCACGCGTTTCTCTCCTATCTCGACTGTAACGTGCAAATATTCTCTGAATGTTCCCCGAAGACACACGAGGAACGGAGTGCATTCTTCCGTAATTTCTGCCGGACGCTACCGAAGGCACATGCTACCATTGTCGCCACGACGAGAGCACGGGTATTCGGTTTATATCGATGTGTGCATGGCGGGTTCAAAAAGACCGGTGTTCTGTTTTTCGAGGATGAATCCGACACACTGAACCGCCTCATTCGGACAGGTCTTCCTATCTCGTGCTACATCGAAGGCAAGGGTATGCGCAAAAGACAGTTCTTCCAGAGAGTGCTGGAGAATATGAACCCCGGCGGAATGCGGTACGTTGGCACCCACAGCCCGCACCGCAGGATTCACGATATAATAATGCAAGGGCGTGTCGGCGATGAAGATGAGATTCGGATTGCTGGCACCCGGTATATCCTCACACTGACGAGAGATAGGGTATTGGGAGTGCCAGATGCCCGCGAGGTGTTCATCCAACGGGGGGAGATAGATATGCCTCCCGGCATTTTCGCCGATGAAGTGCGAATTGCTTGAACCGGGCAGGGAGCCGTCTACCTTATTTTTCTACTTAATAATCTTTTTATATATCTTTTTTTTCGTTTACGTCGTGAATCCCACCCAAAAGTATATATGCTGTTCGGCAGCAATAAAGCAGCCGAAAGCCTATGAAAGACTTACGCCGTAAGAACAATGGATCTTCGGGAGAAGACTCCGAAGGAGATGTACTGTCAACCGTGAACATAACCGTTACCTGTGTTGCTGATCCCAGCAGCCCGTCAGGTCTGAAGTGCCGGATCGTTCGTGATCCCACTGAAACGGATGACGATCTGTCCGAATCGCTCGCCCGTGCTCGTAAGGAGGATGACGGAGAAGAGGACGAAGAGGAGGAAGTCGAGGACACGAAGAAGAAAACGACCACGACTAAGCCCAAGAAACCCTCTAAACATGATGCTGATGACGATGATGAAAAAGATCACGACATCGGTGACCATGACGACGAGGACGAAGATGACGATGAAGATTGTGACGATGACGACGACGAATCGGAAATCCTCGAATGCGTCCAGAAATCCGTTATGAAAAGACGGTAAAGAGGGAGAAGCACCCCCAAAAAGAAACGGGAGCCCCTTTATCCGGGACTCGTTTCCTCTCTTTCATTTTAATGATCTCTCTACGGTTATTTTCGATAAGCGACCGTACGCAACCTTGATGTTTTCGCTATCGAGGTCAACGCCGATATATTTTCGAGCATGCATTCTTGCGGCAACACCCGTTGATCCAGAACCACAGAAGGGGTCGAGGATAATATCGCCGGGTTTGCTGAGTGCATCCACGAGCGGGAGAATTTCCATTGCAGACTGTTGCCAATCGTGTGCATCTTTCTCGCGCCCGCTTCCCCGAAGAAGATCGGAATAATTTTGATAGGGCTTGTGTACCGGAGGTTTCATCGCGATCAGAATCGGTTTGAACGCACAAATTGCACCGACAGGGAATACGGTTGCCCGTGCACCACTATGTTCCAGCGCACATACCCAATAGAACTGGAGTGCGTTTTCTTTGAAGACACTCTCGCATTCTTCGAGACCATGGAAATATTCTGGAAGGCGAACATGACCAAGATACATCACTAGCGCACCACCGGGGCGCAGGATACGATTTGCAATAGTCATGAACGACGCGATGTTCTCCGCCCACTCAGCCACATATGGCGGATCGGTCAGGATCATGTCAACGGAACCGTCCGGGATACTCTCCTCATACTCGAAGAAATCTCCCACAGTAAGTGTGATCCCATCAGGAAGTTTGGCGAACCCTTCTGCTGTCTTCATATACTGTACACGGGTTTTCTCGCGTTCACTCGATGAGACCGAATCCTTGACTGTCTTTACTTCCCCGTTCACGATCTTTTCTGCGATTTTCATCTGTTCTACCGGGTCTTTCACTTTTGCGAGACGGAGAAGTTCGGACTTATTTCCTGCAATCTCGGTATTCCGGATTTTGTCCCTTACCTCTTCACTAATATCGCGCGCGATTTTCATTCGTTCTTGAACTGTCCGCGTTGCGTAACCCATCTCCTTTGCAATGGTGTATGTCGTTACCTTCGACTCTGTTGAAAGTGGGGGTGCATAGTATGCACCACCTGTTTTGGTGGTGGCACCGGACATGTACCCCGCCCCGCTCATAGTTGTATATTGGTTTTCGCCCGACTGCGCGCGTTTTCCAAGGGCTATGAGGATTTGTCCCCGGCGAAGAAGATGTTCCCCCTGTTCAAGGGGATTCAACTCGTTGCGAATCAGGTTTTCATCGATTGCGATGAGTTCATTCAGAAGTGAATCGTTCAGAACAATCCTCGCGCGGATTGTCTCCCACCCGAGCTGGTGGGCTGCTTCAAGGCGATGATTACCCGCTACGAGAACAAAGTCCTCTGAAATAACAATCGGCTGAGTGAGACCGATTATCGCCATCGATCCCGCAAGTGCTGAAACTTTATTCCAATCTATCGGGCGCCCTATATTGGGAGGTATAGTAATCTCATTTATCGGGACTTCGCGTCCGATATCTTGTTGGGGAACAATGAACGCGGGGGAAGATGAGATAATGTTTCCACTGATCGTTTCAAGCATCTGATTCGCCCCCATCTTGTTCATTGATTTCCAGCAGAGAACGGGGCTCTTCGACGATTGTTACCAGTGGTACTTTCCCTTTGCGGCGTTCAACCGTGACTAATCCTGCCAATTCCAGCAGGCGCAGGTTCCTTGATACTGACCACCGTGATACCCCGAATAGGGTCAGGGTTGATCGTGTTAGCTTGACTGTAAATGATTTGGTCACTCCTGCGAGATACCACAGGGCAATCCCGACGTGTAGGGCTTTCCCGGAAAGCTTTGCAGCCATCGAGAGCCAGACGAGTGGTACTGGGCCACACAGGAACCTATCATACCTTCTTTTGCGGGGAGGTGCTGATTTTTTCTTGGCGATATGGCAGGATGGTGGGTTGCCCTTACACTCATTTACAAGGCCAAGCCCACCAGCAGTTCCGCCGGTGTCAATTGTCATTCCAACTCCTCTTCGCTAGTGAAAAGATCCCCAAAAAGAAGATCTTATAATATATTGCACGGGTGGGGTACGGTGCTTCATGTGATGGTGCGGCCTGCACCGTTGTTGGTGCAGGGTACACCATGTTATACGCCACCTCTTTCGGTCTACTGGTCATGAGGTGCAGACCTCCGCGTCCATTTCATCCAATAAGCGGGTTACCCGGTTCCATGTCTCCACTCCCCGTGGATCGGTGTATCTATCCGGGCACCGGATGATATCATAATCTACCCGAACTACTCGCTGTCCTCCCAAGACATAGGAAGATGCCTGCTCCATTATGCTCGCCGCTTTCTTGGCAACATTGTCTGCATCGTTGGCCATGCACTCAAGAAGAACCGCATCGTGCACGGGACCGACCACTTCAAGCCCGTTCTTATCGAGAAGCACGCAGGCCATCCTCAATATATCCGAACCAGTGCTCTGCATTGGCCAGTTCCGAATCGATCTTGCTGCGTCTCCCCCGTCCCCGGCGATATGGAGTTGCCATCCAAAGGAGGTGGTCAACCTTCGGGTCAGTAGAGCATCGTTCAACACCCTGTCAGACCAGTCCCAGTATGTTTTAAACACCCTTCGGTGTTGCCGCAGGAGTTCCCCGGCATACGCCGGTGGACGGTTCATCTGCCGGGCCAACGACTGTTCTCCCATACCAAACTGCACACCCAGTGCGCAGATCTTGTACAGATCTCGCACTCCCTTGTGGCTCTCTTTAGTTGCGTCTTGTGGGGCTGCTCCTGCCATTTTGGCAAAGCTCAAGTATGGGTCCCCGCTCCGGTATGCTTCCTGCATGGCAGAATCCCCTGATAGATACCCCGCAATGGCGAACTCCTGCTGAGCATAATCCGCATAGATAAGCGCCCTCCCTGGCTCCGGCTGAATAAGCGATCGGAGCCAGACGGCTGGGCCAAAGATATATTTCGCTGAGCTAGGCTGGTTCCTACCGGTCTTGCTCCGGAAGGGTGACAACATGGTGCGGTTTCTTCCGTCTATTCCTACAGCCAGAGCATTTAATTTCATGGAACCGAGCATATGCCGGAGGTCCTTGAGCCCTTGCAGGAAGGGATAGGTCTTGGTCATGTCCTTGAAAACATCGTCGGACAAGCTGAGACGGCCAGTCTCCGTTCTGGGCCACGGGATATCTTTTTCCGAAAGATACCGTTCGAATTCCGCTGTCTTAAAGGTCAGCCCGTCATAAACGCAATAATCGGCATCGATCTCCTTCACGAGTCGCGCCTGGAGCCCCTGCCAGCGTTGCCGGAGCCTGTCTAACGTCGCCGTATCTATCGGGATCCCACGATACTCCATCCGGGCGATAGATTCCTGATACATGCCCCGTAAGAGTGCCCGAGGCCAGTCAATGGCATGCTTCATCTTCAGGAATAGGTCGGCAGTGAGACGAACATCTTCCGCGCAGTAGTCTAATATGCTTCGGCGGTCGCTCTCCGAGTATGGTCCACCAGCTAGAACCAGATTCCGCATCTGTTCCTTATGGTCCGAGCTTGGGATGGATGGCACTCCACGGTATTCACATGCTGCGAGAAGTGAGTTCCCAACTCCAGGAAGCCCGTTTGTCTGGACGCGATGTTCTGCGAAGAGGTCAACTAAGTTGGCCGGCATCTGCCACCCAAGGGCCAGATGACAGGACATCTCTGCCGGTGCATAAAAGCTGACGAAGAGTACATCTCTCCCGGTGGAATAGGGAGGAGATTTTAGATCTCCCGCTGCCTCTCCCTCCAACCAGACGCTCTCAGTCGTCCCGCTCATCAGTTCCCGTGCCACCATACACACGGGATTCGGTCGCTCCCCGGGGTTGCTGGTGTATTCGAAATCCACCACCCAGATGGGTTGGCAGTACAAAGGGGTGGTCATAACCTCCCCTTGAGCCGGTTGATGATCGGGTGAGCAGGCTCATTGATAAACCTACCCTTAAAGGCGATGGATAACGCTTCCTTCAGCGTGTTGGGGGGTGTGGGCCATTCGGGCTCAGGCAATTGGGTTTCCGGTTTCCAGACATCGTATCCCCCGAGCGCCTTGTTGGCACTTATCCGAACCCATTCAGTTTCGGCTTTTCGATATGCCTCTTCCCTGCTCCGATTGTATGAATTGTGCTTACCATCAGCATCCGGAAGACCTACCCAGCTGAGTAATAATACTCCAGATCCGTGCACAATCAGGGTGTGTATCCGAGCAGGCCGTATGAGTCCCTGATCGTTCAGGAAATCAAGACACACCGGACCAACAAGATAGGTTTCCCCGTCCTCGTCTTCGTAGAGAGGTAAATCGATCACCCATTCTTTACCGGGGCGTTTTCTGAAATACTCCGTCTTTTTCGGCTTTCGAACCGGGATAATGCTAAGATCTTTCTTTACTACCACCTGTCCGGATGGCGGCAAGCGGAGAGCATCGAAGTCAATGTCATTGACCCCTTGATCCGCTTTCAGTACTTGTGGGAGAAGGTCTTTATCCGATCCTTCCCCTGTCACTACAATCTTCTTATTGGTCTGGTGAGATTGGTCTATGGGAGTGCCCTGCTGAATAGACCCAGTTTCCGGGATTCCCTCCTTATTCTTCATGTGCTTTCTCTCCTTTGTTCATGTCTGTACGTCCGTTCATCTGCGGTATGGCAAGCGCACCAGTCTTGAGTGACCCCGTTTTTATCGACCTGTAGTTATTGATCTTCATGCCGCCGCTCCCTCACTGGATGGCTGTGCGTAATCCCATCGCTTGTATTGCACAACTCGCCAGACTCCTCTCTTCCCTCTCTTTGAGAACCGAAGTAATCCAGCGTTATAGAGGCGCATATAAGCCCGGTAGTCGAAGGACGGGAGATTTTTTACCTCTGCAAAGGTGAATTCCCGCCCAGCGTATGCCGTTGCGATTTCATCGAAAAGCGCGGTCTTGAATGAACCGCAACCGCGAAAGGTTGTCGTCACGCCGACCCACTCTCCGAATGGGTTGCCGTGTCGTCAGCAAGTTCTATATCCCCGTTAAGAACAAGGATCCGTGCAGCTTCGCGATACAGTTTCGGCAGATGCTCGATTGTATCGGCCGAAGTCCTTAGTATCTTTTGTCGGGGTCTACCGACAGAAGATGTCTCGTTGGGTTGTGTCATTTTGGCAAACACCAACATAGTACTTTGGGACTCCTAGCAAAGCCAGAAAAGCGAAAACTCCAATCCGGGGGTTTCTTTTCCCGATTAAATCCCATCTATTTATTTTTGAAAAAACCCCGGGGATCAAAAAATACCATACCCCCGGTTTATCACGTCCAAGAAAGATGACTAAATATGGCACAGAGGCTGAAGGTGCAAGGTGAAAAGGAACCTGTTGGGATAACAAAAATCGTTATATTAACACATGTTTTTAATCATACAGAGGGAAGAACCGTTGAAGATTTTCGTAACCTTTTACACTCACGATTCGGCATTGTTGAGAGAGATACAATCAAAGCGCACTTGGACTACTTTGTCAAAGCCGGATATGTTCAACAAATTAAACCCCCCTCAAAGGGTGACCCCATTTTTAAGCCTACGAGCGATATAAAAAAGTTTAAAAAATTATGGTTAGATATCTCGCGTATTTGGAAAAATGCAGACAAAAAGGAGGTTTCTGCCTTTATCTCGACCAAACGTGTATCAGAATTCATTGAGACCGATATCGTACCTACATTTCTCGACCTTCCAGTTTCAAAAACTTATGAGGGAGAGGAACCATTAGAGGTAAAGGATCTTTATGCCGATCTTCCGCCTAATGAACAATTTCATCAGAATCCAGAGCTTATACAGGTTTGTATCTGGGCATTCAAATACTGCCCCTTGTTGATTACCCACGTTTTCAAACCGAATAAACAGGTTCTTCTCTGTCTTTCCATGACGCTCCAGAGATCCCTTAATTTACCCGATGTGAAACGATCACTATCCTCGGTTATTACGCTGTCCCCTCAGGAACTTTCAGAAAATTTTGCCAAAATTGCCGAATATATCCGCGACGATTGGTATAAGATCCGGTTTTCGACGAAATCCATCTCGAAAGAACTGATCTGCATTCTGACCATGATCATCTGCTTCTATATTTATCTCGAACGAGACCAAGATCGGGACTTTGCGAAGTCGTATTATACGAATGAAAACTACCTCGCTCTCTGGGGACAATACAAGAAAATAATGGAACAATTGTCCCGAGAAAACCCGGAAATTCTAATGGATACGATGAAAATTGTGTTTATCGTCTCACTTACCGATCAATTGTTTCAAGAAAACGAAACGCGACGTAAGATCCCGCCAAATGTATTCTAGGGGGTTATGTTGCCCCCCCCGCATATCTCCGCTGTAGGATCTGACGGATTTCCGGGTGTTTATCGATATAATCTATAAGTTCGTTCTGTGTGGCTGCGATTTCCTCAGTCAGGGCGCACCCGCAGATAGTGCAGAACCGGGCTGTCGGTGAGTTGTTCTCTCCGCATTTCGGGCACGCTGCCGGGATATACATTTTCGGGGCTTTCCGTTTGTTCAGCGGTACCCCCATCTGTTCAAGATATCGACGGTCTGTGGCCTCATCCGTCACGTGCCCATAGGTGGCGAGCTGTGTCGTACGAATCGTTCCCCACATGAACATCTTGATGATCGCTTCGTCTACACCCTCCTCGATCATGTGGGTTATCCGCGTGTGTCGCATCAGATGGGGAGTGAATTTCTTCTGAATCTCTGCACGCCTTGCAATATCCTTGAGATGCTGAGCCACGCCCTCGTACTGGAGAGGGTTATTCTGCCGGGTGAAGAACAGAAGGGCATCTCCCGAGGGATCGTAGGGATAATCGTTCTTCCACGCCACGATATAAGGTTTCGAAGCGGTCAACCGTATTGTGCGGGGGATGCCGGTCTTTTCACAGACCCGGATGCGTGCACCAAACTCATCGAGTATAATGTTCCCCCAGCTTAACGTTGCTATCTCGATGATTCGAAGTCCGGCCTCGTACAGGATCGAGACCATTGCCCGATCCCGGGAGGATTGACAGGCAGCAATCATCGACAGAACCTCATCTCGGGTGAGTATCTGTTCCGCCGTCTTAGTGATGCGATCCATCGGGGGAGCCTTGATTTTCTGGATACCCTGAATAGGTATCGATGTGATCTGGTTCTCCGCCAGCCATGTGTTGAACTGGAGAAGGAACTCGATCTTATCGTGAAGGGTGTTCCGTTTATAGGGTTTACCCTTCAGACGTGCATTTTGCAGACCAATAACCCCCCGGTGCAGGTCTGCCAGCGTGTTCTTCCTAAACTCGCCGATGTGCCGTCGCCAATCCACAAGGTGGTAGATGATCTTGTTGACGCGACCGACACTGATCTGACGATTTGCCTGTCGTTCTGCGGTATACAAGAGAATAAGATCCGCATCGTCTTGGGTCAGGCGACCCTGTTCTGTCGCTTTCGTAATAGAATTTAATCCCCACGTACTCCGTATACCGTGAAAATCACAGTCCAAGCGGGAAGGGGCTTGACGGATAATCGAATTTTTCATCCCACGGTCATTTACGACCTTATTCTTAAGCGAGCTTGTAGTGGGGATTCCAAAGTGAGAAGGGAGTGCTGCTATGGGGATTTGAACCCCAGTCGCGGGCGTGAAAGGCCCGCATGATTGGCCGGTCTACACTATAGCAGCGCGTTGCTCTAACTAGTTTTACTCAACGTGATAAATAGGTTATG
>Ga0181520_10006943_pt1 | contig 16968 bp, 15 predicted proteins | sample PEATcosm2014_Bin_29_FD_132451 | JGI IMG/M metagenome (GOLD analysis project Ga0181520, IMG submission 132451) | Peatland microbial communities from MTU Mesocosm Facility, Houghton, MI, USA - PEATcosm2014_Bin02_30_metaG | ecosystem: Environmental > Terrestrial > Soil > Wetlands > Peat | place... | reverse complement strand
TTTCCAGTTCTTTTTCAGAAATACGCTGAAGCCCTATATCCGGTGTGTTCTTTTCTGTTATTCTCTCTCCTATGCGTTCAACGGGCTTAAGCAGAATGCTGGTTGGCGCAAGTTCAACCTTAATTGCCGTTGTGCTGTTTGCAGAAATAATCACCCGGATAATTTTCGTTGTATATCCGACGAATGAAACTATGACGTCATATCCTTTGTTTGCCGGTATGGAAGGAAGATAGAAGTAACCGTTGGAATTTGCGGAAGCGCCTATTTTTAATTCATTAATTACAATATTACTAAAGGGCAGCGCTTCGCCGTTTGTAGAATCAATAATTGAACCCCTTAATATCCCCTTACCTTGTGAATACAGGCAGTTAGTTAAAATTAAACTAATAAAAATAAATATATACAACGGATAAATATTTCGAAAATAATATTTAATCACCCGGATTCAGCCTTAAGATTATTAAATATAACCGACCTTAATAAAAATATATATTTTATTCGTAATAAAAATAAGAATTTATTTTTCAAAGTATTCATTTATAAAAAAATAACAATCCTTGTATGAAAATATTATATTAGCTTACATTAAAATAAACTTATTTCAATGAATTTAATCCTGAATCTTAATATCAAACAAATAAAAATAAAAATTATTATTTACGGATTCATTGTAATAAAACCTTAAAATTAATTTATTTAATTTTGAATAAGGAGAAACTTAAAATGTCCTTCAAAACTTTACCATGGCTTTTTGAAAATAGCGTTATGAAATATTCAGGAAATATATTAATGTGGGAAAAGACGGGTTCACAATATGATGGCACCTCCTACAATAGTATGAAAACACTTGTGTATAATTTTTCTGCAGGCTTAATACAATTAGGATTAAAATACGGTGAACGTGCTGCATTAATTTCCGAAGGTAGAAAATTTTGGGTAATGAGTGAAATGGGAATTCTCTATACAGGAGCAATAAATGTTCCGGTTTCAGTAAAGATAGATGAATTATCCGAGTTGAAATTCCGGCTTGCACATTCAGGATGTAAAATAGCCGTCGTATCGGAAACGCAGTTGCAAAAAATAAGGAAGATTAAGAATGATCTCCCTGACCTTGAGAAAGTTGTCGTATTGGATTCCGTGATAGACTTGGATGAGGATGAAATCATGGTTGATAATGTTTTAAAATCAGGGGAGGAATATTTAAAAAGTCATGCAAAAGAATTCGAAGATCGATGGCGTTCAATTAAGGAATCCGATTGCGCAAATATTTGTTATACTTCCGGAACAACCGCCGATCCTAAGGGTATAACGTTAAGCCATCGGAACTATACTGCAAACGTAGAGCAGGCTTCAAGTCTTTTACATATTCCTGAATATTATGTATCTCTTCTTATTTTACCGTGGGATCATGCTTTTGCTCATACCGGCGGAATCTATACTCTTATGTACAATGGAGCAAGTATGGCTTCTGTTCAAATAGGTAATTCAGCTTTGGAAACATTGAAAAATATACCTCAGAATATTAAGGAAGTCCAGCCGTCATTTTTACTCAGTGTCCCTTCATTGGCAAAGAACTTTAGAAAAAATATTGAAAAAGGCATCCGTCAAAAGGGTCCTAAAGTAGAAAAAATGTTTCAAAAAGCTTTAAAATTGGCTTATGCTTACAATAGAGACGGCTGGGACAAAGGTAAAGGGATTCAAAAATTAAAGAAGCCTCTTTATATTCTTTATGATAAAATATTTTTTAGCAAGATTCGAGAGAATTTTGGAGGACGCCTGGAGTTTTTTATCGGGGGCGGCGCTCTGCTTGATATTGAACTTCAGCGTTTTTTTTATGCAATAGGAATTCCCATGCTTCAGGGTTACGGGTTAACAGAAGCGGCTCCGGTGATTTCTGCAAATGTTCCTCAAAAACATAAACTTGGCTCCTCCGGAGCAATCGTATCTAATCTTCAAGTGAAAATTTGTGATGAGAATGGGAACGAGTTACCTGTTGGGGGAAAAGGCGAAATTGTTATAAAAGGGGAAAATGTGATGACAGGTTATTGGAAAAATGAGAAGGCAACTAATGATGCTATAAAAGATGGCTGGCTGTTTACAGGGGATTTAGGCTATTTAGATAGTGATGGTTTCTTGTACGTGCTCGGAAGAAATAAAAGTCTTTTAATAAGCAGTGACGGTGAAAAATACAGCCCCGAAGGAATTGAAGAAGCGATTACGGAACATTCAAAATTTATAGACCAAATAATGTTGTACAATAATCAATCCCCATATACAATTGCTCTTATAGTACTAAATAAAGAAGCAATTTTAAGGTGGCTTAATGAAAAAAAGCTTTCTTGCAGTGATCTTGAAGGACAGGAAAGCGCTTTACGGTTGATTGACTCCGATATAAATGAATTCCTCGATGGAGGAAAATTTGAAGGATTATTTCCTAAAAGATGGATTCCATCTGCTATTGCAATCTTAGGTGAAGGCTTTACGGAACAGAATCATTTTTTAAACAGTACATTAAAAATAGTCAGAGGGAAAATTACTGAGTTCTATAAGAATAGAATTGATTTTGCATTTACGCCGGATGGAAAGGCTATTTGCAATCATCAAAATCTGATGATAATAAGCAGGCTGAACAAATTGAACGAATAAATAGAGCGAATAGATTATTTCTGATGTGACGCTTAAATATAATAACATAATTATTCCAATAACTTTACGCGCCTCTTTTGTCAATCATTTCTAAAAATCAAAACCTGATAGGCTATTTGCTTGTAATTTAGCTCACACATATTACTTAATATTTATTAATAATTAAAGAAAACAGATACTAGTATTGTGGAAACGTAATTAATTTCTTATTTTTCGACTATTCAAGTAAAATAGTTGAATATACAGACGAAGTTTATGATTGATGCAATTTCAAATGAAAAGGTAAAAATAATTTTGCAGGCTGCTCGAAAGCGGTTTGCTCATTATGGATTTTCAAAAGTAACGATGGATGAAATAGCCGGAGATGTTGAGCTGGGGAAAGCTTCACTTTATTACTATTTCCCGACAAAGGAAGAGTTGTTTAAAGCTGTAATTTTTCAAGAGCAGACCGAATTTATAAAAAATGTTGAAGTCCTGTTGCAAAAGTCATTGCCTGCCGGAGAAAAATTGGAAGACTATGTTGGGATACGCTTAAAATTTTCACGCGAGCTTACCAATCTGGGTACTTTAAGCATTCACTCAGTGCTCGACTATAAATCTGTATTTAGAAAATTGTCTGAGGATCTTGAACAACAGGAATCAAACCTGCTAAAAATAATTATTGATGAAGGTAAAAATTCGGGCGAGTTTCGAAAAGATTTACCCGATGAACTGACAAATGTTTTTATTCATGTTCTTCAGGGCATAAAATTAAGGTTTATCCGGTTTTTAAAAGAGCAAAGACTGGAAGATGAAAATCAAATGAAATTGGAATCGGAGATGAAACTCGTTACTGCTGTTATTATAAACGGAATGAAAAATATATAGAAAAAATTTTTAAACAAGTACTTAAGAGGAAGATAAAAAATGAGCGCAGAAGACAGTCAAACAAATAATAGTAATGATGCGGATGAACCAATAGAAGAAGTGCCTCTTTTTAAAAAGAAGAAGGTTTTAATTCCATTGGTTTTACTGGTTTTAGCAATGGCAGCAGTTGTTTATTGGTACATTGGTACCCTGCAATATGCGTCGACAGATGACGCCTTTATTGATGCAAACAGGATGTCCATCAGTTCTAAAATTTTAGGACGAATTGTTAAGCTGAATGCGGATGAAGGCGATTCCGTGAAGGAAGGAGAACTGCTTGTCAGATTGGACACTGTCGATATTCTTGCTCAAATAAATCAGGCAAAAGCGTCTATAGACCTTTCAAAAGAAAGCATCAATCTTGCCAGAGTAAACGTAGAAAAAACGCAGGAAGATTTTTACAGGGCTCAAATACAATTCAAAGATAATGTTATACCAAAAGAACAGTTTGATCATGCGCAAAAAGCGCTTGAAGCCGCAAAAGCTGAATTGGACATTTCTCAATCCAAAGTTATGACGGCGGAAGCAGAGTTAAAAGTTCTTCAGACACAATTAGAAAACACTTCAATCTTTTCTCCTATGTATGGGGTAGTTGCTAAAAGATGGGTTTTAACCGGTGATGTTGTTCAAGCAGGACAGCCCATTTTAACTGTATATGATCAAAAAAATATATGGGTTACTGCAGAATTTGAGGAGACTAAACTCGGCTCTATTCATTTAGGCGATAAAGTGGATATTTCAGTCGATCCTTATCCTGATCAACAATTTGAGGGCAAAGTTTATCAGATCGGAACCAACACTGCCGCGGAGTTTTCTCTCATTCCGCCTTCGAATGCTTCCGGTAATTTCACAAAAGTTACTCAAAGAATACCAATTAAAATTTCTATTTATCCTTTTAATTCAGACAATCGGATTGTTCCTGCCGGGTCATTTAATCTATTGCCGGGTATGTCTGTCGAGGTTAAGATAAAGGTAAAATAAGAAATGGCTAAGTCGTTAAATGGTAATTCTGAAGGGCAGCCGCTTCAATTATCAAATATTCATTTGCATCCTTCTTACAAATGGTTCGTACTTGCAAATGTTATGTTCGGAACTTTTATGGCTGTTTTGGATGCGACTATAGTTAATGTAGGGCTTTCAAAAATGACCGCCGCTTTTGGAACAAGTGTAGATAAAATAGAATGGGTTCTGACAGCATATATGCTGGTATTTGCAGTAGTGCTCCCTTCTTCAGGCTGGGTCGCTGATCACTTCGGGTACAAAAAAACATATTTTTTAGGAATGTTCCTTTTTACATTAGGTTCGTTATTATGCAGCTTTTCATGGGATGAAAATGCTTTGATTGCATTCAGAGTAATTCAGGGCGCCGGAGCCGGTTTCATTATGCCTGTCGGTATGGCAATAATAACAAGGGAATTTCCTCCCGAGCAGAGAGGAATGGCTCTTGGTTTCTGGGGAATTGCCTCGGCTGCTTCTGTCTCTCTTGGCCCTATGATTGGCGGTTACCTGATTGATAATTTCAGCTGGCATGCAATATTTGATGTAAATGTGCCTGTCGGAATTCTTGGGCTGCTTGTTACTATAATTATACAACGGGAATATAAAACCGAACATGTAAGAAAATTCGATCTAATCGGTTTTATATCAATGACTATTTTTCTTACCGGTTTATTACTTGCACTTTCAGATGGTAATGCAGCATGGAATACAGGAGGATGGACTTCGGATTTTATACTTAGCTGTTTTGCAATCTCAATAATCGGTTTTGTTATTTTTATCATTACAGAACTTAATGTTGAGCACCCGATTGTTGAATTGAGACTTATGAAAGATTTAAATTTTACCATCGGCAATATAATGCTGTTCATTTTTGGAATGGGGCTTTTCGGAAGTACATTTTTATTGCCGTTATATTTACAAAATTCCTTAAATTATACGGCATTTCAGGCAGGCATTGTCTTTTTCCCGATAGGCATTATTCAAGCCGTAATGTCTCCTATTGCCGGATGGATGTCGGATAAAATAAATCCTAAGATTCCTTTGCTTTTAGGAATTACATGTACTGCCCTCAGTCTTTATTTATATTCATTCTTTTCTCTTACTACAGAGCATGGGCAAATAATGATACCCCTGTATATAAGAGGATTTGGTATGGGATTGATGTTCGTTCCTTTAACTACAATTACACTTCTTAATATCCCGAAATGGAAAATGGCGCAGGCATCGGGATTGCTTAATACAATAAGGCAGATCGGCGGCAGCTTTGGCGTTGCTTTACTCGGTAGTTTATTAACACGCAGAGTTATTTTTCACATCCAGGCGTATAGCCAGGTAGTGAATTCAAACTCATCCGCATATCAAAATGTATTTTATAATCTTCAGTATTTTGTCCAGCATTCTGTCGGAGGAGTCGGTAAAGAAGTAGCAGCACGCGCTAATGCTTTAATAGTTCAAAACCTGACCAATCAGGCTTTTATCCAGGGAATAAACGATGATTTCCTGGTCGGTGCAATAATTACGGCAACACTTATAATTCCAATTTTCTTTATTGAGATTAGGAAAAAGAGAAAAAGTGAAAAAATTGAAATTATGGAATAGTTTTATAACCGGAGAAAAATTTATGAGAAAAAGATTTTTATGTTCAGCTCTTTTTATTACAATATTGCTTTTAAAACCCATTTATTCTCAGCAAGCTAATAGTGATTCTTTAACTATTAACGAGGCAATAAAGCAGACATTAAGTAACCAGCCTCTTATAACCCAGGCAATGGAACAGATTAATGCAGTTGATGCAAAGATAAAAGAACAAAAAAGCAGCTATTACCCGAGTGTTGAAAGTAATCTTTCGTACACATATGTCGGACCTTTAATTTCATTGACATTCCCCGGTTTGGGAAACTTTGATTTTAATACTTTGAATAATTATAACCTGAATGTTAATGCAAAACAAGTTCTTTATGATTTTGGCAGGAGAGATGCCGCTATGGAATTGATCAAATCATATAAACTTTCTGCAGAAGAAAAAGTTAATTTGATAAAATCTAATTTGGCTTTTCAAACAATTCAGGTTTTTTATACAATACTTTTTCTTGAGAAAAGCATTGATGTAAAGAACGAGCAGATAAATACATTAAATGAACATCTTGGAATTGCGAAGAAAAAAGTTGAAAGCGGATCTTCAACAGATTTTGATGTACTAACAACAGAAGTAAGAGTCGCTTCCGCCCAAAATGAATTGATAGATTTACAAAATGCGTTGGATAAAGGGAAAATATATCTGCGCAGTCTCTTGGGAAATGAAGGAGAACAGCCTGCAAATCCTTCCGGTAACTTTTTTATAACGATTCCCGAAATAAACGAAGCTTCTCTTATATCTAAGGCTTTTTTGCAGCGCCCTGAAATAAAATTAGCCGCAGAAAATGAAAGCAGCGCTAAAATCTCTACGCAGGTTGCAGGTTTGGGCAATAAGCCTACATTGTCGATCGGGTTAGGTTATGGTCTTGAAAACGGACTTTTCCCTGATTTAGATGTCTTGAGAGGCACCTGGTTTGCTGCTTTATCTGCTAATATTCCTATTTATGACGGTTATAAAACAGATGCAAAGAAGGAAGAAGCTGAAGCCGAATTAAAATCAAGCAGTCAGGAGATATTTATACAAGAGCGCAAAATCAAAGCTGAAGTACAAAGCGCCGCCGCAGATTTGCAATCCAGTATGGATAAATTGAAAACAACGGAAGTGCAGGTTAAACATGCAACGGAAGCAGTAGCAAGAGCAGAATCTCAATACAGGGATGGTGTAATTACTAACCTTGATTTGATTGATGCCGATACGGCATTAGCTGAGGCAAAACTTCTTTATTTGCAGGTACTTTATAAAAATGTTGTGAATAAATATACTTTGGATCAGGTTGTAGGCGAAGTGGATTGGTAAATAAATTACTAAGAGAAACTCACTATTAAAGTGAGTTTCTCTTGAAATAATTTTATTTATTAAGGCTTAATGTTGTAACCTCAGCGGCAATTTTCCATGAACCATCGTCTTTTATCAGCGTAATATAACCTGATTCTTTTAACCTCGCATCAGTTATATCTACTTTTGCAGAAGCAATATTCCCTTCAACATCTACAGAGCTTACGTTTAAAGTTCTTATCCAGCCGCCTTTCTGACCATTTCTAACCAAATCAGCAAATTGCGCTGCAGTATAGTTATCAAGTTTGTTAGAAATTTGATTAAAAGTAAAAATATTTACACCCGGAAATACTGCTTTAGATAAAGCGCCTGTATCACGAGTATCAACACTTTTTACAAAATTTGTTATTACTTGTTCAACATCTTCTTTGTCATCTTTTTTCAAATAGTTTCCTCCGGCGAAAATTGATGAAGTTATAAATAAAACAGCTAAAAACGTCGAAACCAGTACTTTTTTCATTATTGCACCCATATAATATTTTTTTTGATTTATGGTTAATTGCTATTATAACCACTTAATTATTAATGCAAATTTATGGAATCTAGGACTAAAATAAAAAAGAATGGTAGAAGCGGAAATATTCTTGTATCAACGGTTTTTACCTTAGATATATTAAAAATTTGATCAAAGCAAAATAAGTAATATGTGAAGAACCTGATTCAATATCCTTATTTTCATTTGCTTCAAAGATTATATTATGTCCCATAAAAATTCCGGTACATATAACCCGGCATTCCTGCATCAGGAACTTTGGAAGCAGTATTTTTACGATACGGCGAGCAGTGCGGCAATGGCAGCGGGACAAAGGAATTTGCATGGAAAGTTGTCTTATTCAGAAGCATACAGGTTTGGAATTCCCATAGAAATTTATTATTATTCATACGATGAAATGGGAAGAGTGGAATGCAGGGTTATTGCAGACAAAGTCTCGTACCAGAAGAAGCTGACAGGTAAAGGTTATCAGTGAAACTTCGACTATATATTATTATCTGAAGGATCACTTGGGCAGTATAAAAATGACTGTTAATACAAGCGGAACAGTAGTTGGCTATGACAATTACTATCCTTACGGAATGCAGATGACCGGAAGAAGTTCTACTTCCTCTGAAGATGGCAGGTTTAAATTTACAGGGAAAGAGTTAGATGCAACTGACGGCTTGTATATAGTGATAGCGCTGTCATTATTACCCTTAATCTGAACCTTAATCTTAAGTGAATCGGAATAATAAAATTAGTAAATATGTTTTATTCGGTGTTTCATTTATGAGATTTATTAGAATAAAATTATAATTAAAATACTACTGCTATTTTAGTCATACCGATAAATGACATTTTCCGTAAGTCATTATAGATTGTCTCTGCTTTTATATATTCGGCATAATAACCACTAGATACACGGTTATTAATTCGATCTTGCCAATTCCATATGCACCTATATGTCCCTTTTTCTAATATTCCTTGATAAACAATTTTTAGAGTATCCTTATAATTAATTTTTAAATCATTTTCGATCTTTGAATATCCCAAAATGAATATAACAACATTCGATGAGTCGGGAATGCTAAACTCTATATAATTTATGGCGTCGTATGGATTTGGATACCTTGCCCTAACATAATAACCTTCATCGGCAACGCTATCTAATTTAGTTAAAGATTGAGTTTGGCTTAATGCGATAGCAGAAAAGAGACACAAGCTTAAAATGATTTTATTTATCATTGCCCTAGCCTATAAAATTGAGGGGAACTTGAAATGATCGGTAATTGTACATTATACTTGGTTTGGAAATCACTTATTTCTTTTTGATAATGTCAACTTATTTGTTCATTTGTATTGATTGTTACGGAAGCATTGGTGCCAATTCTATTTAAAAATTGTTGTTCACCTGCTTGATTTGTAATTACATAAATTGCTGAATGTGCGGGTTGTCTAGTTAAATTTACCCCATCTACACTTCCTTTTGTCGACCAAACTGCCACATCTCCTGTCTGAGCAGATGAGGTTGAATTTGGATTTCCAAGTTTACTGAATAGTTGATCACCGGGGATAGTTCCATTTTCAGATTCTGTTGCCCCTTTTGCAACACAAACAAAGCCATGATAATTTGAGCCATCAAAATTGGGATCAAAATTATTATTGGTGAGTACCTGGCTCGTTATATCGAATGTTGCATTAGACGAAATATCTTTAGATAAATCAACGCCATAAGTGCTAGAAAACTGGTCTGCTGTCATTCCAAGTTGAGTATACAATCCTTCATAAGTATCACCCTATTTATATGAAACGGAAATAGTTTTTTTATCCGGATCAAATGAAGATGACCACATTCCATTAGGATCTAAATATCTTAACGGATTATTCAAAGAATAATTATACGGGCTCCAACCCGGATATTTATTTCTCATCGGGTCAACGGATAGCCAATGAGCCGGCTGCTCCTGCCAGTATTCAGTTATATCTATTTTTGTATTGTTGGCTTGCAAATTATTTACTTCAGATACGTAAGGTATAAATTTAGGGTAACTATTTCCCTCGTCCTTTTCTTCCTGCGGAAACGCAAAAGAACCCGAAAGAAAAATAACAACAAAAATCATATAAAGAAATTTCATTTTCCCTCCTTTTGTTCTTTTATTTTTTCTGCATTAACTCTTTCTAAGTATTCATTTCTATCTTCTTTACTTTCCTGCTGATGGTCTATATTTATTTTTTTAATTCAGCCTTGAGTCTTTGGAAAGTAATTAAATAATCTAAATTAAAAAAACCTTCAAAACTAATCCTAGTTAAAAGAATAAATAATAAAACTCTGGCAAAAAAAAGTAGATTTGAAATATTAAATTCTATACTTTAGTCATACAAATTGGTGCGCCCTTTAATCCTATTAAAGAACAGACCAATTTGCCGGCGTTCTTTTAACATGGCTTTGCCAAAACTCGAAGCTATTTAATAAAACTATAATAATTATGTAATATAAGTTATTAATTAAATTTCGGGAGGAGTTATGCCTTTAAGAAAATTAAAAGAGTATCTTGACGGTAACAAAATAAAATATGTTACTATAAGTCATTCTTCTGCTTTTACAGCTCAGGAAATTGCGGCTTCGGCACATATTCCCGGAAAGAAACTTGCAAAAACAGTATTGATTAAAGTTGACGGCAAAATGGCAATGGCAGTCCTTCCAGCTTCAGATAAGGTCGATTTTGATTTATTGAAAGAAACAATTGGAAACGAAAATATTCGCCTGGCTTATGAACAGGAATTTATGGATAAATTTCCCGATTGTGAAATTAGAGCTATGCCGCCCTTTGGTAATTTATACGGCATTGAAGTTTATGTTGCAAAAAGTTTAACTGAAGATGAGGAAATTGCTTTTAATGCTTGTTCCCATTCAGAATTAATAAGGATGTCTTATAACGACTTTGAGAAATTAGTCAATCCAAAAATACTGGATTTTTCGTTTAAGTCGAAGTTGTAGATAAATAGCAGGATTTGTTTAAGAACTTTTTCTGAAGATGGTCTTTGGATAATTATATAATTATTTGAAATTTCATCTTTAATTTTATGTCCTGAACGCCATTCTTAACAATTTTCTTAGATTATAAGATATTTTTTTATAATTTTAAAGTTAAGATAGAAGTTATAACTATCACAATTTTTTTTATTTAACAAAATTATAGGCATTCTTTATGTTATCTGCAAAATTTAAATTCATTTTGTTAGTTATGGTTTTCCTTGCAGGGGTTTCAACTGTATCTTTTAGTAAAACAATAGGAAGCGGAGATGAAATTAATAAAAAAGATATGGATACAACCATTAGTCCCGCCGTTGATTTTTTTGAGTATGCAAACGGAACATGGTTGAAGAATACTGAAATACCGCCTGCATTTTCCGGTTGGGGATCATTTTATATCCTTAGAGATGATAATTTAAGCAGAATTCAAAGCATCTTGGCGGATGTTGAAAAAAAAACCGATCTTAAAAAAGGCAGCAGTGAACAGTTCGTTGGAGATTTTTATTTTACCGGAATGGATTCTGAAAATATAGAAAAACAAGGCTTCAAACCGATTGAAAACGATTTGGATGCGGTAAATTCTATTAAAGGTCTTAAAGATTTCTATAAAGAATTAGTCAATATTCATCTTGGTTATTCAAACCCGCTTTTTGCTCTCGGATCAGGTCCTGATGCAAAAAATAGTAAATTGAATATTGCTCAATTAGAGCAAAGCGGTTTAGGATTGCCCGATCGTGATTATTATCTAAAAGATGATGATAATACAAAGACAATCAAAGAAAGTTATGTAAAACTTATTAAAGAATCTTTCATTCTCATAGGTTATGATTCTTTGAAAGCAGATAACAATGCATCATTAATATTAGCTCTTGAAACCCGGCTTGCAAAAGTTTCTATGTCACGAGTTGATCAGCGTGATCCGCAAAAAGTTTATCACAAAATGACTGTAAAGGAATTGATAAGCCTTTCACCTGACTTTGAATGGAATAACTATTTTACTTTAATCGGAGTTTCTGAACCGGGAGATATAAATGTTGCAGAACCGGATTTTATTAAAGAAGTAAGTAGCGTTATCAAATCTACTCCAATAGAAACCTTAAAGGAATATTTGAAATGGAATATAATCCGCTCTGCATCTCCATATTTAAATGATTCTTTTGTTCAGGCAAATTTCAATTTCTATGGGAAAAAATTAAATGGGACTAAAGAAATGCAGCCCCGCTGGAAACGTGTCCTTGGAACAATCGATGGACATATTGGGATGGAGCTGGGAAAATTATTTGTAAAACAGTATTTCCCCCCGGCTTCCAAGAAAAGAGCCTTGGAAATGGTTCACAATTTAATGGCTTCTTTAAAAGTTAGAATCGAAAATGCTCAGTGGATGAGCCCTCAAACTAAAAAAGAAGCTCTGAAGAAGTTAGCTGCCTTTACGGTAAAAATAGGTTATCCTGATAAATGGAAAGATTATTCCGGGTTGATTATCAATAGAGAGTCGTACTTTGGAAATGTTTTAAGCTCATCAATTTTCGAAACGGAAAAGGATTTGGCTAAGATTGGAAAACCGGTTGATAAAACCGAATGGGGAATGACTCCTCAGACGGTGAACGCATATTATAATCCCCAAAATAATGAGATTGTTTTTCCTGCCGGCATTCTACAACAGCCTTTCTTTGACGCCGGCGCTGACGATGCAATTAACTACGGCGGAATCGGCGCCGTAATCGGGCATGAAATGACCCATGGTTTTGATGATCAAGGCAGACAGTTTGACGCAGAAGGTAATATGAAAGATTGGTGGACAAAACAGGACGAAGAGAAATTTAGTAAAAGAGCAGAGAGAATAATAAATCAATTCAGCAATTTTACAGCCGTAGATACCCTGCATGTCAATGGAAATTTAACCGAAGGTGAAAATATTGCGGACCTCGGCGGTATAAATGTTTCCTTTGATGCCTTTAAGAAAACGGCTGAGTTCAAAGCTGGTAAACCAATTGACGGCTTTACGCCTGCTCAGAGATTCTTCCTCTCCTTTGCTAATATCTGGAAAATTAAAGATAGACCGGAAAGACTAAGGCTTCGTATAAAAGTCGATCCCCATTCACCCGAACATTATAGAGTTATTGGACCATTAAGCAATACACCCGGTTTCTGGGAAGCATTTAATGTTAAAAAAGGCGACCCAATGAGACCGGCAGATGATAAATTAGTTAATATCTGGTAATAGTTTAAAATATTGAGTATTCAGGCTAAATGAATTAATTCTTTTAGCCTGATTTTATTTCTAAAGTAATCTTTTCCTTCTGAATTTGTTTTTTTACACTCATTCTAAAATTAACCTTTAGTGATTAAGGCTGCTGACTTTATTTAATCTTTTTAGTAATATTTAAAATATTATTTTGATAAAGTTTTTTGGAGCAGTTTATTTTTTCCCCTTTAAACAATTAAGTATTTAATAATAAAAGTCTGTTAGAGAAAAAATGAAAATAATTTATGCTATACTGGCGGCTTCTGCAATTTTGTTTATCTTTTTTAATATTGGAAATGCAATGGAAATTATTAAGACACGCCATATTTTGGAAAGCGCTGTTGATTCAACTAAGGTAAAGAACATAAATCAAAATAAAGGGATAGGGATCGGCCCAATAAAAAAGATGCGGCTGGGAGCTATAGATGATAAATTAGTTAATGAAGGCAAAAATATTTTTTCCGATAAATGCTCTGCCTGTCATAGTCTTGATGTGGAAGTAGAAGGTCCGGCATTAAGGAAAATAACAAAAAAACTGCGCCCTGAATATATTATGAATTATTTGCTGAATACTGCTGAAATGCAAAAGAAAGATACTCAATTAAAAGAATTGATTAAAAAATATAACGGCGAGGCGATGCCTGATCTTGAACTTAAACAATCTCAAGCCCGTGCTTTGCTGGAATATTTTAGATCATCAGCAAAGTAAACTCTGTATTCTTTCTAAAAATATTTCTACATTTTACAATAATTTTATTTTTCTTTTATATTTTCAAATAAATAATCGGGGTGTATTATGAATAAAAGGAAAACATGGCAGGAAAAACTTGCCGATAGTAAAGACCTTCCGAAGGTAATTGAAATAAATGAAAATCAAAGCAAGCGGTGGGGTACTGGAACTTGCGCTATTCCTTCTCCTAAAGATGTAAATGAAATTATGAAGCATGTTCCTAAAGGAAAACTCCTGACAATAAATAATATACGTGAAATGATAGCACAAAAGTATAATGCCACAATAGGCTGTCCAATAACAACGGGGATATTCGCATGGATTTCAGCAAATGCAGCAGAAGAAATGTCCGCACAAGGGAAAAAGAAAATTACTCCTTACTGGAGAATATTAAAAGCAAAAGGCGAATTAAATTCTAAATACCCCGGCGGTGTTGAGCATCAAATGGAACTTCTTGAATCTGAAGGTCATAAAATTTATCAAAAAGGCAGGCGCTTTTTTGTTATGGATTTTGAAAAACACGTATTAAAAGCCTGACAGGTTCATATATGCCTTTTTATTAACCGTAGTTATTTAACCATTGGGAAAATCAATGTTGCATTTAAAGATATTTACGAAATTTTTATTTGTCGTTATTTCCTTTATTTCAATAATAGTTATTAATTTTTCCTGTTCAACTGACAAAAAGGGCGGTAATAACTCGCCGGCATCGAATAATTCAGGAACACTGCAGAGTAATCAACAAAATCCTCGGGCTTTGACTGCACAGAATGATAAGCCCGTTACATCTTCAAAATATGAATTCCCTGGCGATAATGGTATCGGACCAATCAAAGAACTATCACTTGGTGTAATTGATCAAAATCTTGTTTCCCAGGGTTTTAAAATTTTTAATATGGAATGCTTGTCCTGCCATCAACTTGATTCACGGAATGTCGGGCCACCGTTAAGAAATATTACCAAAAAAAATACTCCCATATATATAATGAATTATTTACTGAATACTACGGAAATGCAGAGAAAAGATTCATTGATGCAAAAATTAGTGAGTGAGTACAAAATTATAATGCCCGATCAGCAGCTGACAAGGGATGATGCGCGGGCTGTTCTTGAATATTTACGTTCAGTAGAAAAGTAGGTTAGGCAGACCGCCTAACCTGCAATAATATTATTTTGATCTATCGGGATAAGGCGGCTTATGTAACCTTTTCACCGGATTGTTCTGTAAAGCTTCATTTATCATTTGAATTGCTTTTTCCAATTGTTCATCATTCCCTTTTGCAAGTTCTGCGGGGTTATCGTCTATTTCATAATCAGGATCAACGCCATAACCCTCAACAGTCCAATTTCCTGTAGTATCCCAAATGCCAAAACTTGGTGCAGATAAGAACCCGCCGTCTATAAGCTGTGGATTATCTCCATATCCTATCAATCCGCCCCATGTCCTTTTTCCAATTAATAAGCCGATTTTTTCTTCCTTAAAGTAATAAGGGAATGCATCGCCACCCGAACCCGACCAGCCATTTATTAACATCACTTTAGGACCAGGACATGAGATAAACGGAGTTTGCCCGCTATTAAAGTCACGTCTTGCCCAATAGCTTAAAACCGGACGATTCATCAACTCTACAAATTTATCGGGAATTTGCCCGCCGCTGTTAAATCTTTCATCTATTACCATAGCATCTTTTGTATATTGAGCAGAATATTGGCGGACCAACTCGCTTTGACCATCAACACCGGTATTAGGGACATAAACATATCCGGCTTTTCCGTTCGTTTCTTTATCTACTTTTTCTCTGTTCTCTTCAATCCATGCAAGGTTTCTTAAACGTGATTCACTGGATAAAGGTTTTACTAAAATTTTCCTTGCACCATCGGAATCCGGCTTAGAATTTATAGTTAATGTAACAGTTTCATCGGCTAATCCCTGAAAAGCTGCCCATGGATCTTCTTTGATATTCAAAGGCAAGCCATTTACTGCTATTAGGTAATCGCCTTCTTTTACATTATTACCGGGTTCAAGTAAAGGGGAACGCACTTCAAGATTATCCCAGGAACCGCCCTTGTATAGTTTCTTAAATCGGAAATAACCGTTTGCAATCTCATAATCACAGCCAAGCAATCCGACATTTATATTTTTAGGCTGCTCAACATCGCCGCCGCTCACATAAGTATGTGAAGAGTTTAGTTCTCCAATCATTTCACCTATTATATAATTTAAATCATTCCTGTCTATTATATATGGAAGCATAGCTCCATAACGGTTCTTTATTGCGATCCAATCAACTCCATGCATGCCGGGATCATAGAAATAATCGCGCTCAATTCTCCATGCGTCATTAAATATTTCCGTCCATTCTTCACGCGGATCAATCCAGGTTTCCAATTTATCCGTTGCAATTTTACCATCGCCGGCTTTTTTACCTGCGGCAATATCTATAATACCATAAGTAGAACCGCTCTTGTATATTATTTTTTTGCCGTCAGCGGAAACATCGTAAGTATTTACGCCGGAAATAATTTCTTTTGCTTCCCGGTCTTTCAGATCATAATAGTAAATTGTTCCCGAAGGCGAACCTGGTTTTGCATCGCCGGCAGCAGGCTCTTTCAGATAAACCACTTTATCTTTAACGGCATAAAGCGGTCCTACATTACCCAATTCCACCGGAAGTTTTACAGATCTTTGCTCAATATTTTCAAAATCTATTTTTACCGGTTTTACACCTTCATTGTTTTTTCCTTTTTTATGTTCCTCTTTTTTTGATTTATCATTTTCGGATTTATTGTTCGAAGTATCTGCTTTTACTTCCTCAACATCATTTTGAGGCGCCAGAAGGGATAAACTATCCTTTTGAAGAGTAACTGCTATAAGGGAAGTCGAGTTTGGATAAACCCATGTAGCATCCATATCGCCATAAACAGGTTTGAATTGATTGTTAGAATAGTAATAAAGGTACTT